>Ga0315912_10002064_pt1 | contig 22411 bp, 23 predicted proteins | sample VfabasoilMG_FD_204469 | JGI IMG/M metagenome (GOLD analysis project Ga0315912, IMG submission 204469) | Garden soil microbial communities collected in Santa Monica, California, United States - V. faba soil | ecosystem: Environmental > Terrestrial > Soil > Garden | place: USA: California...
CCGCTCGACACCGCCTCGTTCTTCCGCATCTGGAACACGCCTCGCCGCGGGCTGGGTGCGGTGGTGGAATCGCTGGTGCGCGAGCGCCTCGCGCGTCCGGGCGCCGACCCGGTCGCGGTGCTGCGCAGCCTCGGCGCCGAAGGCGCGCTGCGCGGCCCGGCCAAGGCGGGCGCGGCGCGCTTCGTGGCGCTGATGGACGGGCTGCGCGAGCGGCTCGACCAGCCCGTGGACCGCGTGTTCGCGCAGCTTCTAGAATCGAGCGGCTACCTCGAGCACCTGGACGCGGCGGGCGAACAGGACCTCGCCGAGCGCCGGTCCAACGTCGAGGAACTCGGCGTGGCGGCCGCGCAGTTCGCCACGCGCGCCACGAGTGAGGAGGGCGCGGGCGGGCTCCTGGACTGGCTCTCCGAGTGCTCGCTCCTCACGGATGCCGACCGGATGAGCGGCGGTGACCGTGTGCTCATGCTCACGGTTCACAACGCGAAGGGCCTCGAGTTCGACGCCGTGGTCATCGCCGGGCTCGAGGAGGGCCTGCTGCCGCACGCGTCGTCGATGGACGACGGCGGCCAGCTCGAGGAGGAGCGCCGGCTGTTCTACGTCGCGCTGACGCGCGCGCGCAACGAGGTGCTGCTCACGGCCGCCGCGTACCGGCGCCGGTTCGACGGCGCGTGGGGTTCGGCGGTGTCGCGCTTCGTCTCGGAGCTGCCCGCTCACCTGCTCGAGCGCGAGGAGGGCGGCGGGCTCCCTGGCGTGAGCGCGGAGCGCGCTAGCAGCCGCTGGGACTCCTCGGCCGGCCACTCGCCCCGGCGCAGCTTGCGTGTGGCGCAGGATGACGGGGATCCGTACGCGGGGCTCGACGACGGCGAGGGCGTGCCGATGCGCATCCCGCTCGTCACGAGCGGGCGCTCGGCGGCCGCGAGGCGCGCCGTGGGCCGGCGCGTGATGCACGAGAAGTTCGGCGCCGGCACCGTCGTCGAAGCCGAGGGCGACGGACCCGACATGAAGCTCACCGTGCGCTTCACCGGCGCGGTCAAGAAAGTGCTGGCGCGGTTCGTCACCGGAGCGGGCGATGGCGATTGACCGCGCCGAGGCCGCGCGCATCGCCGCGCTTGCGAAGCTGGAACTCGCCGAGGACGAACTGGACGCGGTGGCCGTGCAGCTCTCGGCAGTGCTGGAGTTCGTGGCGCAGTTGGACGAACTGGGTCTCGAGCCCGGTGAGGCCACGGTGCTGGCCCCCTCCGGCGCGCCGTTGCGCACGGATGAGCCCGACGGCCGCACGCTCGCTCCCGGCCAGGCCACGGCGGGCGCACCCGAGGCCGAGGACGGCTTCTTCCTGGTCCCGCCGGTGGTGGAGAACCTCGAGCCGTGACCGCGACGGCTCCCTGGCAGCGAAGCGCACGCGAGATCGCGACCGCCGTGCGGGCGGGCCGGCTCGCACCCGCCGAGGTGGCCGAAGCCGGCTTCGCCGGCCCCGGCGCTCGCTGGGAGCGTGAGGTGCACGCGGTGCTGGCCGCCGACGTCTCGGCGCGTGCGGTCGCGGCTGCCGCCGCGCCTCGCGACCGCTCCCTCGCGGGCGTGCCGGTGCTGGTGAAGGACAACCTGTGCACCGTGGACCATCCGACCACGTGCGGCTCGCGCATCCTCGAAGGCTGGCGGTCGCCGTATGACGCCACCGTGGTCCGGCGGCTGCGCGAGGCGGGTGCGGTGCTGGTGGGGAAGGGCAACATGGACGAGTTCGCGATGGGCTCGTCCACGGAGTTCAGTGCCTATGGCCCGACCCGCAACCCGCACGACCTCACGCGCGTGCCGGGTGGGTCTTCCGGCGGACCGGCCGCAGCGGTGGCGTACGGCCTGGTCCCGATCGCGCTCGGCAGCGACACCGGCGGCTCGGTGCGCCAGCCGGCCGCGTTCTGCGGCGTATACGGCCTGAAGCCCACGTACGGGCGGCTGTCCCGCTATGGCCTGGTCGCGTTCGGTTCCTCGCTCGACCAGGTGGGTGTGTTCGCGCGGCACGTCGGCGACGTCGCGGCGGTGTACGAGGCGCTGGCCGGGCCCGACCCGTTCGACGCCAGCAGTCGCTGCGGTGCGCCGCCGGACGTGCGCGACTGGACCGCGGGCGTGCGCGGGCTGCGCTTCGGCTGGCCCGAGAACCTGTGGCGCGAGGGCGTGGACGGCGCCATCGTCGCCGCACTGGAGCGCGCCGCGTCCTCGCTCGAGCGCGCCGGCGCCATTCGCGTGCCGTTCGAGTTCCTGCCCGGGCGCTACGCCGTGGCCACCTACTACCTGCTCGCCACCGCCGAGGCCAGCAGCAATCTCGCGCGATTCGACGGTGTGCGCTATGGCCTTCGCCATCGCGCGGCGGACCTCGGCGAGCTCTACTCGGGCACGCGCGGCCGCGGCTTCGGCCCCGAGGTCCGTCGCCGCATCCTCCTCGGCACGTATGCGCTCTCCTCCGGCTACCACGACCAGTACTACGGCAAGGCCTCGGCCGCGCGCACACGCATCGCCGCCGAATACCGCGCGGCATTCGGGCACGGCGACTTCATGCTGCTGCCGGCCACGCCCACGCTGCCGTTCCGGCTGGGCGAGAAGACCGGGGACCCGCTCGCGATGTACCTGTCCGACGTGTTCACGCTCGGTGCGAACCTGGCAGGGATCCCCGGCCTCAGCGTGCCGATGGGACTCGAGCCGGGTGGCCTGCCCGTCGGCGTGCAGCTCTTGGGGCCCGCCGACAGCGAGCCGGTGCTGCTGCGCGCGGCGCGCGCGATCGAGATGGACGGGGAACCCGCCCGCATCGCCTCCGCCGAGGAGAGGGAGCCCGCATGGCCTGGGAGCCGGTGATCGGGCTGGAGTGCCACGTCCAGTTGCGGACACGCACCAAGATGTTCTGCGGCTGCCCGGTGGCGTTCGGCTCGGAGCCGAACACGAACGTGTGCCCGGTCTGCTTGGGGCTCCCGGGCGCGCTGCCGCGCACCAATGCGGCCGCGGTGGCCCACGCGCTCCGCCTCGGCGCGGCGCTGGGCTGTCGCTTGCGCGAGCACAGCGTGTTCGCGCGCAAGAACTACTTCTACCCGGACATGCCGAAGAACTACCAGGTGTCGCAGTACGACCGGCCGCTGTGCGAGGGCGGCGCACTCTCGGTGACCGTGGAAGGTGCCGCTCGAGCGGTCCGGCTCACGCGCATCCATCTCGAGGAGGACGCCGGCAAGTCGTTCCACCCCGAGCGGCACGGGGACCGCCGGCTCTCGCGCGTGGACTTCAATCGTGCCGGCGTGCCGCTGCTGGAGCTGGTCACGGAGCCGGTGCTGCGAAGTCCCGAGGAGTGCGCGCTGTTCCTCTCCGCGCTGCGCAGGCTGGTGCGCTGGCTCGGGCTCTCCGATGGCGACATGGAGAAGGGACAGTTGCGCTGCGATGCGAACGTGAGCCTGCGCACGCCGGGTACCGCGCGGCTGGGTACGAAGACCGAGATCAAGAACCTCAACAGCATCAAGGCGGTCGAACGCGGGCTGCGCGCCGAGATCGCCCGGCAGGCGGTACTGTTGGACGCGGGCGAGCGTGTGGTGCAGGCCACGCTGCTCTACGACGCCGACCAGGACCGGCTCGCGGTCATGCGCACCAAGGAGCAGGCGCACGATTATCGCTACTTCCCCGATCCCGACCTGCCGGTGCTGGAGGCGGACGAAGCCGCGCGCACGCACGCGCTCGCCTCGCTGCCGGAGCTGCCGTGGGCACGTGAGGCGCGTTTCCGTGACGCACTCGGGCTCCCGGCCTACGATGCCGCGGTGCTCACGGAGAGCCGCGAGCTGTCGGAGTATTTTGAGGCTTCCGCGCCTCCGGCGCATGCGAAGCTGGCGAGCAACTGGGTGATGAACGAGGTGCTGCGCGTGCTCAAGGAGCGCAGCTGGGATGTGGGCGACTGGGCGGTGCGCGTGCCGGCCGCGCGGTTCGCCGACTTCCTCGGGCGCGTCGCGGCGCGCGAACTGCCGGGCCCGGTGGCGAAGCAGGTGTTCTCGTGGCTGCCCGACGAGTCGGGTCCCGTGAGCGAGATCCTCGCCCGCCACGGTGTGGTCGTGGCGTCGGGCGACGACGAGTTGCGTCCGCTCGTCCGCGCCGTGATGGACGAGCAGCCGGCCGCGGTCGCCCAGCTGCTGGCCGGGGAAGAGAAGCCGTTCGGGTTCCTCGTCGGCCAGGCCATGAAGAAGAGCGGTGGCCAGGCGGTGCCCGAGGTCCTCCGCCGGCTGTTGCGCGAGGAGCTGGCCGCGCGCAGCCCGCGCCCGTGAACGACGAGGCGTTCGCCGCCCGTGTGCGGGACGCGCTGGCGGCGCCCACGGACGGTCCGCTCGCGGCATGTTTTCCCGCCCCGCTCATCACGGCCATCGTCGCCGGCGCGGAGCCGCACGAGCTCGGCCGGCTGGAGATCGCGCTTCGCGAACTGCTCGCCGCGCTCTCGGCCGTGGGCGTGCCGCGCGGGAGGCAGTTCGTGCTCCTCGGCTCGCTCGTGGATGCGACGGCGCGCGCGACGGCCGCGCGATGGCGCGGCGCGCTCGGCGTGCCCGTGCTGCTGCACGATCCGCTCGAGACACCGTTCGTGCCGGGTAAGAGTCCGTCGGGCGATCCCTATGAACTTGGCTCGGAACTCCGCGAGGCCGAAGCAGTCGTGGTCGTGGGCCCGATGCGCGCGGGTACGGATGGGCTCGAAGGCGGACCGGGGCTCCTTTGTCCGGGTGTGGTCTCGGCGCGCACGCGCGCGGCGTGGGAGTCGGCGCGTGCCACCGGCGGGCGAGCGGCAGCAACCGCGTTCGCGCTCGACGTCGAGCGCGCACTCACCGTGGACTTCGCGCTGCTGTGGCAGTCCGACGGCTCGTTGAGCGCGGGGGAGGGCCGCACGCGGTTCTCGTTTCTCAGCTCCGCGACGGGCGATGCTTGACCCCTTCCGAACGACGACCCTAGTGTCCCGTTCCGGACGCCGTGGACATGCCTCGCCGGCCCGCGTGGTCGCGGACGGCACGCCACCGACTCGCATTCTTCCGGCACATGACCTCGTCGTCGCGCCCGGCCGTTCGCGCGCCGTTCGCCGGCTCATGCACCGCCCTTCTCGGACAGGACACTGACTTGAGTCCCAAGCCGTCTCGCATCCTGGTCCTCGGGTCGGGTGGGCGCGAACACGCGCTCGCCTGGCGTCTCGCGCGCGACCCCGAACGGCCCGACGTGCTGGTCGCTCCCGGCAACGACGGCATGGCGCGGCACTTCCGCCGGCTCGAGCTGGCGTTGGAGGACCCGCGCGCGGTGGTGGAACTCGCGAAACGCGAGCAGGTCTCACTCGTGGTCGTGGGACCCGAGGCGCCCCTCGCCGCCGGCGTGGCGGATGCGCTGATCGAAGCGGGCCTCACGGTCTCGGGTGCGTCGCGCGACGCGGCCCGGCTCGAGTCCAGCAAGTCGTTCGCGAAGCAGGTCATGCGGGAGGCGGGTGTGCCCACGGCCGCCGCCGAGTCGCACGAGTCGCTGTCGGATGCACTCGCCGCACTCGACCGGTTCGGGCCGCGCTGGGTGGTGAAGGCGGACGGCCTCGCCGCGGGCAAGGGCGTGCTCGTCTCCTCGTCGCGCACCGAGGCCGAAGCCTTCGTGCGCGAGTGCCTCGAGGGGCGCTTCGGCAGCAGTGGCCGGCGCATCGTGCTCGAGCGCTTCCTCGACGGCGAGGAGGCTTCGGTGATGGCGATCTGCGACGGGCTGCGGCACGTCCTGCTGCCCGCCGCGCGCGACTACAAGCGGGCGTTCGACGACGACCAGGGCCCCAACACCGGCGGCATGGGCGGCTATGCGCCCAGTCGGGCCGTGACTCCTCGCATCGAGGCCGAGGTCAGCGAGCGCGTCGTCGCGCCCGTGCTGCGCACGCTCGCCGCGCGCGGCACGCCGTATCGCGGCGCGCTCTACGCCGGGCTCATGCTCGGCCCCGACGGCTTGAACGTGGTCGAGTTCAACGCCCGCTTCGGGGATCCGGAGGCGCAGAGCATCCTGCCGCTGTTGGAAGGCTCGCTCGGCACGTTGCTCGCGAGTGCGGCACGCGGCACGCTGGAGCCGGGTGCCATCCGGCGCGCGCCCGGTGCGGCCGTCACGCTGGCGCTCGTGGACGAGGGCTACCCCGGGGCCGTGCGCGGCACCGGGGAGATCCGCGGGCTGGACGAACTGGAACAGCGCGGCCTGTTGGTGTTCCATGCGGGGACGAGTTGGAACGGCAGCGGCTGGGGGATCCGCGGCGGACGCGCCGCCTACGTCACATCCACCGCTGCAACACTGGAGCAGGCCCGCGCGAAGCTGATGAGCGCACGGGCGGGACTTTCGGGTGAGGGCTGGCGCTGTCGCGGCGACATCGCGCTGGCCTCGGCCACCGCGATGAGGCCATCATGAAGGAGAAGAAGCTGCCGGCGCGTGTGGGTCTCGTGATGGGAAGCGAGTCCGATCGCGCCGTGATGGAGGAAGCCACGCGCGTGCTGGCCGAGTTCGGCGTCGGCGCCGAGGTGGCGGTGCGCTCGGCGCATCGCACGCCGGAGGCGGCCGCGGCGTGGGCGAAGGGCGCGCGCGGGCGCGGCCTGCGCGTGATCATCGCGGCCGCTGGGGGCGCGGCGCACCTCGCCGGCGCGATGGCCGCACACACGCGGTTGCCCGTGCTCGGCGTGCCGCTCGCGTCCTCGCCGCTCGGCGGGTTCGACGCGCTCCTGTCCACGGTGCAGATGCCCCCCGGCGTGCCGGTGGGCACGCTCGGGGTGGGAGCATGGGGTGCGCGCAATGCGGCGTTCCTCGCACTGCGCATCCTGTCGCTCTCCGACGCCGTGCTCGCGCGCAAGCTCGAGGCACACGCCGAGCGCCTGGCGTCGGCCGTCACGTGAGGCACCCGTGGAGGTCCTGAAGCTCGACCCCGTGCGCCCCGAGCGCGCCGCGCTCGACGCGGCGGCGAACGCCATGTTGCGTGGCGGTGTGATCGCATTCCCGACCGACACGCTCTACGGGCTCGGTTGTTCGCTGTTCGACGTCGCGGCGGTGGAACTGGTGCAGCGGCTCAAGCGGCGCGATCCCCGGCACGCGTTCATCTCGCTGATCCCGGACCCGTCGCAGGCGGACGGGCTGGCGCTCACGGTGAACCCGGTCGCTCGCCGGCTCATCAAGGAGTTCTGGCCGGGGCCGCTGTCGCTCATCTTCGTCGCGGCCGAGATCGTGCCGCCCGGCGTGCGCGGCGAACGCGGCACCGTCGCGCTCCGTTGCCCGAAGGACGTGCTGTCGCACGCGCTGCTCCAGCGCTTCGGGGGGCCGGTCGTCTCGAGCAGTGCCAACCTCACCGGGCAACCCCCGGCCGAGACGGCCGAGGAGGTCGTGGCCACGTTCGGGAACCAGCTCGACCTGGTGCTCGACGGCGGACCGCGCCGCGGCGGCGTTCCTTCGACGCTGGTGGATGTCTCGGGCGGCCGGACGAAGCTCCTTCGTCGCGGAGCGGTGGACGTCACCGCGAGCCTCGGGGAGTTCGACGACCTCACCCGTCGCGACGGTTGACGTTCGGGAAACGCGGCTCCTATGCTCGGGCCGAATGTCGGAGACGCAGGCCCGCTTGAACGTGCTGTTCGTGTGCACAGGCAACACTTGTCGCAGCCCGCTGGCGGCGCTCGCGCTGCGCTCCGAGCTGGGCGACGACGCGAGCGCGGTGTCCATCGAGTCGGCCGGGACCTCGGCCATGGCAGGTCAGCCGGCGAGCGAAGGCTCGCTGGAGATCGCTGCGGTCGAGGGGCTGGACCTCTCGGGTCACCGCTCGCGTGCGGTCACGACGGAGATGCTGCAGCGGGCCGACCTGGTCCTGGTGATGAGCGCCTCGCACCGCGCGGCCGTGCTGGCGATGGGCGCGCCGAGCGAGCGGGTGCATGTGGTGAGTGAGTGGCCGGCACCGGGAGAGCCCGGGCTGGCGGTGTTCGATCCATTCGGCGCCTCGTTCGAGGCGTATGAGGAGTGCTGGCGGAGGCTGCAGCAGCACGCACGGCGCATCGCGCCCCACGTGCGGCATGCGCTCCGCGAACGGTGAGCGTGACGAGGCGTTCCCCCATCCTGCGAGGCCAGCCATGGCGATGACCAAGAGCGAGAAGATCTGGATGAACGGCCAGTTCGTGCCCTGGGACGACGCCAAGGTCCACGTGCTGTCGCACGTGCTGCACTACGGCTCGAGTGTGTTCGAGGGCATCCGCTGCTACGCCACGAAGCAGGGCCCCGCGATCTTCCGGCTCGGCGAGCACATCGAGCGACTTGCGTACTCGTCGAAGATCTACCGGATGAAAGTGCCGTTCTCGAGCGAGCAGATCGAGCGAGCCTGCCTCGACACCGTGGCCGTGAACGGACTTCAAGAATGCTACATCCGCCCGCTCGTCTACCGCGGCTACGCTCACGTGGGCGTGAACCCGGTCGGCACCCCGATCGACGTCATGGTGGCGGCCTACCCATGGGGCAAGTACCTCGGCGACGACGCGCTCACCAAGGGTGTGTCGGTGAAGATCGGCACCTGGGCGCGCATGGCCCCGAACACGCTGCCGGCGATGGCGAAGGCGGGAGGGAACTACCTGAATTCCCAGCTGCTCAAGCTGGAGGCGGTGGAAGACGGTTACGCCGAGGCCATCGCGCTCGACACGAACGGCTACATCAGCGAGGGCTCGGGCGAGAACCTGTTCGTGGTCATGAAGGGCGAGCTGGTCACCCCGCCGATGCACAACAGCATCCTCGCCGGCATCACCCGCGACACCGTGCTGCGGCTGGCGCGCGAGCTCGGCTACTCGGTGCGCGAGATGGTCATGCCGCGCGAGCTGCTGTACGTGGCCGACGAGGTGTTCTTCACCGGCACGGCCGTGGAGGTCACGCCGGTGACCGCGGTGGACCGGCTTCCCGTCGGCAACGGCGAGGTGGGCCCGGTCACGCGCGCGATCCAGAATGCCTTCTTCGGCATCGTCAAGGGCGAGGTGCCGGACCGGCACGGCTGGCTCACGCGGGTGCCGCGCTCGGTGGCGGCTTCGGCCAAGGCTTGAGCGTGCGCGTCGCGATCGGCAGCGATCACGCCGGCTACGCACTCAAGGAACGCGTCAAGGCCGAGCTCCAGCGCCTGGGCCACGACGTGCAGGATCTCGGCACGTCCTCGGCCGAGGACAGCGTGGACTACCCCGACTACAGCATCGCGGTCGGGGAGCGCGTCGCCAACGGCCAGGCCGACCGCGGCGTGGTGGTGTGCGCGACCGGCATCGGGGCGAGCATCGCCGCCAACAAGGTCGAAGGCGTGCGCGCCTCCGTCGTCACCAGCGACGACACCGCGCGGCTGACGCGTGCCGACAACGACTCCAACGTGCTGGCCCTGGGCGGGAAGACGGCCCCGAGTGTCGAGTCGGCGTTGGGCTGGCTGCGCCTGTGGCTGGAGACCCCGTTCGCGGGCGGCCGGCATGAGCGTCGCGTGAACAAGATCAAGGACTACGAGAGCCGCAGCCACCGAACCTCCTCTTCCTAGACCGCCCGGTCCGGCCGGGCAGGAGCGCGACGTGTCCGCCATCCAACGCCAGGATCCCCAGGTGCACGCCGCGATCACCTCCGAGATGGAGCGCCAGCGCTCGCAGCTGGAGCTGATCGCTTCCGAGAACTACGTGAGCGATGCCGTACTCGAGGCGGCCGGGACCGTGCTCACGAACAAGTACGCCGAGGGATTGCCGGGCAAGCGCTACTACGGCGGCTGCGAGTACGTGGACGTGGTGGAGACGCTGGCGCGCGACCGGCTGAAGCAGCTCTTCGGCGCGGCGCACGCCAACGTGCAGCCGCACTCGGGTGCCTCCGCGAACCTCGCGGCGTACCTCGCGGTGTCGGCAGCGGGCGACACGCTGCTCGGCATGAGCCTCGCGCACGGCGGCCACCTCACGCACGGCCACCCGGTGTCGGTGAGCGGCAAGCTGTGGAAGGCGGTGCAATACGGCGTGCGGCTCGAGGACGGGCTCATCGACTACGACGAGGTCGAGCGCCTGGCGAAGGAGCATCGCCCGCGCCTGATCGTGGCAGGCGCCAGCGCCTACCCGCGCACACTCGACTTCGAGCGCTTCGGCGCCATCGCGCGCGAAGTCGGCGCCTCGCTGGTGGTGGACATGGCGCACATCGCCGGGCTCGTCGCCGCCGGTGTGCACCCCAACCCGGTGCCGCACGCGGACGTGGTCACCAGCACGACGCACAAGACGCTGCGCGGGCCGCGAGGCGGCGTGATCCTGTGCCGCGCCGAACTGGCCGAACCGGTGGACAAGAGCGTGTTCCCGGGGCTCCAGGGCGGGCCGTTGATGCACGTGATCGCCGCCAAGGCGGTGTGCTTCGGCGAGGCGCTCACCGACGGCTTCCGCGAGTACTCGCAGCGTGTGGTGGCGAACGCGCGCGCCCTCGCCGGCGCGCTCACCGAGCGCGGCATCGGCCTCGTCTCCGGCGGGACGGACAATCACCTGCTGCTGCTCGATCTGCGTCACGGCACAGCGGGTGGCGGCGCCGGCCTCACCGGCAAGGAGGCCGAGGAACTGCTCCACCGCGTGGGGATCACGGTCAACAAGAACGCGGTCCCTGGCGATCCGCAGAAACCGTGGGTGACGAGCGGCGTTCGCATCGGCACGCCCGCACTCACCACTCGCGGCATGGGCGAGTCGGAGATGCGACGCATCGGCGCGTTGATCGCCGGGGTGCTCGAGCGTCCGGCGGACGCCGGCTTCGCGCGCGACGCCGTGCGCGAGGTGCGTGAACTTGCGGATGCGTTCCCACTGTTCACGTGGCAGGCCGGGCCCCGTCCCGAGGTGCGTGCAGGCTGAGCCACGCCGGCGGGTGTTCCGCAACGCCGGGCCCGCCGGAAGATCCTCCGGTGGGCCTTTTCGCGGGGGATCGGGGGGGTGGGGCCGTGGCACCGACCGTGCAGGGAACCGGCGGACGCCGCCTCCCTGACCCGACCTCCAGCCTTGGACTGCACCATGCTCGCCCCTCTCGCGTACCAGGCCGCCTTGCGTCTGCACCCTCATCTGGGTCCCGGCCAGTGGTTCCATCGCCGTGGCCTCGAGGCGTTCTCGGCGGGGGACGCCGTGGCGGCGGGGCGCTGGTTCGAGCTGGCCGCGTTGCGCTACCGAGACGAGCTGGCGGTCGAGAAACTGGCCCGCGTCCGGGTCCACCAGCTGATGGCCAGGGCCCGGGTCGGCTCCTCGGTGGCCGCCGAATCGGCCGCCATGATCGAGATCGTCCGGCGGCTGAACCGGCTCGACCTGCTGGAGCGGCTGGAGAGTCCGTACGAGCTGGCCGATGCCCGGGTGGTGCTCGCGGACTGGATCGAGCTGGGTGCCCCTTCGGCGCACGGCTCCTGCGAGCTCCCGGCGCCGCAAGCGGCTTGACGGCTGGCGGTTCCGCCGCGAGACTCCGGCCCGTTCGTGGTCAGGACAGGGCCGTCCCACCCCTTCCAGGAAGGAAGGCATGACCGTCGATCCCGCATCCGCCCGGCGCATCGAACAGGCCGGCGAGACATTGTCCCGAGTGCGCGAGGAAGTGGCTCGCGCCGTCGTCGGCCAGAAGGCCATGGTCGACCGCCTGCTCATCGGGCTCCTGACCGGCGGCCACGTGCTGCTGGAGGGCGTGCCGGGCCTGGCGAAGACGCTGGCCGTCTCGAGCCTCGCCCGGGCGCTGTCACTCAAGTTCCGGCGCATCCAGTTCACGCCCGACCTTCTGCCCGCCGACCTCACCGGGACGCTCATCTACAACCCCAAGGAAGGCACGTTCGCCGCCAAGCGCGGGCCGCTGTTCGCGAACATCGTGCTGGCCGACGAGGTGAACCGTGCCCCGGCCAAGGTGCAGTCCGCGCTGCTGGAGGCCATGCAGGAGCGCCAGGTCACGCTCGGGGACGAAACCCACCCCCTCGAGGAGCCGTTCCTCGTGCTCGCCACCCAGAACCCGGTCGAGCAGGAGGGCACCTACCCGCTGCCCGAGGCCCAGAGCGACCGGTTCATGCTCAAGGTGAAGGTGGGCTACCCCGAGCGCGCGGACGAGAAGGAGATCCTGCGCCGCGCCGGGCTCGCCAGCATGCCGGAACTCAAGTCGCAGGCCACGCACGCGCAGGTGCTCGCGGCGCGCGAGGCACTCTCGGGCGTGTACGTGGACGACAAGATCCAGGAGTACGTGCTCGACCTGGTCTCGGCCACCCGGCGGCCCAAGGACTTCGGCCTCCCACTCGAACACCTGGTGCAGAATGGCGCCAGTCCGCGCGCCACGCTGTTCCTCGTGCGCGGCGCACAGGCGTTCGCCGTGCTGCGTGGCCGGCCGTACGTGCTCCCCGATGACGTCAAGGCCATCGCGCTCGACGTGCTGCGCCACCGCATCACGGTCTCCTACGAGGCCGAGGCGGAAGGCGTGGACGGCGAGGAGGTCGGGCGCCGCATCCTGGAGCAGGTCCGCGTCCCGTAGGCGTGAGGGATCATGAGCAGCTCACGCGGAGTCGCCCGAGGCGATGCGTTCCGCGTCGCGGAGCCGGAAGGCCCCGCGACGCGTCGTGCGTTCGCGCCCACACCGCCGCCCGTGCGCCCGCGCCCGGGGCACGGCCGATGAAGGCGCCTCGCTGATGGCGTCCCAGGACCTGCTCAAGAAGGTCCGCCGGCTCGAGATCCGCAGCCGGCGACTGGTCCAGGACCTGTTCTCGGGAGGCACCGAGAGCGTGTTCAAGGGCCGCGGCGTCGAGTTCGAGGAGGTGCGCCCCTACGTGCCCGGCGACGAGGTGCGCGACATCGACTGGAACGTCACCGCGCGACTCGGGCTGCCGTACGTGAAGCGCTTCGTCGAGGAGCGCGAGCTGACCGTGATGCTGGTCGTGGACGTGTCGCGCTCGATGCTGTTCGGCACCCGCGGCCAGGAGAAGCGCGAGCTGGCGGCGGAGCTGTGCGCGCTGCTCGGCTTCGCGGCGGTCCGGCAGAACGACCGCGTCGGCATGGCGCTGGTCTCCGACGAGGTCGAGCACTTCGTGCCGCCCGCACGCGGGCGCACGCACCTGCTGCGCATCCTGCGCGACGTGCTCGACCACGAGTCGGCGCACGGGACACGGCTGGGGCACGCGGCGCGTTTCCTCACCCGCACGCTCAAGCGCAGGTCGCTGGTGTTCTGGATCAGCGACTTCGAGGACAAGCTGGACCCGCACGACTGGCGGGTGATGGCGGGTCGTCACGAGCTGACGGCACTCGCCGTGCGCGATCCCGCCGACGACACGTTGCCGCGCTCGGGCTGGGTGATGTTGGAGGACCTGGAGACCGGCAAGCGCCGGCTCGTGGATACCGGCAGCGAATCATTGCGCCGGCTCTATGCGAGCAGTGCGCGTGAGCGGCGGCGGGCGGCCGAGACGGCGCTGTCGCAGGCGCAGTGCCCGGTGGTGGAGATCCGCACCGACCGGCCGTATGTGCCCGCGCTCGTGCGCCACTTCAAGGCGCGCAAGCGGCAGGGTGTGGCATGAGCCGCACGGCTCGCGCGCGCTGCACGCACCGCCGGTTCGCGATCGCGCTGCTGATCGTGCTCGGAGTGAGCCCGGCGCGTGCGCAGGACCGCGAGCCGGTGATCGCGCGCGACTCGCTGCCCTCACCGCTGCGCTCGGGCGACCCCGCCGCGTTGGCCAGCGACATCGGGGGCATGGAACCGATGGGCGTGCGCACGCGCGTGCGATTGAGCCCGGAAGCCGCTCGGGTGGGCCAGGCGATCACCTACCGCGCTGCGGTGCTCGTGAGCGGGGATACGAAAGTGCGGTTCGAGCCGCCGAAGAGTGGCGGGGCGTTCACGTGGTCGCACGTGCGGGCCGGCCGCGTGAAGCCGGGCTGGTTCCGCGAGACCACGAACCGGCTCGACAGTGTGTGGATCGAGGCGCGGCTCCAGGTGTTCGAGGTGGGCCGGCACACCATCGAGGGCCCGGTCGTCCAGCTGGATCGCACGCCCCGGACCCACCGCCCGACCGGCGGACGGCTCCCGAGCGTGAACATCACCGTCCTGCCCACGGTCACGCCCGCGGACAGCGCGAACGGACTGCGCGCACTGCACGGGCCGGTCGGCGCACCCTGGTGGGAGCGGCTGCCGTGGACCGCGATCGTGGTCGGGTTGCTGCTCGTCGCGGGCGCGATCCTGTGGTGGCGATGGCGCGCCCGCCGCAAGCCGGTGACCGCGCCGCGTCCGGCGGCGCGACCCGCCGTGGCCCGGCCGCGCATGGACCCCGCCACCGAGGCGCTGCGTGCACTCGCCGCGCTGCGCACGCGTGAGCTGCCGGGCGCGGGCCGATTCAGCGAGCACGCGTTCGAGCTCACCGCCATCCTGCGCCGCTTCCTCGAGGCCACCGTGGCCACGCCGCGGCCCGGCGACACGAGCGGCGAACTGCTGGACCGGTTGCGCGCCTCGCGCATGCCCGGCGACGACTACGAGCGACTCGAGGGCTTGCTCATGCTCTGGGACCGCGTGAAGTTCGCGCGCGCACCGCTCACCGAGTTCGAGGCGGCTCGCTGCGAGGAAGCGGTGGAGGGCTACGTGCGCCGCACGGCCCAGCTGCGCCTGGACGCCGCGCGCGTGGCGGCCGCGCCGGCGCCGCCGCCGGGCGGCGGTGCGCCCCCGCATGGTCCCGCGCCGCCGACCGCACCGGAGGCGGCATGATCCGCTTCCAGTATCCCTGGCTGCTGATGCTGCTCGCGGTGCTGCCGGTGCTGCTGCTGTGGCGCGCGCGGCGGCACGACACGCGCCCGCCCGCGCTGCTCTGGGGCACGGCGGTGAGCCTGCCGCCGCCGGGGCTGGCGCGTTGGGCGTGGCTCGTCGTTCGGCTGATGCCCTGGGGCGCGCTCGTGCTGGCGTTGCTCGCCGTGGCGAAGCCCCAGCAGGGCATCCAGCAGAGCGAGGTGGACTCGCGCGGCGTGGACATCGTGCTCACGATCGACATCTCGCCCAGCATGCGCGCCGGCGACATGGGCGGCGGGGACCGGCTGGCGGTCGCGAAATCCACCGCGCGCGACTTCGTGCGCGGCCGGCCGCATGACCGGATCGGGCTCGTGGGATTCGCGGCCACCGCGTTCACGCAGTGTCCGCTCACGCTCGACCACGAGACGCTCCAGGAGCTGCTGGCACAGCTGGACTACGGGCTCGCCGAGGACGGCACCGCGATCGGCATGGGCCTGTCCACCGCGGTCCAGCGCCTGCGTGAGAGCAAGACCCCGAGCAAGGTCGCGGTCCTGCTCACCGACGGCGAGAACAACCGCGGCGCGATCGACCCGCTCACGTCGGCCGAACTGGCGCGCGCGATGGGCGTGCGCGTCTACACCATCCTCGTCGGGCGTGCCTCGGTCGCACCGGTGGAGGTGATGGACCCGGTGCTCGGGCGCATCACCGTGATGCAGCCGGTCACCGTGGACGAGCGCCCGCTCATCGAGATCGCGCGCGTGACCGGGGGCCGGTTCTTCCGTGCCGGCGACAGCGGCTCGCTGGCGAGCATCTACTCCGAGATCGACCGCATGGAGCGCGCCCCGATCCGGGCGCTCGTCTATCGCGAGTATCGCGAGCTGGGCCCGATCCTGCTGGCCCTGGCCGCGATGTTCCTGGTGCTGCACGGTTGGTCGAACGCCACCTGGGCGTTCCGGGTGCCCTGACCATGGCCACGGCACGAGGAGGCGCGCGATGACCTTCCAGCATCCGGGATGGCTGGTGTGGCTCGTGCTGCTGCTGCCGTTCGCGTTCATCGAATGGCGAGCGCTCGTGCGTGCGGACCGTTCGCTCAAGGCGCTGCTGGGCCGCGATCCCCTGCCGGGGCTGATGCTGCAGCTGCGGCCCAAGCGCCGCGTGCTGGCGATGGTGCTGCGCTTCGTCGCGACGCTGCTGCTGGCCGTCGGCGCGGCGGGACCGCAGTGGGGCCGGGAAGCGGTGCGCCGCCAGTCGCAGGGCTCGGACGTGGTGTTCGTGGTGGACGTCTCGGCCAGCATGGACACGCGTGACGTGCCGCCGTCGCGCATGGAGGAGACCCGTCGCGAGACGGTCGCGCTGCTCGAACGACTGCACGGCAGCCGCGTCGGGGTGGTGGCGTTCGCGGGGGATGCCGTGCGCTTGTGCCCGCTCACGCTCGACCAGGCGGCCGTGCGGCTCACGCTCGAGACGCTGGGCACGGGCGCGGTGAGTGAACCCGGGACCGACTTGGGCCGCGCGTTGCGCGCCGGGCTCAAGCTGCTGCCCGCGGGGCGCCGCGACGAGCAGGCGATGGTGCTGTGGACCGACGGCGAGGACCTCGAGGGACACGCGCGCGGCGCGCTCGACGAGCTGCGCCGTTCGGGATTGCGCGTATTCGTGGTCGGCGTGGGCACGCCTGGTGGGGACGTCATCCCGCTGGCGGACGTGGCCGGCGTCACGGTGGACGTGAAGCGCGACGAGAATGGCCAGGTGGTGCGCTCGCGCCTCGATGAGGGATTGCTGCGCGAGGTCGCGCGCGCCTCGCGCGGTGAGTACTTCAGTGCGGCGCGCTCGGGGGGCGAAGTGGTGCGCCTCGCGCGGGCGCTGGGCTCGCTCGCCCGGTCGCGGAAGGGCACGCGGCTGGTCGAGCAGCCGGTGGCGCGATTCCCGCTGTTCGCACTGGCGGCGGCCGGCTGCCTGGCGGTGCTGTTCGCCACTCCTCGACGGCGGATCGTCAAGCGCTCGGTGTCGCTGGCACGTGTGCGCGAAGCCCGTGCGGCTCGCGCGCGGCGCCGCGGCTCGCGGGCGATGGTGGGAGTCGCCGTGTTGCTGCTGATCTCGCTGCCGCGTTCCTCGAGTGCGCAGAGTGACTGGGCGCGCGGCGATGCCGCGTTCAAGAGGAAGGACTGGGCGGCCGCCGAGTCGCTCTACGTGCGCCGTGCGCGCCAGCCACGGCCGCCGGCCGGGCTGCTCGCGAACCTGGCCACGGCGCGCGCGCACCTCCAGCGCGCCGACAGCGTCGAGCAGCAGCTGTCCCGGCTCGCCACGCGAGGCGATGCCGCCGGACGCATGTCGGGCTACAACCTCGGCACGCTGCTGGGCGGGCGGGGGGAGTACGACCAGGCCCTGGCCGAGTTGCGCCGCACGCTCGAGCGCGACCCGGACGACGCCGATGCGCGCTGGAACTACGAGTGGCTCTCGAGGCAGAAGCGGCAGGCGGAGCAGAAGCCGGATCCCGCCAGTGGCGGCCCCAAGCCCGATCCGCAGCCACCACAACCCCAGCCGAAGCCCCAACCCGGGCAGGGCACGCCGCAGCCGGACCAGCCGCCGGGCGGCCCGTCCGACACCCCGCAATCTCCGCCGGCACAGGTCCCGGATGCGCCCGGCATGCAGCAGCCCATGAGTCGCCAACAAGCGGAGCAGCTGCTGGGTTCGCTCGGGGACCTCGAGCGGATCGAGCGTCAGGAGCGGCGACGCAACAAGGCCATGCGTGAGAAGCGGGGGAAGGACTGGTGAGCGCGCCCCGGGTCCTCCAGGTCGCCGCATGCGTGCTGGCGCTCGTCGTGGCGAATCCGGCCGTCGCGGCCGTGGACGTGGAAGCGCGGCTGTCCGCGGGAGCGATCGAGACGGGCGGCACGGTGCAATTGCTGGTCGAGGTCTCCGACCCGCGCGGCGCCGTGCCCGACCCCCAGTTCGCGCTGCCGGCGGGCCTCGAGTTGCTGGGCAGCTCGCGCTCGCAGCAGATGAGCTGGGTGAATGGCCGCTCCACCAACGTGATCACGTTCCGGTTCGAGATCGGCGCCTCGCGCGCCGGGCGCTACCAGGTCGGGCCGATCCGGCTCACCGTGGGCGGGCAGGCGTTCCGCAGCGGCGAGATGCCGCTCACCGTCACCGACAGCGCGCCCTCGACGCGGGTCACGCCCTCGCGCGGCCGGCGTGGCGGTGCCAACGACGTGGCGTCGCTGGTGATGACGCTCGAGCCGGCCACGCCGATCGTGGGCCAGGCCTGCCTGCTCAAGGTGCAGCTCATCCAACGCGTGGACATGTCGGAGGACAGCGACTACACGCCTCCCGGCACACCCGGCTTCTGGAGCGAGTCGTGGGGCGACGCGAGCACGTTCCGCGGACACGAGGGCCGCCGCGAGGTGGTCGTCACCGAGCGCGCGCTCCGGCTCTACCCGCTGGCCCCCGGCCCCGCCGTGCTGTCGCCGGCGCACGCGACGGTCACGCCGGCTTCAGGCGGGCTGCTGGATCCGTTCGGCGGCCTGAGTGCGGCGCACGTCGGACTGGTGAGCGACAGCCTGCGCGTGAGTGTCCGGCCGTTGCCTGCCGGCGCTCCCCAGGAGTTCGGGGGCGGCGTGGGCGACTTCCAGCTGAGCTGGAACACCGACCGCGAGCACACGACGCAGGATCAGGCCATCACGGCACGGCTCGACGTGCGCGGCACCGGCAACCTGCCGCTCTTGCGCGCACCGGACTACCAGCCCGCCGACTTCGAGGTGTTCGCCTCGACGGTGGAGGACAGCCTGCCGCGTGCGGGCACGCTCGGTGCCGGACGGCGCCGCTTCCTGTGGACGCTGTTGCCCAAGCGGCCCGGTCGCCTGCGCGCGCCCGCGCCGGTCATGGCGTGGTACGACCCGCAGGCGGGGCGGTACGTCACCGGTTCGCCCGGCGACTTGACGGTCGAGGTGCTGTCGGCGAAAGCGGGCGCAGGAGGGGAGGACGCCGGCGGCGTGCCGGCGGTGTTCCGCACCCAGCCGAGCCGTCCCGGCAGCCGTGCCGCGTGGCCACCGTTGGCACTCGCCGGCGGGCTGCTCGTGTGGGCCGCGCTCACGTGCTGGGAGCGCTCGCGCGCGCCCGATCCCAATGCGGCCGAACGCGGCCGGCTGCGCGAGTGGTTGCGCTCGATCGGGCTCGCGCACGGTCCCGACTTCTGGCGCGCCGCGGACGATGCGTCGTACTGGCTGCAATCGCGCGGCGAGCAGGTGTTGCGACTGCGCGAGGCGATCTCCGCCGCGCGTTACGGCGGCCGCACCGACCAGGAAGAAGACGTGCGGCGCCGGCTGGTCGAGCGCTTGGGAGCTTCCATCCCGGCACCGCCCGCGCGCTGGACCTGGCAGGCGGCCGCGCTCACGTCGCTGGTGTTGTCGGTCACGCTGGCCGCATTGTCGCTGCCGCGTCCGGGTCCCGAAGCCCTCGCCGAGCGGGCCGACACCGCGGACGCCGACGCGCGGGCGGGCCAGCTCGCCGTGGCCGAGGCGGCGTGGGCGAGACTCTGGGACGAGCGGCCCGGCGACGCGGGCCTCGCCGCGCGGCTGGCCTGGAGCGCGCTGCAACGGGACGATGTGGCGGTGGCCACGGTGTGGGTGGTGCGCGGGGATCGGCAGGAGGCACGCGATGCGGCGCTGTCGGCGATCAGCCAGCGAGTCCGTGACGCGGGTGGGCTGGTGGGTGCCCCCGGGCGCGCACTGCCGCTCAAGTCGTGGGAGTGGGGACTGGTCGCCTTCCTGCTCGCCGCAGCGGCGGGCCTGGCGCGCACCCGTCGCGGCCTCTCCATCGGGCTCGCGGCGTTGGCGGTGGTCGCGGGACTGTGGTGGCCGGTGGAGGCGGCCGTGCGAGGGACTTACGAACTCGCCGTCGTGCGCGCGAGCGTTCCGCTGCCGCCGGGCGACATCATGCTCGAACCGGGGCAGGTCGTGCGCGTGCGCAAGCGCGTGGCGGGCGAGGTGACCGTGCGCGCCGCGAGCGACCTCGAGGGATCGCTGCCCGAGGGCGCGTTCTGGTTCCCGGGGCCGCGATGATGACGAATGCCGGGCGCTGGGTGCTCTGGCTGGGCCTGCTGACGTGGCCGCTCCAGCCCGTGGACGATGCCGTTCGGGATTGGATGCGCGCCAACCAGTCGCCGGGGACACGGCGCTTCATGGAGGTGGTGAGCTCCAAGAGCCGCGTCGTGTTGATCGCGGGCGGTGTGCTCGGGCTGGTGACGGGCCAGGCGGCTCGTTATTGCTTCGTCGAGACCGCGGTCGCGCTGATCCCGGTGAACCTCGCGGTCGAGGGCCTCAAGTGGACCGTGAACCGCACGCGGCCCGACGGCGACCGGAATCGGAAGAACTCCTCGTTCCCCTCGAGCCATGCCGCGAACGCGTTCGCCGTCGCGCTGGTGGTGGGCCGGCGCTACAACCGCGCGGTGATCCCGATGCTGCTCGCGGCCGGGCTGGTGGCGTTCTCGCGCATGTACCTCGACCGGCATTGGCTCACCGATGTGCTGGGCTCGCTGCTGCTGGCGTGGGGAGGAGCGTGGCTCGCGGGCCGCGTGATGTCGGCGTGGCAGTCCAGAAGGACCTTGCCCGCAAAGACTTGAGGGGCTTACCTCGCGCGGGTTCTCAGGTCGAGTCGCGCGCCACCCGTTGGTCTCGCGAACGCCGAGCGGTGCAGATGGGGCCCGTGTCGAGCGCGGTGCATCTGTTACCCTCGCGATCGATCGAGGGGAGGCACCCACTCATGGCGATCGCCGAGGTCTTCCCGCTCCACGACTCCACGCTCGACCTGCTCGAGTTGAGACACCGCCGCCGGGAGACCGCACTCCAGCAATTCGTCCACGCCGCCGCGGAACGCGGCGCGCTCCGGCATGCGGACGTGTTGTTCACGCACCTCGTGCGGCGCGAGCGATTGGGCTCCACGTCACTCGGCCGTGGCTTCGCGCTCACCGGAGCCTGGTCGCTGTGCGTGCGTTCGCCGCGCGTGATGGTGGGCGTGTCGGAGCGCGGCCTCGACTGGGAGGCGGCGGACGGTCAGCCGGTCACGCTCGCGGCGTGCGTGCTCACGCCCGCGGACGCGAGCGAGGACTGGCACGCGCGCCGTCTCGCCGCGGTGCACGCCGCGCTCCGGCTCCAGCGCACACGCCAGCGCATCACCGACCGTCGCGATCCGGTACTGCTCGCGCAGCTGCTGCACGAGGCGACACCGTGAGCATCGCCCTCGAGTTCCTCGAGCTTCACGAACTCGACCAGCTGCTGGTGCATGCCCGCGATCCCGAGCGTTCGGCACTGTGGCGGCGCATGGGTTACGTGATCGCGTCGCCCGTGCCGCTGGTGCGCGAGCGCGAGCGGCTGGCCGAGCGACTCGATCGCCGTTGGCTCTCGCTCTATGAGCGCTCGCTCGGCCGCTACGGCAGCGGCCTCTCCGCGGTTCGCCAGCGCGTGTGCCTCGGCTGCCGCCTGAGGCTGCCGACCGCCTCCGCACCTCCGCCGGGTGAGGCGCATCTGCACCTCTGTGAGGGCTGTGGCCGATTGCTGCTCTGGGACTGAGCCGCTTGCCCGCGACCTCGGCGAGCGCGTAGCCTAGAGGCGACTTTCCCACCGCCCGACCGGGCCGAGCACCGGGAGAACGGAGATCGACTTGATGGCTCGCTCACGCGCCGTGGCTGGCGCCGTGCTCGCGATGTGGTTGTTCGCAAGCGGTTGCACCACGCTCCGCGAGGTGCCTCGGAGTGAATACGCGCAGCTGCCGGAGCGGAAGGGCGCCCGGGTCGAGACCCGCGAGGGCCTGGTCTACGAGTTCGACTATGTCGAGGCCGGCTCCGACTCGCTCACGGGCTACCGGCACCGAAACGACGTCGAGGGCCCGGTGGACCAGACCGCGGTGTTCCGGATCGCCTACGACGACATCCAGTTGCTGTCCACGCGGCGGTTCGACTGGTACCGCACCGGGCTGGTCGGCGGCACCGTCCTCGCGGGCGTGCTGGTGGCGGGGCTCGCCAGCTCGAACAAGCAGGAGAAGGACAGCGGCAACACGGGCGGCGGCAAGCCCCCGCCCCCGAACTGACCCGCACGCTCACGGGAAGTGGGTCGCGTCCGGGTCCGCCGCGAGCGCGCCGAGCGTGGCGCCGATCGCGTCCGCCAGCAGGTCCACGCCATCGGCGCCGCTGTGGCGCACATCCCAGAGTTCCTTGAGTGCGCCGAGCGTGAGCGCGGTGGCCGCGCCGAGCACCTGGTCGCGGGAGGCGAGCGTGAACGCCGCGCCGAGCGCGAACGACAGTCCCGCATGCTGCAGACGGTCGGAGCGCAAGAGCCCGACCTGCCAGGCGCGCACGCTGGCCGGAGGGAACGCGCGCAGCGTGTCGGGCTCCGGCGCGACGACGAGCGGCGGCGATGTGACGTCGGCGCGGACGGGTGACGGACCGGCGACGACGAGGAACAGGCCGACGAAGAGGACAGGGAGACCACGGGCATGAGCGCATGGGTGTGGCCCTGGAGCGAGGCGGGAGCGCGACGTCGCGCCGAGGGGAAGCTGCGCGCCCATGCCTGGCCGGCCGAGCTGCTCGCGCTGCTTGCGAGGCTCGCCAGCGGAGGCGAGCGCGCGATCCTCGTCGGAGGCTCGGTGCGCGACGTGCTGCTCGGCCGTGCCTCGGACCGGCGCTGGGACGTGGCCACGAGCCTCGAGCCCGCGCAGGTGCGCG
>Ga0315912_10002065_pt1 | contig 22406 bp, 23 predicted proteins | sample VfabasoilMG_FD_204469 | JGI IMG/M metagenome (GOLD analysis project Ga0315912, IMG submission 204469) | Garden soil microbial communities collected in Santa Monica, California, United States - V. faba soil | ecosystem: Environmental > Terrestrial > Soil > Garden | place: USA: California...
GCTCGGGTTCCACCAGCAGTCCCGGATCTTTCGGACGGACTGCAACCACGCCGATCGGTCCGGACGATCCGACCAAGGGCAGGTACAGCGCGCTCGCCCCCGGCAGCGTATCCGTCCCAAGTCCGGCTCGCTCACAGTGGTCGAACACCCATTGGGCAACCCCTGATTCCTTCGGGTCGAATTCAAAATAGAGCTGTTCTCCGCGCTGCAACTGCAGTCGCTTGTCGGGATCCGCCAGAAAAAGCGCGACTTGGCCGTCGAATACCTCCCGAAGATGTCTCGACGAGAGGTGAGCCAGTATGCTTGTCCCACGATGCGTAGCGAGATCACGGCTCATTGCGTACAACACGCCTGTGCGTCTTTCTCGGTAGCGGGCCAGCTCAGCTTGGCGCTGGAGACGCACAGCGAGATTGCTGATGACCAAGGCCGCCACGAGCATGACGCCGAAGGTCAATAGGTACTGAATATCGGAGACAGTGAAGGAGAAGTAGGGCGGCACGAAGAAGAAATCAAAAGCCGCCACGCTCAAGATCGAAGCCAGTACCGACGGGCCGCGACCCCAACGAATCGCGATGACGATCACGGCGATGAGATACATCATGATCAAATTCGCCGCCGCAAAATAGGGAAACATCAGCCAGGCGACGGCCGTCGCAATCAGCACTCCAAGCGAGGCATAGGCATATCCGGAGACATCGCTGGTTCTTCGGAGACTGCGACGGACGAGCGGCTGCCCTTCACCGGCCTCTCCCGTAATGACATAGATATCGATGTCTCCGCTTTGATGGACGAGGTCCGACACGACCGACCCAAACACCCATTCCTTCCACCAGGATCTGACCGGTTTCCCGACAATAATCTTCGTCGCGTTTCGGCTCCGTGCGTAACTCAAGAGTTCCTGGGCAACGTTCTCGCCGGTGAGAGTGACGGTTTCGGCCCCTAACTGCTCTGCCAGTCTCAGCGTTTGTACCAAGCGATCCCGTTCGGTTTGCGGCAAGCCAAGATGCCGAGGAAGCTGCACATAGACCGCGATCCACTTGGCATGGAGATCGGTAGCCATCTGGCGGGCGGCCCTGATGAGACGCGGACCGCGTGACTTCATGTTGACGCAGACCATGATGGTCTCTGCCGCCGGCCAGGTTCGCACGACCGCGTGGTCGCGCCGGTAGACCTCCATCTGCTGGTCGACCCGCTCGGCCGTGCGGCGCAGCGCGAGTTCGCGAAGCGCGATCAGATTTCCCTTGGCAAAGAAATTGTGAATTGCATGTTGGATCTGGTCCGGGACGTACACCTTCCCGTCTTTGAGCCGCTGAAGAAGATCGTCGGGAGGGAGGTCGATGAGTTCCACGTCATCTGCCCGTTCAAGAACGGAATCCGGAACGGTCTCGCGCACCCGCACGCCGGTAATCTGCGTGACCACATCGTTCAAACTTTCCAAATGCTGCACGTTCACGGTGGTATAGACCGAGATACCGGCCTTGAGTAACTCCTGAACATCCTGCCAGCGTTTGGCATGACGCTGGCCCGGTGCGTTGGTGTGTGCAAGCTCGTCGATGAGGATGATGGTGGGGAGTCGCGCGAGGGCCGCGTCGAGATCGAATTCTTGGAGCGTTGCACCACGGTAGCCGACAACGCGGCGCGGGAGGACCTCAAGACCGTCCACCAAAGCCTCGGTTTCAGCCCGGCCATGAGCCTCAACGACGCCGATGACGACATCGACACCGTCACGCCGCTGCTCATGCGCCGCTTCGAGCATGGCGTACGTCTTCCCTACGCCGGGGTTGGCGCCGAAGAAGACCTTGAGTTTGCCCTCAGCTTTGCGGGTTTCCTCCGCCTGCACACGCTTCAGCAGCGCATCGGGATCTGGTCGTGATTGGTTCATGGGAGCAGTTTCCCGCGCAATGTTTCACGCAAAATTGAAGACGACTTAGCGAACGGCGTTTGAATTCTAGGGTAGGTCCGGAGAAGCGTCAACGGCACGACCGATCGTACGGGGGCTACGCGTGCTTCAACTAACGCCTCCACTCATGACCACCAGACTTCGAAACCCTGAAACTAACGCCTTTCGTCCAGGGCGAGATTCAGCAGAAGAACATTGACTCGTGGTTCTCCAAGAACGCCGAGCTGGCGGCCCTGTGTGTACTGGACCACGTGGTCGCGCACAACGGCCTCGTCGAGCCCTCGAACACGAGCTACTCTTCTGATTTGGTACTGTGCAGCCGCCGGGCTGATGTGAGGGTCCAGCCCGCTTCCTGATGAAGTCACTAGATCGACAGGGACCGGCGCGTCGTTGCCCGGATCTGCTGCCCGTAAGGCAACGATTCTCGCTTTGACCGCCTCGATCAGTACCGGGTTGGTGGGCCCGAGGTTTGATCCCCCGGATGCCCCGGCATTGTATGGAAACGGCGAGGTCGCCGACGGACGACCCCAGAAATACTCCGGTCTGTCAAAATACTGTCCGATCAACTTGGACCCGATCACCTCGCCTTCGCGCACGATCAAACTGCCGTTCGCCTGGTCTGGAAAAAACACCTGGGCCAGCCCGGTGACCGCCAGCGGATAGACCAGCCCCGTCAAGACAGTCATAAGTAACAGCATAGTCAGAGCGGGTCTTATTTGGTCCATCATCATTCCCTCCTATCTCCCGGCGACCTCTCAGACATCCTGAATCACGTCAAATGCAAGGCGACCAGAATCAGATCGATCAGCTTGATGCCGACGAACGGCACCACCACGCCGCCCAATCCGTAGATCAAGAGATGCCGCCGGAGCAGCGCTCCCGCGCCGATCGGGCGATAGGTGATTCCTTTCAGGGCAAGCGGGATCAGTACAATGATAATTAACGCGTTGAAGATGACCGCGGAAAGGACCGCGCTCTGCGGAGTCGCCAGCCGCATCACGTTCAATGCATTGAGCGCCGGATAGGTCGTGGCGAAGGCCGCAGGAATGATGGCGAAATATTTGGCCACATCGTTGGCCATGCTGAACGTGGTCAACGCGCCGCGGGTCATGAGCAATTGTTTGCCGATTTCCACGATTTCGATGAGCTTCGTGGGATTGGAATCCAGATCGACCAGGTTGCCCGCCTCTTTTGCCGCCTGGGTCCCGGTGTTCATTGCGACGGCAACGTCAGCCTGCGCCAGCGCCGGGGCGTCGTTTGTTCCGTCCCCGGTCATGGCCACGAGCCGGCCCTCTGCCTGAAGATCCCGAATCAACTTGAGTTTGGCCTCCGGCGTGGCCTGGGCCAGGAAATCATCCACTCCGGCCTCCGCCGCCACGGCCGCGGCTGTTTGCGGGTTGTCGCCTGTGATCATGACCGTCTTGATGCCCATCCGGCGAAGCTCAACAAATCGTTCCTTGATCCCGCCTTTCACGATGTCCTGCAGCGCAATCACCCCCAGCACCTTGGCCATCTCCGCCACTACCAATGGCGTTCCGCCTTGCTTGGCGATCGTCTCGACATTCAGCCTGACAAACTGAGAAAAGTGCCCTCCCTGCGACGTCACATAGGCTTCGACCGCATCCGCCGCTCCTTTGCGGATCTGCCGCCCGTCAAGATTGACTCCACTCATTCGCGTCTGGGCCGTGAAGGGAATGAATGTGGCGCCCATCTCATGAATATCACGCGCGCGCAAACCAAACTTTTCTTTGGCCAGCACGACGATGCTGCGGCCCTCAGGCGTCTCGTCCGTCAACGATGAGAGTTGAGCCGCGTCGGCCAACGTCTGGGCATCTACTCCCTCCGCCGGAATGAAGGTGGTCGCCTGACGGTTGCCCAGCGTGATGGTGCCGGTCTTATCCAGGAGCAGGACATCCACGTCCCCGGCAGCTTCAACAGCCTTTCCCGACATCGCAATGACATTGGCCTGCACCATGCGATCCATGCCGGCGATACCGATGGCCGAAAGGAGAGCCCCGATGGTCGTAGGAATCAGGCAGACCAAGAGTGCCACCAATACAGTGACGGTGACCGGCGTCCCTTGCCCCATGGCTTGCACGCCGTACAGCGAGAACGGCAACAATGTCACCGTGGCCAAGAGGAAGATGATGGTCAGGGCTGCGAGCAGAATGGTGAGGGCGATTTCATTCGGCGTTTTCTGGCGTTTGGCTCCTTCCACCATGGCGATCATGCGGTCCAGGAAGCTTTCTCCCGAAGTTGCCGTGACGCGAATGATCAGCCAGTCCGACAACACATTCGTGCCGCCCGTGACGGCGCTGCGATCACCGCCGCTTTCTCGAATCACGGGCGCGCTTTCACCGGTAATCGCGCTCTCGTTCACTGACGCCACGCCGTCGACTACCTCGCCGTCGGCCGGAATGAAATCTCCTGCCTCCACGAGGACCACATCCCCCTTCGTGAGCTGATTCGCGGACACCACGCTGAACGTATCGCGTCGCTGGAACTGACGGTTCCACGGGGTATGATGCTCGCTGCCGGAATCGACAGCGCCGAGCTTTTTGGCCGTAAGCTCATGACGCGCCCTCCTCAGCGAATCGGCCTGCGCCTTGCCCCGACCTTCCGCCATCGCCTCCGCGAAGTTTGCAAACAGCACGGTGAACCAGAGCCAGACCGTGATCGAGAGAATGAACCAGGCGGGGGCTTCTCCGATTCCCGCCAGCGCCTGCGCGAACAAGAGCGTCGTCAAGACGCTTCCGACCCAGACGATAAACATGACCGGATTCTTGACCTGATGACGCGGGTCGAGCTTGAAGATGGCATCGCGCCACGCATGGCGTATCACTGCGGTGTCCAACAGAGACTGGGACTTGTGTGCTTTTGTCGGCATGCTCATGGGATGTGATTCCTACTGTCCCCTCATCATCAGCTCTTCGACGACAGGCCCCAAGGCCAGAGCCGGAAGAAACGTGAGCGCCCCGACCATCACCACCACGCCGATTAAGAGAATCACGAACAGCGGGGTGTGGGTCGGCAAGGTACCGGGTCCGGCCGGCACGAGGGTCTTGCGAGCTAGGGCCCCTGCGAGTGCCAGAGTCAGGATAGCCAACCAGAACCGCGAGATCAGCATCGCAATGCCACCCGTCAGATTGTAGAAGGGCGTATCGACGTGGAGACCGGCGAACGCGCTGCCGTTGTTGTTCCCCTGAGAAGTATAGGCATAGAGGACTTCGCTGAACCCGTGGGGGCCGGGATTCAAGATAGACGATCTGCCGGTCTCCGTGCTGATCGCCAGAGCGGTGAAACCTAAGACGACGATGGGCATGATAAGAATGAGCAGCGCGGCCATCTTCATCTCATAGGGTTCGATCTTCTTGCCCAGATACTCCGGTGTCCGCCCGACCATGAGGCCGGCACCAAACACGGCGATGATGGCAAAGACGATCATGCCGTACAAACCTGAGCCGACCCCCCCGAAGACCACTTCGCCGAACTGCATGAGAAACAGCGGCACGAGTCCGCCCAGCGGCGTATACGAATCGTGCATCGAGTTCACCGAGCCATTGGAAGCGGCGGTCGTCACGGCGGACCACAGGACCGAGTCGGTGATACCGAATCGCGTCTCCTTCCCCTCCATGTTGCCTCCGGCTTGCTCGGCCTGAACCTGCTGATCTACACCGATACCCGCGAGCAACGGATTGCCGCTTTGCTCAGCCCATAGTCCGAGTGGAACAAGACCGAGTAGAAGAATGGTCATGGCGGCGAGAATACCCCAGCCTTGGCGAGTGTCACCCACCATCACGCCAAATGTGTAGCAGAGCGCGGCCGGGATAAGAATTATCGCCAGAAGTTCAAGAAAATTGGAAAAGGGCGTGGCATTCTCGAACGGATGCGCTGAATTGACGTTGAAGAATCCGCCGCCGTTCGTGCCGAGCTGCTTGATGGCGATCTGGGAGGCAGCCGGCCCCACTGCAAGGATCTGCTCGATTACCGCGACAGGCTCGGTTTTCGGCTTCCCCTGCTCATCGAGCACCGGCCGGCCGTTCGCATCGGTCATAGGTTTGTCGTGCCCAGCTGGTTGTAGGAGGGTCACGGTCTGAGATGAATTGAAGGTCTGGACAACTCCCTGAGACACCAAGAGAAGAGACAACAGGAGAGACAGAGGCAGAAGAATATAGAGCGTACTGCGGACCAGGTCGTTCCAAAAATTCCCAAGCGTCGTTGACGTGCTCCGGCTCAACCCCCGGATCAATGCAACAAGCACCGCCATTCCCGTTGCGGCAGAGACGAAGTTCTGCACCGTCAGGCCAAACATCTGGGTCAAGTAACTGAGGGTGGTTTCCCCGCCGTACGCTTGCCAGTTGGTATTGGTCACAAAGCTCACGGCTGTGTTAAAGGCCAGATCGGGTGCGACTCCACCGAGGTTGGACGGATTGAGGGGCAAAAGACCCTGTAGCCGCTGCAAGCCGTAGAGGAAGACGAGCCCGGCCGCATTGAAGAGCAGCATGGCCGCCCCGTAGCGTTTCCAGTCCATCTCATCGGCTGGTCGAACGCCGCAGAGCCGATACAGGGCCCGTTCAATGGGACCGAGGAGACGGTCCAAGCCAAAAGGTTTGCCTTCATACACTCTCGCCATGTACCAGCCCAGGGGCTTGGCGAGTGCCAGCAGCACGACGAAAAACACGAGCACTTGGAGAATTGCATTCGTGGTCATCAGAACCACTCCGCCTTCAGCAACGCGATCATGAGGTAGATCAACAGGCCCAACGATGCAATCCCGCCAAGGACGTACATGGTACTCATCCCAATCCCCTCACAGCCGGTCTAAACCAACAATCAGCCAGACGGAGAGGAGAACAAATCCAAGTGTCAGTGCTACGGTGATTATGTCCATAGCGGAGCTCCTTCCCTTGCCCTTGCCAACTACCCTACCAATCTCGCCATAAAAACGGTGTCAAAAATTGGCTGACGAATTGTCGAGGAGGAATCAAGACTTGCGCACCATGACATGCGAAGTCTCGATCTGTGCCTGAGCCACAGAATGCGCTTCTTGTCGAAATGAAGTCCGTGATTAGGAGAATGGCCCTGAACGGTCAACTGGAAAGGAGGCTACGTTGAGAGGCGCCGATAGTGGCGCCACAGGATCATGCCGCCCCAGACGAAGGAGACCAGCATCAGCACGATGCCGGCGCTGTACGCCAGATGAGCCAGACGATGGTCGTACTCCAGCCAGCCAAGCATGGAGAGAATGTTGTTCCAATCATGACCGTCCGTTTCTTTTCCCGTGACCCCGCCCAACAACATGAGATCCATATCCCGCGCATCGTTGATGTAGGGCGCGACGTCCATGATGCTCTCAGCCGTCCACCACAAACAGACCGACGCACCGAACGGATCACGGGTTTTGATGAGAAAGGTGCCGAGACAAATAAGCGGCATCAGCACCTGCCCTGCGCTCCCGCCGAGAAACATCATGAAGCGTCCGAACGGCATGAAGATCAGGTGGCCCGCTTCGTGAAACGGGAGATTGATCAGATGCAGAAAAGATTCGCCGGTGTAGTTGGTCTCAAGCGGTGTGAGGATAAACGTACGCCCCCACCAGACAAGAAGCAGAAAAACCATCGTCCGGCCGATGAGCGTCAGTGAATCGGTCGCCGTATCCGATTCAATCAACCAGTGTTTGGCCGTGACCAGCCACTCGGACTTCGCAAACGACCCCGCCGTCGAAACGACACCCGTTCGTACCGGCAACGGTCTGTACTTGGCGAAAATGATTCCACACCGAAGACACTCCTCCCCCCCATCCTGTCGTTCGGCCTGGCAGTTCGGGCAGTGGGACGTCGCTCTCTCAGTTGAAATCATCATCCCACTGTATGGCTGTGTGCAAAATCGGGCAAGAAAATCCAGCGAATGTTCTGCTAGCCCGCATTATTCATGACGATTCGTGACGAAACCTCTGAGACGCCAGGCGAGACGGGCGCGTGGAGCCCCGAGAGACCGAGGCATACTTGAAACAGTATGTCGAGGTTGCGAGGGGCGAGCCCGCCCGCTGGCCGCGCGAAGCTCGCGGCCAAGCTGGTCGTAGCGGCCTATCGACGGTTGCAGTAGAAACGCTCATGAATAATGCGGGCTCAGCCCGTTGGACAGTTTATGAATGGAAGGAGAACGGAACCGGCGCAAAGGTCGAGACGAACACAGCCAGCGCAATCCAGCCGACGATCTTACGGTTACGTCCTAACGGAGCATGGGGATCGCTGACGGGCGGATGACCGAGCCCCCAGAGCCCCGCCATGACCGCCCATAAAAACCAGCCCGGCCAGCCGGCAAATCCCAGGATGATTAAGATTGGGACGACGATGAACGCCATCGTCCGCTGTCTGCTTCCCCAAAGCGCATAGGCGACATGTCCGCCGTCAAGCTGGCCGATCGGAAGGAGATTGAGTGAGGTGACGAAGAAACCGAACCAGGCCGCAAAGGCAACCGGATGCAGCACGATATCCGATTCCGGTGAGATCGGCCCGATCACCAGCCATGCCAAAAGCTGTAACAGCAACGGTTCCCCCAGGTGCAACCCAAACGTGGCGGTCCGCTCCACAACGGTCGAAAGATTCAGTCCTACGATCAGCACGGCAACGGCAACAATAAACCCGGCCAGCGGGCCGGCGACCCCGATATCGAACAGGGCGCGGCGATCCATGATGGGTCCGCGCATGCGGATGATGGCGCCGAACGTTCCGATGAAATGGGGTGGCCCGGGAATGAATAACGGCAGCGAGGCTGGCACTCCGTGAATCCTGGATAACAGATAATGGCCGAATTCGTGCGTCGCCAGAATGAATAAAAGCGCCGCGGCAAAAGGAAGTCCTTGCCACAATGCCTCCGGATGTTCCAGCAGAAAATTCAGCGGCCCACGGGCCGTCCCGCTGTACGATTGATAGGCGCCTGCCCATAAAGTTGTGAAGCAGGTCAGCAGAAACAGGCCGACGGGCAGCGCCCATGCTGAAAAACCAGACGGCGCTTCTTCATCGGCTTCGACCTCGCTATCGGTGGTCTGGGCGATGGCATCCGGTTCTTCCCCACTTTCTGCCTCGCTCCGGATGCGTCGCTGACTGTCCTCCCTCAATTCATCCATGAAGTCCCTGATTATTTGTCGGGTTCGTTATTCGACGGTCACGAACGAGTTATGCTCCAGTTCCTCGGCCACAGTCGTGGCAGGACCATGGCCAGGCAAGAGGCGATAATTCGGAGGAAGTGCGAACAGACGTTTGCGCACCGAATCGAGGTGCGTGGCGTACAGATGGCTCGGATTGGATCGACCGATCGATCCGGCAAAGAGCGTATCGCCGACAAAGCAGACCGGCTGCCTGGGGTCATCTATCCGATAACAGATTCCGCCTGGCGTATGGCCTGGAGTTGTGAGGCAGTGAACCCTCCGGCGGCCGACCTTGATGGCGCAGCCGTCCGCAGGCACAACCAGCAGCTCCGCCCGTGGTTTCCAATTCAACAGGTCAATATCGTCCGGCCCCAAATAGACCGGAACTTCCCGATACGTGAGAATGCGATCGATCCCCTCGGCATGATCGGCATGCCCGTGCGTCAGACAAATCCCCACAAGACGCAGGTTGCGCTTGTTCAGCACCTCGATCATGACAGACGCATTGTAGGCCGTATCGATCAGCAGGGCCTCACCCTCGTCATGAACAATGTAGCCCTGCACACCATAGCCGCCGATCGAGCCGTGCACCGTCTCGATCCAGTCCGGTTGGCGTTGCGCGAGCGGCTCCCATTTGTCGATCGCAATCTGCGCAAGCGACTCACCCCGCAAACCCAGCGCATTGGCCAGCGCGAGGAGTTCCGCCCGATCACGCGCCTGCTCTCCCCGCTCCAGCGCCGCGATTACTCCATCGGACAACCCGGCCCTGCGCGAGACATCGCCGGCCGAAAGCCCCAGACCAGTACGGGCTTTTTTCAGAATGTCACAACAATCGTCTTCAAGCGGCACGATCACCCCAGAGCTTATGGCTGATGGCGTATGGCACGGACACGGCGCCACCAATTCTGACCCGGAAAGCTATTGTGTTCTCGCCGTCTGGAAGCGACGGGCACGGAGGCGTTCGCCATAGCGTCGCGGCGGTCCAACAGCTGCAATCGATAGCGCGCGACGGCATTGCGACGTTGCGTCGCAGCCTCAGAGGAGTACGCGGCCAAATAAGAAATCACTTCAGTCGCCATACAACCCCACCGCATTATGGCGATGCCGGAGCTGCCTCGCTTCGTCAGGCGGCAAATCTCTTCACCCCTCCGGAACCAGCTTGATCTCTTTCACCTCGCCGAAAGTCGAGAGCGCGGCCGGCAGGGTCTTGCCCGATCCGACGGCGACGATTTTCAGACGATCCGGATAGAGATGCTTCTTGGCAGCCGCCAGAATCTCCTCTTTGGTCAGCTTCACGACCTTGTCGCGCAGCTGTTGCAGAAAGTCTTTCGGCAGCCCGTCGTACTCCAACTCGATCAGGCGGTTCACAATCGCCGAGGGGCTGGAGAACGAAAAGATGAACGAATTCACGTAGGCGTCTTTCGCCTCCGCCAGCTCCGTATCGCTCACGAGTTCCGTGCGCATGCGCTCGATATTCGCCAGAAACCGCTCGATGACTTCCTGCGTGGAGACCGACTTGGTCTCGGCCCGCACCAGCCAGATCCCCTGATCATGCACCCCGGTATTGAGCCGGCTGCCGACGGAATACGCCAGGCCGCGTTTTGTGCGGACATCGTTGAAAATCCGGCTGCGGAAGGAGCTGCCGCCCAAGATGTCGTTTGCAATCGCCAATGAGACATAATCGGGGTCGTGCTCTTTGATCGACAAATGGCCCACGCGCAGATGAGTCTGCGTCGTGTCTTTGTCGATGAACCAGACCTCCGGCTTCCCCGCATCGCTCTCCGGCACGTCGGCGATCTTCAACTCCGGAACCGCGCCTTTCTTCCAATCGCCGAACGCGTCTCGCAACGCCGCAAGCATCGCCTCTTTCTTGAAGTCGCCGGTCACACCCAGAATGATGCCGTTGGGATGAATCGTGCTACGGTGAAACGCGACCAGATCGTCTCTGGTAATGCGCCGCACTGAATCGATCGTACTCTCCCGCGCGGTCGGATGTTCCGCGCCGTAGAGCAGCTTGATGAATTCTCGGCCCACAATGGAACCGGGATTGTCCTGGCGGCGGCGGATCCCTTCGATCGCCTGCAATTTGGCCAATTCGAGGCGCGCCGGCTCGAACGCCGGAGTCCGTATGAGCGCGGCGAAGATCTGCAACCCCCGCTTCAGATCTTTGCTTAACACGTCGAGCGAGGCAGACCCCGATTGTCTGCCGATACCGATACTGACATCGCCCGCAAACTGTTCCAGTGCTTCATCGACTTCTTCCGCCGAGAAGCCCCCGCCCCCTCCGGTGCGCATCACCGATCCGGTCAACGCCGCGAGACCGATCTTATCGGCCGGATCAAGCCAACTTCCTGTTCGCATCGTAGCCGTCATGGTGATCAACGGGAGTTCGTGGTCTTCTAACAGATACACGACCATGCCATTGTCGAGCACAATCCGTTCCGGATCAGGCGGCGAGAACTCAACGGGTTTGAAGGTCATCGTCCGAGGATCGCCAAGTGCCAACTCCCCCGCGCAGCCCGCCACAACCGATGCCAAAAGAACAATTGCCATCCCAAAACAACTCAGCGTTCCGACACCCCTCACCCCTACCCCCTCACGCCTCACCTGAGCCCCATCGCCCCTCACCCCTAACCCCTTACCCCTTACCCCCATCATTGTGCCACCCCATTGTTCTGCGTTGCGGCTATGGCTTTACCGTTGCTCTTTTTAACCAGCATTCCAACCGTCCGATTCGACTTCGTAAAATACTGGGCCGCGACACGCTGTACATCGGCGGGGGTCACCGCGGCAACCCTGTCACGAGACCTCAGGATGTCGCGCCAATCGCCCGCCACCGCCTGATACATCGCCAGCTGGGACGCCAGACCGCTGTTGGATCGCAGTGCACGCACCATATCGGCGTCCAGATTATTGATCACCCGCTCAAGTTCCTTGGGTGAAACCGGCTCTCGCTTCAGCCGTTCCAACTCCTCATAGATCGCCGCTTCCACTTCGGCCGTTGTATGGGGCGCCAGCGGCGTCGCCATAATGATGAACAGATTGGGTGCGCGCACACCCGGATGGCTCGCATCTGAACGGACCGAGGCCGCCAGCCTCTGTTCCCGCACCAGCCTCCGATGAAGGCGGGAGGTGAGCCCATCGGAGAGCACCGCATCGATGACATCGAACACATCATCATCCGGATGCCCCAACCCCGGCTTGTGATATCCGATGACCATTGACGGCTCCGCGTCGAACTCCACCTCCACCCGCCGCTCGCCTCGCTGATCCGGCTCCACTGCCACCCGCGCCGACGACTGGGGCGCCGCAGAGATCTTCCCAAACGTGCGTTCGATCAAGGCAATCGTTTCTTCGGGATTGAGATCGCCGACCAGCGCGATCGTGGCGCGATTCGGCCCATAGTGGGTTTTGAAAAAGGCTTCGGTTTCGTCCGGTGTCAACGACATGATATCCGAACCCCAGCCGATGGTCGGCACCCCATAGCCGTGCGCGCGAAATGCCGCCGAGGTGAATGTTTCAAACAACAGTCCGCTCGGGCTGTCCTCGTTGCGCAACCGCCGTTCTTCCATGACCACGCCGCGTTCTTTATAGAACTCCCGCAACACAGGACTGGCCATGCGGTCGGATTCGACTGCGGCCCACAATGGGAGACGATTGGCCGGCAGGCTGATCGTGTAGCGGGTGAGGTCTTTGCCGGTGGACGCATTGAATCCCACCCCTCCATGCCGTTGATAGAGCAGCGCGACTTCATTGCCGACGACGTATTGAGACGCCTGCGCTTGTAGATCCGTAAACCGCTTCTGTAGCGCATCGACGGTAGCCTGCTCCTCGACCGTCGCCCCGCCGGTCCTGTTGGCGATCTCGCGCTGACGGTGCTCCAATTCAGTGCCGACTCGCGCGAGTTCATCGAGGATCGGCTTCTCCTTTTCATAATCCTTGGTGCCGACGATCCTGGTGCCCTTGAACGCCATGTGCTCATACAAGTGGGCGAGCCCTGTCTGTCCCACCTGCTCATTGATCCCGCCGACAGCGAAGGTGATGTTGATCGATACCACCGGCGTCTGATGGCGCTCGACCATCAGTACCGTCAAACCATTGGCCAGCTTGTGTTCAATCACACGTTCCGCCAGGCTGGGCGACGCTGCAGACAGCACGTGGACATTGAAGACAAGACTAAGGGCCATGGCAAAAGCACAGATTGTGAAGCGTGCGGGGTGAAGCCCCGTAAGGACGCAGGATAGATTTCTCTTGCAGGAGACGGGACTAGCTTCATCAACCCTCTCTTTTTGGGGCGGCTTTGCGAGATACACTTCACGAAATACGAGCGACGATCGAACGATCATATAAAGATCTCCATCAGTTCCTCCGGGCGTTCAATGAACCAATCGGGCTTACAGGCCGCCATCTTGTCCCGATTTCCCATCCCGTAGCCGACTGCACAGACGCGGATGCCGGCATTGTGGCCGCCGTTGATGTCGTTGGTGCTGTCTCCCACCAGAACGGCCTGATCTTTCGAGACATTCAACTGTTCCATGACATGCAGCAACATGCCCGGTTCCGGCTTGAGCCCGAACCCGTTGTCACCGCCGACCAGGTACGTGAAATGCTGTGCGCCTAACCCGTTCAAGATGACACGCGTATATTCGATCGACTTGTTGGTGGCGACGGCCTTCTGTTTATGCGCGAAGTGGCGCAGCATGGGTTCAATACCAGGGAAAAAAGTCGTCCGATCCAGGCAATGGGCGAGGTAATGGCCGCGGAACACCTTGAGGGCATCTTCGAAGCTGGTTCGGCCCTCCTCCCCTACTGCGAGACGCAGCAACTTCTTCACGCCATCGCCGACGAATCCGAAAATCTCTTCCAACGGGCGTTCCGGCAAACCCAACTCGGCCAAGGTCAAATTCACGGACTTTGCGATATCCCACTTGGACTCGATCAGTGTGCCGTCAAGATCGAAGATGAGCAACTGTACGGACGTCTTCCCCATTTATCTCGCCTTTCGTAAGGAGCCTTCAAGCGCCGCCAAGACACCGCGCTGTGCCGCATCCTGCTCATGGAGCGCAGCTTCGCGCGCAAAGTTCACCATCCGCGGCACTCCGATATGAGGAGGAATCACCGGCTCGACGATACGCCAGCTGTTTCGCACGGCCTTCACATGGAACCGCACTTCTTCCGTCTTATCCTCAGGCACAAAGACCGCAGACTTGAAATTGACAGACCCCCGAACCCGAAAGGTGACGGGTATGATAATGTCCATATTGTCGATGATGGTCCACTGCCGGTAATCCTCCGGCACCGTGGCCTCCTGAATCACCACGACATGGTCCCACGACGGCTCTTCTTTCCAATCGACATACGGGGCGAGCACATCGAATCCCATAGCCTCCAGGCGGGCGCCTTTCTGATCCAAACGCACGTACCGCTTAACGATCTCGGCGGGAGACCGTTTCAGCGAGCCGCTCTGGGTGAACCCGGTCTGGGCTTGTCCAGTACCGGCAGTCGCAATCAGGCCGAGTACGACACACACCACAACGGTATAACCCACATACCTGACGACTGAATCGGGCACATTCCGGCGGACCGGATCAATCACAGGGGCGAGGCGTGAACTCCGCACGATAGACACCCTTCGTTCTCTCGTTCAATACGGGAATCTCGGAATGGCCGTATGATATGAAATGTGTCGCACGGTCGACGGCGAGTGTCAGCCGAGTCGAGACGTATTCTAGCAAACAGCCACCGAGACATCCAGGCAAGCTTGCCATCCATACAGATCGCTGTGTATCTGCCACCGGGACACACAGGATGGGCACACAACTGTGTCATCTTTGTGTGCAGGTCCGGTTCACCTGGCTATGCGTGTTGAGCTGAATGGAAGGCTGAGATGACTGCACGAGCGGCGACGATTGCCTAGCCCGCTTTATTCGTGATGGTTCGTCGCGAAATCGCGGAGCTGCGTCGCGAGAGTGGCGCACGGAGGCCTGAGGTCCCGGGGCGTACTCATGCAGTACGTCGAGGGCCCGAGGGGCGAGCCCGCCGCCCGAAGGCTTGTCGCAGCAGCGGATGGGCGATTGCAGCAGCAGCGCTCATGAATAATGCGGGCTAGGGTGTCGGCGGAGGCAGGAGCAGTCTTTGTGAATAAACCAGGTTAGAGGGAAGTCTGCAGCGGAGTAGCCGACGATGCCGTCAGCCTACATGGCCTTCTTCCGTAGGATCTTCTTCTTCAGGCTAGGAGACACCTTCCGCCGTTCTCTTTTCTGCTCCAGTACATACACACCGTCCCTCCATCGGGCTTGTACCGTGATCTGGTGAGCCTTGCAGATACTGTGCGTCTCACGGAAGTCTTCCAGCGGCGCCTTTTCCCCGATCAATCCGATGTCCCCTTCTCGACGGCACCAGGAACAGATGATTCTCATGACTGACTCGTATCTCCTTTGGAGCTTATCTGAAAAAGCAAAAATCGCGCCCAAGTGAAAATCGCGTGGCGACAGAGAACGCCTTTGGAAACTGCGGGTTCTGAGACACCGTCCGGACAGTGAGTACAGAGAGACATCTCATGACAGTTTTTTGGCATCAGGTTGAGCAGATGTGAGCAGCATCTGTTCAGGGCGGGATTTCTTGACCGGTTCTCGTTCTGCATGATAGGGTGCGCCCCCTGTTATGAAAACAACTCGGTCCGCCAAACTTTTCAGCGAAGCCCAACAGCTCATTCCCGGCGGGGTGAACAGCCCGGTGCGCGCCTTCCGATCGGTCGGAGGTCAACCGCGGTTCATTCAACGGGCCAAGGGGTCTCGCCTCTACGACGTGGACCGAAACGTCTATATCGACTACGTGCTGTCCTGGGGCCCCATGATCCTCGGGCATGCCGCGCCTTCGGTCGTCAGCGCCATCAAGAAGGCGGCGGGCAACGGCACCAGCTACGGCGCCCCGACGGAATTGGAAGTTGCGCTGGCAAAAGAGATCCACGCGGCCTACCCCTCCATGGAAAAGATCCGCCTGGTCAGCTCCGGAACCGAAGCGGTCATGAGCGCGATTCGCGTGGCGCGAGGCTTCACTAAGCGCGACGGCATTCTCAAATTCGAGGGCTGCTACCATGGCCACAGCGACTATCTGCTGGCCAAGGCCGGGTCGGGCTTGGCCACGCTGGGGATTCCGGATTCACCCGGCGTCCCGGCTGATTTTGTGAAACATACACTGACCGCCCCGTATAACGACATTCGCACGGTTCAACAGCTGATCAAAGAACACCGGAACCAGCTCGCCTGCGTCATCCTTGAACCAATCGCCGGCAACATGGGCGTGGTGCCTCCGGCGCCGGACTTCCTCGCCGCACTCCGCCGGCTGACGGCCGAGAATGATATCCTGTTGATTTTCGACGAAGTCATCTCAGGATTTCGCGTGAGCTACGGCGGTGCGCAAGCGCTCTATGACATCAAGCCGGACCTCACCGTGCTGGGCAAAATCATCGGAGGGGGATTACCCGTCGGCGCCTACGGCGGACGGCAAGAGATCATGGATCTCATCGCACCGGTCGGACCGGTCTATCAAGCCGGCACATTATCGGGAAATCCGCTGGCTGTGACTGCGGGACTGGCGACCCTCAAGCAGTTGCGGGCAAAAGGACTCTACAAGAAGCTGGAAGCCTCTTCAGCAGCTTTGGCAAAAGGTATCGGCGAAGCGGCCAAGAAAGCGGGAGTCCCGCTCACGCAAACCAGAGTGGGGTCGATGCTGACGTCGTTCTTCACGCCGGGGCCTGTTGTGGATTGGAATACAGCCAAGCAATCCGACACGAAGCGGTACGGTCAGTTCTTTCATCACATGCTGGAACAAGGCGTCTATCTCGCCCCGTCCCAGTTTGAAGCAGCCTTCCTCTCCACCGCTCACAGCGCGCAGGATATCGAAAAGACAGTCCGCGCCGCGCACGTTGCATTCAAGAGCTTATAGCGTATAGCAAATGGCTTATGGCCGGAGGCCTGAGAGCCTATGGCGAATAGCGCTCAGCTCTTTTCTTCACCGCTGTATCGCTCCAGATACGGAACGAACCTAGTTGGATACAGGACGGATACTTTTTGAGTCTCTTCCCGATTGACCAATGACGGGTGACGATTGACCATTCGCTATTCGTCGTCCTCGTCATCCGCATCCATCGCCTCCTGCCGCTTCTGTTCTTCCATCGCATTATGGAGCAGCATGCGGATAAACATCGAATAGAGCGACCCTTTTTCCAAGGTTCCACCGGGGGGAATAGCGATTCTCCCCTCCTTAATCATGCGATCCATCCAGGCTTTCTGATCAGGGGCGATCAATACAGGAATCTCAACCAGCCCCACCCGTCCCATCATATCCATGTCGTCATCCTCCGTGAAACATCGCTCGCGAGATGCGCGGGAAATGCGCGTCAGGCGCGACGCAAGAAAATGAAATTTCTGACCCGTCCCGCTTTTCTCGCCACTCTCGCGAGTCCCGCACAAGAACGAGATACGAGCGCATTGCAGCACGCCATTTTCCTCATTGTCAACCAACCTGATTGTGGCACGGCCTATGCTGACACAGGTGACCATGAACACCTCACGAATAACCATTATCCCTCTGGCGCTCGTCATTTTCCTTGGGTCTGGTCCATGGGGGCCTTGGGTGAACGCCGAGCGCCTGTCGAAATCCGATCTTGACTCGACCCTGCAACCCCAATGTGATCTCTGCTGGTACCCGACCCCGGATGAATCCGGTTCAAATCGCCTGCCGACCTACAAACAGCAGCGCCCCAGGCGTCCGCCGGACAGCCGCCCCCAACGGTTCCCGAAAGGCCGGTACAAGCTGGGACCCAAGCAGAAACAATCCCGAGTTTCGACGCTTCGTGCACGATCCCTGCGAAACTTCAGACTGTTGAGCACGTTGCACATATCCGCCGTCGATGGAGACACCATTCGTGCCGGGCCAGACCGCATCAGGCTCCGCGGCATCGACACACCGGAGCTGAGCGAGCCTGAAGGCGAGGCAGCCAAGCAACGGCTGGCCGAACTGCTCCGTACCGGCATCGTGCGCATCGTCCCGCGAGGCCGCGATGTCTACGACCGCCTCATCGCCGACGTGTTCGTAGATGGGCAGAATGTGGCGGAGATTCTGAGGAGTGAAGGCTTCGCAAAAGAGGGGTAGAGCAGACATTCCACTCCTGCCTCTAAGGGACAAAGAAACGGGATGTGTGATAAAGTTGGAGTCGGCGGATGGACCTGAGGTTTGAATGGGACGCTCGCAAGGCGCTCGCGAACCAGATCAAACACGGAGTATCGTTCGAGGAAGCCGTGACGGTTTTCGCCGACCCGCTTGCCCACATCTTCGACGATCCGGATCACTCCATTACCGAAATCCGCGAGGTCATCGTAGGATTGTCACGGAAACAGCGTCTCATACTCGTTTGTTTCACCGAACATGGAGACATGGTCCGCATCTTCAGTGCGCGAGAGGTGACCAAACTGGAACGCCAAGATTATGAAGAAACACGTCCAACATAAACGCCAACAGAGAACTACGGATGAAATGAAGACCGAATACCGCTTCGACTATGCGAAGGCCAAACCAAATCGATTTGCCTCTCGCATGAAAACAGGAGCCGTCGCGGTCATCCTCGATCCGGATGTCGCCTCGGTCTTTCGTTCTTCGGATGAGGTCAACACATTCCTCCGCTCGGTCATCACGACGTTGCCGGAGCGAAGTCATAAGCGCACGAAAACCGGCTAACAGTCCGTCGCGGCAAAGAATAGGGATCCGAGAACCATTTCGCCGTTCAGAAATTACACTCTGCCCCCCATTTCGAGGATGTGAAGGTTCAGGACTCAAGGCCCAAGGACAGGCGAGGTAAGCACTTGTGATGGTGAGGTGACCGCGTGGAAGAGCGGTTGACACAAGAGCAGTGCCTGGAGCTGTTCCAGCGTCTTTTCCCAAACGGGCTCGATGATCCATATTTGGTACAGCGCCTGGCGCCCGAGGGATGGGAGCGCTCTCCGCTGATGCTCATCTACCATCCGACGGCGGAGCAGCGATACGAAGAAACATTGCGGCTTTGTGAGAATCTCAGGCGTCTGAGGCGATCGCCGGCATCGGAAGAAGAACCCCGCATCACTCTCGACGTGATCCGCCGAGAAATGCCGGTTGAGGCGTCAAACCCGCGTGAAGAGTGCGCCGACCTGATGGGTTACTGCTTGTGGGATATCTTCTCCGACAATCATGAAGTGCGTGCCGCCAATGCCCTTGTCGATCTCGGAACCTTCCGCGCCGCGGCCGGCTTCATCGCGGACATGCGGCATCGATCAGGCAACTCTGAAGCAGAATTTTCCGGACGCGGCGATTACCTCGACTTCTACATGGGAACCACGATGGTCCGGCATCGCGCCAATCTGACTCCGGTCTATGAGCTGATCTTTCGCCGGATGCAGCAACTCGGCCTCGATTGGCGATATGTGCATCCTCGGCTGATGGCCGTGAACCTTCGTCCGCTCCAGGAGGCATTAGAGAGTGAGCAGGCTTCGGAAGCGGTTCGATACAATCCCACGGAGAACTTCTGGCGCGAACGAAGAGAAGCGGTGCACGACGCCGAGCTAACCGAACTCCGCCGAAATTTGGACGAGGCCTATCGGGAATCAGTGGAAGAGGCCCGAAATGCGCCGCCTCCAGCCACGGTGCGAGCCTATCAGCAGGTGTACCGCCAGGTTCCCACCGGATGGCCCCCTCAAGTCGAGAGCGGGAACGATGATGGCCATTGAGAACATTGACCGAAGAACGGCAGGGCTGGCATATGGATGGGGGGGGTCGGTATCATCGCAAAGAGGTTTAGTCATGGGGCACACATCCATTCCCGAACCTCCAGGGTTCAGCAAGCTCTCCAAAACGGAGCAGCTTCGCTATGTGCAAGCGCTCTGGGACCGAATCGCTCAGAGTCCTGACGAACTGCCGGTGCCGGAGAGTCACATCGAGCTGGCAGAACAACGGCTCGCCGAGTACCACCGTAATCCCACCAAAGCTCTACCAGCACTTGATATCCTCCAACGTCTCGGCAAGAAAAGCTGGTGATCGGGTACCATCTTGTCTCCAAACCACGGAGAAAACAAAGGGGTCGGGAGTCGTTTTCGACAATTCATGGGCAACTAACTCCAGACCCCTTGTTCGTCTCTGCGGTTGTTTGACCTGATTTTGGAGACCATGCTACGGTCCCGGTCTCTCTATTGATCGCGTGACTGAGGCAAGAGCGCCATTGCATACCCCTCGACGACTTCGTTCCCTTGTCGCTTCGTTTATATATTTGCTCTTCTTGTGCTGCGCAACCGGCATGGCATGGGTGCCTTCTGCAGTCGCATCACACCTCGGCGAGAGCCTCTCTCTCGAAACCACGCTCAGCCCCCTGGCAGAGACAGACAATACTACGCCGGCCATCACACCTCCACAGAAAGCCCGAGACCTCCTCGCGCGGCTGCAGGAGCGTGGGGGGAGGCCTCTTCCGGGCTACGTCGGAGGGCGCGACTTTCAGAACCGGGAACGGCGCTTACCGCGAGGCCGCTATCGGGAGTATGATGTGAACCCCAAGATACGAGGCCGCTCGCGCGATGCCGAACGGATTGTGATTGAGCGGCGGACCGGGAAAGCTTATTACACAGGGGATCATTACCGGACGTTTCTTCCCCTCAACTGATTTATACACTCGAATTGAGCCCGCACATGGCCACAACACAGACCGTACAGACCCATCTTCAGAACGCCACAGCCCCCTGGTCATCCCTCCTTGTCACACCTCCAGGGACAGCCGTCACGTCTCTGGTCAAACCGCCGACGGGATATGCGCTCCGGATCGTGCAAGGAAAGAAATGCACAACTCCGGCGGGCGTCTTCGAGGAGTTTGCCCGCGCCCTCGAATTTCCGGACTACTTTGGACATAACTGGGACGCGCTGGAAGAATGCCTGGCCGATTTGGGATGGATTCCCGCAAAGGGCTACGTCGTGCTCATTACCGAGGCCCAGTCAGTCATTCCCGGCGATGACGAGGAGTACGAAACCCTGCTGGAGATCCTCAACGACGCAGGTGAGGCCTGGAGCAAGGGACAGACGGCTGATGAACGGCGCGCTCCGTTCCATGTGTTCTTTGTAGTCTCTGAGCAGAACAAGTCGAAGCGGAAACATTGGAGGCTTGCGGAACTCCCGTCTCTCGAGCGAAAGACACCGAGTCCCAAACGGGGCACAACGCGTTCGGTCAAACAATCAACACGAAGGAGAACCACATGAGTCTCTTGGATCAACTAGGCCAGGCAGCCGGTGGAATGTTGGGCGGAGGCGGAAATCAAAACCCCTTGCTTCAGGCCGTGACCAGCCTACTGGGGCAGAACAGTTCGGTCGGTGGTCTGGCAGGGCTGGTTCAAGCGTTTCAGAAAAATGGATTGGCTGACATTGTGAATTCATGGGTCAGCACGGGTCAGAATCTTCCGGTTTCCGCCCAGCAGATCAAGCAGGGGCTTGGCGGCGACCTACTGAACCAGGTGTCGTCCAAAGCCGGCCTCTCACCAGATGCGGCCAGCTCACAATTGGCAGGGCTTCTCCCCGATCTGATCGACAAACTCACGCCGAATGGAAAGATTGAAGCAGGGGGACTTGAGCAACTGATGAAGGGGTTCAGGGGAAATAACGCCCTGAGACGACATACATAGCCTCACACCATGGCCATGTCACTCACACACCCCATCGGCAAAGACGCCCTGACGGCCCAGTAGTCTGCATGATTTCTCAGGCGACAACCGCTCCTAAAGGAAGCTTGTTGCGCCCCATGTTGAAAAGCAAGCCAACGCGATCTCACCCCTCGCGTTCGAATGCGCGCTCGCGCCACTCACCCATCGCAGGCATTACCCCGCACCTGATTACGTCACCTCAAGATTGTGAGGGTGGCCTATGACCACTGCTTTCGGAGCATTACTCAAGAGCGATCTGGAGAATTTTCAGCATGACCTGCTGCAGGAAGCGCAGGAAGGGCGTCTTGCTTCAACTGACGTTCAAGACATCTTGGCGCGCTGCTCGAATCTGCACTTCCCCGGCCTGATCACCCTGCTCGCGCTGGGTGCCCGGACAACCGACCACGACTCACAGACACAGACATTTCCGCTCACCCACGAGCATATTACCGATGCCCTCAGCCGCCTGTCCGCCCACAATCCGCCGGAAGTTGAGACTGCTAAACGCGCCGCCCAACTGCTCCTATCCGGCCAATTCGTGGGCGACCTGGCCGAGGCCTTTGCCGTGGTCGCCCATACTGTTCCCGGCTTGCCTCTCGCTATCGCTGACGATGTTCGCACGATGCCTCATGCCTCAATACAATTAGTC
>Ga0315912_10002066_pt1 | contig 22401 bp, 15 predicted proteins | sample VfabasoilMG_FD_204469 | JGI IMG/M metagenome (GOLD analysis project Ga0315912, IMG submission 204469) | Garden soil microbial communities collected in Santa Monica, California, United States - V. faba soil | ecosystem: Environmental > Terrestrial > Soil > Garden | place: USA: California...
CCCTGGATGGAGAACAACAGCGTGTTGCCGTCCGGATCGCTGGCCACCGGGCGGAAGCTGTAGGCAGTGCCCACGGTGATGCTGGTTCGCGGCGTGCCGGTGATGGTCGGCGGCCGGTTCGCGGGCGGCGTGGCAACCACCTGCAGGTCGAATGCCGGCAACGCCGCGTTGGCGGTGCCGTCGCTGACGCGGATCACGATGCCGGTGGTCGTCCCGACGTCGCCCGCGGCGGGAGTGCCGCTCAGCTGGCCGGTGGCCGGCGTGAAGGTCGCCCAGGTCGGCTTGTTGTCGATCGAAAAGGTGAGGGTGTCGTCGTCGGCGTCGTCACCGACCGGCGTGAATGTGAAGGCTCGTCCAACCGTGGCCGAGGTCGGCGGCGTGCCCGCGATGGTCGGCGCCGAGTTGCCGCCGGGAGGCGGATTCGCGCTGCTCACGACCTGGATCTGGAACGGGGCGAGCTGCGTCGAGGCCTTCGAGTCGCTGACCTCGATGGTGATCATTCCGCTCATGCCGACGTTGGCTTCGGTCGGTGTGCCGGTGAGCGCGCCGTTGTTGTTGTTGAAACTGGCCCAGGTCGGCTTGTTAGTGATGCTGAAAGTCAGCGCGTCGCCATCCGGATCGGCGACCGACGGGGTGAACGAATACGGCGAACCCGCGTTCAGCGTCAGGACCGGGGTGCCCGAAATGATCGGCGGAAGATTTCCCGCGCCGCCGAAACTCGCCCCGTCGCTGCCGCCGCCGCACGCTGCGAGCAAGGTCGAGGCAAGCACGAGGAGCACAATATGTCGGCCACAATTTCGCATGTTCGGTCCTATCCAGATTGCGTGAGTACCGAAGCGATTGCGGCGACCACGGAATGACGGCTGGATCTGCGCGCGATGCGCGGATGTCCACCCGGCAACTCCGCTATCTGTCGCCACAACGGCGCTTCAGACCGGAAGCTTTGCGTCCCCGCCTCTCGACGGGTTTGCCTTTGCTCTGGCGACGAGTAGAACTTGGCAACAAACATATTTCAACGTGTCGGGACCGGCAGACACGGGGCGTCTCGGAAGAGAAAACGCAAGCCGAAATAAGGTGAACGCGATCGGCGAATATCAATTCCCGCACTGTGAAGCAGTCGCTTTCATTTACTTGACATACCTCAAGTTGAACCGTAATTTGCCGCGCCCGCGTGGGGCCATAGCTCAGCTGGGAGAGCGCTTGCATGGCATGCAAGAGGTCGGCGGTTCGATCCCGCCTGGCTCCACCAAACTGTCTCTGTATTGCGTCCCCATCGTCTAGAGGCCCAGGACATCGCCCTTTCACGGCGGTAACGGGGGTTCGAATCCCCCTGGGGACGCCACCTTTGCGAACCAAGCCTCATTTGCGTTGAGTGGTGGCAGGGGCGTCATCCAGACGCTCAGGGATTCCGCCTAGACTTAACGCCGATGCGAATTCAATTGTTTGGCCACTATTGGCAGCTCGGCGTGGTGCTGCTCTGGATCCTCGAATCGGTGGTCGTCTTCGCGAGCAGCTGGGCCGCGTTTCACTGGTTCGGCGCCGAAATTCCCGGGGTTATCTGGTTTCAGTCGGTCGTCCTCGCGACCTGCGTGATGGTGGCCGCCATTGCGATGGGACTGTTCAGTCGCCGGTTGCGCGATCGCACCGTCGGCATCGTGCTCCGCATCGTGGTGTCGGTTTCCGCGGGCGCCGCGTTGGGTGGCTTGCTGCTGTACGCCTCCCCGGATCACCGCCCGACCTTGCCTGAAGTCTTCGCATTCCTCGCCATCGGGTTGTTTTCGCTGACGATAGTCCGTGTCGGCGCGCGCTTTTTCCTCGACGAAGACATTCTCAAGCGCCGCGTATTGGTCTACGGCTCGGGCAACAACGCCGCGCGCATCCTGGAATTGCGGCGTCGCGCCGATCAACGCGGCTTCAAGGTGGTCGGGTTCGCGCCGTCACGCAACGGGGAGCGGATGGTGCCGCCGGAACGGCTGATCGCCGTGGAGGCTCCCCTCAGCACCGTGGCGCAGGAACACGAGATCGACGAGATCGTGGTCGCCATGGACGACCGGCGTCAGCAATTTCCACTCAAGGAGTTGTTAGATTGCCGCGTCAACGGCATCGAGGTCATCGAGCTCGCCACCTTTCTCGAGCGGGAAACCGGCAAGGTCTATCTCGACATCCTGATCCCCAGCTGGATGATCTTCGGCAGCGGCTTTCGCCGCGATTTCCTGCGCCGCTTCTCGGAACGGGCCTTCGACATGCTGGCGAGCCTGGTGCTGCTGCTGCTGTCGCTGCCGGTGATGTTGCTCACGGCCCTGGCCATCAAGCTGGAAGAGGGCGTGCGCGCGCCGATTTTCTACGGACAGCCGCGCGTGGGTTACGCCGGCCGGGTATTCCGTGTCATGAAATTCCGCAGCATGCGCGTCGACGCGGAGAAGGATGGCCAGGCGCGCTGGGCCACCACCAACGACGATCGCATCACCCGAGTGGGCCGGTTCATCCGCAAGGTGCGCATCGACGAGCTGCCCCAGCTGTTCAACGTGCTGGGCGGTCACATGAGCTTCGTGGGTCCGCGGCCGGAGCGGCCGGAGTTCGTGCAGAAACTGTCCGAGTCGATCCCGTATTACGACGTACGCCACTCGGTGAAGCCGGGAATCACCGGCTGGGCGCAGCTGTGTTACCCGTACGGCGCGTCCGAGCAGGACGCCAGCGAGAAGCTGCAATACGACCTCTACTACGTGAAGAACCACAGCCTGGTCTTCGACATCCTGATCCTGTTGCAGACCGTCGAAGTCATCCTGTTCGGCAAAGGCGCTCGCTGAAAAGAAAACGGCGGCCCTGAGGCCGCCGTCGATTCTTCTTGTTGTCGAACCAGTTCTTGTTGTTTACGGAACGTGCTTCTTGCGGCGCATCAGCCCGAAGCCCAGCAGTGCGGCACCGAACAGCGCCAGGGTGCCAGGCTCCGCGACCGAGCTTCGGCGGTCGCCGTAGGCGGTGAGGACCGAGCCGCCGAGGTAGAAATCGCCGGCCAGTGAGGTGATGGCCACCGTCAGACTGCCCGTCTCGTTGAGCTGCCAGCGGCCGAGCATGCTCCAGCCGCCCCACTCGGTGCCCGACAGGTTGAACCACGCTTCGCTCAGGAGTTCGCCAGGCTGTGAGAACAGCGCGATCTCCTGCGAATGGTCGCGGTCGTCGTACAGGTCGAACTTGAGCGAGTAGCTCGAAATATGGTCCGCACCCACCGTGAAGTTTTCGAGGGTGTGCGAGTAGACGACCGGGTCGAAGGCCACGACCAGCTTGTCCGGTTTGAAGTCGACCACGTCGGTCCACACGGTCGGATCGGCGTTGGCCGCCCCGCTGGCACTGACGGCAGCGATGGCGGCGGCAATCATCCATTTCTTGTTGAGCTTCACCAGTGTCCCCGGATCGAATTACTGCCCTAAGAGCAAGCATACGGCGTGCCAGAGTTCCCAAGTTCTTGAAAGTGAAGGGGTACTCCTTCCACCACCCCTTGCGGGACCCGTGCCTGGATCGAAAGTTGTAAAGCCGATCGACGCTTTTTCCGCAGTTTCTCTGTGAAGGTGGTCACATTGCGGGTGTTCGGCCTCCCCGGTGCAGACCGGGAGAGGGCTGATTTGTTGAGACTGCGTCGCTCATGTGGGCGACCCTGAGCTATCTGCTGACCGCCGTGGTGGCCACCGCTGCCTGTGTCGCGTTGCTGGCCAAGAGCCGCAACGGTGACATCACACGCCGTGGAGCGGTCGCCTGCGCGGTCACCGCCCTCTGGGGACTGGTGATCGCCGGCGAATCCCTGGTTGGCGCGCAGGGCTCCTGGATCACGCTGCTGGTCCAGGCGCTGCGATACGGCTGCTGGTTCGCGGCGCTGAGCGTGCTCGCGCCCGGTTCGCACCGCTGGCTGTCGAAAGCTTCCTACCTGCTGGTGCTGGGCATCATGGTGCTGGCGATCGCGGGATGGATCGGCGAGTACTTCCGATCCTATTCGCTGCCGCTGACCAGCCCGCTGCAGAACGGCGGCCTGCTGCTGGCACTGGCGGGGCTCGTAGCCACCGAGCAGGCCATGCGCAACGCGCCGGTGGCCGTGGCGCGCGACGTGCGCTGGTGTGCCGTCGGCATCGGCGGCCAGTTCGCTTTCGACCTCTTCCTGTTCTCCCAGGCGCAGATGCTGGGTGCCGTCGATGCCGGCGCCTGGGTCCTGCGCGGCGTGGTCATCGCGGCATTGCTGGTCCCGTTCACCGTCGGCGCCTGGCGCATGCCGGCGAGCGACATACGCGTGTTCGTCTCGCGGCACGTGGTGTTCTACGGCACTGCCTTCGTCGCCGTCGGGCTCTATCTCTGCGTGATGGCGCTGGGTGGCTACTACGTCCGCGAGCGCGGCGGGACCTGGGGCAATGCGCTGCAGGTCGTGTTCCTGTGCGGCGCGGCCGGCATCCTCGCGTTGCTGCTGGTTTCCGAGTCGCCGCTGCGGCGCCTGCGCGTGTTCATCTCCACGCATTTCTATCGCAACAAGTACGACTACCGCATCGAGTGGATGCGTTTCGTGCAGACGCTCTCCACCTCCGAGGAGCTCGACATCAATCACAACGCGGTGCGTTCGGTGGCGCAGATCTTCGGCAGCAGCGCCGGCATGCTGGTGCTCAAGGACGAGGAGGCCGGCCGTTTCCTGCTGCGTGCCACCTGGCCCGAACCCATCGTCGGCCAGATCGAATGCGGCGCCCTCGAAGCGGACGACTCGCTGCCCGTGTTCCTGCGCGAGCGCCAATGGGTGATCGACGTGCACGAGTTCCGCCGCAACCCGCAGCTCTACGGCGCACTCGAGTTGCCGCCGTGGCTCAACACCGACGGGCCGTGGCGCGTGGTCGCGCCGCTGCTGGTCGGCACCGAGCTGCTGGGCTTCCTGATCCTGCGTGCGCCGCCCGAGCCGTTTTCCATGAACTATGAGGATCGCGACCTGCTGAAGACCGTCGGTCGCAACGTCGCCGTGCAGCTCGCGCAGCACCGGGCCGACGAAAAGCTCGCCGAGAGCCGCCAGTTCGACGCCTATAACCGCTTCGCGGCCTTCGTGATGCACGATCTCAAGAACTCGGTCGCGCAGCTTCAGCTGCTGGTGGACAACGCCGCCCGCCACCGCAACAACCCGGTATTCGTCGACGATGCCATCGGCACCATTCAGAATACGGCCGAACGCATGACGCGCCTCATCGACCAGCTGCAGAAGCGCGACATGCAGGGCACGGCACGGCAGGTTGACGTGGCGTCGATCGCACGCGCCGCGGTGGCGCGCAGTACGGCGCGCCAGCCGCCGGTGAAACTGGAGGCGGATGAACGCGAGTTGCCGGTCAAGGCCGATCCCGAGCGGCTCGGCGCGGTGATCGACCACGTGATCCGCAACGCGCAGGAGGCGACCGCGGTGAACGGCGCGGTGGGGCTGCGGCTCGCGGCGGTCGATGGCGAAGCGCATCTGCACGTGATCGACGACGGAGCCGGGATGGACGCCGATTTCGTGCGTCGCCGGCTGTTCCGGCCCTTCGACAGCACGAAGGGTTCCAAGGGCATGGGAATCGGCGCGTACCAGGCGCGCGAATACATCCGCAGTCTCGGCGGCGACGTCGAGGTTCAGAGTGCGCCGGGCAAGGGCACGGACTTTTTCATCAGGTTGCCAATGTGTCAGAAGACAAACCCAGACTCCTGATCGTCGAAGACGACACCGGGCTGCAGAAGCAGCTCAAGTGGTGCTTCGATTCATACGAGGTGCTGCAGGCCGGCAGCCGCGCCGAGGCCATCGCGCTGATGCGCCGCTTCGAGCCGCAGGTGGTGCTGCAGGATCTCGGCCTGCCGCCCGACCCCGAGGGCGTGAGCGAAGGCATGACCACGCTCCAGGAGCTGCTGCAGCTCGAACCGCGCGCCAAGGTCATCGTGGTGACCGGCCGCGCCGACCGCGAAAGCGCGGTGCGTGCGGTGGGCCTGGGCGCGTGGGATTTCTATTCCAAGCCGGTCGACACCGACGTGCTCAAGCTGATCGTGCAGCGCGCCTTCCACATCGCGGGTCTCGAAGCCGAGAACCTGCGCCTGCGGCAGGTGGCGCTGGTCAGCCCGCTGGAAGGTATCATCGCCACCGACGAGTCGATGCAGAAGGTGTGCCGCGTCATCGAGAAGGTGGCCCCGAGCGACGTCTCGGTGCTGCTGCTCGGCGAGAGCGGCACGGGCAAGGAGCTGGTGGCGCGCGCCATTCACGCGCGCAGCGACCGCAAGGGCAAACGCTTCGTCGCCATCAATTGCGCCGCCATTCCCGAGCAGCTGCTGGAGAGCGAACTGTTCGGCTTCGAGAAGGGCGCGTTCACCGGCGCCGTGCGCCAGACCGCCGGCAAGGTGGAAGGTGCCGAAGGCGGAACGCTGTTCCTCGACGAGATCGGCGACATGCCGCTGGCGCTGCAGGCCAAACTACTGCGCTTCCTGCAGAACCGTGTCATCGAGCGCGTCGGCGGGCGCCAGGAAATCCCGGTGGACGTGCGCGTGGTATGCGCCACCAACCAGGACCTGGCCGCGCTGATCACGCAGCAGCGCTTCCGCCAGGACCTCTACTACCGCATCAGCGAGGTGACGGTGCAGCTGCCGCCGTTGCGCCAGCGACCCGGTGATGCGGTGGTGCTGGCGCAGGCTTTCCTGCGTCGCATCACCGCGCAACAGCCGAGGGCGCCGCGCGGCTTCAACGAGGAGGCGCTGGTCGCCATCCGCCGCCACGAATGGCCGGGCAACGTGCGCGAGCTGGAAAACAAGGTGAAGGCGGCCAGCATCATGGCCAGCGGCCCGCTGATCGGCGCCGAGGATCTCGGGCTCGGCGACAACACCGGCCAGTTCGCCTTCCTGAATCTCAAGGCGGTGCGCAGCCAGGCGGAAAGGCAGGCGGTGCTGCAGGCGTTGTCGCAGGTTTCGGGCAACGTCTCGCAGGCGGCGGAGTTGTTGGGCATCACGCGCCCGACGCTCTACGACCTCATGGACAAATATGGCTGCCGCGACATCGAGCGCCAGGAAGGATGATGGCGTTGCGCACGCGCGCCGGGCAATTCGCCTGGCTGATGGCTGTCTGCGGAGCCGTGCTGGCGCTGTTCTGGCCCGCGACCCGCGAGCTCGGCCAGTTGTGGCTGGACGAGGTGCGCTCCACGTACACGCATGGCTTCCTGGTGGCCGCGGTGGCGGCGTGGCTGTTGTGGAAGCGGCTGCCGCGCGAAAGCGCCTTCCCCCAGGATTGGCCGGCGCCGTATCGCGGCGCGTTTGCGGCCGCGTTGCTGGCGTGTGTATTCCTGTGGCTGCTGTTCTTTCGCGCCGGACTGCCGGCCGCGTACCTGTTGCTGGTCCCGGTGATCCTCGCGCTCGCGGTGGCGGCATTGTTTGGGCCGGCGGCATGGCGCGCGGCGCGTCTGCCGATCGCATTCCTGCTGTTCGCGGTGCCCACCTGGGATTACCTGAGCCCGCCGGCGCAGTCGGCCAGCATCTACGTCGCCCGCTTCCTGCTGCGGTCGGTTTCGGTGCCGGCCTATTTCGACGGCAACCTGGTGCAGGTGCCGGATGGAGTGTTCGCGATCGAGGGCGGCTGCAGCGGACTGCACTACATCATCGTGGCGCTGGCCGTGGCGACGCTGCTCGGCGAGCTGCGCGGCGATTCGTGGCGCATGCGCCTGCGCTGGCTGGCGATCGCGTTGCTGTTGGCGCTGCTCGCGAACTGGCTGCGCGTGTTCTCGATCATCGTCATCGGCCACATGACGCACATGCAGAGCTACCTGGTTCGCGTCTCGCACTACGGCTATGGCTGGGTGGTGTTCGCGGTCGCGCTCGCGGCGCTGTTCGTCATCGAACGCCGTGCACCGCCGGGTCACGCGCAGCCGGGGAGCGGCCGCGTCGATACGGTTGCCGCCAGTCCTCCTGCCGCGGGTGGTCCCGCCTGGCGCCTCGCCGTGTGCCTGATACTGTGCCTGCCGCCGCTGCTCAACCTCGTCATCGATCATGCGCCTGCGGCCGAAGCGTCTCTGCCGGCGCAGCCGCCGCCGGTGCGTGGCTGGCAGGCCAGCGGCGGCGATCCGGCGGCGTGGCCCGCCATGCCGGCCGCAGACGAGCGGCGCCAGTGGGAATATCGGGCCGCCGGTGAGGCGGTCCTGCTCTACATGGCGCTGCATCGCGAGCAACGCTCCGGAAATGCGCTCGACGCCTACCGTACGTTGTCGCCCGACCCGGCCGCGCGCAGCGCCGCCGGATATTCAGTGGGTGGCCGGACCTTCGCGCGCGTCGACGCCGCGCAGCTCTGGTACAGCCTGCGTACCCTGCTGACGTTGCGCTCGCAGCCCGCGACCGCGTGGGTGGTGCGTGCGCCCTGCCAGCCGGACTGCGATGCTGCGCGCGCGGTTCTCGCCCGATTCACCGCAGGCATGGAAGGGATGGATGAGCAAACCAACTAACATCATGGTGCTGGTGGCGATCTTCGCGCTCACGGGCTGCGACCTGTTCACCAGCGTGGACGATCGCATCGACCGCGCCGAGCAGGCCGAAAAATCCGGCTCGTACGGCGAGGCCATGGTCGAGCTGCGCAACGCGCTCGACAAGGAACCGAAGAACCCGCGCGCACAGCTGGCCCTGGCGCGCATCAGTTACCAGCTGGGCAACCTCGACGCCGCGAGCAAGGCACTGGCCGCCGCGCAGGAGGCCGGTGCGCCGGCGACCGCCGTGGCGCCGGTCAAGGCGCGCGTGATGCTGGCGCAGAGCGACTACGAGGCGGTGCTCGGCGCCATCAATACGGGCCGGCTGGAGATGGCCGAGCCCGAACTGGAAGTGGCACGCATCCAGGCCCTCGGCGGGCTCAATCGTTGCGACGAGGCCATCAAGCGTGCCGAGGCACTCACCAAGGCGCACCCCGAATCCACCGCGCAGCGCATCGTCGCGGCGGAGTGTCACGGCCGCCATGGCAACGTCAGCCGCGCGATGGCCGAGCTCGAGACCGCGTTGCGCGCCCATCCGAAATCCGCGGACCTGCTGCTGGCGCAGGGCCGGATATTGCAGCTCATGGAGCGCCGTTCCGAGGCGGAGAAGGTCTGGGCGCAGGCCGCGGAGCTCGCGCCCGCGCAGCTCACGGTGATGCAGCAGGTGGTGCTGTTCGGCGCGCTGGTGGACCTGCGCATCGATCGCAACGATCTCGCCGCCGCGCGCGCCAGTCAGCAACAGCTCGACCGCGTCGCCCCGCAGGGGCTGGTGTCGCAGCTCAGCGGCGCGCGCCTCGCCGTCGCCTCGGGCGAACTCGCCGAGACCACGCGTGCGCTGCGCCAGCTCGTGACTACGGTGCCCGACTATCCACCCGTGCACCTGCTGCTGGCTTCCGCGCTGCTGGCCGACGGCAGCGTCGAGCAGGGCATCCGCGAGCTCGACTGGCTGGTGGCGCGAACTCCGAGCCAGGGCTTTCGCCAGGCGCGCGAGAGTGCCGGGAAGCTCGCGGCGCAGAAGCCGCAGAGCGAGGAATACTGGTTGATGGTCGCCTCGGTGCAACTGTCGCTCGACCAGTTCGGCGCGGCACGCCTGGCGCTGTCGCGCGCGCAGAAGGTGGCGCCCGATTCCGACCGCCCGCGCATCGCCGTCGGCGGCATCGATCTGCGCACCGAAAACTTCGACGCCGCCGCGCAGGTCGCCGAGTCGGTGCTGGCAAAGCGGCCCGACGACCAGGTTGCGATCCTCATGTTGACGCAGGCCAGAGTGCGGACGGGGCGCGGCAATGAAGCGCTGGACTCGCTCGAGGCCCTGTGGAAACGCCAGCCGAGCGCGCCGCTGGCGCTGGCGCTGCACCGGGTCCGCAAGGAGATCAAACATCCCGAGCCCTTCGAGCCGATGCAACGCTGGCTGGCGCTGCACCCCGACGACATCCCGATGCGTGGCCTGTATGCCGATGGCCTGCGCCTCGCGGGCGACAACCGCGCCTCGATCGTGGAATACGAAAAGCTCGCTGCGAGTCCGCCGCCCAATGCCGCCACGTTCAACAACCTGGCGTGGCTCTACTACCTGGAACACGATCCGCGGGCGGTCGCCACGGCGCGCCGCGCGCACACCCTCAATCCGCGTTCCCCCAGCCTGGCCGACACGCTGGGCTGGCTGCTGGTGGAATCGGGAAATCTCAAGGAAGGCCTGCCGCTGATCAAGGCGGCCTACACGGCGACACAGGGGCGCAGCCCCGAGATCCGCTATCACTACGCCGCGGCGCTCGCCCGCTCCGGCGATCGCGCCCAGGCCCGAACATTGTTGAATGAGATGCTGGCCACCGATGTCGCATTCACTGCGAGGACCGATGCCGAGAAGCTGCGCGGCGAGCTCGAGCGCCTGCCCTGATCGGACCCGACCGAATGCATTTCACATTTGGTCCACCCGAAGCACAGAATCGGCCCACGCCACTTCAGGGGGACGGCTAAGATACCCGTATGAAGCGCACTAAGCTGCTGATCCAAAGGGCATTATTGGCGCTGTGCACTTCGCTTGCGGCCCTGTCGCCGACGGCATTTGCACAGGCCACTCCCAGCCCGGCGGCAGCCCCAACCATCCCCGCGACAGCCCCGGCCGCCCAGCTCCCGGCGCAGCCCGCCGCCAACGTGCCCGCCGACTACGTGATCGGACCGGGCGATACCTTGCAGATATTCGTATGGCGCAATCCGGAGCTCACCACCACGGTGCCGGTGCGGCCCGACGGCAAGATCTCCACGCCGCTGGTCGAGGACATGGTCGCCGTCGGCAAGAATCCTTCCGGGCTGGCGCGCGACATCGAAAAAGTGCTCGGCGAATACGTGCGCTCGCCGCAGGTCAACGTGATCGTCACGCAGCCGGCCAGCGTCTTCAGTCAGATCCGCGTCATCGGCCAGGTCGCCAAGCCGCAGGCGATTCCGTACCGCGAGGGCATCACGGTGCTCGACGCCGTGCTGGCTTCCGGCGGTCTCGCGCAATTCGCGGCCGGCAATCGCGCGCGCATCGTGCGCAACGAAAACGGCAAGCAACGCGAGATCCGCGTGCGCCTCAACGACCTGGTCAATGACGGCGACATGAAAAACAACCTGCCGTTGCTGCCGGGCGACGTGTTGCTCGTGCCCGAGTCGCGTTTCTGAGGCGGGCATGAACCAGGCAATCGAAAAAGTCCTCGAAGAAGCCCGCAGCACCTGGCGGTTCCGCTGGTGGGGCCTGTCGCTGGCGCTGGTGTTCGCCGCGCTCGGCTGGGTGGTGGTGTTCGCGCTGCCGGATCGCTACGAGGCCTACGCACGCGTGTTCGTCGATTCGCGCACCGCGCTCAAGCCGGTGCTCGAAAAACTCACGCTGGAGCAGGACGTGACCGCGCAGCTGGCCTACGTGCGCCAGTCGCTGCTGGCCGGTCCGCAGTTGGAACGCATCGCGGAGGAATCGGGCGTGCTGCCCCCCACCATGATCGATCCGGCGGAGCGCGCCGTGGTGCTGGCTTCGCTGGCCGTGAACGTGGAGCTCTCGGTGGAGAGTGCGAGCGCCAGCGATCGCGAGGAGGAACGCCGCAACGGCGGCAGCGTCTACAGCATCACCTACCGCGACGGTAACCGCGACCGCGCGTTGAAACTGGTGGACGTCACCCTGAACACGCTGGTCGAGCAGACACTCGGCGGCAAACGCGGCGGCGCGGAGGACGCGCAACGCTTCCTCGAGAAGCAGATGAAGGACTACGAGCTGCGCCTGCGCGAGGCCGAGGATCGCCTCGCCAACTTCAAACGCGAACATCTCGGGTTGCTGCCGACCGAGCAGGGCGGCTACTTCAAGGAGATGCAAAACGAGCTCGACTCGATCTCCAAGATCCAGACCGACCTGTCGGTGGCCGTTTCGCGGCGCAACGAGCTCGCCAGCCAGTTGCGCGGTGAATCCGTGGTGTCGGCGTCGTCGGGTTCGGCCGCGGTGGTGGGCGCGAGCGGCGTGAGCTCGGCCAGCGACACCGTGTCGCGCATCAAGGAAACGCAGGCGAGGCTCGACGAGCTGCTGCTGCGTTTCACCGAGAAACATCCCGACGTGATCGCCGCGCGCTCCACGCTCGAGGAGCTCAAGAAACGCCGCCAGCAGGAGATCGCCAACCTGCGCAAGGGCGATGCGGATGCGGTGGCGCAGAGCGGCGCCGGTGCCAACCCTGTCTACCAGAGCATCCAGCTGTCATTGAACCAGGCGGACGTCGAGATCGCCGCGCTGCGCGGGCAACTCGGCCAGCACCAGGCAAAAGTCGCCGATCTGCGCAAGCGGCTCGACACCGCGCCACAGGTCGAAGCCGAATACGCGCAACTCAACCGCGACTACGACGTGAACAAGCAGCAATACAACCTGCTGCTCGCAAACTACGAGAAGTCGCGGCTCGGCGAGCAGGCGGACGCCGCCGGCGCGGTGCGCTTCGAGATCGTGCAGCCACCGACGGCCGGATTCCGGCCGGCATCGCCGCAGCGCGGCCTGCTGCTGGTCGTGGTCCTGGCCGGCGCCATGGCGCTCGGCGCCGGACTCGCGTTCCTGCTGCACATGCTGCGCCCGGTGGTCGGATCCGCGAGATCGCTGGCGGAGCTCACCGGCCTCACCGTGCTGTGCACGGTCAGCGAGGCATTCCCGGAGCGCGGCCGCGCCCAGGCGCGCCGCCAGGTGTGGCAGTTCGCGGCCGCCGCCAGCAGCCTGCTGGTCGGATTCGCCATCGTGATGGCGCTCAATCGCATGGGCGCGAAGTTGTCGCTCGCAGGACTGGGGTGACCGCATGAGCCTCGTGGAACGCGCCATCGAGAAACTTCGCGCCTCGCGCCCCGGCGACAAGCCGGCGCCGAACGCGCCGCCCGCCGCCATCGGCTCGCTGGTGCACGAGCCGGCGCCGGATCCCGCCGGCGACCTGCCGCCGCCGTCGCGCGTCGTGAGCATCAACCGCGACGCGTTGCGCGAAGCGGGCTATCTACCCGAGCCCGGCCAGGACCGGCGCCTGGCGGACCAGTACCGGCAGCTCAAGCGGCCGGTCATCGCCGCGGCCTTCGCCCCGCCGCAGGGCAACACCAATCCGCGCCTGGTCATGATGTCCAGTGCGCTGCCCGGTGACGGCAAGACCTTCACCTGCATCAACCTCGCGCTGAGCATGGCGCGCGAGCGCGACGTGTCGGTGCTGCTGGTCGATGCGGACGCGCCGAAGCCCCACGTCAGCCGCATCTTCGGCGTGCAGGACGAACGCGGTCTGCTGGACGCATTGACCGAGGAGGCCACCGACGTCGAGACGCTGGTGCTGCCCACCGACGTCCCGGGACTGTCCGTGCTGCCCGCCGGCAAGCCGCGCGAAGGCGTGACCGAGCTGTTTGCGAGCGCTCGCATGCGCCGCAACGCCGAGCGGCTGTGCGCACGCCCGCGGCGCATCGTGTTGTTCGACTCCTCGCCGCTGCTGCTGTCGAGCGAGTCACGCGCCCTGATGAGCGTGGCGGGACAGGTGCTGCTGGTGGTCAAGTCCGGGCAGACGCCGCGCCAGGCGGTGTTGAGCGCGCTCGAACACGTCTCCGAGGGCCGTTCGGTTTCGCTGGTGGTCAACGGCGGCAACGAGTCTTTCTCGGATTACTACGGCTACCACGGGTACGGGGACAATGCGGAAAAATAGCTTCGCCGCGCGGCTGCTGCCGGCCACGGCCGTGGCGCTGTGCGCCGCGCTCGGCGCACGCGCAGAAGTGCAGTATTCATTCGACGGTGGTGTCGGCAGTTCGGACAACATCACGCGCGTGGCGGAAGACGAGGTCGACGAGACGATCGCCTCGCTCGGCGGCCAGCTTTCCTGGCTGCACGAATCCCCGCGGCTGTACGCCGACGTGCTCGGCGACATCGCGTACCTCGACTACCTCGACGACACCTACGACAGCGAGGTCACCGGCAACTTCGTCGGTGCCCTGACGCTGCACGCGATTCCCGACCGCCTCGACTGGGTGTTCAACGACAACTTCGGCCAGGCGCGTCGCGATCCGCTCGCGGCGGTGACTCCCGGCAACCGCGAGAACATCAACCTGTTCTCCACCGGCCCGGATTTCGTCATGGGCCTGGGCGTGCCGAACCTGCAGGCACGCCTGTCCGCGCGCTACGCCAACGTCGCGTACGAGACCAGCAACTTCGACAGCGATCGCTATGGTGGGCTGCTGACCGTCGAGCGGACCATGTCGTCGAGCGCGGTGTTGTCCGCGCATGCCGCGCTGACCCAGGTGCGCCCCAAGGACGAAGCGGCGGCCGGCAGCGAATACGACATGAACGAGTATTACCTCGGCTACAGCCTCGACGCGGCGCGCACCAGCCTCTCGGTGGACGCGGGCGTCACGCAGGTTGACCGCGACGGCGAAAAGGACGACGGCTTCCTGCTGCGCCTGAACCTGGTGCGGCACCTGTCCGACCGCGCCACGATCAATTTCGGTGCCGGCCGCGAGCACAGCGACTCGGGCCAGTCGCTGCGTTTCCTGCAGGGCATCGAGGGCATCGACGCGGATGCCAGCTCGCTCAACACCAACCCGCAGCCGTTCGTCAGCGAGTACGCGAATTTCGGCTGGAACGCGCTCGGCCGGCGCACGCGCGTGAACGTCAGCGCGGCCTGGATGGACCAGGAATACCTCGACCAGCCGGTGCAGGACCGCCAGGAGCTCACCGTCAGCGGTGGTATCGCGCGCGACCTCGGCCCCACGCTCACGCTCGGCTTCGACGGCAACTACCTGAGCGAGGATTTCAAGAACACGCCCGGCGACTACGACGAGATGACACTCTCCGTGAGCCTCGCGTGGCGCATCGGACGCCTGTTGAACATCGACATCCTGTTCGACCGGGTCGAACGCAGCGGCGATGGCCCCAACGCCGACTTCGCCGAGAATCGCGCCTGGCTGATGCTGCGCTACGGCGACACGCCGTCGCGCCGCGTGCCGAAGCTGCGCGAAGAATCGCATCGCTGACCGTGACAGCGGTCGTCGATCTGGCATGAGCGCGCCGGGACTTTTCGCCCGCTCGATTCACGGTGCCCGATGGATCGCCGTTTCCAAGGGGCTGTCACAGGCCTTCATGTGGCTGGTGACGATATTCCTCGTGAAGCTGCTGTCGCCGGCGGACTACGGTCTCACGGCCATGGGCGGCATGTTGACCATCTTCGCCAGCATGCTGCTCGACGCGGGTCTCGGTGCCGCGTTCGTGCAGCGTGGCGACGTCTCACGCGAGACGTACCGCAGCGCCAACGCGGCACTGTTGCTCGCCAGCATCGTCGCGGCCGGCATCGTGATGCTGCTCGCCGCTCCGGCGTCGCGTTTCTTCGAGGCGCCGGCGCTCGAGGCGGTATTGCGCGTGTCGTCGCTGCAGCTGGTGATCGGTTCGCTGGCCGTGGTGCCGGGCGCGATGCTGCAGCGGGAACTGCGTTTCAAGGAGATCGCGCTGTCGCAGGCCATCAGCGGCGTCGGCTCGAGCGCGCTCATGCTGGGCCTGGCCCTCAGCGGCGCCGGCGTGTGGTCGCTGGTGTTCGGCATGATCGCGCAACGCGCCATCCTGGTCGTCATGTACCTGCTGTATGCCGGCGGCTTCGCCGGGCTGTCGACGCACTTCGGGTTGTTGCGTTCGTACCTGGCGTACTCGTCGAACCTGGTGGCGCAGCGTTTCACCTGGTTCTGGGTGGAACAGGTCGATCAACTGGTGATCGGCCGCGTACTCGGCACCGCGCCGCTCGGCGCCTATTCGGTGGCGCGCACGCTGTCGCACATCCCGCTCGACCGCACGGCGGAGGTGGTCAACCAGGTTTCATTGCCGGTGTTCGCGGCCGTGCAGGGAGACAGCCAGCGCTGGCGCAGCGGGCTGGAGAAGCTCATCCGACTGGCCTCGGTGGTCTCATTTCCCGTCTTCTGGGGCATGGCCGCCGTGGCGCCGGTCGCCTTGCCGCTGCTGTTGGGATCCAAGTGGGACACGGCGACGATCCCGTTCATCCTGTTCTGTGCGGTATTGCCGCTGCGCATGGCGCATTCGCTGACCTGCACGGTGCTGCTCGGCGTGGGTCGTGCCGACCTGTCGTTCCGCACCGTGCTCGTGTGGGCCGTGGTGCTGACGCCGCTGTTCGTGGTGGGTGCGCGCTTCGGCCTCGTCGGGGTGACTTTCGCGTGGGCCGCCGGCTTCCCGATCGTCTACGCGGTGTCGGTGTGGATGATCGTCCGCGCCATGCACGTGCCGGCCAGGGTGTTCCTTGCGCCCATGATCGCCCCCGCGATGGCTGCCGCCGCCTGCGCGGCCGTCGCCTTCGCCGTGAACTGGGCGCTCGGCGGGGTGCTGCACGCAGTGGTGGTGCTGCCGCTGCAGGTGGTCGGCGGTGCGCTGGCTTACCTGGGTGCGCTGTATCTGTTCAGCCGTGCGACGGCGCTGGAACTCTTCGATTTCGTTCTGCGGCTCGCGGGCCGCAAGTCGCCGGCTGAGCAGCGGCCTGGACCCGGCCAGGCACAACCCGAGGTTCGCCCCTGATGAAAGACGTGCAACTCGTCGGTTCGTGGTTCAGTGGTTCTGCGCGCGACATCAAGCTGGTGACCGGCGGCATTACCGACCATGGATACCAGGTGGAGCAGACCATCATCCGCGACTTCCGCCTGCCGGCTCGCGCCCTGCGCAAGGCGCGGGAACTCACCGCGAGGACTTTCGGATTGCTGAAGCTGAAGCCACGGCGCTTCCGCGCGTCGGTGTTCTTCCAGCAACCGCAATACTGGTGGCTCTCCGATGCCGCGTTCAACTGCGTCATCCCCAACCAGGAGTGGTACTCCGAGTACGGCCAGGGCCTGCTTCCCTACATCGACGAGGTCTGGTGCAAATCGCGTGAAGCGCAGCGCGTCTTCAGCGCGCTGGGGTGCCGCTGCCGATTCATCGGCTTCACCAGCGACGATCGCTACCTGCCCGCGCTCGACGGCGAACGGGACTACCGGCGCTTCCTGCACATCGCCGGCCCGAGCATCTGGAAGGGCACGAAGGTGCTCGTCGACACCTGGCTGCGTCATCCGGAGTGGCCGCACCTCACCGTGATGTCGCACGTGCCGCTCGCGGTCGAACCCGGTTCCGCGCCGCCGAACCTTGCCGTGGTGCGCAGTTTCATGCCGGATGAGGAACTGAAGCAGCTGCAGAATCGCTGCGGCATCTACATCCAGCCCACCGAGATGGAGGGCTTCGGCCATACGCTGTGCGAAGCCATGAGCGCGCGCGCCGTCGTGGTCACCACCGGTGCGGCGCCCATGAACGAGCTGGTCGAGCCCGACCGCGGATTCCTGGTGGAGGTCGGCCGCACCGAGCCGCACTATCTCGGCACGCGCAACTACGTGACCCCGGAAACCATCGAGGCCACGATTGCGCGCGTGCTCGCGACCGATGTCGCGCAGCTCGAGCGCATGGGCCGGCGCGGGCGCGAGTGGTTCCTCGAGTCGGACGCGGCGTTTCGCCGGCTGCTCGGTGAAGCCCTGGCGGCTTGCGTGCCGCGACCAGGTCGCTGACCGGGCGCGGCTAATTGCCGGTGTTCGCCGTGCGCTTCGCCAGCACGGCGACGTAGTTGGGATGCATCGCGACGCGCTGCCCACCGTAATAGAGCACGCCGATGACGCGCTCGAACACCGAACGCAGCGCGCGCAGGATGAACAGGCGCAGGCGCAATGGCAGCCCGGCGCCGCGCGTCGGGATCGCCGGGTTGCGCATCTCGAGCACCCTGAGGCCCGCGCGGCCGGCGAAGAACTCGAGCTTCGAACGGCCGATGGTCGTGACGTGTGTGGGATCGCCGTGCTGATGGATGCGGCCGAACGGACTGTCGCCATTCGGAAAGCGCGCGATGATGCGGCCGTCCGGCGTCAGCAGCGCGCCGAGTTGCGCGAGCAGCGCGGCCATTGCGTCCTGCGGCACGTGTTCGAGCACGTCGAACGCAACCACGTGCGTGAAGGAGCCGGCGCGACGTTGCAGCTCATCGGCGTTGAGCTCCGTGAAGGCGCGATCGGCACCGAGCATGCCGCGTGCGCACTCGACCAGCCGCGGGTTGGCTTCGACGCCGAAGACTTCGGCGCCCATCGATTTCAGCCAGCCGAGGAAGGCGCCATTGCCGAAACCCAGTTCCAGCACACGTACCGCGGCACCTTTCTCGATGGCGGTTTCCGCGGCGAAATACCGGGCGTCATCGTTTTCGAATCGCCCGAATCCCTGCGCTTCCCAATCCTTCCACGCGAGATATTCTTCGCCGTATTTCGCGGCGCCGGTCGTTTCGTTCATCGGCGCGAATGCTAACCCGGACCGGCGGGCGATGCACGGCGCGTCGGTGCGCGCGATCAGCTGATCGTGAAGTTCATGTCCTGCGGCGGACGCCCGAAGCTGTGCCCGATGCGCGAGGCACCGCCCCATGCACCGGCTTCGATCACTGCGCCGCTGGATATTCCGCCGACACGGCCGAAAGTGCGCAGCGGGCTCGAGTTCTGCAGCTTGTAGGCGTTCGGGCCGGTGCCGCCGACGAACAGCGGGTCCGACGTCTGGATGGAGTTGGTTTCGGTGCCGGCGCCGAGTACACCGCCGAGCAGTGACGCCAGCGACGTGCGCCAGGCGGCGAGGGAGTTGCCGCCCGCCAGTCCGGCGTCGTAGGGCCCCGCGCCGTTGGCGAAGCGTGTCCACTTGGTGGCCGAGTTCGGGTAGACGTTGTAGTCGAGCACCTGGTGCGGGCCGGAGCTGATGACCATCATGCCGAACTCGGTGGTGGGCGTCGCGACGCTGAGCCCGCCGAGTCCCCAGAAGAGGTTGTTGTAGAACTTCGCGCCGGGGTTGCTGATCTGGAAGTACGCGCCCCAGGCAGCCGCGATGGAAACCGCCGTGTCGATGATGCAGGTGTTGTTGTACACCTCGAGCTGCTCGGACTGGATGCGCTGGCCGTAGCCGTTGGTGCTGATCAGGTTGAGGGGTTTCGCCGCGATCACGATGTTGTTGTGAACGAGATAGCGGGTGCCGGCCTGCACCGGCGTTTCATTGCCGCCCGCGAAATCCGCGATGCCGGAGCCGCCCGAGCGGCCGTAGTTAGACACGTCGATGTAGTTGTAGCGGATCGTGGTTCCCCACTGGCCGCGGCCATAACCGCGTTTGCCGTAGAGCGCCGAGGCGCGCACCAGGGTGTTGTACTCGTACAGCGAGTTGATCGAACCCCACTGGATGATCCCCGAGGTGTGGTCGGCGGAGTTGGGACCGCCGGTGCCCACGATGTCGTGGATGTAGTTGTTGCGGCAGATGAGGCCGTCGCAACCGTGCACGGTCAGCGCGCAGTAGTTTTCACCCGGCGTCGTGCCCACCGCGTTGGTGTCGAAGAGCTCGCAATTCTGGATCACGATGCCGCGCAGGTAGTTCACGTTGGTGCTGGCGGGAAGCGTGCCGCAGCGGATCAGGCAGTCCACGGTTCCCGACATGCGCAGGCCGTCGATGACCAGGTAGCCGCCCGAGGTGATGCCGATGATGCCGCCTTCGCTGGCGCCGCCGGAGCCGCTGGAGTTCCTGCCCGTGTACGTGCCGTCGGGCGTCTTCGCCGTGATGTGCGCGCCGCGCGGATTGACCGAGCGGAACACGGTGGGACTGGCCTCCGTGCCGCCGGACACCGTGAACATGGGTGACTCGAAGCCACGCAACGGCGCAATGCCGGAAACGTCATAGGTGCCGTCGAGGAAGCCGACCACCTTGCCCGCGTAGGTGCTGCGCTTGCTGCTCAGCGCGGTAATGGCCCACGGGCTCGCCTGCGTGCCCGGGTTGTTGTCACTGCCGTTGGGGCCGATGTAGTAATCGTAGGTTGCCGCCTGGCTCCAGGCGTTGTCGAACACACCGAGGCTCGCGGCGGAGGCGAGCAGCACGCCATTGCCGAGTACCGTGCGCCGCGTCAGCAGCGTCCCGGGACTGGACTTCCATCTGTTGCGTGTGCTCATCGTGTCTTCCTCCGGAAACCTGGATTGATCGAAATCATCGAATGCAGCCTACGCGGCTCCTGGCCACCACCAAGTCGTCGAACTGTAACGATGAATTGGTGCCGCTGCTGTTGAAGTGCTGGGGCCATATGTACGTGATCTTGAGCGCCGACGTGTTGCGCCACTGCTGGTCGAGCGGCACGAGCGTCGGATTCGACGGCCGATACGGCGCGCATGCCGATGAGGTCGTACCGTCGGGGCAGAATTTGTCAGCAACCCAGTATCCCATGGGGCCGGTGTTGTCATAACGGCGAATCAACGCATCGTTTCGCCACACCTCGAGCACTGCATCGAGGTTGCTCGCCGGGTTCGGGTTCAGCTTCAGGTGCATTTCGTAGCAGATCCACGCATCGCTCTCGATGGGCAGATCGGTGCTGTGCACCATGGCGTTGCCGTAGTAGTCGCCGGCGGCGCCCGTGGGATTGCTGCGCCACGAGTGCATCTTCATCCAGTAGGCGTAGAAATCCAGCAAGCCCGCCGTCGGGCCCGGCTCGAGCCCGAGCGAGAAGCGGTCGCTGCCGGAGGGTTTCGTGCCCGCATTCGGTGACGGGAAGGTGATCGCCGGATTGGCGCCGCCGATCCACAGGCCGCTGTGGCTCCACGGCCCGTTGCCGTTGTACTTGATGTAGTACCGCACGAAGATTTCGTCGTAGCCGCCGCTGAGCGCCTTGAAGACATGCGCGGTGTCGGAGCTCACACCGGAGGTGAGCCGCATCGACTTCGTGCCCTGGCTGGCGCCCGGTTTGTCGTTGACCAGTGTGATGCCGGCCGAGTTGGTGACGTCGTTGTAGCGCGCGATGAGTGCGCTGACGCTGGCTGCCTCGAAGTTGTCGTTGAACACCACGTCGGGATCGGACTCGATGCCCACGTCGCCGGGATGGCGCTCCGCGATCGTCCCACTGGTGGCGGCGGTGACGGTGAGCGTGAACGACGGCAGGGCCACGCGTGCCTTGCTGTCGGTGACGTCGATGACGATGCCGGTGCTCGCGCCGGCCGCGGACGGTGTGCCCGACAACCTGCCGTTGCTGGTGTCGAACTGCGCCCAGGCAGGCTTGTTGGTGACGCGGAAGGTGAGCGTGTCGCCATCGGCATCGGTCGCCGACGGCTGGAATGAATAAGCGCTTCCCACGATGACCGAGGTCTGCGGCGTGCCGGAGATCGTCGGCGGGTTGTTAGTTGGGCTCGGCGCGGGAGCGGGTGCTGGCGCGGGAGCCGGCGCAGGCGCGGGAGCTGGCGCAGGCGCGGGAGCCGGCGCAGGCGCAGGCGCGGGAGCCGGCGCAGGCGCCGGTGCCGGTGCGGGCGAAGGTTGCGGCGCGCCTCCGACCGGCGGCATCGCGTTGTCGGAGTCTCCGCCCCCGCATCCCGCGAGCAACGTGACTAACGACAGGGACGAGATCGCCCCTTTGAAAAGGTGGGAAGGCATACGCGACAAGCTCCGCATCCAGGCGAGACAGGCGCGCAGTTAATTATGGGAAATGGCCGAGAACAAGCTGTCGCCCCGACCGGACACTTCGACCAGGAGGTTTCGTGAACCGCGTCACGGCAACGCGGCGAAATTTCCCCTTTCACCTAATGGCTTGCTTGATTTGACTGGCGACCGCGTCCCAGGTGTAACGCGCCAGCAATCGCTCGCGGCCCGCGGCGCCATAGGCAATGGCGCGCGCCGGATCGCGCGCGAGATCGAGCATGGCCGCGGCGAGCGAATCCGAGTCGCCTGGTTTGACGACCAGTCCCGACTCGCCGTGGCGCACGATCTCCGGCATGGCGCAGTGATTCGCCGCGATGCAGGGCAGCGAGTGCGCCATGGCTTCGAGCAGCGAGATGCCGAAAGGTTCGTACAACGACGGCAACACGTAGACGCCGGCATTGCGATACGTTTCTTCGATCAGCGCGACGTGCGCGGGATTTTTCTTCGAGAGGAATCCGAGCGAACGCACGCCTGGCGGCGGCGCCGGCATGTCGGGGCCGATCAGCACCAGTTCCGCGGCGGGAATTTCGCCGCGCACCTTCGCGAAGGCGCGCAGCAGCACTTCGCCGCCCTTGCGCGCGAAGTCCCGCCCCACCATGAGAAAGCGCGGCGCGGACTCGGTGCGCACGCGCGCGGCGGGAATGGTGTCGAAGTTGATGCCGGCGCCGACCACGTGGATCTTGTTCGTGGGCACGCCGAAGTCGCGCGCGAACGAATCGCCGAGCCAGGAGCTCATCACGAACACGCCCTTGAGCTTGGCGTAGGTCTCGCGCTCCCAGCGCAGCATGCGCTGCACGCGCGGGTGATCGGATTCGAGCCCGATGTGGCCGGCGCGCACGCGCAGGGCCAGGTTGCCGTCGTGATAGGAGTAACACGGCTTGTCGGTGACGTCGGGCATGCAATACCACGCGCCGATCTGCAGCACACCATCGCCCTGGGCTCCGCTGGCGCGCA
>Ga0315912_10002067_pt1 | contig 22400 bp, 19 predicted proteins | sample VfabasoilMG_FD_204469 | JGI IMG/M metagenome (GOLD analysis project Ga0315912, IMG submission 204469) | Garden soil microbial communities collected in Santa Monica, California, United States - V. faba soil | ecosystem: Environmental > Terrestrial > Soil > Garden | place: USA: California...
ATTTGACGACCAGATTGTTCTGTACGGTTTTCACGCCCGTGACGCCGGCCGCGACTTTGCCGATCTTGTCCTTGAGCGCCGCGCTGTCGACGAAACCGGACAGCAGCACGCGGCTTTCGTAGGTCTCGACCGAGACCGCGGTGGAAGGCACGCCCTTCTCCGCGAGCAGCGCCGCCTTCACCTTGACGGTGATCGTGCTATCGGCCAGCACGCGCGCGTCGTTGTCCTGGTTCGCCTTGAGGTACTCGTCCAGATCGAGGCGCCCGTCCTTGTTGGCATCGAATCGGGCGAAGCGCTTGGCGAGCTCCTTTTCGCCCGCCACCTCTGGCTTGCTCAAATACCCGTCCCGGTTTCTGTCGAGCGTGTCAAACGCCTCGTTGCCGGAGCCTTTCTTCTGCGCCCACGCGGCCGCGGAAAACGCCAGAATCAACGCGATGACGAATGTTCTTTGCATGCGTGTCTCCCAGAGCGAACGGTGTGCGAATCTACCAGAGGTTCGCCAGCATGCGCAGCGCAATCGCCAGCAGCATCAGCGCGAGCACGATGCGCAGGCGCCGCACAGGCAGCCGGTGCGCCAACGACGCGCCGAGCGGCGCCGTCGGCATGCTGGCGAGCACGACGATCGCCAGCGCCGGCAGATAGACGAAGCCCAGGCAGCCGTCGGGCAGGCCCGTCACCTGCATGCCATTCAGTACATAGCCCACGCTGCCGGCGACGGCAATCGGGAAGCCGTTCGCCGCCGCGGTGCCGATCGCGCGCTTCAACGGTACGTTGCAGCGCGCCAGGAACGGAATCGACAGGAACGCCCCGCCGGCCGCGAGCACGCTGGAAATGCCGCCGATCGCGGCGCCCGCGCAGAACAGCCCTGGTGCACCCGGCAACTGGCGCAACGGCTTTGGCTTCACTTCGAAAAGCATCTGCGTCGCCGCATAGAACATGAACCCGGTGAAGAAAATCGCCAGCTGCCGGGTCGGCACGAAGCCCGCGACCAGTGTTGCGGCGAGCGCGCCCACAACGATCCCGGGCGCCATGGCGCGCGCCACCGTCCAGTCCACCGCGCCGTGCCTGTCGTGCGCGCGCACGCTGGACAATGAGGTAAACACGATGGTCGCCATCGCGGTGGCGAGCGCCAGGTGCATCAGGTGCTCGGCGGGGAATCCCTTGGCGGCGAACACGAATACCAGCATCGGCACCATCACCATGCCGCCGCCGACGCCGAACAATCCCGCGAGGAAGCCGACCGAGACGCCGATTGCGAGATAGGCCCACCACCACTCCATCACGCCGTGCTCGGAAAATGCGTCGGCAAATGCCCGAGCAGGTGTTCGACCAGTTCGGCGAAGCCGGAACCGGCGGCCGCGCGCGTGACGTACTTCGGCTCAGCGTCGAGCCTGCCTTGGAAGCGCGCGACATTGGCCACGCCGACCGAATGGTCGAAGAACGCGAACATTGGCGCATCGTTGGGCGAATCCCCGGCGAACGCGAAATCGCTTTGCAGCGGGGCCGCTGCGCAGGCGAATTCCTCGGCGAACAGGCGCTTGGCCATCGCCAGCTTGTCGTAGCTTCCGAACCAGCCGTTGACGTGGATGGAACTGATTTTTGCGCTCAGCCCTTCGGCGCGCATCAGCACGGCGATGCGCTCGGCCGCCGCCAGCGGCAGCGGCGCCACGTCCTCGCAATAGTCGATCGCCAGGTCCGTCTCGCGGTAGGGCTGGTCCGAGGCCAACGCGCAGCCCGGTACCTGCGCCAGGATGCGCACGCCAATAGCTTGCAGGCGGCTTCGGTTAAGCGCGCGCTCGGCATGGCCATCGTGAAATTTCTGGTGCAATTTTCCATTCGAAAAATAAAAATAAAACGCGCCATTCTCTCCGACCACCCCATCGACGGGCCACATGCGCGCGATGTGATCGCACCAGCCGGCAGGCCGTCCCGTGACCGGCACCACGATCCTGCCGGCGCTCTTCAGGCGCTCCATGGCAGCGTAGGCCTCAGCCGTGAGCCTGCCTTCGGTGGTCAGGGTTTCGTCGATGTCGAACAGCAGCCCGCGCAGCCGACGCGCGTCGCGAAGCTCGGCGAGCGGTCTCATGCCGCGCCGAGCAGCTTGGCCACCCGTTCGCGCTGGGCCGGATTCATCAGCAAGCCCGCCTTGGTGCGACGCCACAGCACGTCTTCGGCGGTCTGGGCCCATTCCTGTTCGACGAAATAGCGCACTTCGCGTTCGGTCAGGCCTGCGCCGAGATCCTCTCCCAGGTCGCCGTCGCCGACCACTGCCTGCGCATGCGTGCCGTGGCGCCGGAATATCGGCCGCAGCGTCGCCTCGGAAAGGTGCGGATGGCTGGCGAAGAACGCGTCGCGCACCTCGATGCGCGGCACGCCGCCGAAATCGCTGCCGGCCAGCGCCACGCGGCCTGTCCAGGCGGATTTCAGGCCGGGAAAATAGGCCGCCAGCCTGTCGACCGCCTGCTCGGCCAGCACACGGTAGGTGGTGATCTTGCCGCCGAATACCGACAGCACCGGCGCACAGCCTGCCTCGTCGTCCAGGCGCAGCGTGTAATCCCGCGTGACCGCAGACGGATCCGCGGTGCCGTCGTCATAGAGCGGACGCACGCCGGCGTACGTCCAGACCGCCTCCTCGGGCCGCGCGGGACGCTCAAGGTAGCGGTTCACGGCGCGGCACAGATAGGCGATCTCGTCGGCGCTCGCTTCGGCGCGCGCATTCTCGTCCTGCACGGGCACGTCCGTGGTGCCGACCAGCGTGTGCAGGTCGCCGTAGGGAATCATGAACACGACGCGACGGTCGTCGTTCTGCAGGATGAACGCATGTTCGCCTTCGTAGAGCCTGGGCAGCACGATATGGCTGCCCTTCACCAGCCTTACCGCATCGCGCGAGGGTTGCGACAAGCGAGCGTTCAGCACGGACTTCACCCAGGGCCCGGCCGCGTTCACGATCGCCGCGGCGACGACCTGCTCTCCGCTCGAGAGCACGGCAAGCCATTGCCCCTGCTCGCGCCGCGCGGACAGGCACTCGGTGCGCGTCAGCACGCGCGCGCCGCGCGCGCGCGCGTCAACCGCGTTCGCAACCACCAGGCGCGCATCGTCCACGCGGCAATCGGAATAGAGAAAACCGTGCCTGAATCCTGGCCGCAGGCCGGAACTGTAGGGCGGCGCGTCCAGGCGGATGCCCGTCGAGCCGGGCAGGCTGGCGCGGCGCGCCAGATGGTCGTACAGGAACAACCCGGCGCGGATCATCCAGCGCGGCCGCAGTTCCGGCACGTGCGGCATGACGAAGCGTGCGGGCCAGACCAGGTGCGCGGCAACTTTCAGCATCACCTCGCGTTCGGCAAGAGCCTCCGCCACCAAGCGGAATTCATAGAGCTCCAGGTAGCGCAGCCCGCCGTGGACGAGCTTGGAGGACGAGGACGAAGTCGCGCCCGCGAGGTCGCCCTTTTCCACCAGCAGCACCGAGAGTCCGCGGCCCGCCGCATCCCGCGCAATGCCCGCGCCGTTGATGCCGCCGCCCACAACCAGCAGGTCGTACTTTTTCTCCGGAAGGTCGTGATTCTGCAAGCGCGAAATTATACGGCGCGCGGCAGCGCGACTTCGAACACCGCGCCGGCCTGACCGGGCAGGTTTCCAGCGCGCAGTCGGCCGCCATGAAATTCGGCAATCAGTCGCGCGATGTACAGGCCCAATCCCAGGTGCGGCGCGCCGCCGGCCCGCTCGCCGCGCAAGGACATCATCGAATCGAACAGCGATTCGCGGATGGCGTCGGGCAGCGGCGCGCCATGGTTTTCGACGCGCAACACCGCATCGCTGCCGAGCGACACGCGTATCGGCGTGCCGGCGGCGGCGAAATCCACCGCGTTTTCGACGAGCTTGTCGAGCATTTGCGCGAGCAGGTCGGGCGCGCCTTGCACGAATATAGCTTCGCCCAAGACTGACAATTCGAACTTGTTGGTCGCGTAGGCAAGCCTATAACCTTCGACGCAGCCGCGCACCACCGCCGCGGCATCGAAACGCTCGTGTTCGGCCGTGGACAGCCCCTGCTCCAGGCGGCTAGCTTCGGTCATGCGCGACAGAATGGTGCTGAGCCGCGCCAGGCCTTCCTCGGCGCGCGCGACGTAGGTGCGCGTCTCCTCCGGCGTGTGCGCCGCGTGCAGGTTCTCCAGCGACGAGCGCACCACCGCCACTGGCGTGCGCAGTTCGTGCGACAGGCGTCCCGCCAGGGCTTCGAGGTAGGCGTTGTAGCGTGCCAGGCGCCCGAGGACCGTGGAAAAGCTGCGCGACAGGTCGCCGATCTCGTCGTTGGCGTCCGAAGCCGTGGTCAGCCGCGTCACGCGGCCGCGCGCGTCGATCGCGGCTTCGGCCTCGTCGGAGAGGCGACGGATGCGGTTGGATATCCGCGTCGCGAACCACAGCAGCAGCGCCGCCACCAGTGCGAACACCGCCAGCGTCAACACCAGCAGCCGTTCCAGCGCGAGACTGCGCAGCGACGCGATGCGGTTGGTCGTTTCCTCGACCACGACTGCGCCGTGCACCTCGTTGCCCACCCAGATGGGTTGGGCAGCGGACAACACCACGGCGCGCTCATCGCGCGTCCTGCGCACGCGCGTTGCTGCGGCGCCTTGCAGCGCCGAGGCCACTTCGCGCCCCGCTGCAATTGCATCCTCGGCGATTGCGTCGTCGAAATCCTCGGTCGGCGGCGCGAGCAGCCAGCCGATCGCGCGCTGCACGGGGCTCGGTTCGGGGGGATCGGCGCGCTTCAGGCTGCCGGCCAGCGCGAGCACGCGGTAATCGCGGCTGACTACCCAGATGCGCGCGCTCGCGCGCTCCAGGCCCTTCAGGATCGCGGCGATCTCGCCATCCGCGGTGCCGTTGCCCGCCTGTGCCTCGTTCTCGATGATCCCGCCGGTCAGGCGCTTCAGTTCCCGCTCGGCCTCGTCGCGCAGTTCCGATTCGCTGCGCGCGCGGTAAGCGAGCAGCTTCGGCCTCTCATGCAGCGCGGTGGCGATCGCGCGCGCGGTGGCGGCAAGGGCCTCTTCCTGGGCGGTCACCAGGAAGCGCTCCATCGCCCGTACGTAGAGCCAGCCAGCCCAGGGCAGCACCAGCAGCGCCAGCGCCACCAGCGCCATCCTGGCGCGCAGCGGAAAGCGCGTCATGCTGCCGCCCGCTAGGCCTTCCAGCGGTAGCCGAGGCCGTAGGCGGTCTCGATGCCGTCGAATGCCGGATCCACGGCGACGAACTTCGCGCGCACGCGTTTGACGTGCGACGTGACGGTCGCGTCATCCACCACCAGTTCGGCGTCGCGCATCAGTTGGTCGCGGTTCTTGACGTGGCCGGGATGGCGCGCCAGCGAATGCACGATCCAGAACTCGGTCAGCGTAAGCTCGACACGGCGGCCCTTCCAGGTCGCGCTAAAGCGCTTCAGGTCGAGCTCCAGATCGCCGCGCACGATGCGCTCTTCCACCGGCTTTGCTTCGGCGAGCGCGTCCACGCGCCGGAACAGCGCACCGATGCGCGCCATCAGGTGCGGCAGGCTCACGCCCTTGGTCAGGTAGTCGTCGGCGCCCACGCGCAGGCCGGAGACCACGTCGAAGTCCGAGTCGCGCGCGGTCAGGAACAGGATGGGCAGCTGCGGGGAAAGAGCGCGCAGGTCGCGGCACAACGCAAAACCGCCTTCGGGCTCATCATTCAGGCCGATGTCGATGATCGCCAGCTCCGGCAGCCGCGCGCGCAGCGCTTCCATGGCTTCGCGCCTGCCCGCATAGGCGGCGACGTCGTAGCCATGGCGCTTCAACGCTTCCGCGTAGTTGGCGCGAATGGCGGCGTCATCCTCGACGATCGCGATGCGGCGGGCCATGCGGCGACTATACCCGAAGCATCTGTGCCATTTTTTCGCCATTATTCTTCGCCGCGCCGCCTCAAGAGCGTCTCGCGGCGCGCCCTTTCGGCGCCTTAAATGGCGGCAACCGGAAAGGGAATTCTCATGATCAAGTCCGCATCTTTCGCCGCCGAGCTCGCCACGCAGATCGTCCTTGCCGCCTCGATCGGCCTGCTCGTCAGCATTGCCCTGGCAGGCGTGGTCCTGCTGCTAGCGGCATGAAATTCAGCGCATGAACTACGGCAACGCCGTGCTCGGGGTGGAGTGCGCCCTTCCCAAACAGTTCTCCGCGGGCCGCCGGCCCAGTCACGCCAGGCAGTTTGCGAACTGGCTGCGGGCAGCTTTCGCCCGACGAAACTGAAGAACCGCGGCGGCGGGCGCCCGGGGCCTGGAAAGGAGAACCGGGACATGGCCTCGAACGAATCGTCGAAGGCGCCCGCCGGCTTCGGCAGACCGCCGGCACCCTGAAGGAACGCAGATGCAACGCAGCTTGCTTTGGAAAATTGCCCTCATCGGCCTGGTCGCTTTGCTGATGCAGATCCCGGTCGAAATGGTTCGCGGCCTGGTGGTTGAGCGCAAGCAGGTTCGCGACGGCGTGATTGCGGACATCGCCCGCGGCTCGAGCGAGGCGCAGAAAATCGTCGGACCGATCCTCTACATCCCCTGGGCACGGCGCACTACCGAAGCCACCACCACGACCGATGACAGCGGCCGCAGCCGCACCACGAGCAAGGAAAAGATCGAGCGCGGCCATGTCGCGCTGCTGCCACACACCCTGACAGTCGACGGCACGATCGCCCTCCAGGAAAAACACCGCAGCCTGTACAAGGCGCATCTCTACACCCTGAACGTCACGCTGCACGGGACCTTCGAGCTACCGCCGGGGCTGTTGCTGCCCGAAGAGCCCGGCATGCTTGAATGGGGACGCGCGCTGCTCGTGCTCGGCATCCGCGATCCGCGTGGCATCCGTGACGGGGTGCAGCTCGACTGGGGCGGCGCGAGCCCCGCGCTGTATCCCGGGGGCATCGAAGCAGCGGGCGCCCCCACGGGTTTTCACGCCGACCTGGGCCCGCTCGCCGGCGCTATCGGCAAGGGCACGACCAGGCAATCGTTCCGGATTGCGCTGTCGCTGCTGGGCACCGAGCGTCTGGAGATCGTGCCGGTGGGCGCGACGACCACGGTTTCGCTCGCTTCGCCATGGCCGCACCCGAGCTTCACCGGCCAGATCCTGCCGGATGCCGGCAGCCGATTATCGGCTGAGGGCTTCTCCGCAACCTGGCGCACGACGCATTTCGCCACCAATCTCGCGCAACTGCACCAGCGTTGCGCGCACTCCAAGCAGTGCGACGCGTTCAACCAGCTTTCACTGGGCGTGTCCTTCTTCCAGCCGGTGGACCTCTACCAGACCGTCGAGCGCTCGGTGAAGTACGGGTTCCTCTTCATCCTGCTGACCTTCTCGGCGTTCTTCCTGTTCGAGGTGCTCCGGCAACTGGCAATCCACCCGGTGCAGTACGCCCTGGTCGGTGCGGCGCTGGCGATCTTTTTCCTGCTGCTGATCTCGCTCGCCGAGCACATCGGATTCGCCCGCGCCTACGCCATCGCCACCTGCGCCTGCGTCGCTTTGATCGGCTATTACGTCGGCCACGTGCTCGGGAGCCTGCGCCGCGGCGCGGGCTTCGCGGCCGCGCTCGGCGCCCTGTACGGCTTGCTCTACGTGCTGCTGCGCTCGGAGGACCACGCGCTGCTGCTTGGCGCGATACTCGTGTTCGCCTGCCTGGCAGTGGCGATGATCGCGACGCGCAAAGTCGACTGGTACCGCATTGGCGCGGATGCCCCGTCCCAGGACGGGGCCGTGGCGCACAAATCCGCCTAGAATGCCGGGGCATGAATGCCCCGCTCACGCTGGTCATCGCCAACAAGAACTATTCCTCCTGGTCGATGCGGCCCTGGGTCCTATTGCGCGCCCGCGGCATCCCGTTCCGGGAGCAGATGCTCAAGTTCGACTCTGCCGAATGGCGCGACAACATTGCGCGGCTTTCGCCTTCCGGCCTGGTGCCGGCGCTGTGGGAGGGTGATCCGGGCTCCGGATTCGCCACTTGGGACACGTTGGCGATTGCCGAGCGCCTGCACGAGATCCGCCCGGAGAGCGGCGTCTGGCCGGTCCACGCGCAGCAGCGCGCGCGCGCGCGTTCGGCGGCGGCGGAGATGCATTCCGGCTTTCGCGCGCTGCGGGGTGCAATGCCGATGAACATCCGCAGCCGTTACCCCGGCAAGGGCATGAACGACGAAGTGGCCAAGGACATCGCGCGCATCAGCGCGCTCTGGGCGGCGGCGACGGGTCCCTATCTGTTCGGCGAATTCTGCGCGGCGGATGCCTTTTATGCGCCGGTCGCCACGCGCCTGGTCACCTACGGCGTCGAGCTCGATGGCGCGGCCAGGGACTACCAGCAGCGGCTGCTGGCCGTGCCGGCAGTCGCAGCCTGGAGCGCGGACGCACTGAAGGAGACTGAGTTCGTCGCGATGGACGAACCCTACGCGGAGCCCCCGCGCTAGGCCCTGGGCGCGAATCCCGCCGCGTTGCACGTGGGTTTCAACATACTGCACACGGAATGGTCTGGCGGCTGGGGCGGCCAGGAAATGCGCATCGTTGCGGAGTGCGTTGCGATGCGGGCGCGTGGCCACAAAGTGGTCATTGCCTGCCAGCCTGGCAGCGAGATCCTGCAAAGGGCGCAGGCCGAGGGCTTGCCGACGGTTCCCATGCGGATCCGCAAGGGATTCGATCCAGCCGGCGTCGCGCATTGCCTGCGCGCGATCCGCGCGCACCGCATCGATCTCGTGCATACGCACAGTTCGCCGGACGCATGGACCTGCGGCATGGCAGCGCGCCTTGCCAGTGTCCGGGTAGTGCGCAGCCGCCACCTGAGCACCCCGGTCAAACGCGCCTGGTCGACGCGCGTCGTCTACGGCATGCTGGCCGATCGGGTCATCACCAGCGGGAGAGCGATCCGTGACCACCTCATTGACATCGACGCCCTGCAACCGGAGCGCATCATTTCCATCCCTGCCGGGATTGACGTTCAGCGGTTTGCCCCGGTTGCGGATGCGCGTGCGGTACGGCGCGAACTCGGCTACACCGATATCGATTATGTGGTCGGCATCGTGGCGGTCTTGCGCAGCTGGAAGGGACACGCGCATCTGATCGAAGCGGTACACCGGCTATGCACGGAGGGCGTGCCCGCAAGGCTGTTGATCGTGGGAGCGGGTCCGCAGGAGGATGCACTGAAGCGGCACGTTAAGGAACTCGAGATGGACAACCGCGTACTCATGGCCGGCTACCGTAGCGACGTCCCGCGCCTGATCGGCGCGATGGACCTTGCCGTGCTGCCATCCACCCAGAATGAGGCCACCTCGCAGGCGCTGCCGCAAGCGCTGGCCATGAAAGTCCCGGTGATCGCGACCGCGGTCGGCGGATTGGCCGAGGTGGTGATCGACCAGCAGACCGGCCTGCTGGTCCCTCCCGCCGATACCGAAGCCTTGTACCAGGCGATCCGCTGGGCGCATTTCCATCGGCCCGAAATGACGGCGATGGCCGAGCGCGGCCATGCGCACGTGCATGCCAACTTCACCTTGGAGAGGATGATCGATCGAACCGAGGCGGTTTATCGAAAACTCTTGGCAGCAACCGACACCGACGCCAATCGCGCCTAATTGTCGCGCCCCGGCGACACGAAAGGATTGGCCAATCGTTCCGCAATGTCTTATGGATTGGCAGTCTCGGGAGAGCGCGATTCTTGACTACCTTGCCAGTAGCCCGAGCATGGCTGCCCGAGCTGTGTTGTAGCTGCCGTGATTCTCCTCGAGCACGCGTTCAGTATCATAAGCACTTAATTAAAGCCGGATTGCTGAGGACGCCGAACCATGAAGGCTGTCATCCTCGCGGGGGGCCTGGGCACCCGTATCAGCGAAGAAACCCAGCTTCGTCCGAAACCGATGGTCGAGCTCGGTGGCCGTCCGGTCCTATGGCACATCATGAAGATCTATTCGGCGTACGGCATCCACGACTTCATCATCTGCCTGGGCTACAAGGGCTACATCATCAAGGAATATTTCGCCAACTATTTCCTGCACATGTCGGACGTGACCATCGACATGAAGGAAAACCGCATGGAAGTGCACGAGCGCCACGCAGACCCCTGGCGCGTAACGCTGGTCGATACGGGTGATGCCACCATGACCGGGGGTCGGCTCAAGCGCGTACGAAGTTACTTGGACGATGAAACGTTCTGCTTCACTTACGGCGATGGGTTGGGGAACGTCGATCTGCGCGCGCTGATCGAGTTCCACCGTGACCAGGGCACGCTGGCGACCGTCACGACGGTGCAGCCCCCCGGGCGTTTCGGTGCCATGGACGTGGAGCGTAACCGCATTACCGGTTTTCACGAGAAGCCCGACGGCGACGGCGGATGGATCAACGGCGGTTTTTTCGTGCTGTCGCCGGGCATATTCGACTACATCGAGGGTGACGCCACGGTATGGGAGAAGGCTCCGGTCGAGACGCTGGCGCGCGACGGCCAACTGGCGGCCTTTCGCCATAGGGGCTTCTGGCAACCGATGGACTCGCTCCGGGACCGGATTCTGCTTGAAGATCTGTGGAACTCGGGCGCTGCGCCCTGGAAAATCTGGCAATGACGCCAGGGTTTTGGCGAGGCCGTCCGGTCCTTGTCACGGGTCACACGGGATTCAAGGGGGCCTGGCTGTGCTGGTGGCTCCAGCACCTGGGCGCCAGGACCGCGGGCCTTGCGCTCGATCCGCCAACGTCGCCGAGCCTTTTTGAGGCTAGCGGGCTGGCCCGGTCGATGCATTCGATGAAGGGCGACGTGCGCGACCTCGCTACGGTGGAGGCGGTCTTCCGCGGGCATCGTCCGGAAATCGTCATACACATGGCGGCGCAATCGCTGGTGCGCGAGTCGTACCGGGATCCGGTCGGCACGTTCGGCACCAACGTTCTCGGCACAGTCAATTGCCTCGAGGCGGCGCGCCGCAGCGAAAGCGTGCGATCCATGCTCGTGGTCACCACCGACAAGTGCTATCGCAATGTTGGTTCAAACCGCCGTTATCGCGAGTCTGACGAACTGGGCGGCGACGACCCCTACGCGGCGAGCAAGGCCTGCGCCGAATTCGTGACGGCAGCGTACCGAAAGTCGTTCTTCGATACTCATGGCGAGGCGCTCGTGGCGAGCGCGCGCGCGGGAAATGTCATTGGAGGTGGCGATTGGGCAGCGGACCGCCTGGTGCCGGACGCGATGCGCGCGTTCTCCACTGCGCAGCCGGTCCGCATCCGAAATCCAGGGGCTACGCGACCGTGGCAGCACGTGCTCGAGCCGCTACATGGCTATCTGATGCTCGCCGAGCGACTGCACGCAGGCGACCGGTCAGCGGCGGGCGCCTGGAATTTCGGCCCCGACCCTGCTGATGTGCAGGCTGTATCGCGGATCGTGGACGGACTCATCGGCCGTTGGGGGGGAAGTGCGACCACGCAACGCGATGAGGGCGCCCAGCCCCATGAGGCGATGGCCCTGGCGCTCGACAGCTCTAAGGCCCGCACCGAGCTCGGCTGGCGACCCGCGCTTGGCCTGGAAAAGGCGCTCGACTGGGTAGTCGACTGGTACAAGGCGATCGCGGGCAGCGGCGCTGCACGCGCCATTACGCTTGAACAAATAGGCCGCTATCAGGCCATGCTGGCGTGATGCGGTTTTGTCGCCTCTGCGGCGCCGGATTGCAGCACACGTTCTGCGATTTGGGCATGTCACCGCTCGCCAACGCCTACCTCGACGCGACGCAGCTCAACGGCAGGGAGCCGTTCTACCCGCTGCATGCCTGGGTATGCGACCAATGCCTGCTGGTGCAGCTCGAGGAATTCGCGGCGCCCGAGATAATATTTACCGACTACGCCTATTTCTCCTCCTATTCGGACACGTGGTTGCAGCACACGGAGCGCTTCGTCGGCATAGTATCCAGCCGCTTCGGCATCGGCACGGCGAGCCGGGTGGTTGAAATCGCGAGCAATGACGGATACCTGTTGCAGTACTTCAGGCAACGCGGCGTGCCGGTGCTCGGCATCGAGCCGGCGGCAAATGTTGCGCGCGCGGCGGAAGAAAAAGGCATCCCTACGCGGGCCGAGTTCTTCGGCGCGCAATGCGCGGCACGGCTTGCGTCCGAGGGGATGCGCGCAGACCTGATCGTGGCGAACAACGTGCTCGCGCACGTTCCTTCAGCAAACGATTTCGTGGAAGGTATCCGGGTGTTGCTGGCGGCGCAGGGAGTCGCGACGTTCGAATTCCCGCACCTTCTGCGATTGATGCTGGAGAATCAGTTCGACACCATCTACCACGAGCACTTTTCCTACTTTTCGCTGCTGGCGGCGCAGCGCCTGTTCGGGCGCCACGCCTTGCGCATATTCGACGTCGAGGAGTTGCCGACCCATGGCGGTTCATTGCGGCTCTACGTCTGCCACGCGGGCGAGGCCAAGCATGCCAGCATGAGCGCGGTGGACAAGGTGCTTGCCGACGAGCGCCGCGAGCGCCTCGATTCCCTCGGTGCCTACACGGCGTTTCAGGAGCAGGTGCGCGCAACCAAGCGGGGCCTGGTTGAATTCCTCACCGGCGCAAAGAGCACCGGCAAGCGAATCGCCGCGTACGGCGCGGCAGCCAAAGGCAACACGCTGCTCAATTACTGCGGCATCCGGGGCGACACCGTAGATTTCGTCGCTGACCGCAGCCCGCACAAGCAAGGCCGGTACCTGCCGGGCACGCACATCCCCATTGTGCATCCTGAGCGCGTTCGCGAGGCGCGGCCCGATTACCTGCTCATCCTGCCCTGGAACATCAAGGATGAAGTCATGCAGCAGAATGCCTTCGTTCGCGAGTGGGGCGGGCGCTTCGTGGTGCCGATCCCGCAGGTTGCGGTGCTCTGATGCGCATTGCCGCCACGCAGATTCCGGGCTGCTGGATGGTCGAACCCGAGGAACAGCCGGACGAGCGGGGATTCTTCGCGCGGCTCTATTGTCGCGAAGAATTTGCCGCCCGTGGACTCAACCCGGGGCTCGCGCAGTCGAGCATATCCTTCAACCGGCTGCGCGGCACGCTGCGCGGCATGCACTGGCAGGCGAAACCGCACGAAGAGGCGAAGCTCGTGCGCTGCACGCAAGGGATGATCTTCGACGTCGCAGTCGATCTCCGGCAGGGCTCGCCGACCCATCTGAGGTGGCATGGGCTGGAACTCACTGCAGAGAACCGGCGCATGCTCTACATACCCGAAGGCTGCGCGCACGGGTTTCTCACGCTCGCGGACAACACCGAAGTGCACTACCACATCTCGGAGTTCCATCGGCCCGAGGGCGCGCGCGGTGTGCGGTTCGATGACCCGGCGTTTGGCATCAACTGGCCCGGGCCTGTGCGCGTGATTTCTGCGCGAGACCGCGGGTACCCGGATTACCAGCCTGGCTGATCGATGACGAATGCCTGGCTGGTGCTCTTCGGCACCAACCAGGCCGCTGGAGGTCGAATGTTTCCTCTGGGGAGAGAAACCTCAGGCGTCCGGAAGGAAAGAGCGCGCCCAGATACCATTTCGATAGCCGGATCGCCGGTTCAATGTCGACGATGGCGTAGGTATGTTCAGGAAAGAGCTCCATCAACGCATAGGCAGTCCGCCCCTAGCCAGCTGAAGTAGCGAAACGCGAGACGGCGTTTCTCCTGGTCGAAGCCGTATCGCTCCAGGTCAACCGCGTGCTCCGCGCCGAGCTTGCGCCAGAAGCGGGATGGCGAGCCGAGTTTCGACGCTACCGACGCAGCAGCTTCACTGCGGCCGCCTACGCCAGCTCCCATATACTTTCCTTCAACCAGAACTGAGGAACTTTTCCCGTGACCGATTTCTCCTTCGACTCTGAAATCGCCGAGCGCCTCGCCAGCCAAGCTACGGCGCCACACCTGCTGGCGGCTGCCAAATCGTTCATGTATGCGGCCACCACAGCGAAGTATTCCTACAACTTCAAATGGCTCGGGCGCCCCATCATCCAGTATCCCCAGGACGTGGAAGCCATGCAGGAACTGATCTGGTCGGTCAAGCCCGATCTGATCATCGAAACGGGCATCGCCCATGGCGGATCGCTCATCTTCAGCGCCTCGATGCTTGCGCTGCTCGAGTATTGCGACGCCGTCGAGTCGGGCAAGCTCCTCGATCCTCGTCAACCGGCCCGCATGGTCCTCGGCGTGGACATCGATATCCGGGCCCACAATCGAGCCGCCATCGAAGCCCATCCGCTGGCGAACAGGATTGCCATGCTGCAGGGCTCCAGCGTCGCCCACGAAATCATCGCGCAAGCCCATGCCTTCGCCCGGCCATTCAAGCGGATTCTGGTCTGCCTCGACAGCAATCACACCCAAGACCACGTTCTCAGCGAGCTAAACGCTTACGCCTCCCTGGTCGCCTCCGGCAGCTATTGCGTCGTGTTCGACACAATTATCGAAGGATTACCGGCAGGAATGTTCCCCGATCGTCCCTGGGGCCCGGGCAACAACCCCAAATCGGCCATCAAGGAATTCCTGAAAACCCATCCAGAATTCGAAGTCGATAAATCCATCGACCACAAGCTCCTCATCTCCGTGTCGCCCGGCGGATACCTGCGGCGCAAGTTCTGAACATCCAATGTAAGACTGTGAACGTATGCGACGTATTCGGTCCGGCCGACGGTGATCGACATCAAACTCGTCAGAGGCATCCGGACTCGGTGATTTCAAGACACCCGCGTCGCAAGAGCCTCGGCGCCGACAATCCTGACATTTGGATGCGGCACAATGAATTTGCCGCCGTTGCGTAGAAAATCGGCGTATTTGTCGACAAAGAAGTCCAGGAAATTCCAGGATAGCACCAAGTAATAATCTGGCTGATTCTGTAAAGTTTCCTCATAGACGATAGGGATATGGGTCCCTGGCGTATAGCGGCCGATTTTGAATGGATTTACCTCGGTCGCCAATTCCACGAGATCGGGCCCGATTCCACAATAATTGAGCAAAGTGCTGCCTTTCAGCGGCGCGCCAAGCGCATAAATCTTCCTGCCTTCGGAACGTAACGTTCGCAGCAGCGCAACCAGTTCATCCCGGTTCGCCTCGACGCGCTTCGAAAAAGCGTGGTAGGTGCCAATTTTTCCAAGACCTGATTCCGCCTCTGATTGAACTGCACGATCGATCGAAGGCATGGTTGGATAAGGCCCCTCTTCCCTGCCTACGTAAAGCACGAAGGAGCCGCCGTGCACGTCGTAGAAATCAACGTCGAGCATCCGCAGGCCATAGTCGCGGAACAGGCGACGCAATGGTTCAATAGCGTGGATCATCGTGTGTTCGTGATAAAAATGATCGAATTGACGTTTCTCGATCACGTCCTTCAAATAAACGCATTGTGCGAGAAACACGGCCTCCGGTTTCAGCAGGGCCGCCAGCCCGCGTACGAAGCTATGGATATCGGCAATATGGTAGAAAACCGCCGTTGCGGTAATCAGGTCAGGATGCAGGCCAAGCCGGTTAAAGGCGGTAGCCGCACTCTCGTCCCAGAACGCCTCGCACACTGTAAGTCCTTGGGCTCGCGCTAGATCCCCGGTGCGCTTGCCCGGATCTATACCAAGCACGCGCATCCCCTCCTTCTGGAACCGTTTGAGCAGCGTGCCATCGTTGGCCCCGATGTCCAGCACGAGGCCGCTCTTGCGCAAAGGAAATTTCCGAAGCGTGTTCTCGACCAGCCGATCGAAGTGCGTCAGCACGGGCATATTGACCCCCGTGATGTACGGATGGTTGGCAAACATAAACTCCACAGGCGGAAACTCTTCGATCTGCACCTGCCAGCAAGCTGTACATACCGCCATCGCAAACGGAAAAACCGGCTCATGTCCGCGGTCATCTGCTGCCGGATAATGGTTTCCGTTCGGCTGCTGTCCGAGGTCCAAAAACCGCTCCAGCCTGGGCTTGCGGCAGTTCATGCAAACAGAGTTTTTCATCGGTTCCTATCCGTAGTCCGTGCCGCGTCAGCCTTCCACCACTCCCAGGTTTCCCGCAGACGGTCGCGCAGATGGCCCCGTGGCGACCAGCCCACGACGTCGCGCAGCCGACCGACCGACGCAATGAGGCGCGTCGGCGAATCGGCAGGTGCCGGCCGCGCGCCGTAGTCGACCAACTCGGGCCGGCCCGCGCATTCGGCTATTCCGTTTATGACATCCCTAACTGCTACGGGCTCGCCCGAGCCTATATTTACGGCGCCCCCATAACTACTTGTATGCAGCTCGGCCAATGCGTCTGCCGCGTCGTCGACATGAAGAAAATCCCGAATCTGGGCGCCATCGTCGAAAGCAAGTTTACGTCCATCCTGCAACGTTCGGATTGCCCTGGGTACGAGTCGTTCCGGGTATTCGAATGGGCCGAATATGTTGAATATTCGGCCCCAAGCCCAGGAGAGACCTGCCAGCGGCGCCCAAGCTTCAACGAGTTCCCGCAGTGCATTCTTACTTTTCCCGTAGAGGCTCGCCGGCCGCAGTGGCGTGCGCGCTTCGTCCAGCACAGGAGCCCCGGACCAGTCGTATTCCGCCGAACTTCCGGCAATTACTGCTCTGCGCCCGCCACTGTCTTGAAAATCCAGCAGCAATTGCAAGCTCGCAGCAGTCCAATCCAGGTTCTTGGAACTTTGCCAGTATCGGCCATGCGCCGTTTCCCATGCCAGGTGGATGAGGCCGTTCGCACGGATGCCTTGTATCACCTCACGCGTAGCGGCGCGATCGAACAAATCGACGCGATGCCAACGAACCTGAGCGGAAATTGCGTGAGGTATAGCGCTGCGGCCTAACGCATGTACAGAACAACCGCGGCGCAGCAACGCGGCAACCAGAGGGCGGCCCAGAAAGCCGCTGGCACCCGTTACGACGACGCTACTCATACCTGAAAGTCCGGAGCTGTGCGGTCTCTTTCGGAAAGGATCGGATCGGACACCGGCCACTGGATTCCAATGGCCGGATCGTTCCACCGAACCACACCGGCCAATTCGGGCAAGTAGGACCCCTCAATGAGGTACGTGACCACGGTCTGATCCTGAAGCGTTAGATAACCATGCGCGCAACCGCGCGGAATCACGAGTGCACGAGACGCAGCGGCGTCCTGTTCAATCGCTTCCCACTGGAGGTAGGTGGAAGATGCAGGTCGTAGATCCAGCACGACTTCGCGGATCCGCCCGGAGGCGCAACGCACGAGCTTTGCCTGCGCGCGCGGCTCACGCTGGTAGTGCATTCCGCGCAAAGTACCTGCGCGCTCGTTGTAAGCGTGGTGTGCACTATCCGGTGAGAAAGAAATTCCACTCAGATTGGTGCTCGCTGAATCCCAGAAAGTCACGAATGCGCCGCGTTCGTCGCGAAATTGATCACATTCGAGCAACAGAGCCCCGGAGATCCTTAGATGTATGGTTTTCATCGCGAAGTAATGTGACTCGACGGTTGGGCGGCGGATCGGCGACGAAACCAATCAAGGTTGCCTAGTGAGTTCGTTCGACAGCCGGTCGAAGCATGCAGCTACCGCAACCGGATCCCTGACGAATGACGAGGCGGCCCGACAGCGTGCCTCCCCACCAGCGGCTTTCCACCGCGCCCAAGCCTCCGCGAGCGAATCGTGTCGCGATTCGTAGACAATACCCACCTGCCACTCCATTACGAAGTCGTTCGTCCACGAGTTGGACACTGGGGTGAGAATACAGCGCCCCAATTCAACGGCCTTGCACACTATCCCGCTCTGAACCGGATAACTTTTACCGTCGATAAAAACAGCATCCACTGCAGCGATAGCGTCGTTCAATTCCTCTTCCGTTTCGATGAACCCGGGTACCACAAGAAGGTTTGGCAGCGCGCGCTCCCGTAAAAGCGGCCGCAACTCGGGCTCTACGGTCTCTTCGAAGACATTTCCCGCCACGATAAAGCAATTATTTGGCTGAGCTATGGCCAGAGGTAGAAGTTCGTTCAGGCACCGGTAACCCGTAATCTGCCCGAAGGCGCCGATGCTGAACCGACCCGCGGCATAGCTTCGAATTTGCTCAGCCAAGAGGCTTGGCCGCTTCGGCCGCGCAACATCCTCCAAGTCCGGTAACCATATCGACTTCTCGGATCCCTCCAGGTATTGGTCTGGATGCAAGAAAGCGCGGAACGAGGGAGAGGAATCAAACAATTCCTGCATCTGCTTCTCGACACTCGCGGTCTGCACAGTATGTCCGCGCTCCAAATAGGAGATTCCTCCGAATGTTGCCCACGGAACTGGGGGATCCCCCTCTAAGAGCGGCGGCAATTTAACCAGATCATAGCCCCACATGAAAAAGGCGGAGAGTTTCCGCCCGCGAGCTCGGCCAATTTCACGCAGCGCGCCAAGGTCAAAGTTCGCCCGAAGCCGTGCGGGAACCCGGTGGAAAGATACGTTGCGGGGCTGGCCACCAGGCACGTCAAACAGCGACTGCGCAAGTCGCGGCTTCTTCGTTACAACATAGACCTCGTCGAAGCGCCTGGCGAATTCGCTCGCAAACCAGCGAAGGTAGTATCCGAAATGGCCACCTCGTGTATGCCGATACAGGTCGACAAGGGCGAGTACGCGCCCAGTCCGGGCGCGCGATCCGAGTAACCAGTGGAATACGCTATTCACAAATTTTGGTCACGCAAGCAAACGCTTGCGAACCCATAGCAGCTAGCGCTGCTTGCGCAGCTTCCGGATGGCCGCGAGCTGGGCGGACAACATGGCGAGTTCGCCTTCGACGACGGCGATTTCCTGCTTGCCGGTGACGCTGCGCCGCGCCTCTTCGGCCTTCTGGATGGCCTCGTTGGCCTTGGCCTCGTCCAGGTCGTGGCCGCGGATGGCGGTGTCGGCGAGGACGGTAACGACCTTGGGCTGCACCTCGAGGATGCCGCCGGCCACGAACACCAGTTCCTCCTCGCCGCCGGGTTTCTGGATGCGGACAGTGCCGGGCTTGATGCGGGTGATGAGCGGCGTGTGACGCGGATAGATGCCGAGCTCGCCCATTTCGCCTGGCAGAACGACGAACTCCGCCTCGCCGGAGAAGATGGCTTCTTCGGCGCTGACGACGTCGACGTGGATGGTGGCGGCGGCCATGGCTGCTCCCGCTACTGCAGGGTCTTCGCTTTCTCGAAGGCTTCCTCGATAGCGCCGACCATGTAGAACGCCTGCTCGGGCAGCGCGTCGCACTCGCCGGCAACGATCATCTTGAAGCCCTTGATCGTATCCTTCAGCGATACATACTTTCCGGGCGTGCCGGTGAAGTTCTGCGCCACCGTGAAGGGCTGCGAGAGGAATCTCTGGATCTTGCGCGCGCGGGAGACGGCGAGCTTGTCTTCCGGCGAGAGTTCGTCCATGCCCAGGATCGCGATGATGTCGCGCAATTCCTTGTAGCGCTGCAGGGTTGCCTGCACCGCGCGCGTGGTGTTGTAGTGGTCTTCCCCGATGACGTGCGGGTCGACCTGGCGCGAGGTGGAATCGAGCGGGTCGACCGCCGGGTAGATGCCCAGCGAGGCGATGTCGCGCGAGAGCACGATCGTCGCGTCGAGGTGGCCGAAGGTGGTGGCCGGCGAGGGGTCGGTCAGGTCGTCCGCCGGCACGTAGACCGCCTGGATCGAGGTGATCGAGCCGGTCTTGGTCGAGGTGATGCGCTCCTGCAGGCGGCCCATTTCCTCGGCCAGCGTCGGCTGGTAGCCCACAGCGGAGGGCATGCGGCCGAGCAGCGCGGACACTTCGGTGCCCGCCAGCGTGAAGCGGTAGATGTTGTCGACGAAGAACAGGATGTCGCGGCCCTCGTCGCGGAAGCTCTCGGCCATGGTGAGGCCGGTGAGCGCCACGCGCAGGCGGTTGCCCGGGGGCTCGTTCATCTGGCCGAACACCATCGCCACCTTTGACTCGGGCAGGTTGTCGGGCTTGACCACTTCGGCCTCGATCATCTCGTGATAGAAGTCGTTGCCCTCCCGTGTGCGTTCACCCACCCCGGCGAACACCGACAGGCCCGAGTGCTGGGTCGCGATGTTGTTGATGAGTTCGAGCATGTTCACGGTCTTGCCCACGCCCGCGCCGCCGAACAGTCCCACCTTGCCGCCCTTGGCAAAGGGGCAGATGAGGTCGATCACCTTGATGCCGGTTTCGAGCAGGTCCACCGAGGGTGACAGTTCATCGAACTTGGGCGCGAGCTGGTGGATCGAGCGCGTCTTGTCCGACTTGATCGGGCCGACTTCGTCGATCGGGCGGCCGAGCACGTCGACGATGCGGCCGAGCGTACCGACGCCCACCGGCACGGAAATTGGCGCGCCGGTGCTCTTGACCTTCATGCCGCGGCGCAGGCCATCCGACGATCCGAGCGCGATGCAGCGCACCACGCCGTCGCCGAGCTGCTGCTCGACTTCGAAGGTGAGGCCCTTCTCGGCGAGGCCCGTGTCGCCAGTGTCTTCGAGGATCAGGGCGTCGTAGATGCCCGGCATCGATTCGCGCGGAAATTCGATGTCGGTGACCGCGCCGACGCACTGGACAATGGTTCCTTGTGCTTGTGCCATGGTTTCTTCCTTAAACAGCGGCAGCGCCGCCCACGATTTCAGAGAGTTCTTTGGTAATACCGGCCTGCCGGTTCTTGTTGTAGATCAGCGTCAGTTCGTCGATCAGCGTCTCGGCGTTGTCGGTGGCCGCCTTCATCGCCACCATGCGCGCCGACTGCTCGGACGCCATGTTCTCGGCGACCGCCTGGAAAATGATGGCTTCGATGTAGCGCCGCAGGACTTGATCCAATACGACTTTGGCCTCCGGCTCGTAGATATAGTCCCACACCGTCGTCGGCACGCCCATGCGCTCGCCGGCGAGGGGCAGCAGCTGCTCGATCACCGGTTCCTGCTTCATGGTGTTGATGAAGCGCGTGTAGCCGATCATCAGGCGGTCGAAGCGGTCCTTGACGTAGCCGTCCAGCATCACCTTGACAGTGCCCACCAGCTTGTCCATCTGCGGCCGGTCGCCGATCTGCACCGCCTGCGAGACGACGTGGGCGCCCAGGCGCTGCATGAACCCGAGGCCCTTGTTGCCGATGCAGCAGACATCGATTTCCTCGCCTTCGGTCTGCCAGGTCTTGTACTGGCCCAGCACCATGCGCAGCAGGTTGGTGTTCAACCCCCCGCACAATCCCTTGTCGGTGGTGATGACGATCAGGCCGACGCGCTTCACGGAATCGCGGTGCACCAGGAACGGGTGCCGGTATTCCGGGTTGGCGTGGCTCAGGTGCGCGGCCACATTGCGGATCTTTTCGCCGTAGGGCCGTGCGTGACGCATGCGCTCCTGCGCCTTGCGCATCTTCGAGGCGGCGACCATCTCCATGGCCTTGGTGATCTTGCGCGTGCTTTGCACGCTCTTGATCTTGACGCGGATTTCTTTGGTGCCCGGCATGGTGTTGGCTTAGTACGACCCGTTCTTCTTCCAGTCGGCGACCGCGTCCTTGAGCGCCTTCTCGTCATCGGCCGTCAGGTCGTTGTTCTTCGCGACGCGCTCGACCAGGGCGGCGTACTTGCCCTTCAGGTAATCGCGCATCGAGCGCTCGGCGGCGAGCGCCTTGCCGACCTCGATGTCGCTGAAAAAGCCGTTGTTGACCGAAAACAGCGTCACCGCCATCTCCCAGACCTGCAGCGGCTGGTACTGCGGCTGTTTCATGAGTTCGGTGACCATCTTGCCGAGTTCCAGCTGCTTGCGCGTGGCCTCGTCCAGGTCGGAGGCGAACTGCGCGAAGGCCGCGAGCTCGCGGTACTGGGCGAGCGCAAGACGCACGCCGCCGCCCGTGTCCTTGCGCTTCATGACCTTGGTCTGCGCCGCGCCGCCGACGCGCGAGACCGAGATGCCGGCGTTGATCGCGGGCCGGATGCCGGCGTTGAAGAGATCGGTCTCCAGGAAGATCTGCCCGTCGGTGATCGAAATCACGTTGGTCGGCACGAACGCGGTGACGTCGCCCGCCTGCGTCTCAATGACCGGCAGCGCGGTGAGCGAGCCGGTCTTCCCCTTGACGGCGCCCTTGGTGAATTTCTCCACGTACTCCGGGTTCACGCGCGCGGCGCGCTCGAGCAGCCGGCTGTGCAGGTAGAACACGTCCCCGGGATAGGCTTCGCGGCCCGGCGGGCGGCGCAGCAGCAGCGAAACCTGGCGATAGGCCCAGGCCTGCTTGGTCAGGTCGTCGTAAATGATGAGCGCGTCCTGGCCGCGGTCGCGGAAATACTCGCCCATCGTGCAGCCCGAGTAGGGCGCGATGTACTGCATGGCCGCGGACTCGGAGGCGGTGGCAACGACGACGATGGTGTAGGCCATGGCGCCGTGCTCTTCGAGCTTGCGCACCACGTTGGCCACGGTGGAGGCCTTCTGGCCAATCGCGACGTAGACGCAGAAAAGATCCTTGCCCTTCTGGTTGATGATTGTGTCCACCGCCACCG
>Ga0315912_10002068_pt1 | contig 22398 bp, 10 predicted proteins | sample VfabasoilMG_FD_204469 | JGI IMG/M metagenome (GOLD analysis project Ga0315912, IMG submission 204469) | Garden soil microbial communities collected in Santa Monica, California, United States - V. faba soil | ecosystem: Environmental > Terrestrial > Soil > Garden | place: USA: California...
GCCCTCGCGCGCAATTCCGTCTTCCGGCGGAGTGGGAGCCGCATCGCGCCACGTGGATCGCCTGGCCACATCACGAGCCGGACTGGCCCGGCAAGTTCGGCCCCATTCCCTGGGTGTATGCAGAGATAGCGCGTGCCCTCGCGCTATACGAACCGGTCGAGATCCTGTGTCAGTCGCAGGAGATCGTCGAATCAGCTCGCGCGATGCTCACGGCACACGCCGCACGACTCGACCGGATCCGCTTTCACATCGTCCCCACCGATCGCGTGTGGCTTCGCGACTCCGCACCGATCGGCGTCCACGATTCGGCAGGCGACGTCGTCCTGCTCGATTGGCAGTTCAACGCGTGGGCGAAGTACGACAACTGGGCTCTCGACGATCGAGTCGGAACAGCAGTCGCATCAGTCACCGGCCTTCGACGCGAAGGGCCGTCGCGCGACGATGGCCAGCGCATCGTGCTGGAGGGCGGCGGCATCGACACCAACGGCGATGGGCTGATGCTCGTCACCGAAGAGTGGCTGTTGAGTGATGTGCAGGTTCGCAATCCCGGCCTCACGCGCACGGGTTACGAACAGATCTTTGCCAAGTGGTTCGGCATCAATCAGACGATCTGGCTTGGTGACGGGTGCGTCGGCGACGACACGCATGGCCACGTGGACGACATCGCCCGGTTCATCGCCAAAGACACTATCGTTCTAGCGGTCGAACAGGATCCGAGCGACGAGAACCACGAGCGCTCCATGGACAACCTGCATCGACTCGAACGCGCGTCGAACGCTCCAGGCGTCGCGGCCCTGCGCATCGTCACGCTGCCCTTTCCGCGCGCAGTGATGATGAACGGCGAGCGGCTGCCGGCAAGCTACGCGAACTTCTACATCGCCAACGACGTCGTCTTGATGCCGACGTTCAACGACCCCAACGATCGCGTCGCGCTCGACATCCTGGCCAACCTCATGCCGTCGCGCACCGTCATCGGCATTCACGCCGTCGATCTTGTCTGGGGATTGGGGACGCTGCACTGCCTGACGCAGCAGGAGCCTGACAGGCGGGCCACGTAGGGCGGGTCCTGTCGTGTGGACCCGCCGGGTCTACACAGCAAGACCCGGCCTACGTTATCGCGCGATCGCGAGCGACACGCTAAAGGCAGCGCCCGGCATCGGGACGCCTGCGATCTCCTGATAGCTCACGTCGAACAGGTTCGTCCCGTCGATGAAGAGATCGAAGGTCTTGTTGAGTCGTCTTCCCAGGCGGGTGTCGAGCAGCACGTAGTCCGAATCACCGCTCGAGCGCGTTCGGTGACGGTACTCCAGTCGCGGCGCAACGCGAAAACCGGCGGGCAGTGGCACTGCGACACCGGCGGCAACGGAATGCGGCGCGTAGTCGAGCACATACTTCGACAGAAGGTTCACTGTCTCCGCATCGACATCGATCGCGGTGTATTGCAGGTGCACGAACACACCGGACGAGAGCGACTTCTGTACGCCAACCTCGAACCCCAACGTGCCGACGTCCCGCACGTTGTACGTCTGCCACCTCTCGGCGGTTGTCGCGCGCAACCAATCGATCACATCGTCGTCCTGGCGGGCGAAGACGCTCGTCTGCAGGAGCCAGCCCTTCCCCATCACGATGTCCGCGCCTGCCTCTTCGGCCCACGACTTTTCGGGACCGACGTCTTCACGGGCAAGGTTCGCAGGGTCCGAGTAGTAGCGCTCGGTGAACGTCGGGACGCGGAAGGCGCGCGCGACCGACCCGCGCAGGCGCACTGACGGTGTCGCCCACCAACCAGTACCGAACGACGGGTTCCAGGAGGTACCGAACTCGTCGTAGTGATCCACGCGAAGCAGGGTCTCGAGTTGCAGGCCTGCACCCACCTGCTGCCGCCACTCGCCGTATCCGCTGATTCGAGCCGTTTCGTGATCGCCGAGGTTCGTCGAGCGGATCCAATCCCCTCCCCCTTCAGCGCCCAGCGTCAACGAGCCGCGACCAGCCACAGGGCGCGAACCGCTGGCAGAGACGAGCACGGCATGAGTGCGATGCCGGTTGTCGGACAGCGCGGGGTTCGTTTGGTTGAAGACGAACCGATCGCCGTGCGTGCGATAGGACGCCTGGCCATCGATGCTCCACCCGCTCACCTCGCCGAACCTGTGGTCCAGCGCGACGAGCGTCTGGTTCGTCCACTCGCGAGACGGGGCGTTGCCGCCGTAAAAGTTGTTCGCGCCGAACTCCTTCCAGAGATACGAGAACGTGAGCCCCGAACGGCTGCCGATCGACGTGCGTGACCGCAGAATGGCGGTCTTGTAGTCGCGGTCGTACATGAAGCCGTCGGAGCGATCGAACGAGGCACCAAGTGACTCGCGAAGATCTCCACGAGTCCCATCAGCCTGTGCCCGGCCAGCGACAAGCCCGAAACTGCCGCCCTCGATGGCGCCCGCCTCGCTCGAGTCGCGCCTCGTGACGATGTTGACGGTGCCGCCGACGGCATCGGCTCCAAACAAAGACGAGCCTGGGCCGTAGAGGATTTCGATCCGCTCGACGAGATCGAGCGGCACGGGGATGTCGCCGTTGTGATGTCCGGACTGCGCGTCGTTCAGCCGCACGCCATCGACGAGCATCAGCATCTGGCCAAACGTCGCGCCGCGAAGCGCGAAGTCGGTCTGCACGCCTCGTTCACCGCGCGCACGCACATCGATCGACGAGGCGAGCCGCAGCACGTCGGCGACGCTGTGGACGGGAAGCGCCTCGATCTGCTGGCGCGTGATCACCGTCATCGTGCGCGTCACGCTGCCCAGTTCCACCGGGCGCGCTGCCGCTGTCACGACGACGGTCTGGCGGAAATCCTGCGCATATGCCGGTACGCAGAGGACGCAGAGGGCAGCGACGACGAACCGCCTCTGCAAAGTTTGACAGCTTTTTGACATATGATTTCCGCTCGTTTCGGGATACTCAGCCCTGGTCCATGCCAGTCACCGGGTCGCGTCTACTCGACCACCGGCCGCATGGGCGCGCGTCGATAACCGCAATGAAAGTATCAAATGCATGAGTAGAGGTTGATGGAATCACGCCCCAGCGCAGACAACCTTGCGCATCTTCCCCACACGGTTCGCGGTCCCCAATCCCAGGAGGCACGAATGAAGCAGGTACTAACCAGAGGCGCAGCTGCGCTTCTGTTGCTGGCCATGCTGCCAGCGGTTGCACTCGCTCAAGCATCTATCACGGGCATCGTACGAGACACATCGGGAGCCGTGCTCCCCGGCGTAACGGTTGAAGCTGCCAGCCCCGCCATCATCGAAAAGGTCAAGTCCGCCGCGACCGACGGAACTGGCCGCTATGTCATCCCGGATCTTCGCCCCGGCTCCTATCGGGTGACGTTCACGTTGCCCGGGTTCAAGACCGTTGTCCGGGACAACCTCGAACTCACGGGTACTTCCGTAGTAACAGCGAACGCAGACCTCGCCGTCGGCGCCCTCGAGGAAACGATCACTGTGTCGGGAGCGACACCAACTGTGGACCTGCAGAGCACGACGCGGCAAGTCTCCATCACTCAGGAGATCGTCTCGCAGATTCCCAGCTCACGAAATCCATTCGCCTTGGGCGTGTTGATCCCGGGCGTCTCGCAAAGCTTCGGCGGTCGTGATGTCGGCGGCGCAGTGGTCGCAGAAGTCGCGGCGCTGTCGGCAAACGGCGGTCGCACCAACGACCAGCGCATGATGGTCAACGGCGTCGCGCTCAGCTCCGGTATCGGCGGCGGCTGGGGCGGTGGCGCGGTGCCGAATGCGGCAGGCACGCAGGAGTTCGCGATCGACGTCTCCGCAGTGGACGCGCAGGCGGCCACCGGTGGCGTGCGCGTGAACTTCATCCCGCGCGATGGCGGCAACCGGTTCAGCGGCACCATCTTCGGCAGCTATTCGAGAGGCAGCTGGGCGGGCGACAACTACACCGGCAGCGACGTTCAGCAGCGCGGGCTCACGGCGCCGAGCAAGATCAAGGAGAACGGCGACTTCAACCCCGGCGTGGGTGGCCCGATCGTCCGCGACAAGTTCTGGTTCTTCGCCTCTGGTCGTGCGCTGAAGGCGGACAATCTCGTCGCCGGCCAGTTCATGAACGCCAACGCAAACGATCTGACGCAGATTCGCTACGTCAGCACGGGTGAGCAGGCCATCCTGCATCAGGACCAGACCATCTTCCAGGTCCACCTGACGTATCAGTTGAATCAGAAGAACAAGCTTGGTCTCACCGTCGATCAGGAGGCCTACTGCGGCTGCCCGTTCGGCGTGACCGCGGGCGTCACACCAGACGCGGCGAGCGATCGCCGTTTCCCACTGCAGCGGTTCGTCAGCGCCGACTGGACCTCACCGGTCACCAACAAACTGTTGATCGAGGCGAGCGGCATTCACCGTGTCGAGCGCTGGGGCAACATGCACCTGCAGACCGGCAAGGGCGACAACATCGACGGGCTCGCGCCGGGCATCACCGGCATCGTTGACAATCCGTCGCTCGCCACCGGCGCCAGCCTGAACTATCGCGCGTCGAGCGCGACGTTCAACAACTCGTGGAACTGGAACCTCCACTACCGCGTCGCGGCCTCGTACATCACTGGCTCGCACAACTTCAAGGTCGGCTTCAACAACGCCTACCTGCACCACGAGAACACGACGTACACGAACCCGGCGACGGAGTACTACTTCAACTTCACCAACGGCGTGCCGTCGCAGGTCGTCTACCGCATTCCACGAACCGTCGCAGTGAACGTCGACTACGACATGGGGCTGTTCGCGCAGGACCGGTGGACCATCGGTCGCTGGACGCTCGCAGGTGGCGTGCGATTCGACGCCTACAAGAACCACTTCCCCGAGTCATCGATCTCGCCGACGTTCCTGGCGCCCAACCTCAATGTGTCGTTCCCGAAGATCGACAACATCAGCTGGAAAGACGTGACGCCGAAGATGGGCGCAACGTACGACCTGTTTGGCAACGGGAGGACCGCTGTAAAGGTCACCCTGAACAAGTATCTCGAGGGCATGGGCACCACCGGCTTCGGCGCCGCGCAGGTCACCGATGCGCCAAATCCGCTCAACCGATTGTCCGGCACGCTCGCGCCGTTCCCAACGCGCACATGGGCCGATACCAACGGCAATTTTTCGCCCGACTGCAACCTACAGAACTACCAGGCGAACGGCGAGTGCCTCGCGTTGACGAACGCCGCCATCTTCGGCACCGTGGTGGCAGGCACGACCTACGATCCGAGTTTGCTCAACGGCTGGGGCAAGCGATTCAACAACTGGGAGTTCACGACGAGCGTGCAGCACGAACTGGTGCCTCGCGTGTCGCTCAATTTTCAGTACGCCCGCCGGTGGTATGGCAACTTCCGCGTGACCGACGATCGTGCCGTCACACCCGCTGACTACAACCAGTTCACCATCAACGTCCCGAGCGATTCGCGCTTGCCCGACGGCGGTAGCTACCCGCTCACCGGCTTCGACATCACGGCTGCAGGCAACGCACGGCCGACCGACTACTTCGTGACGCTCGCGAAGAACTACGGCTCGCAGACCGAGAAATTCGATGCGATCAACGTCTCGCTCAACGCGCGGCTCCAGAACGGCCTGACGTTCCAGGCCGGGGTTGGACCAGGCCGTCTCACCACCAACGATTGCGAAGTGGTGGCTGCCCTGCCCGAGATGCTGCAGGCGACGGCAGGCAACCCGACGCGGAGCTTCACGGCCGCATCGAGACCGCTGGAGCGCTGCGACCAGAACAACGGCTGGCGCACCGGCGTGACCGGGCTGGCTTCCTACACATTCCCGAAGATCGATGTGCTGGTCAGCGGCACGTATCAGAACCAGCCGGGCATCCAGGTAGATGCGAACTACAACACGCCGGCCTCGGCCACGAACCTTGGACGTCCGTTTACCGGCGCGACGTTCCGCAACTACAACATCGTGACGGCTGGCGAGGTGTACATCGAGCGGTTGAACCAGATCGACTTCCGCGTGGCCAAGCTGTTCCGCCTCGGCGGGTCGCGCACGATGATCAACTTCGACTTCTTCAACATCACCAACTCCAACTCGGTGCTGACCGAGAACGCGACGTTCGTGCTGCCGCCGAGCACGGCGTGGAGGACGCCGCAGTCGATCCTCCTGCCGCGTATGTTCAAACTCAGCGCGCAGTTCGACTTCTAAGAAGTAGGCGGTAAGCAGTAGGCCGTCGGCGGTAGGCAGTAAGCAGACGGTCAAAAGAAAGGCCCGCTCCGGTTCGCCGGGGCGGGCCTTTTCTCTTTCGTCCAATTCTTGTCTAGCGACCGGCTCCCGTCGGAGCCCAGCTGGCCGAAGCCGCGAAATTCACGGAAATTTCATCGATATGCCCGCCACAAATAACCGCACCGGAATTATCTGACGTATCAGATACCCATTGATCGGCGGGTAACCGCGACGCAACATGCGCCTCAAATCGAGCACAGCGTTTGGGGGGACCCTAACTCTAGGAGGTACGAATGAACCGCGTACTGATCAGAGGCGCTGCGGCGCTTCTGCTTCTGGCACTGGTGCCAGTGACCGCATTCGCTCAGGCATCCATTTCCGGCATCGTGAAAGACACCTCAGGAGCTGTGCTCCCCGGCGTTACTGTCGAGGCAGCCAGCCCCGTTCTGATCGAAAAAACACGGTCAACCGTCACAGACGGATCCGGGGCGTACCAGATCATCAACCTCCTACCGGGGACCTACACGGTCACGTTCACATTACCCGGGTTCAACACTTTGGTCCGCGATCAGATCGAGCTGAGCGGTTCATTCGTCGCAACGCTCAATGCGGACATGAGAGTCGGGGCCCTCGCTGAGACAATCACCGTCACCGGCCAGACGCCCCTCGTGGACGTGCGCAGTTCCGCCGTTCAGAAAGTGGTGACAAAGGAAATCGTCGACGCGATTCCGACCGGCCGACTTGGCATCAACCTCGCCGCATTGCAGCCGGGCATCATCCTCGGCGCCGGTGGCGGTGTCGGCCAGTCCAACACGAATGCGCTCACCTCTCAGGACGTTGGTGGCACCGCGGGTGACACCTTCACTGACCTTGCGATCCACGGCGGCAAGCCTGCAGAACAGCGCCAGACGATCGGCGGCCTCTCCGCGGCGACCACGATTCGATTCGGCGAATCGCTCAGCAGCTCGCCCAGCTTCACCGCGATGCAGGAAATGTCGGTGAACACCTCGGGCGCGGACGCGTCGCTCGCCGGTGGCGGCGTGCAGATCAACTACGTCCCGCGTGACGGCGGCAACACCTTCAAGGGCCTGATGTTCTACTCGTTCGCCAACGGCGCGATGCAGGGAAGCAACTTCTCCACCATCCAGGATGATCCGGTGGAGAGCCTTGAAGCTCGCGGCCTGAGAGTCCAGCCCGGCGCACTAAAGAATGTCTACGACTTCAACCCGGGGTACGGCGGTCCGATCATGAAGGACAAGCTGTGGTGGTTTGCCACCGCGCGCTGGACGAAAGCCGAGAACTACGTTCCGAACAACTACCCCAACCGGAACTTCGTTGTGGGCCAGACCCCGGCCACTGCGCTCAACACCACGACGATGACGTACAACCCCGACACCGGCCAGGAGCTCGGGACGACGCTCGGCGGCGGCGGCGATTTCTGGGAACAGACACTGCGCTTGACGTGGCAGATCAACGACAAGAACAAGCTCGGTATCTACTACAACAACAAGAAGCGCGAGTACACCAATAGCGTCACGACGACGGCTGATGAAGCGTTGGCAACGACCTACTTCTTCCCGTTCTCGGACAACCTGGTGCAGTGGTCGATGCCTGCGACCAATCGCATGCTCTTCGAGGCCGGCTTCTGGCGTCACCAGGAGACGTGGGGCAACCGTCGGGCCGACAGCGACCTCGTCGATCCGCTGGCCGTCGGTGTCACCGACAACAACCCGCAGACGCTCGTCCCTGGTTACACGCAGTTCATCCAGAACTATCACGGCCGCGTAGGCGCCACAGACACAGCGAGCCACAATCCGAACTATCGCGGCAACTTCGCCGTTTCGTACGTGACAGGCGCGCATGCGTTCAAGACCGGCATCGACATGAATGGCGCGACGCGCTGGGCCGACACCAGTTCGGTCGTTCCGTATAGCTATGTCGTCAGCACATTGGCAAACAACGGCGTGGGGGTCGGCATCCCGGTGCCGCAGAGCCTCAGCCTGCGCTCAGACGGATGTACCGATCCACTGTCTCGTCAGGTCAACGGTGGGACCGTGGGCGGCAACACGTCGATTCAGCCGTATTGCCCGACGCCCGCCAAGAACAAAGTCAGCAGCGAGGGCGGCATCTTCGTTCAGGACAAGTGGACGATCGATCGCGTCACCATCAGCGCTGGTCTCCGCTTCGACTGGTTCAACTCGGAGAACCCGGAGTACCACCTTGGACCGTCACTCCTTACGCCGACCCGCAATTACGACGTTCCGGCGTTCGATACGACTCGGTACAAGGACTGGACACCAAAGGTCGCGACATCCTGGGACGTGTTCGGGGACGGCAAGACCGCCGTCAAGGTCAACTACGCGAAGTACGTCCTCGGCCAGGCGCTCGTCGTCGGTGGTCTCGCCAGCCAGCCTGGGTACAATGTGCAGCTGACCTCGTCGCGTACGTGGGTCGATAACGATCGCGACTTCGTGCCCGACTGCGACCTCACCAACATCTTGGCGCAGGGCCCGACGCTCACCGGATCGCAGCGGCAAGTCGACACCTGTAACGCCCCTGTCGGCGTCAATGCCAACTTCTACGACAGCGTTCTGCGGCCGAACCTCGCCGTGATGGACGACGCGCGGTACGGGTGGGGCAAGCGGCCGTACAGCTGGGAGTTCTCACTGAGCGGTCAGCAGGACCTCGGCCACGGCATCGCCGTGTACGGTGGGACGTTCTGGCGGTGGTTCGGCAACTTCCTCGTCACCGACAACACGACGGGCGCGGTCGCCGACTACACGCCTTACACCGTCAGCCAGAGTTTGATTCCTGCTGCGCCGTCACAATCGGGTGGTCAGCAGTTACCAAACGACATCTATACGGGCACGTTCTACAACATCAACCCCAACGTGCAGGTGAACAACCTCCAGGGGCTCTCGAAGTCGATGTTCCCGGGAAGCAATGTGTACGACCACTGGTTCGGGTATGACATCGGTCTCAACGCGAGACTCCCGCAGGGGATCATCTTCCAGGGCGGGCTTGCCACGGGACATCAGACCACGGACTACTGCGATGTCCAGGATCCCGCGAAGGCAGGCCCCAACGCGCTCGTCGAAATGCTCGCGGGCTCGGCGGCGGTCACCGCCACATCGCTCTCGTCGTGTCACATGGCGCAGAACTGGCTGACGCAGATCAAGTTCCTCGGGTCGTACACGATCCCGAAGATCGATGTGCAAGTCGGTGCCTCGTTCCAGAGCATCCCCGGCGTTGAATACGCGGCACAGTACGCGGCGCCGAACACAGACATCGGACGATCGACCACGCAAGGCGGGTTAGGACGTCTGCCAACCGGAGGCGTAGCCACCGGTACGACTGCGGTCCAGCTCCTGCCAGCCGGTGCCAACTACGGCCCGCGGTTCAATCAGATCGACGCGCGCTTTGGCAAGGTGGTCCGTCTTGGCCGCACTCGAGGCGTGTTGAGTCTGGATCTCTACAACGTGCTCAACTCCGACACGATCTCACAGGCCAGCTCGCTGTACTCGACCTGGCTCGCGCCACAGGCGGTCGTCGCGCCGCGTCTCGCGAAGGTTTCGATCACGTACGACTTCTAGTCGATTCTTCGCTCGTGAATCAGAGGACCCGCTCCTTCCGGGGGGCGGGTCCTTTGTTTTGGTAAAGTCCTCCAAGTGCGTGCCCCACGGGCGGCGTCCCGTCTCACAGTTCTCTTTCCCCTCTTCGTCTTCACTGCCTGCGGTGCGGCCCCGCCGACGGAATCAGCTCCGCCTGCGAATGTGAATCCGGTCGCGCAAGAAAACACCGACTGGTTTGTCGATCGCGCCGAGGAGAGCGGGCTCACGTTCCGGCACATCAACGGCGCGGAAGGCAAGTTCTATTACGCCGAGGTGATTGCGCCAGGCGCTGGTCTGCTCGACTATGACAACGACGGAGATCTGGACGTGTTTCTCGTTCAGGGCTCTCGGCTTTCCACTCTCGGCTCGGGGCTCTCGGCTTCGAGCTCTGGGCAAGACGTTCCAGGTTCGGGCAGCCGGCTCTTTCGCAACGACCTCACGATCAACAGCGACGGTACGCGCACGCTACGGTTCACGGACGTCACCGAGGCGAGCGGCATCGTGTCGCGTGGGTATGGCATGGGTGTGGCCGCCGGCGATTTCAACAACGACGGGTGCATCGATCTGTATCTGACCAGCCTCGGTCCCAACCAGCTATTCCGCAACAACTGCAACGGCACGTTTACCGATGTGTCGAAGCCGAGCCGAACCGACGATCCGTCATGGACTGTGTCGAGCGCGTTCCTTGACTTCGATCGCGATGGATGGCTCGACCTGTTCGTCGGCAACTATCTGAGTTGGCGAGTCGAGTCGAGCGCACCGTGCTTCACTCCCTCAGGTCGTCCGGATTACTGCTCACCCAACCTCTATCAGCCGCAGCCAAGCAGGCTCCTGCACAACAATCACGACGGTACGTTCAGCGACGTCACGACGGCGTCTGGAATCGCGCGTGAGTTCGGTCCAGCGCTCGGGGTATCAACCGCTGACTTCAACGGCGATGGATGGATCGACATCTACGTCGCGAACGACGGCCAGCCAAACCAGCTCTGGATCAACCAGCGCAACGGTACGTTCAGGAACACCGGGCTGCTGTCGGGTACGGCGATCAGTGCCCACGGGAAAGCCAAAGCCGGCATGGGCGTTGACGCTGGCGACTTCGACAACGACGGCGACGAAGATCTCTTCGTCACGAACCTCACCGGCGAAGGCAACGATCTCTACGTCAACGATGGGTCGGGACTCTTCGAAGAGCAGGGGGCGCGCTCCGGGCTCGGTGCCGCAAGCCGTGGATACACGGGGTTCGGTACTGCCTGGTTCGACATCGACAACGACGGCTTACTCGACACGCTGACCGTCAACGGCGCCGTGCAGACGATCGAAGCACTCAGGCGCGTCAACGATCCGTTTCCTCTGCATCAGCGAAAGCAGTTGTTCAAGAACCCGGGGCAAGGGCGATTCGAGGATGTCACCGCGCGCGGTGGTGCCGCGTTCGAATTGTCGGAAGTCGGGCGTGGAGCTGCGTTCGGAGATATCGACAACGACGGCGACGCCGACGTACTCGTCGCCAACAACAACGGATCACCGCGCCTGCTGGTGAACAACGCCGGCAATCGCAACCATTGGATCGGGCTGCGACTCGTGGGGGCTGGACAAAGGGACATGCCGGGCGCGCGCGTTGGAATCATTCGCGACGGTGGCCCCACACTCTGGCGTCGTGTACGTTCGGACGGCAGCTACGCCTCCGCCAACGATCCACGAGTGCTCGTTGGCCTTGGCCAGTCCACGAGCGTGTCGCGAGTCCGTGTGATCTGGCCAGATGGCAAGACCGAGGAGTGGAACTCGATCGAGATCGATCGCTACACCACGCTCACCGAAGGCGGCGGCAAATGAGCCGCGCCGTTTGGGAGTTGGGTGTTGTCATATGCCTTCTGGCGATGGTCGTGAGCGGCTGCAATACTCGCCGCGAGCCTCAACCTTCGTCGGAGGCACTGCCGCCCGCCGTGCTGCCGGATCTGTCGCAGATGGACAAGGCCGTACAGCAGCAGATCAACGACAGCTACCGCGCTGTTTCATCATCTGATGACGCTCGCGCGTACGGCGACACGGGCAAGCTGCTCATGGCCGCCGAGTACTTCGAAGCGGCCGAACCGTTCTACCTGCGGGCACAGGCGCTCGAACCGGGCGAAATGCGTTGGCCGTACTACCTCGGTCATGTCTATCTCGCGAAGGCCGACCCTGCGAAGGCTGTCACCTCATTCGAGCGAGCGTTGAGTATCAAGCCCGACGATGTCGCGACGCTGGTGTGGTTGGGTGGCGTGCATCTCGATCAAGGGCAGCCGGAGTTGGCCGAGCCTTTCTATGCGAGAGCACTGATGATTCAACCGAAGACTGTGTCCGCACTTTTCGGTCTGGGTCAGGCGGCACTCGCGAAACGCGAGTACGCGAGGGCGGTCGATCAGTTCGAACAGGCGCTCGCCGCCGATCCGCGTGAATCAATTGCGCACTACCCTCTCGCTCTCGCGTATCGCGGATTGGGGAACACTGCCCAGGCCGAGGTGCATTTGCGGCAGCAAGGCCGGATCGAAGTTGGTCCACCCGATCCGTTGATGACGGAGTTGCGTGGACTGCTTCAAGGCCCGGTCGCCGAAGAGAACCGCGGCATTCGTGCGATGGACGGTGGTGACTTCAAGACGGCAGCGGAGCACTTTCGACGCGGCCTCGAGTCAGCACCCGACAACCCGTCGCTCAGACACAAACTTGGCACGGCGTTGTCTCTGGCCGGCGATACCGCCGGCGCCTTCGAGCAATTCCAGGAGACGGTGAAGCGGACGCCGGACTTTGCGCAAGCCTATTACAGTCTCGGCGTCTTGCTCGCCATCAGCGGGCGCCCTCAGGAAGCCGTCGAGCGCTTTTCGACAGCAGTGCGATACCAACCGGATTACGTCGAGGCACGGCTTCGCCTCGCCGAGTTGCTGCGACAGACAGGGCGACCCGATGCTGCGCTCTCCCAATACGAACGGGTCATGGCCCTCGATCCGCGCGCAGCCGAAGCGCAGTTCGGATATGCGATGGCACTGGTTCAACTCAAGCGATACGACGAAGCACGTCGCCGGCTGAGTGAGGGGGCAACGCAGCACCCCGAACGGAAACAGTTCACTGAAGCGCTCGCGCGCCTACAGGAACTGGTAGGCGGTAGGCCGTAGGCAGTAGGCCGCATTCCGCAACGAACCTTGAACTGCCTACTGCCTACTGCCTACTGCGATCGGCAGATACTGCTCCTGCGGATACATGCACCAGACGCATTCGAGGAAACGTCTGACGACCGGCGAGCTCTCGTTTTTGCGATGGACGATGCGCACTTCAGTGACAGCGTCGCGATCGCTGACGGGTCTGACGGCCACTCCGCTCGGCGCCTGCGGTTCGGTCAGCGGAACTCCATAGCCCAGATAGACGCCCTTCCCTGACGCGACGAGCATCATGCCTGAGTGGTTGAAGGGGCCCGCACCTGGCGTAGGGATCATGCGCGGCTCCGCGCCTCCGCGAGCGTAGAGATCCAGAATCTGATCGTACAGGGTCGGCGCGATCTGCCGGTCCCACAGCAGCAACGGCTCAGTGGCCAGCTCGCGGATCGAGACGGATTCGCGTGCCGCCAGCGGGCTCACGTCGGAGACGATCGCCTGAATGCGCTCGTGCATGATGGGCGCCGAGATCTCGAAACCTGAATCGAACGGCGGCCGTGCGAACGCGAGGTCTAACGCGCCGCTGCGCAGCTGCTCGTCCGAGTCATACCAGCAATAAGCATCAGTCGCCGCAATAGTGACGTTCGGATACATACGGGCGAACTCGACGCGGATGCGATTGACGACGTCCCAGAGCCCCCAGCCAATGCCCACCCTGATCTCGTTTGCCTCTGCGGAGGAGACGTGTCGTGCCGCGAGAGCAAAATCCGAGGCCGCGGTCTCGAGCGCTCTCGCCTTCTCGAGAAGCCGTTTGCCCGCTTCCGTCAGCGTGACCCCGTGACGATGACGCACGAAGAGCGTGACGCCGAGCTCTTCTTCCAGCTGATGGATGTGCCGACTGAGAGGCGGTTGAGAGATGTGCAGCCGTTCGGCTGCCTTGGTAACGCTCAGGGTCTCAGCCACGGCGATGAACGCTTTGACTCTCCTGAGATCCATGGGGCGCGGATTGTATATCAAATCGGTATAGCAGCGCAGCGAAAGATGTATTGGACAGTACGTGGCGCAGTGCGCGAGCGTATCGCCCGATCTGATCTGTTCTAGAGGGAACGGAGTATTGACACACGGCCTCGCTGCCTTGACAAGCCCGACCGGTGCGCGCAGGATCTGCTCACCCTTAGCAGCATCATCGCCCTTATGCAGGGCCACCACGGCCCTCGTCACGGTTCGACTCGGCTTCATTGATAGACGTTGCGACAGCTTTGATTTCGATCACTGGCTCGTTGGACCGACTACAGGGAGGTTTTGATGCGTGGAATCGTGAGAGCACTCGCGGCGCTCATGCTCTTCGTGCTCGCGCCGAGTGTCGTGTATGCGCAAGCCACACTGGCGGGAATCGCCAGGGATACATCCGGCGCGGTACTGCCGGGCGTGACCGTTGAAGCGGCAAGCCCCGTACTGATCGAGAAGGTTCGCACTGCGACGACCGATGAGACGGGCCGCTACACCATCCCTGATCTCAGGCCAGGTGAGTACACGGTCACGTTCACGCTGACCGGCTTCAGGACCATCGTTCGCTCCGGCGTTGCGCTCAGTGGAACGGCTGTCGTGACGATCAGCGCTGACCTGTCGGTCGGCGGCGTCCAGGAAACGATCACAGTCTCGGGCGAGACGCCTGTCGTCGATCTGCAATCGACGACAAGGCAAGCCGTGATGGATCAGGAGATCGTCTCGGCTATTCCAAGCTCGCGCACACCGTTCACCGTCGGCGTGCTCATTCCCGGGGTGCGCAAGGGCGCGTTCACGGGTCAGGACGTTGGTGGCTCGGTGGTCCAGGAGGTCGCATCGCTCGAGGCCAACGGAGGTCGAACCTCGGACCAGCGCATGATGGTCAACGGTGTGGCCCTCAGCTCGGGGATCGCCGGTGGATGGGGCGGTGGCGCGGTTCCGAACGCGACGGGCACTGCAGAATTCGCCATCGACGTCTCGGGCGTGGACGCGCAGGCCGCGACCGGTGGCGTGCGAATCAATTTCATTCCGCGCGATGGCGGCAATAACTTCAGTGGTGCGATCGCTGCAAACTACGCGACCGGCAGTTGGGCCAGCGACAACTTCACTGGGAGCGACGTGCAAGCGCGCGGCTTGGCAGTTCCCGGCACCATCAAGGCGAACGGCGATTTCAATCCGGGCTTCGGTGGACCAATCAAGCGTGACAAGCTCTGGTTCTTCCTGTCGGGGAGATCGCTCTTCGCAGACAACTACGTCGCGAGCACCTTCTTCAACCTGAACGCGAACAACTTGAACCGCTACGACTACGTGCCTTCGACGGAGCAGGCTGTCCTCCATCAGGAGCAGACGATCTATCAGGCCCGGCTCACGTGGCAGGCATCACCCAAACACAAGTTCGGGATGACGTTCGATCAGGAGAACTTCTGCGCGTGCACGACCGGCGTCGGCCCGGGGCCCGGCGGTGCGGTCACCTCACCTGAGGCGGGCAATGACCGTCGTTTCCCCTTGCAGCGCTTCGTCACCGTTGATTGGAGCACGCCTGTCAGCAACAAGCTGCTCATCGAGGCCAGCGGCATTCATCGCGTTGAACGATGGGGCGGCATGGAGCCGCAGGTAGGCAAGTTGGGTAACATCGACCACCTGGAGCCGGGCATGATCCCGGTCGCCGATACGCTCAACCCGGTCACAGGCACGCCGCTGAACTATCGTGCGGCGACAACCTACAACAACTCGTGGAACTGGAACCTCCACTACCGGGCGGCCGTGTCATACCTCACCGGCGCGCACACCCTGAAGGTCGGGTTCAACAACGCATACCTCCACCACGAGAACACGACTTACAGCGCGCCTGCGACGCCGTATAGCTACGGCTTCACCTCAATGGTGCCGCAATCGATCACCTACCGCATCGTGCCACGGACCGTGCAGGTCAACGTCGATCACGACATGGGTTTGTTCGTGCAGGACAAGTGGACAACTGGACGCTGGACGCTGGCGGGCGCCATCCGCTGGGACTCGTTCGCGAACAGCTTCCCGGCACAAGGCATCTCCGGGACGTTCTTCGGACGAAACCTGAACGTGACGTACCCCAAGATCGACAACCTGAGTTGGAACGACGTCACACCGAGGTTAGGCGCGACGTACGACGTGTTTGGAAACGGGAAGACCGCGCTGAAGGTCACGCTCAACAAGTATCTCGAAGGCCTGGGCACGACCGGATTCGGCCCCGCGCAGGTGTCGGATGCGCCCAACCCCATCTTGCGAGTGGCAAACCAGACCACACAGCGAACATGGGTTGACGGCAATCGCAACTTCGTTCCCGATTGCAACCTCAATAACTTCGCGATCAATGGCGAATGCGGTGCCGTGGACAATCAGAACTTCGGCACGGACATCCCCGGCACGAGCTACGACCCGGACCTGATGAAGGGCTGGGGCAAACGCTCCTTCAACTGGGAGTTCACGACGAGCGTCCAGCAGGAAATCATTCCCCGGATGTCGGTCGAGGTGCAGTATGCCCGGCGCTGGTACGGCAACATCCGCGTGATGGACGACCTTGGCGTGACCCCGGCGAGCTACGCACCGGTCACGCTTGCGGCACCGGCTGACTCGCGGCTTCCGAACGGCGGAGGATACACGCTGAACGGAATGGGCCTGCTCCCGGGGGCTGCGCCGCCAAGTTACTTCGTCACCCTCTCCAACAACTACGGCAAGCAGACCGAGCACTTCGACGGCGTGAACATCTCGGTCAATGCCCGGTTGCAGAACGGGTTGCTCGTGCAGGGCGGCCTCGGCACGGGCCGACGCGCTCGCAACGATTGCGAGGTCGTCGACGACTTGCCGGAAATGCTCCACACGTTCTTCGACGATCCAACACGCGCATTCTTCTTCGCAGCACGACCCGCCGAACTGTGCGAGCGGAATGACGGGTTCCGGACATCGATACAGGGGCTGGTCGCCTACACGCTTCCGAAGATTGACGTTCAAATCAGCGGCACCCTTCAGAACCTGCCAGGCGCTTTGGTCGAGGCCAACGCGAACTATGGCCTCATACCCGGGGTCGCCGGCCCTGGTCCGTTCTTCCCGTTCCAGACCTTCAACATCGTTGAGCCCGGCGAGCTGTACGTCGAGCGACTGAATCAGCTCGACCTCCGGTTCGCAAAAATATTGCGATTCGGAACAACGCGCACGAACCTCAACTTCGACTTCTACAACGTGTTGAACGCCAACTCAGTCATCGGTGAGAACTTCACCTATGGCACGACGTGGCGGCAGCCGACGTCGATTCTGATTCCGAGACTGTTCAAGGTCGGCGTGCAGTTCGATTTCTAGAAGTAGGCGGTAGGCAGTATGCGGTAGGCGATTCGCTGCCTACTGCCTACTGCTTACCGCATACTGCATACTTCCCAATCTCCCCCTTCAACCTCGCGGCCTCGTCAGCGTCACTTTCCTTCTCAGCCTCTCCGATCGCCTGCTTCATCCACGCCAGCGCTTCATCGCACCGTCCCAACTCCGCGAGCGCGAGCGCGATCGTTTCTCCATGCACGGGTGTCGGTTCGGCCTTGTAGACCGCATTGGCAAGGTCGAGCGCGCGCTGACCATCACGGAGCGAACGGTCTGGCGATGACGCCAGCAACCGCGCGAGTGTGGTGGCTGTTGCCGTCCGTTCGGGGAATTGCTCGTGACCTTCAGCCAGCAGTGTCACGGCCTCGCGAAAGCGATTCTGTTGTGCAAGCAGGATAGAGAGGCTGACGAGCGTCTCCTCGTCAGCGGCATTGACCGAGTGTGACTTCCCGAGCACGCGAATCGCGTCCTCCGGGCGACCGGCGCGCAACAGTACACGAACGAGCTCGCGGCTTGCGTTCGCGTCCTCTGGCGCAAGTTCGAAGGCCTGTTGCAAAGTCGCAATAGCCGATGCTGTGTCGCCCAGCTGCAGCTGGGTCAATCCAAGATTAACTCTCGCGGTCGCACTCGATGGAGCGGCCTCGATCGCTTTCGCGAACGCCGCGGCAGCTTCCTTGTACTGGCCAGCCTCGTATGCCTTTCTTCCCTGCGCAACGAGACCGCGTTCCCCTCGAACGAGCGTCTGAAGGCCGTCTACGATCGGATCGCCGACGTTGAGCCCTCCAGGGCCGCGCTTCTCGAGCTCCGCTCGTGCCTCGTCCAGCCGGCCGAGCCCACGATAGGCCATCGCGAGTGAGTAATGAACTGAAGTGGCCTGCGGCACGCGCTCGAGCACGGCACGGAAGTGCGACGCGGCTTCGTCGTAGCGGCGTTCACGAAGCGCGATCTCGCCCAGTCCGTTGCGCGACAACATCGGGAACGCCGCCTCGACACTCTGAAATTGTTCGCGCGCCTCTCTCAGTCGATTCAACCCGAGATACACCTGACCCAGGCGCACAGTGGCAGCACGATTCTCCGGCCGAATGCGGATCGCTTGTTCAAAACGGCCAGCCGCAGCCTCGAGTTGCCCTGTCTGCTGATACAGATACCCAAGCAGATGAAGCCACGTCACTTCATTGGGCGCAAGACGCAGCGCACTGAGGTACGCGGCCTCGGCCGAATCAAAGAACTCGTAAACGTGAAGCAGCCGGCCGATCTGCCCATAAGCGTCCGCCCGTTTCGAATTCGAAGCGGATCGATCCTCGACCAGCGCCCGCAGCGACTGCTCCTGCCTGCGAATCTGATCGGAAACCGCTGGCTCCAGATCGTCCAGCCGCGGCAGCGGAACAGCCTGCGCGTTCGCAGGAACCGGATACGCGAGGAGCAGTGTGACGACACACGCCGCGAGTTGATGGCGCATCGTTACTGAACCCGCGGCGCCTTGCCTGGCTCGAGGACGTAGTAGCGATCGACCGACAGATTGCGAAACTCCTCGACCTGACCGCCCGCCCACTGCACCCGGACGGTTTGCGCCGCGGCCTCGCTGCCAAGCCCAAAGACGACGCGCGGATCGCTCGCGACGCCGTAGCTGCCATCGGTCTGAATGCTCTTCGTCGATCCGCGCTGGCCAACGAGAGACACTCGCGACTGCAGGGCATCTCGCTTGTATCGGCTGTCGATCGCGCGAATGCCGATCCAGTGACGCCGACTGCCAATGTCGTTCAGCAACACACGCGCAGGTCCGCTGTTGTTGAACACGACGAGATCGACATCCCCGTCGTTGTCGAGATCGCCCGTGGCCGCGCCGCGCCCCACCTGCAACTGCGCGAACGGTGGACCGGCACTGTCCGACACGTCGACGAACTTCCGGCCACGGTCATTGCGAAACAGCTGGCTGCGCTGCTTCAGTGGATAGGGGTCGCCTTTCTGAAGCTGACTGCTCAAATGCCTGACGGCGCCATTGACGATGACCAGATCGAGCCAGCCGTCGTTGTCGTAGTCCATGAACCGTGTGCCGAAACCGGTGAACCCAAGCTTGAAGAGCCCGAACTCCGCGGTACGATCCTCGAACAGCCCACCGCCGACATTGAGATACAGCGTGTTGCCCTCGTTGTCCAGGTTCGTGACGAACAGATCGTCGTCGCCATCCCGATCGATATCGCCGATGTCGATACCCATGCTTCCCTGCGGCTGCCCTGCCCGGCTTACCGCCACACCCGCCAGCAATGCATCGTCAGCGAACGAGCCCGAGCCGCGCTGATTGATCCACAACTGATTCGGATCGCCATCGTTCGCAATGTAGAGATCGGCCCAGCCGTCGCCGTTGAAGTCCGACGCCATCACGCCGAGCCCTCGCCCCGTTTCGCGAGCGATCGCCGAACGGGCGCTCACATCGGAAAAGGTGCCATTGCCGTTGTTATGGAGTAGCTTGTCTGGCACGGCGTCGTACACCGCAGGGTTGCAGTAGTCGCGGGCCGAGCCGGCTGAAAAGCAGTTGCGCTTCATATCAGGGCTGAAGTTCACGTAGTTCGCGACGAATAGATCGAGCCAGCCGTCGCGGTCGTAATCGAAGAACGTGGCGCTCGTGCTCCACCGAGGATCGTCTGCGCCCGCTTTGGCGGTCACGTCACTGAAGGTGCCGTTGCCGTTGTTGTGAAACAACTGATTGGGGCCAAGGCTCGTGACGTAGAGATCGATCCATCCGTCGTTGTCGAAGTCGCCGGTGGCGGCGCCCATTCCGTAACCGGTCGCGACAATGCCGGCGGCTGTGGTCACGTCCGTGAACCGCAACGTGCGAGTGCCATCTGCCTTGATGGTCAGGTCGTTGCGAAAGAGGCGGCTGGGACCAGAGCCTTGAACGGCAAACAGATCGAGGTCACCGTCGTTGTCGTAATCGAAAAGAGCGCCACCGGAACCAATCACCTCGGGCAGTAGCAGCCCACCCTTCGCGCCATTGACGTGTACAAAGTCGAGGCCGGACTGCGACGTCACGTCGCTGAACGGTGCCGAGGACTGGCCGCTGACTGATGTGCCTGCCCACGAGGCGTACGCGCCGAGCGCAACTACGCAGGCGAGGCTGATACTGCGGACCGTGGGCACGGAGCGATCTTACCCTCCGCTCATCGGATGATGGACTGGGTCGTCGAGCGCCCACGGCGTACGGCATGGCTGCCGGCTCTGATAGAGCTTCAGATTCGCGGTGAGCTTGCGGACCAGATCCTCGCGCTTGCCTTCGCTCGCCGAGCTGATCGCGTCCTGCTGCCACCTCACCGCATCGTCGAACCGGCCCGACTCCGCGAGCGCCATCGCCATTGTCTCGGCCATGGGCAGCGTTTGTTGCGACTTCAGCAACTCGTTCATGAGCGAGACGGCGCGGGCGCCGTCACGGACGCGATCGTCAGGCGCGGCTGCAAGCAAGCGCGCCAGCGCGTGTGGGAATCCGGGTTGATCAGGAAATGTCTTCGTCGCCGCTTCAAGGCGCGACTTCGCTTCCTGGTAGCGTCCGAGTCGCACCAGGCCCATCGCATATCCGAAGCTGGCCTGCGACACCGCGGGATCCAGGCGCAACACTTCGGCATACTGCGAGAGCGATTCCTGCACGCGCCCGCCGCGACGCAGTGCGTTCGCCAGGCTGAATCGCGGCTCGACATAGGCTGCGTCGCTGGCGATTGCTGCCTTGAATGCGTTGATCGCATCGCCGTCCTGTCCTCGCGACTCCATGAGCACGCCCATCGCGAAATGCGCACGTGCGAGGGTTGGTGACAACCGCACAGCCTCTCGGTACTGTTCGAGCGCGCCATCTGCATCGCCTTGCATGTAGAGCGCCGTGCCGAGATTCAGCCTGCTGAACGCGTTGTTGGGCGAGAGCTCGATCGCCTTTTTCAGATTGGTCGCGGCCTCGGCCCACTGTCGCGCGCCCAGTGCTTGTGATGCGCGCGCCTCATAGGCGTCGGCGTTCTGAAGCAGACCAGACACCTCTGCCAGCAGCGGATCGGTAGGCGGCAAATCGATCTCGCCACGCAGACGAAGATGTTCTTCGGCCTTCTCTCGATTCCCCAACCCGCGGTACGCGAGGGCGAGCGGGTAATGCAGTCGGTTAGATTGCGGGCTGATCGCGAGCGCGGCTTCGAGCGACTTCACCGCCTGCGCATAGTCCTCCTTCGCCAGTGCGACCCTGCCAAGGCCGTACAGCACGGCACCACTGGAGGGCTCGAGAGCCTGCGCCTTACCCAGCGGCTCCGCTGCGGCATCCGGCTTGTTCTGCGTGAGGTTCATCTCCGCCAGCCACACCAGGCTCGGTACGTTCTGGGGCGAAAGGACCAACGCTTGCTGGAATAAGCTCGCTGCTGTCGCGGGATCACTGCGGTAGCGGGCCACGTGGCCAAGAAAGTACGGCCATCGCACGTTGGTGGCGTCAAGCTGCTGGGCGTTCCGCAGGCACACTTCTGCGGCGTCGTAGTACTCCGCTGCCATGAACAGCTCCCCCATCTCACCGAACGCGGTCGCGAGCTCCGATGGTGGTGCCTTGCGCTCGAGCGCGGCCTGCAGCGACTGGTAGCGATCGCGAATCTGTTTCTGGACCGGCTCCGCGGCGCGGGAAATATCTGGGAGTGCGACCGGTTCAACTGACGCAGTCTGCTGTGCTGGATTGCACGCTGCCACTAGAGCGAGAGCGACAACGAGCCACGCGTGCACTGCCTTCACTGCTTCGGCCTCAACGTGGTGTAGGCATCAACGGCAACCTGCGTGAATGTATCGACCTTGCCGTCCGGCCACGTGACGCGCACGTCTGGTCGATCTGAAGACTCTCCCAGCCCGACGACGACCCGCGGGTCGTTCGCTGAGGCGTAACTACCGTCTGCGCGGGCGCGACGCCACCGAGAGGGCGCGCCCTTGCGGACGACCTCCACACGCGCGCCAACCATGTCTCGACCACTGATGCCAACCAGCTTGAAGCCGATCCAGTGGTGGCCATTCGCTGCCTGATTGATCAGCAAGCGTGTGGGCCCGTTGTTGTTGCCGATCAGGACGTCCACGTCTCCGTCGTTATCGATGTCGCCGAACGCCGCGCCACGGCCGACT
>Ga0315912_10002069_pt1 | contig 22392 bp, 19 predicted proteins | sample VfabasoilMG_FD_204469 | JGI IMG/M metagenome (GOLD analysis project Ga0315912, IMG submission 204469) | Garden soil microbial communities collected in Santa Monica, California, United States - V. faba soil | ecosystem: Environmental > Terrestrial > Soil > Garden | place: USA: California...
GTTGGTCTGTCCCGCACCCACGCTCGCCCCCATGCCGATGAACCCGCAGGCGATCGCGAGCCGACGTGCCCCGCTGCGAAAGCCGGAAAGCCACGCAAGCCGAGACTGGACGAGAACGAGAGAATCCGATTGAGTGCGGGGGTTCACGCCTGAATCGTCCGGGAGGTTCCCCCCATGAAGTCGCTCGAGGCATTGAAGGCACGGTTGTTGGAAGTGGACGACTTGAACGGCGCGGCGAACGTGCTGCGATGGGACCAGACCACGTATATGCCGCCGGGCGGCGCGCCGGCGCGGGGACGCCAGGTCGCGACGCTGTCGCGGATGGCGCACGAGCGATTCACCGAGGCGGAGACCGGGCGACTGCTCGACGCGGCGGCGCGCGAGACCGGCTCGCTGCCGTTCGAGTCCGACGAGGCCTCGCTCGTGCGTGTGACACGACGCAACTGGGACCAGTCCGTGCGTATCCCGTCCGCGCTCGTGGCGGAGTTCCAGGAGCACAGCGCCAAGTGTTACCAGGCGTGGACGGAGGCACGGCCCAAGAACGACTTCGAGTCGGTGCGGGCGATGCTCGAACACACGCTCGAGCTGTCGCGGCGAATGGCGGACTGCTTCCCGGGCTACGACCACATCGCCGATCCGCTCATCGACTTCTCCGACTACGGCATGAAGGCCGCGTCCGTGAAGTCGCTGTTCGGCGACCTGCGCACGCGCCTGGTGCCGATCGTGCGCGCCATCGCGTCGCGCCCGCTCGCCGACGACTCGTGCGTGCGCCAGCCCGCGCCCGAGGCCGACCAGCTGGCGTTCGGGCTTTCGGTCATCCGCCAGTTCGGGTTCGACTTCGAGCGCGGACGACAGGACAAGACGCATCACCCGTTCATGACCAAGTTCTCGCTCGGCGACGTGCGCATCACCACCCGCGTGCGCGAGGACGAGGTCACGGACGCGCTGTTCTCGACGTTGCACGAGTGCGGCCACGCGCTCTACGAGATGGGCATCGATCGGGCGTACGAAGGCACCCCGCTCGCCACGGGCACGTCTTCCGGCGTGCACGAGAGCCAGTCACGGCTGTGGGAGAACCTGGTCGGGCGCAGCCTCGGCTTCTGGGAGCACTTCTATCCGGTGCTGCAGAAGGCGTTCCCCCGCCAGCTCCAGTCGGCGTCGCTCGACACGTTCTACCGGGCGGTCAATCGCGTCGAGCGCTCGCTCATCCGCACGGACGCCGACGAGGTGACGTACAACCTGCACGTCATGCTGCGGTTCGGACTCGAGCTGGACCTGCTCGAAGGCAAGCTCGCCGTGAAGGACCTGCCGCGCGCGTGGCGCGAGCGGTTCGAAGCCGACTTCGGCCTGGCGGTGCCCGACGATCGCAACGGCGTGTTGCAGGACGTGCACTGGTACGGCGGTGCGATCGGCGGCGCGTTCCAGGGCTACACACTCGGCAACATCCTGTCGGCGCAGTTCTTCGATTGCGCCGTTCGGGCCCATCCGAGTATCCCAGCCGACATCCGCCGCGGCGAGTTCACCGTGCTGCACGGATGGCTGCGCGAGAACATCTACCGGCACGGCGCGAAGTTCACCGCGCCGGAGCTGATCGAGCGCGTGACCGGCGGATCGCTGCGGCTCGAGCCCTACCTCGACTACCTGTGGGGCAAGTACCGGCCGATCTACGGGCTGCGCGATGAGGAGCGCCAAGCCGCGGGCGTCGCCTGAGCCACGCGGGCCGTCGCGTTCCGTGAGAGGAGCGCGACGGCCCGCCGGTCAGAGCACGTCGGCGAGCGTGAGCTCGACGGTTTCCTCGCGAAGGTCGCGCTCGTACGTCAGCTTGACGACCGTCCCCGGCGAGCCGTCCTTCAAGATCCGGTCCAGCTCGGAGGGCGTCCAGCGCTCGATCCGGCGCCCGTTCACGGCGCGCAGCACGTCGCGCACCTTGAAGCCGGCCTCGGCGGCGGGCGAATCCTTCACCACGCCGTGCACGATGACCACACCCGCCCAGCGCGTGAACCACAGGCCGCTGCGCGTGAAGGCCTCGGGTTCGGCGAAGCGCTTGGACGGTTCGAGCCACAGCGTGCCATGAGCGTAGTCGAACGTGCAGTGGAAGCGCTCGAGCACCGTCGTGCCGAGATTGCCCTGCACTTCCTTGCTTCCCGCACCGCCGCGGTGGTGCGTGGTGAGCCCGACCACCGGCCCGTCCATGCGGAACGGGCCCAGCCTCAGGCTGTCCATGCGGCACACCGTCTCGGTGAACGCGCCGCCGATGCCACCCACCCAGTGCTGCACGTCCTTGCGCTTGCGACTGAGCAGGCCGCAGCGCTGGACCTGCTCGGCGCCCACCGACAGCACGCTGGCATTACCCACGTCCACGATGAACGTGCCCGTGCACCGGCCATCCAGCGTGAGCTCGACGGTCGGGACGTTGCCATGCAGCGTCATCGGGACGGCCTCGCCGGGCCCGGTGTGCTTGTAGCGAGAGGGCTCGTGCAGGACCAGCACCTCGCGATCGAAGTCCAGCTCGAGCGTGAACCGGCTCAGCACGTCGTAGCCCAGCAGGCCCGCGGTGCGTCCCCACTCGCTCGAACTCAGCGCGTCCTGCAGCTCGATCACGCCCGAACGCAGGTCGCGTAGTTCGACACTCGCGCCGGAGGGCGCGGCCCACTTGAGCCGGGAGATCCTGGTGAAGCCGAACGTGTCGTAGCCGCCGACTCCCTCCGCCGTGTGCTCGCCCTCGGCGATCAGTCCCAGCTGCTGCGCGTAGCCGCGGTCGAGACAGGTGTTGAACGCCCCGGTATCCAGGATGAACTCGGCGGGGGCGGCGCCGTTGACCGAGAGCTTCACCCACACGTGTCCGCGCTGGTAGCGGAACGGCAGTTCGATCCGGTCCTTCGCGTTCGTCCACGTCACCGGGCGGGCGGTGGAAGCGGGCGGTGAGAACGCGTTGACCTCGCGCGGCCCGCGCGCCCACACACTGTCCACGTCGGTGCGCGAGTAGCTCTGCGGGAACTGGGACATGCCGGTGGTGAACAGCGTCGGACGCTTGCGGCCCGCGAGCGTCTTCCAGCCGCCGACCTCCTCGTTCCAGTCGTACTGGTCGCGGTAGTGCGTGACGCGCGCGAGCAGCCCGGTCTTCTTGTCGAACCACAGCTGCTTCTTCGGGCCCACCGGCGGCGTGATCTCCACCGACTGCAGCGACCGGCCGCCGAGGAATGCCGCAGCACCCATGAGCACGCGGATGGTGGTGTCACGCGCCCACTGCTCGCTCTCGAACCAGGCCTGGGCACGCAGCGCCTCGAGGTCCTTCCCCTCGACGGGGCCGACCTTCTTGCTCGTGAAGTCGGTGCGCCAGCCCGATGTGCCGTCGAAGCCCTCCTTCACGCGGAGAAGCCCGGTCTGCTCGACGCGCAAGAGGTGGTCGGGACCGCGTCGCCAGTCCTGCCAGCGACCTTCCATGCCCTGGCCGACGGAATGCCCCATGCGATGCAGCAGGGTGTCGGCATCGAGCGCGGCGCGTCCGCCCGTGGCGTCCACGTAGCGAGCGATCACGTCCCGCGCCTGGCGAATGGGATCGGTGCCGGCATGCGCCGAGCTCGCCACCATGGCGAGCATGGCGACGACGAGAATGTGACGAAACCTCATGCGGCCCTCCCCCGGCACGCCGGCTCGCGGCGCGCTTCCGGGGAGTCATCGGCCGCTTCGCGAACGCGATTGAGCGGTCCCGTACGGGCGCGGGGGCGTCCCGGGCGAGGCGTCCCCACCCCGGCTGCCACGCTCGCGCTGACCGCAAGGCGTCGCGGTGCGGGGTCGCCCATTCCTCGTCTCGTCGCCGTGACGCCGGCGAAGTGCCCATGCGAGACTCGCGCCCGCCATGGCCACCCGAAACGCACGGCTCGCATCGCCCCGGCCTCGTCCCGCCGCGCTCGCAGACGCGGTCGCCGCGCGCCGCTCGCCGCCCGCCTGGCCGAGCCTCGCACTCGCCGCGCTGGCGTTCGCCGGCTACGCCGCGGCCGCGGGAACAGTCTCCGCGGACAGGAACTCGAGCGAGTTCTCGCTGGTGCTCGCCACGCTCGGCGTGGCCCACCCCACCGGCTTTCCGCTCTACACGTGGCTCGGCGCTGTGTTCGTGGGAGCGCTGCGGACGCTGGGTGTGGGCGGTCCGCAGGCGGCAGCACTCTGGAGTGCGTTCGCGGGTGCGGCCGCGGTGGGGCTCCTGCACACGCTCACCGCTCGCTGGCTCATCGGCCGCGACGTGCCGCAGCCGCGTGCGTGGATCGTGGCGTTCCTGCCGCCGCTGCTGTTCGGGTTGAACCCGGCGTGGACACTCGAGGCCACGGTCGCCGAGGTCGGGGCGTTCCAGGTCGCGAGCCTGGCGCTCGCGGTGCTGGCGGCGGACGTGGCGATGAAGCGCCCGGGCAAGCTCGGCACTGCGCGCGCGGCGCTCACCGGCCTCGCCCTGGGCGCCGGGCTCGTGCATCACCTTTCCAGCGCGCTGTGGCTGTTGCCGCTGGCCGTGGTGCTCCTGCCGCGCGTGTCGAGAGGCGGAGCGAGAGCGACGGCGGCGTTCATCGCGGGGTTCGTGCTCCTGCCGCTTTCGGGCGTGGCGTTCGTGGCCTGGCGCGCCTGGCACCCGGCCGTGATCCCGTGGCCACTGCTCGAGCCGTCGTTCGCCTCGGTGTGGGATCACGTCACCGGTGCGCAGGTGCGCCACGACCTCGGCCGCTTCGCGCCCTCGGCCTCGCAGTCGTCACTGTTCGTGCGGTTCGTGCTGCCGTTGTTGCCGCTGGCCTTCGCGGGTCTGGTGCTGGCGTCGCTCCATGGCGCTCGCGCGGCGCGCTCCCCGATCGGAGGCGCACTCCTGGTCGGGGGCGTGGCCCAGGGCCTGTTCGCGCTCGGCTATGGCGTGCCCGAACCGGTGAGCGACTTCCTGCCGGTGCTCGCGATCGGCCTGGCGAGTGTGCCGGGCGGCGTGCTGGCGTGGGGCGCGGTGGCACGGCACGCGGGCCCGCTCAAGCTCGTGGCCGCACTGGCCATCGCCGTGGTGCTGCCCGCCTGGGGGAGCCTCGCGCTCCAACGCCGTGACACGTTCGCGCGCTTCGATTCACTCGTGCGTTCGATGTGGGACCGCATCCCGGACGAGCCGGGCTTCGTGCTGTGGGGCGACGGTATGTCCCCCAGACTCCGCGAGTACCAGTGGTTCGACGGCCGTGGCCGCGCGCTCGCCGTGGTGGACCCGGCGCTGCTCGTGCACCGCGCGGCGCGTGCGCGGTTCGTGCGTGAGCACGGCGTGGACCCGTTCGCGGGTGAGCCCGCTCCGGCACTGCTGCCGCGGATCGACACGCGTGCGTTCACCGATTCGGTGGCACGGCGGCTCAATGCCTCCACCGACCTGCCGGTCTTCATATTCGACCCTGCGATCCCGTCGGTGATCCGACTGCCGAAGCCCGGCGGTATGCCTGCGGCATCGGCGAGGCCGGCTCCCGCACTGAGACCATGAAACGCGAGGGCCGGCGAGGGGGCTTCCCCGCGCCGGCCCGTTGCCGCGCCGAACTCTGCGAGCGCGTCAGCTCGCCTTCTTCTGTCCCCGGTACTTGATCGAGCAGCCCATCGCCTTGGTCTCGGCTTCGGTCACCGCCTGGCCCTCGGAGACGGCGTTCACTGCGTTGCGCAGCCAATCGCTCTTCACGGCCGCGGCATCGTTGGGGCTGTCATCCACCGTGCCGTGGTAGACCAGCTTGCCCGAGGCGTCGAACACGAACGCTTCCGGCGTGACCTTGGCGCCGAACGCCCGCGCCACGTCGGACGTGCCGTCCACGACGTAGGGGAACTTCATCTTGAGTTCCTTCGCGCGCTTCTTCATCTCGGGGAACCCGTCTTCGGAATTGACCGCCGGGTCGTTGGCATTGATGGCGACCGCGCCCAGGCCCGCGGCGAGTGCGGCGTTTCCGATCTCGGCCACGCGCGACTGCCACTTCTTGGCCCACGGGCAATGGTTGCACGTGAACACCACCACCGTGCCCTTCTTGCCGGCGAGCGAGGCGAGCGTGACGTCCTTGTCGTTCACGTTCTTCATCCTGACGTCGGCCATCGGGATCGCGTCGCCGATCGCGATCTGGGCCTCCGCCGGTACCACCGCGAGCGAGAGCGTGAGCAGCGATGCGGCGAGAAGTGCAAGGCGGCGGGTCGGGGCATGGAACATGGTGGTCTCTCCTGTCAGCGTGAACGGTCGAGCAGCGGCGCGACGGCCGCCTCGAACCGGGCGGAGTCGGCTCCGCCTTCCCAGAACTCGACCGGTGTGCCATTCGAGTCGTACACGAGTGTGGCCGGGAGCGCGCCGCTCCAGCGGCGGTCCAGGGTGTTGATGAACTCCATGTCGGGCTGGTTCTTGAGCAGCCACGGCCCGGGCGCTCCATGCTGAGCGAGGAACGCGCGCGCCTCGGCCGCTTGCTCCTCGAAGTCGGCGGAGACGAGCAGGACGCGCAGGCCGTCCGCGCGACGGCGCTCGGCGAGTGCCATGAGCGCGGGGAACTCCTCGCGACAGGGCCCGCACCACGTGGCCCAGACGTTCACGAGTGTGGCGCGCGCTCCCGGCTCGCGCACACGCGCCAGCAACTGTTCTGCCGTGGCCGGCTCGAGCGCGAGCGTGTCCGGCGGCGCGGCCGCGGCCACGCGCTCGTTCGAGGGGCGCGAGCAGCCGGCGGCAGCGAGGGCCAGGGCGACAAGTGCGATTCGCGCCGCGGCGCGCAGGATGGGGGTCAGGTCACACATGGCCGCAGAGTATCGCGGCTCGCGCCCCCGCGGTGTGTCAGTGCCGCGTCAGGCCGACCGACCGCGGGACCAGCGTCGGCGAGTGCGCCACCAGCGCCCCGAAAAAGGTGGGGCCGGCACAGGGGAGCACCCCGTGCCGGCCCCTATTCGGGCTCTCCCACCCGATCAGTCGCTCTCCGAGAGCGGCTGCCCCTTCCAACCTGCCTTGCCACCCACGACGTAGCGCGAGAAGTGCGCCAGCCGGACGGAGTGTTTGCGCGCCTGCCAGTCGGTCGTTCCCGGCACCTCTTCCCAGCGGTGACGCTGGTCGTTCCACCACCACACGACGGGTTCGCAGCCGTTGGCGGTCGCGGAGTGCGGATCGGCTTCGGTGTCGCGGAAGTCGATCGTGAACGTGACCGGGTCCTCGAACTTCGTGCCGTGCGGGCCGAGCTCGACGTCGAGGATGTTCGGGTCGTACTGCTTGATCGTGCAGGTGATGGTGGCGTCCAAGGACGTGCGCTGGAAGGTCAGTTCGTAGCGTTGGGCCTTCACGACCTCGAGGCGCCCGGCCTGGACAACCTTCTCGCAGATGACCTGCCACACCAGGTTCAGGGGCTTGGCCAGGAAGTCGAGCAGCGCCGGATCCGCTCCGGGCGCATGGAGCACACTGGGTGGCGCGATGTCCGGTTCGTTCGAGACGACCGGCGCGGGTTCGGGTGGCGCCGTCAGCGTGGGCTCGAGCGGCGAGACCGATCCGCAGCCGGCCAGGAGCGAGGACATCAGGAGCGAGAGCAGCGTGAGTCGGGTGGTACGTCGAAGTGGGTCCACAGTTCGTTCCTCCACAGTTGCCGGGATGAAACGCAACCTGTGGACCATGACAACCCGGTATCTCGCCGTGCGGGATGCCGACCGGCGCGCCGCTGCGATGCTTGTGGCGACCGAGGTTGGGCACCACGCGTGCGAGATGCCGCGGAGAGCCTCGCGCGATGCAGCGCGCGGCGGCCCCGGATCGGGGCCGCCGCCGCGTGCCTTCACCCACGTTTGCGCCAGACTTCCCAGTCAGCGGCCGACCACGGCCATCAGTCCAGCACGGCCACCCGGCGGATCTGCGGTTCTTCTCCCGCCTGGGTCAGGCGCACCCAGTAGATCCCCGCGGACGGCGGGCGGTTCCAGGCGAGCCGCGCGTCGTGGACTCCCGCGGGCAGCCTGCCGAGCTCGCGCGATGCCATCACTCGGCCGGCGATGTCGAGCACCTGCACACTGGCTTCCCCCTCCCTCGCCAGCGACAGGCGGAGGCTCAGCTCGGCGCCTCGGCGAACCGGGTTGGGTGTGATCGCCAGCAGGCCGAACTCCAGCGCCGGCTCGCCCGCGGCTTCAGTCCACTCCTCGGTGAACACGATGCCCCCGGTGCGGCCGGTGCGGATCGGCTCGGAGATGGCCTCGTTGTCCGCAGACAGCGCGTCGCGCCCATTCACGATGGTCGCCACTGCCTTGAGCGTGACCTTGCCGTTCTTGATGTCATCCGGCGTGATCGTATAGCTGAACTGGAAGTCCGTGCCCCTGTTCCCGGAGCGGACCTGGACGAATTGTTCGAGGTAGCCCACCTGGACGAAGTTGCTGAACTGCCCGGGGACACCGCGCAGCAGGTCCACGCGTACCTGCTCCGGATAGCGCGTGTTGCTGACGGTCACGATGACCTGGCGGGTCTGCCCCAGGTTCCCGCTCTGCGGAACCTTGAAATTGGTGATCGCCACGTCGTGGGTGCGGACATTCACCACGCGCGCCGTCGTGTCCGCTCGCCCGTCGGTCGTCCTGACCGAGTGGATCACCGTGTAGTCGCCATCGGCGGCATAGCGGTGCGAAGTGCAGCAGGAGGAGTCCGAGGACGACGAGCCGTCCCCGAAGTCGTACGACTGCGAGGAGAATCCCTGGCCGCCGGGATCGTACGAACTGTCGAAGAAGCCAATCGTGTCGAACGTGGACGGGTCGCTCGGGTAGAACGAGAACCCGGCGACCGGGACCGGCGCGGGCACCTGCTGAACGTTGATCGAGAGACTCGTGCTGATCCCGCAGCAGTACGCGGAGCTCTGGGCATAGAAGACCTGCCCGGCCCGCACCAGCTGCGTCGGCAGTGTGCCGGGGCTGGAGGTGCAGTTGATGATCTGGAGGCCGTTCAAGCCGAACCCTCCGTCCCGCCACAGCGTGAGAATGCCCTGGCCGGAGGGCATGCCGATATTGAGCCAGACATCGGACGAGGGAGCGATCCGGTACCACACCGTCTGTGTGGTGAACGTGCAGTAGAAGCTCTCCGCCGGCTCGGTCGTGGCCTCGGTCACGTTGACCGTGTTCGAGTAGGGCAGTGCCGCGACGTTGATGTTCGTCGCGCTGGCGAAGTTGTCGTTGGCCGGCGGTACCGCTTGCGCCGGCGCGGTGACGACGATGAGGAGCATCGCGCTGAGGAGTGCCAGGATCCCGGTACGAATGGGACGGGTGAGAAACGCGGATGTCGCGGACATGGAGACCTCCGTCGTGAGTGGAACGTCCCCGGCCACGGTGGGGGAACCGGCAGGGAACGGGCCTGCACGGGATGACGGAATGCTCCGGACGCGGGCGCGAATGGCGCGCGGTGCGCGCGGCGAAGTCGGAGGGAAACCCAGCACGTGCGGCAGCGGGGGCAACCGTGCTGCGGGGCACACATCGGCTCACTGTGCGCGTGGAGCTGTGGGGCACCGCTCGAGGGCGCAGGCGGCCGCACTTGCATCATCCACGGTTCGGACGCTAGCAGCGGCACGAGCGGAGTCAATGCCAAAGCGGCGGCATGGATCAGGGAGTCGAAGCCTCGGGCTTCGACTCCCCTTCCGCCACTTCCGGCGCAACGTTCACGCGGCGTTCGAGAACGAGCAGGAACGCGGCGACTCGGTCGCGGCGATCAGCGAAGCCGGAATCGATACTGCTGGCGGACCCACACCTTTACCGGGTGACCATCGGCCAGTGCGGGTGTGAACACGCTCGCTCGCGCCGCTTCGAGCGCGGCTTCGTCCAGCATCGGCACCGAGCCCTTGGGCGCGATGATCGCGCGCAGCACGCGGCCTTCGAGTCCGACCAGCATCAGGACCGTGACCGTGCCCTCGACGCCGGCTTCTCGCGCGAGGTCCGGATAGCGCGGCTCGACCGCGCGCGCGAGCGCGGGCCATTCGGTGGTGTAGACGAATTCGTCGGGCTGTGGGTCCCGGGCGACGAAGGTGCCGGACCCGGCACTGGTGATCACGCTGCCCTCCACGGGCCCGTCGCCCGTGCGACCGTCGGAAGGAGCGAGCTTCGTGACGTCGTCCACCCGCACGACTTCATCGGGTTTCACCTCGACCAGGCTGTGCGCGTCCGGTTCACCCCTCGGTTGCGCCGGGACGACCTCGGGCGGAGCGTCGGGCGGCGACAACGGAGGCGGCAGAAGGTCGAGCAGGTCGATGACCGGCATCTCGTCGGGCGGTTCGAGCGTGCGCGTGACACTGCGCGAAAGGACGGCGCCGAATGAGAAGACGAGCAGCGCGACCGCGAGGCTGCCCATCATCGTGGAGCGCGCCATCCGCGTGGGCGCGGCCTCGAGAAGTTCGGGTGCGCCGTAAGGCATGTAGTCCGAGAGAGCCATGACCGGAGTACTCCTGCCCGGTCTGGATATTCCCGCCCAAGAAGAAGGGCGCGCCCCCGTGAGGAAAGCGCGCCCGGTCATCCGCCGAGATTGTCCGCCCGGTCCTCGGGCGAGTGCAACGGGAAAGATCCGCGTTCAGCCTCGCTTCACCGGCAACACGCTCTTGTCGTCCAGTCCCAGCACGTTCAAGAAGTCCGAATTGGCCGGAACCACGAACTTGGTCTGCTGGGCGAGCACGTCGCGCAGCACGTCCAGCCGCTTGCTCACCTCGGCACGCTCCTTGAAAAACGTCTCGGCGGCGTTCGAGACCAACTGGATCGCCTGGGCCTCGGCGGTGGCTCGCGTCACGCGTGCCTGGGCTTCGCCCTCGGCCCGCAGGATGTCGGACTGCTTCACGCCCTCGGCCGACAGGATCGCCGCCTGCTTCACGCCCTCGGCTTCGAGGATGGCCGCGCGCTTGTCGCGCTCGGCCTTCATCTGGCGCGACATGGCCTCGGTGATGTCGTTGGGCGGGTCGATCTTCTGCACCTCGACGCGGGTGACCTTCACGCCCCAGGTGTTCGTGGCCTCGTCCAGCACCAGGCGCAGGTTGGCATTGATCGTGTCGCGCGCCGTGAGCGTCTCGTCGAGCGACTTGTCGCCGATCAGGTTGCGCAGGTTCGTCTGCGCCAGGGTCGTGGCGGCATAGGCGAAGTTCTGCACCTCGAACGTGGCCTTCACGGGGTCACTGATCCGGTAGTAGATGACGGCATCCACGATCACCGACACGTTGTCCTTGGTGATCACCTTCTGCGGCTCGACGTTGATGACACGCTCGCGCATGTCCACCTTGATCATGTCCTCGATGACCGGGACCAGGAACGTGAGTCCCGAGTCGGCGATGGCGCGGTACTTGCCGAGCCGCAGCACCAGCCCCTTCTCGGACTGGTTGACGATGCGAGCCGAGCGGGCAAGCGACACGAACACGATGAACAGGACGATGAGCAGGAGGATGTAGGGGATCTGTTGCATGAGATTCACCTCACGAAGAGCGTGACGCCGTCCACGCTCGCGATGGTCACCAGTGCGCCGGCTTCGAAAGGCCCGCTACCCGCTGCGGGGAGCGCGCGCCACACCTCGTCGTCCACCTTGACCATGCCGGGTTCGTGAGCACCGATGCGCTGCTGCACCAGTCCCTGTTTCCCGAGCAACGCGTCTACGTTGGACGCGTGCTTGCGGGAGACCGCGATGCGCTCACGCACGAGCCTCCGGCCGACCGCGATGTACACCACGCCGAGCACCGCCGCGGTCGCGTAGGCGACGGCCGGGCTTCCGGTGGCGAGCCCGACGATCCCGCCCAACACGAATGTGGAACCGATCAGCACCAGGTCGAATCCCGCGAATCCCCCGAGGGCCACCTCGACCAGAACCAGCACGGCTCCCACGAGGATCAGCAGCCACGTCCAATCGAAGGCCATTTCACTTCCCTCCCGCGCCACGGCGGCTGAAACCTGGTCCGGGCGCGCGGGGACTCTGTCACCGGCGGGCACGGCTCACAAGTGACCCGCCCAGCGACCGAGTGTTCAGGTTTCCGTTGACCAATACGGTGCGTTGGGCAGAAAGTTCCGGCGGTACCGGGCGGTTGGGCCGGGGGAGGATCCATCCCGTGATGGCCCGCACCAGCGTTCTCGGCAGTCTGTGCCTACTGATGCTGCTCACCGGCAGCAGCGCCGGCGCGAGTACTCGTGACGAGCGCGCCGCGGCGTTGCTGCGCGAAGCGCAGGCCCGCATCGCGCAGGGCACCTCCGCCGAGCGGCAGTTCGCCCGCGGCCTGCTCGAGGACGCGCTCCGCCTGGCCCCGGACGATCCCGAGATCAGGCACGCGCTCGGCCACCTCTACCTCGAGGCGGACATGATGTTCGCTGCGCGCCGGCTGGCCGAAGCCACGCTCCGGAAGAACCCCGACGACGCGGAGTCGCACTTCACGCTGGGCGAGACGTGGCGACGGGAATGGTTCGTGCGTGGCGAGGAGACGCTCCGCGACCGCGCCATCCTCTCGCTCGCGCGCGGGCTCCGGCGCGCGCCCGACGACTTCGCGCACGCGCGCATGCTGGTGCCCATGCTGGAGGATGCCGGTGAACGCCAGGACGCCTACGAGCTCGCCAAGTTGGTGGCCCGACACCGGCCGCAGGATCCGCTGTCGCTGATGCTCGTCGCCTACACCGCGCAGTGCGCCGGTGACATCGCCACGGCAGATCGGTTGTTCCGGCGCGCCCTGCCCCAGCTCGCGCCCGAGAAGCGCCGGGTCTACGAGGATGTGTCGCCACTCCTGTGGTTGCCGGTCGCCGAGGACTACCGGAGGCTGACGTCGAGTGAGCGCGAGCGCTTCAACGCCGAGTTCTGGCAGGGCACCGACCCCGACCCGACCACTCCGGAGCACGAGGGACAGCTCGAGTACTGGTCGCGTGTGACGCACAGCGAACTGCTGTACGGCAGGAACGCGCTGGGCATCTGGGACATGCGCGCGCAGCTCTACATCCGCTTCGGCCCGCCGAGCCGGATCGACCGGAGCCTGCTGTCGAGCACCGTCTCCACCGCGCTCGGTACCTGGAGCGCCTGGAGCTATCAAGACCTCGGCATGCGCGTCTGGATGCGCGCCGCGAACTCGCTCGGCCGCTATGGCTCCCCGTTCGCCTTGAGCGAACAGGCTGCGGTGCGTGCGTTCCCGGACTCGCTCCTCGCGCACCCCGAGTACCAGAGCGTGCAGGGCGGCTATGCCGTGTTCCGCCGCCTGCCGCTCGACGCCGAGCCCTTGCGGCTGGCCTCGACCATCGTTCGCCTCACTTCTGGCGAGGGCGCATTGCTTCTCGCCCAGGCCGAGGTCGAGTCCCCGCCTGCCGATCGCCTGAGTGCGCACTGGGTGCTCATCGACTCGCTGTCGGCCGTCGTGGCGAGTGCCACCAACAGCATCGGTGCTTCGGCGTGCGCGCCCGGCTCGTTGCGCGCGGCGAGCTTCGCGACCGGTGTCTCCCCCGGCCGCTACCGGCTCGCCATCCGTGTGGAGGACGAGAACGTCTGTCGCGCGGTGACCGCGCAGGACGTGGTGATCGCCCCGGCTCCGCGTGCGCTCGCGTTGAGTGACCTGGCCCTGGTCTGCGGCACCTCCGCGGCCAGCATCGTCCCCGGCACCGGCGTGCGGCTGGAGCCCAGCACCGGACTGCGGCCGCTATCCGGCGACGCCCTGCTCGCGTACTTCGAGGTCTACCACCTCGTGCCCGGAAGCGACGGCCAGCGCGAGTTCGAGTACGTCTGCACCGTCAGCCCGGTGGTCTCCGAGCGCAGGTCCTGGCTGCGGCGCGCGATCGACCCGGCGTCCCAGGCCGAACCGATCGTGATGACGCGACAGGAGAGCACGGCGAGCGACGTGCGACGGCAGTTCTTCAGTGTTCCCGTGAAGAGCCTGCCGCCGGGCCGCTACCACATGCAGGTGCGCGTCACCGACCTGGTCTCGCGTTCGAGCACGGCGACACTGGCCGAGTTCGTCCGGCACTGAGTCCAGCGCCAGGCGTCAGACCAAGCGTCGGAGCTTGAGCTTCACCTGATGCTCGCGGCCGTCCTGGCGCAGTGTCAGCACGAGTTCGCGCCCGGCCTGGCGGAACCGGTCACGATCCCGGAGCAGGTCGCGCGGCACGGCCTTCACGCCGTCCACCGCCACCAGCGATGCACCGGGCTTCACGCCCGCTTCAGCCCCGGGCGAGCGCGGCAGCACGGACTTCACTTCGATGCCTCCCGACTCGCCGATGTCGAATGTCACCCCGGTCATGTCCCACTCGAACGGCTTCGTGAACCGGCGGTTGGGGACGAGGAACATGCGCTTGCCGACGTAGTCGAGCGTGATGTTGAAGCGTCCGAGGATGCCGCCGCCCAGGTTGCCGTCCTTCGAATCGAGTCCGCTCGGGTTCTCGAACGCGGAGTCAGGGAACGTGACGACCACGCCGTCGAGGCGCTTGCCTCCCAGCTCGAAGCCCGCGACTCGGCCGACCTGGCCGGTGACCGCACCGCTCATGCCGCGGCCGATGCGCGTGGCGAAGGATCCCGCCGGCAACTTGAGGCCCGGATTGCCGCTGCGGTTGAGCGAGACCGAGTGGGTGGCCCCCACATCGAGGATGAGTTGCACGGGTGTGACCTTGCCGTCCGATCCGACGACGCCGGCTTTCACGTAGGCATGCCGGCCCACCACCTCCAGCGGCACTTCGGTCGCACCTGTCGGCGGCGTGAACGCCTCGCGTCGTGTGAGCGTCATCACCCCACGGTCGTGGTCCACGGACACGACCAGGTCATTGAACAGCGACGCCCCGATGATGCCGTCGTGGAGCCCGGACATCTGCGGCGTGGGCGGCATGACGATGGCGACACTGCCGCCGACCGCGAGCGCGCCCACTCCCAGCGTCACTCCCGTGGCGAGCCGTGCCTTCACGGCCCCGCCCGCACCCGCGCCCCCGACGTTCACCTGCATGGGTCCGTACGGGAGCTTCATGCTGTCCACGATCGCTCCTTCATAGAGGAGTACGCCGGGGATGGGCATGCCGGTGTCGAACACCATCTGAAGTGGCGGGCGGCCGTTCACGGAGACCGGGATGATCAGGTGCTCGCCCCAATTCTCGAACGGCACGCTCACGCTGTCGAGGCCCTCGGGGAATTTGACCTTCTCGGTCATCGGGATGCCGTGTTGCCCCTGCGTGATCGACGGCAGGATGGCCAGTGCGGCGAGTGAGACGAGCGAGAGTACGACGGCGACGGATCGGCGCGGGGTCATCAGGGCTCCAGGTCAGGCAGGGATACTGGCGCGATCCACGATTCGGAGCGCCAAGGGGAGCGAAGGAACGTGAACCCTATCGGGCCGGGGACACCACCGCACGGGTGCCACCACCAGCGCATGCGAGCGATGGACGAGCGCGGGACGGCGCGGTTCAGTTCCTCTCTACCGATCGCCGGTGGGCACTCCCCTCGACATCATCCGTCCACGGCCAGGGCGCGACCTCACCGAACAGGTCGTACACCGTGACGCCGCGCGCCTGCCGTTCACGCACCTGCTCGCTCGTGAGCTTCTCGACGAATGTCACCTCCCCGAGCTGCCAGCCGTCGAGCGTGGTGCGGACCATCGGCATCCAGCCATGGATCACGAGGACGTGTGCGCCGCGCAGGCCGCGCGCGTGCGCCAGCAACTGGTCCCGTTCGAGGAGCTGCTCGACCCGACGGTGCTGCTGGTCGAGCGCCGGGCCCGTGAGCAGATCCAGCACGTAGGTTCGCCCGCCGGCGTGAACCGGACCGACCACCCAAGCCGCTCGCCCCTCACCGGGATCGGCGTTCCGCACCTTCGCGAACCAAGGCGAGAGACAAAGCGCCAGGGCGAGCACGCGGAACAGCCCCAGGCGCAAGCGGCCCGCGAGCCACAGCAGCAGCAGCGGCACCGCGGGCAGCAGGTAGGCCGGGTCGTGGGGCAGCCGTGCGAACACCAGTGCGATCCCGGTAATACCCGCGAGCCAGCCCCACTGCACGAGCGCGTGCGGCGGCGGCTCGAGCGCGGCGGCCCGCGCACGGCCGGAGTCGCTCGCGACGGCCCGCGGGATCGCGATCGCGAGCGCCAGCGTTCCGGGCACGCCCCAGACATCCACGCTCGCCTGCTTGAGCACCCAGAGCAGCGGGATGGGTCCCTGTTCGTAGAAGTGGAGGAACCCCAGACCCGATCCGAGCAGCAGTGGCAGGAAGGCCAGCAACGCCACCGTGAGCGTGGCGATTGCGAACCGCACCAGGCTCACGCGTCGCCGCGGCCGTTCGACCGCCACGGCCAGCATCGCCGCGAGGGGTGCGGCCCAGACGAGCGAAGGCAGACGGCAGCCGACCGCGAGCCCCAACAGCGCACCCGAGAGCAGCGGCTGGGATCGAACCGCCGCGTAGAGGGCCGCGAGCGCAAAGGCCAGCGACCAGACATGATCGAGCGATTGCACCGCCGCGATGTGCACCGCGGGCACCGACGCGAGCGCGACACCCGCGAGCAGGGCTTCCCGCCCGCCCAAGCGGCGGAACAGCAGTGCGAATAGACCGGCCGCCGTCGCGGACATGAGCGCGCTCGCCCCGCACAGCAGTTCGGGCCCGCCACGCCAGAGCCACGAGCAGACGAACTCGTGTACGGGATAGCCCGGGAACCGCGACGGGTAGTAGCGCCCCGTCTCGGCGATCTGACGCGCGGCGTAGGCGACACCCCACGCGTCGGCGTCGGTGCCATAGCCCGGGCCCAGGAACGGCAGGCGCATCGCGAATGCGATCGCCGCGACCACGGCGAACAGTGCGAGTTCGCCCGAGGGACCTTCGAAGAGCGCGAGCAGCCGCGGGCTCGGGCTGGCGTCTTGAACGGCCGTGCGGCTCAGGGCAGTCCGCCCCAGCTTCGAACCTGGCCGTCCGTGCGCACTCGCGGCTCGGCGAAGTGCACGCAACGCATGCGGATCCTCGTCACGGCCGGCGCGGCGCCGCGGTCGCCGGCTGCGAGCGCACGCGTCCCTGCCCGTCCATGCTCTCGAGGTGGCGGTCGATGCGGCGCAGGTACTCGAGTGTTTCGCGGTAGCGCCAGCGGCGCATCTGCGGGGCGACCTGCTCGATGCTCGGCCAGGCGCGGTGGTCGAGGCTCTCGGCGCGCGCCATGCGCTGCGCCATGAGCAGCGTGCCGCGCCCCGCATTGTAGCTCGCGAACATGAACTCGCGGCGATGGTCGCTCACGGAATCCTGTTCCCATTGCAGCCACAGCTGCCGGTCGTAGGAGATACCAGCGGCGATGTTCCACTCCGGGTCGTCGATGAGCCGCTGGATCTCGGGATTGCGCGACGTCACCTCGCGGAACGTCGTGGGCATGAGCTGCATCACACCGCGCGCGCCCACATAGCTGCGCGCCGTGGTGTCGAGGTTGCTCTCGGTGAGCCCCTGCGCCTTGAACTCGCGCCAATCCTGGGCCGGACCGAAGTAGCGCTTGCTGTACTTGCGGAACGCCGCGTCGAAACGCTCCTCACCCGGCGTGACCGTGACGCCCGGTCGGCGCGGCAGTCCGGGAGCCGCGGCTCGAGCCGGTACCACCGCGAAGATCGTGCTCCACAACAGTACGCAGCGGACGAGTCCGCGGAGATCGCCACGGCGGCGCGGGTCGCGCCGGCGAAGCACGGCGGTCATCAGTTCAGGGCCTGTGCGACCACCAGGGCCACCGCGATGAAGATGGCGGCGATGAAGATGGCCACGGCGACGTTGCCCTTCTTGAGTTCGTCCGGGAAGTTGACCTGTGGCGTGAGCCAGTCGATGACCCGGTACGAGATGAACATGAGCGCCACGCCCAGTACGGCGTAGACGAAGTTGAGGGCGACGACGGTCCAGTCCATGAGGGCTCCCGGTGAACGCACGCCGGCGCGACTGCCGGCGGACGGCGGAGAATCTAGCACGCGCGCGCGCGGCCGGCGGCGGTGAGCGCGACGTGCCGGAAAGCCGAAACCGCCCGGTGGCATCCTGCCTCCGGGCGGCTCGTCGCGCTGGCGGGGCCTGAGTCGGACACCGCCGCGCAGTTCACAACCATTCTGCTTACGCGGCCGCCGGCCGCGGCGCTACACCGACCCGCCGAGCTGCGCTCAGCCCTTCGCGGGGCCCGCCGCGTCGGCCAGGACCGTCGCGGCATCGTTCGACACCTCGAAGAACCCGCCTGCGACTTCCCAGCGCTCCTCGGTCCCGGTCGCGCCGCGCACGGTCAGCGTGCCCTTCGCGAGCGCGGTGACCATCGCGGCATGGTTCGCCAGCACGCCGAAGTAGCCCTCGGTCCCCGGGGCCTCGACGTACTCGACGAGCCCTTCGAACACCGAGCGCTCGGGCGTCAGGATGCTGAGCTTGAACGTGGCGGCCAAGTCAGACTCCCGCCTTCATCTTCTCGGCGGCCTCGAGCACTTCCTCGATGCCACCGCGCATGTAGAACGCCTGCTCCGGCAGTTCGTCGAACTCGCCCGAGACGATGCGCTTGAAGCTCTTCACCGTCTCCTCGAGCTTGACGTACTTGCCCGGCGTGCCGGTGAACGCCTCGGCGACGAAGAACGGCTGCGACAGGAAGCGCTGGATGCGGCGCGCACGCGCGACCGTGACCTTGTCGTCCTCGGACAGCTCGTCCATGCCGAGGATGGCGATGATGTCCTGGAGGTCCTTGTAACGCTGCAGGATCCGCTGCACCTGGCGCGCCACCGTGTAGTGCTCCTCGCCCACGATCGCGGGATCGAGGATGCGGCTCGTCGAGGCGAGCGGGTCCACGGCGGGGTAGATACCCAGCTCGGCGATCGAACGCTCGAGCACGGTGGTGGCATCGAGGTGCGAGAACGCCGTGGCCGGCGCGGGATCCGTGAGGTCGTCGGCGGGCACGTAGATGGCCTGCACCGACGTGATGGAACCCTTCTTCGTGGTCGTGATGCGCTCCTGGAGCGCGCCCATCTCGGTGGACAGCGTGGGCTGGTAACCCACGGCGCTCGGCATGCGGCCGAGCAGCGCCGACACCTCGGAGCCCGCCTGCGTGAAGCGGAAGATGTTGTCCACGAAGAACAGCACGTCCTTGCCCTCTTCGTCGCGGAAGTACTCGGCCATCGTCACGCCCGTGAGGCCGACGCGCAGCCGCGCGCCCGGCGGCTCGTTCATCTGGCCGAACACCATCACCGTCTTCGCGATGACGCCCGACTCGGTCATCTCGCGATAGAGGTCGTTGCCCTCGCGCGTGCGCTCCCCCACGCCGGCGAACACCGAGAAGCCGCCGTGCTGGGTGGCGATGTTGCGGATGAGCTCCTGGATGAGCACCGTCTTGCCGACGCCGGCACCGCCGAACAGCCCGACCTTGCCGCCGCGCTGGTAGGGTGCCAGCAGGTCCACGACCTTGATGCCGGTCTCGAACAGCTGCTTCTCGGTCTCCTGCTCGGCGAACGGCGGCGAGGCGCGGTGGATCGGGTAGCGCTTCGTCGAGGCGGGCACCTGCGGCTTGCCGTCGATCGTGTCGCCGGTGAGGTTGAAGATGCGGCCCAGGCCGGCCTCGCCCACGGGCACCATGATCGGCCCGCCCGTGTCCACGGCCTTCATGCCACGCACGAGGCCGTCGGTGTTGTCCATGGCGATGCAGCGCACGACATTGTCGCCCACGTGCAGCGCCGCCTCGACCGTCAGCCGGATGCCGCGGGCGGCGTCCTCGATGACGATGGCGTTGTAGATCTTCGGCAGCTTGTCGGGGTCGAACGCCACGTCCACCGTGGGCCCGATGACCTGGACGACCTTACCTTCGTTCATCGTAGTGCTCCTCATGTGAACCCAGCCGGTGGGCCGAGCCGCGGGTCGCGGCGCGCCGCCGGCGCTCGTTGGCTACTTCAGCGCCTCTGCGCCGCCCACCAGTTCCGAGATCTCACGCGTGATCATCGCCTGACGCAGGCGGTTTCGCGTGAGGGTCAGTGCATCCACCAGCTCGCCCGCGTTCTTGCGAGCCGAACCCATCGCCACCATGCGCGCCGAGTGCTCACTCGCGAGCGCGTCGGCCATCGAGGCGTAGAGCTTCGCGGTCGCGTAGCGCGGCAGCAGCTCCGCGAAGATCGTCTCGGGATCGGGCTCGAAGATGGCCGAGCCGCCGCTCGCCGAGGCCTGGGCCGCGGTCATGTCGGCGCCGATCGGCAGGAACGTCTCCTGGGTGACCTTGCGCACGATCGCGTTGACGAAATGCGTGTACAGGATCTCGACGCGATCCACCTCACCGCTCACGAACCGCCGTGTGAGGTCGTTCGTGATGGTGCGCGCCAGCTCGAGGCTGGCCTCGCCCGGCAGCTCCGTGTGCGCCGCCAGCACGGGGTAGCCGCGCCGGCGCAGGTAGTCGCGGCCTTTTCGGCCCACGACGATGCACTGCACCGTGCCCGGCGTCGCCGTGCGCAGTCGCTGCTCGGCCACGCGCAGGATCGCGGTGTTGTAAGCCCCCGCGAAGCCGCGGTCGGCGGTGATGAGCACCAGCGCGGTGACCTTCACCTCGCGCTGCTTGAACAGCGGGTGCTCCACCTCGGCGGCGGACCCGGCGAGATTCGCGAGCATGGCCGAGATCTTCGCCGAGTAGGGACTCGCGGCCTGCGCGCGCGTCTGCGCACGGCGCAGCTTCGCCGCGGCCACCATCTCCATGGCCTTGAAGATCTGCTGCATGCTCTTGGTGGCGCGGATGCGCCGCCGGAGGTCTTTCAGGGAAGCCATCGCCTATGCCTTGAATTGGGCCTTGAACGCCTTCGCCGCCTCGTGCATGCGCTTCTCGTCCGCGGGCGAGATCAGCTTGGCGGTGCGGACGTTGTGCACCACCTCGGCGTATTGGTTCGCCATGAACGCCAGCCACTCGCCCTCGAACTTGCGCACCGCGGTGACGGCGACGTCGTCGAGATAGCCGTTCGCACCCGCCCAGATCGAGATCACCTGCTGCTCGACCGCCATGGGGACGAACTGGCCCTGCTTGAGCAGCTCGACCATGCGCTCGCCACGCGTCAGCTGCGCCTGCGTGGACTTGTCGAGATCGCTCCCGAACTGCGCGAACGCCGCCAGCGCGCGGTACTGCGCGAGGTCGAGCCGCAGCCGGCCGGCGACCTGGCGCATGGCCTTGATCTGCGCGTTGCCGCCGACTCGCGACACCGAGATGCCGACGTTGATGGCGGGGCGCACGCCCGAGTAGAACAGGTCGCCCTCGAGGAAGATCTGGCCGTCCGTGATGGAGATGACGTTCGTCGGGATGTACGCCGACACGTCGCCGGCCTGCGTCTCGATGAACGGCAGCGCGGTGAGCGAGCCGCCGCCCTTCTCGGCCGACAGCTTGCACGCGCGCTCGAGCAGGCGCGAGTGCAGGTAGAACACGTCGCCGGGGAACGCCTCGCGGCCCGGCGGGCGGCGCAGCAGCAGCGCCAGCTGGCGGTACGCGTTCGCGTGCTTCGACAGGTCGTCGTACACGCACAGCACGTGGCCGCCGTTGTACGTGAACTCCTCGCCCATCGCCACGCCGGCGTAAGGGGCGATGTACTGCAGCGGCGCCGACTCCGACGCCGAGGCGGTGACGACGATCGTGTACTCCATCGCACCGTACTTCTCGAGCGTGCCCACCACGTTGGCGACGGTGGACTCCTTCTGCCCGATGGCGACGTAGATGCAGATGACCCCGGTGCCCTTCTGGTTGATGATCGTGTCGAGGGCGATGGTGGTCTTGCCGGTCTGGCGGTCGCCGATGATGAGCTCGCGCTGGCCGCGGCCGATCGGGATCATCGCGTCGATGGCCTTGATGCCGGTCTGCAGCGGCTCGGTCACCGGCTGGCGCTCGATCACACCCGGCGCCTTGAACTCGACCGGGCGGAACTTGTCGGCGCCGATCGGGCCCTTGCCGTCCACCGGCTGGCCGATGGCGTTCACGACGCGGCCGATCATGGCCTTGCCAACGGGCACCGAGGCGATACGGCCCGTGCGCTCGACGCGGTCACCTTCCTTGATGTCCTTGTCGGAACCGAACAGCACGGCGCCGACGTTGTCCTCTTCGAGGTTCAGCACCATGCCCATGACGTCGCCGGGGAACTTGATCAGCTCGCCGGCCATCGCGTCCTCGAGACCCCACACGCGCGCGATGCCGTCGCCCACGGACAGCACGCTGCCGACGCTCTTGGTCTCGAGCTTGGCCTCGTATCGTTCGAGTTCCTGCGCCAGGATGGCGCTCACTTCTTCCGGTCGAAAGGACATGGGTGCGAACCCCGTTCGTTCAGTGTTGACGACGTCTCGGCGTGGCCGCGAGAGGCGCGGCTACACGCTCACTTCGTAAAGCTGGTTGGCGATAGCCTCGAGCAGCGTCTTAACGCTGCGGTCGATGACGCGGTCGCCGATGCGCACGTAGGCGCCGCCGACCAGGGCCGCGTCCACCTGCACGTCGAGGACGATCTTCTTTCCGGTGTAGCGTTCGAGCTCGCCGTGCAGGCGCTTCT
>Ga0315912_10002070_pt1 | contig 22387 bp, 18 predicted proteins | sample VfabasoilMG_FD_204469 | JGI IMG/M metagenome (GOLD analysis project Ga0315912, IMG submission 204469) | Garden soil microbial communities collected in Santa Monica, California, United States - V. faba soil | ecosystem: Environmental > Terrestrial > Soil > Garden | place: USA: California...
ACCGGCAACGCGATCAGGGGTGTGAGCGGCATGCGCAGCGCGGATGTCGGGGGAGCGGAGCGACGAGCGCGCGGTCGCTAGGCGGCCGACACCTCGATCGGGCAGGCGATCCCCATACGCTCGCAGTGATCGCGGATGGTGATCTCGAGCAGGCGGTCGAGTGAGACCTGCGGGCGGAAGCCGACGAAACGACGGATCTTCTGGAGATCCGGCACCCGGCGTCGCATGTCCTCGAACGAGCTTCCGTAGACCTGCTCGTAGGGCACCAACTCGATGGGCGATTCGCTCTGGCAGATGCGCTTGATGCGCTTCGCCAGGTCGAGCACCGAGATCTCCTCGTCGCTGCCGGCGTTGAACACCTCGCCCTCGGTGTCCTTGCTGTCCGCCAGCAGCAGCATCGCGTGCACCACGTCGGAGACCGCCGAGAAGCAGCGCGACTGCTGTCCGTCACCGAACACGAGGATGGGTTCGCCCGTGAGCGCACGCTGCACCATGTTCGGGATCACCATGCCGTACGCACTGGATTGGCGCGGCCCGCACGTGTTGAAACAGCGAATCGTGGTGACCGCGAGCTGGTGCTGCTGGTGATAGGCATGCGCGAGGCATTCGTCCACCGCCTTGCCGCAAGCGTATGACCAGCGCAGTTTGTGCGTCGGACCCACGAGCCGGTCGTCGTCCTCCTTGAACGGCACCGAGACGCCCTTGCCGTAGACCTCGCTGCTGGACGTGAGCAGGACGCGCCGGCCGTGCAGGTGCGCGGCCTCGAGCACGACTTCGGTCCCGCGGATATTGGTCAGGAGCGAGCGCAGCGGGTTCTCGAGCACGTACTTGACCCCGACGGCCGCCGCGAGGTGGAACACGCGGTCGCACTGCGCGACCAGGCCCTGCACGAGGGCGGGATCCATGACGTTGCCTTCGAGGAAGCGGAAGCGCGGGTGCCGTGTGAACGTGGCCAGGTTCTCGACGCGACCGGTGGACAGGTCGTCCAGCGCCCATACTTCATGACCACGCCGAAGCAATTCCTCGGCGAGATGGGACCCGATGAAGCCGGCACCTCCTGTGACCAGGATCCTCATGATCTCCCCCGAAAGACTGTCATCCGAGCTTGGTATTCCCCCGGTGTGTCTTCTCGTCCCGCATCCTTGGAGCCGGGACTCGGTGCGACGGCGCAGGTTAAGCGGCTGTCGGGCGCGGCGTCAACCTCGATTGAGAACGGCGTCGCCATTGCTTTCTGCAACCTGACAGGCGTCGGAGCCGAGCGCGGGGGCACTTCAGGCACGCTTTCGGCGACCTGAGTGCTCGAGGGCGGTTTCATACAGGGCATCCATACCCCGCATCATGGCGGCGGTGGTGAAATGTTCGCGCACCCGCTCGCGCCCGGCCCGCCCCATATGACCGCGCCGGGCGCGGTCCCCAAGGACGCGGCCGAGGCCCTCGGCCAGCGCCGCGGGATCGCCGGCGCGCACCACCAGGCCGGTCACCCCGTCCTGGTTCACGAACGAGGTCCCGGTGCCGAGCTCGGTGCTCACGACCGGCAGCCCGGCCGCCATGTACTCCACCATGGCCAGGCCGAACGCTTCGGCCGGTCCGCTCGAAGGCAGGATGCCGACCCCCGCCGCCGCGAGATGGTCGTGCAGCACCTCGTCGCTCACCGAGCCCGCGAAGTGCACGCGCCCATTGAGTCCGAGACGCTTCGCCTGCGTGCGCAACGACTCCCCCATGGGCCCGTCGCCCACGATCACCAGCTTGGCCTCCACCTTGGGCATCGCTTCCAGCAGCACGTCGAGTCCCTTGTAGTGCCGCAGGCGACCGACGAACAGGATGAACGGGTCGCCGTGGCGCTCGCGCAGCGCCTTCGCACCGGCGCGCGAGCACTCGAGGTCCAGCAGCGGGCCGGAATCGATGCCCAGCGGCACGACCTGGAACCGATTGCGGAACGGCCACACCAGCGAGTCCTGCCGCTCGAGCGCCTGCTTCGAGATGGCGTGCAGCATGTCGGCGCGGCGGAACAGGGCGTGCACGAGCGGACCGTAGAGCGGCCGCAGCGCACGCTGGCGGGTGAAATCGCAATAGTGAGTGATCACCAGCGCGCCGTCCGGCAGCACCCAGCGCCAGCTCACCTCGCCGAGCGGGTTCGGGCTGTGCAGGTGCCAGAGGTCGGCCTTCTCCGCTGCCAGCGCGTCGGGGAACCCCGGGCAGAGCGGGGACGAGAGTGCGCGGCCCACTTCCGCCACACGCACCACGCGCACGCCGTCCACGATCTCGGTGCGGCTCGCGTTCTGGCCGCTCGCCGAGACCAGCACGGTGACGTCGTGCCCGGCAGCGACCTGCCAGCGCGCCATGCGCTCGATCGTCTGCTCGATGCCCCCGCGAACGGGCGGATGGTAGTCCTTGTAGACGTGAACGATCTTCACGTCCGCACCTCGGCGGGCGAGTCGTGGAGCAGCTGCTCGACCTGGGCGGCGTAGCGCGCGTAGTCGTATTCCGCCGCACGCGCCGGACCGGCGGCGCCCATGCGGCGCCGCGCGGTCTCGTCGGCGGCCAGCGCGCGGATGGCGAGGGACCATTCGGCCACGTCCTCGGCGGGGACGAACCTCGCCACGCCCTCGCCCGTCTCGCGCAACGGCGGCAGGTCCGACGCCACCACGGCCGCACCGCGCGCCGCGGCCTCGAGCAGAGGCAGGCCGAAGCCCTCGTAGCGTGAGGGCACCAGCACGAGTGTCGCACTGCGATAGAGCCATTCGAGTGCTGCGGGAGACACCCGGCCCAGTGCGCGCACGTCCGGCACATCGCGAACCAGCTCGGCGAACGGATCGCCTCCGCCGGCCTCCGGACCCACGGCCACCCAGGTCAGGGGCGCGCGGCCGGCGAAGCCGCGCCAGACGGATGCCAGTGTGGCGAGTCCCTTGTGTGCGCGGTGCGTGCCCACCGTGAGTGCGAACGGTCCCTCCGGCGCGCCTGCCGGTCGGGCCGGCACCACTTCGGGTCGCGTCACGCCGAGCGGCAGCACGTGCAGGCGGTCATCCGGGATGGGCGTCAACCGGAGGATCTCGTCGCGGCTGAATCGGCTGCTCGTGAGCACGGCCGCGGCAGTCGCGGCGCGCCGCATCGCCCAGCGATACGCGAGCCGCTTCGGCCAGCTCATCATGCGCGGCCGGGCCAGCGGGAGCACGTCGTGCAGCGTGAGCGTGCACGGCACGTTCGTGCCCTCCGGCTTCAGCCAGAACGGGCTCAGGTAGGCGTCCACGCCGAGCCGGGACAGTACCCGGCCGGTCTCGCGTGCGGTGGCCGGCGTCATCGCCGCACTCGCCACGTCGAGCCAGCGCGCACGCCGGTGCCGCCGGAGTGGCTCGAGGTCGAAGCGCGTGTTGCTGGCCCGCGGGTCCCACAGGAACGTCACAGAGGCGACACCCTCGCGTTCGAGCAGCGCCGCGGCGAGGGAGCGGGCATGCGTCCCGATACCCGGGAAGTGGTCGGTCGCGTAGCGCAGGTCGTAGGCGAGGTCCAAACGCGCTCTGACTCCTTCACAGGACTGGGGTTCGCACCGGCATCCGCCACCGAGCGGGGCGGGCAGCGCGCGGCGCGCCACGGGCCTAGCAGTCTAGTAACCGTGGCCGCGAGTGTCCATGCCCCTGCGGCGCGCCCGGTCGCGCCTACCCCGCCTCAGGCGCGGAGTACGGAATCCAGCAACCGGTCCCATTTCCCGACCACACCGGGGTCGCTGTACGCCTCCTGCGCGTACGCCAGCCCTCGCTGCCCCGCGTCGCGCCGGGCCGCCTCGTCGTTCAGCAAGCGCTCGAGCATCACGACCCACTCCTCCGGGGTGGAGCAGGTCATGGCGAGGCCCGCACCTCGCATGGCCCGCTCGTAGGCGGGTGTGGCCGAGGTCACGACGGGCAGTCCCAGCTTCCAGAACAGCACCAGCTTGTTCTCGGGCTTCCCGCGAAGGAACGGCGCATCGAGCGGGATCGGGATCACCGCCAGGTCGCAGGCGGTGCACAGGTCCGAGAACAGGTCCATGTCCCAGGCGTGGACGACGGCGCCCCCCTCGCCGAACAGGTCGCGGACCAGGTGCTTCATGGGGCGCATCGCGAAGGATGTCGAGCCGCGCGGGTACTCGAGGTCGGTGACCAGGTGGAGCGCGATCCGGTGCCGCGAGCGGAGCTGCCTGAGCGCACCCGCGATGACTCGGAACGTCCGCACGTTCTGGCCCAGCCCCTCCCAGACGAGCCGGAACACCTCGCCGCGCGCGTAGTCGGTCTTCACGCGGCGGAGGACCTCCGATTGGAAGTCGAGGATGACGTGCACGTTCGGGCAGAACGGGAGGATGCTCTGCCGCTGCTCTTCGGTGGAACAGATCACCGCGTCCGCTCGCCGGCAGCTCGCCTCGATGAGCCGCCGGTAGTCCAGGTGCAATCGGCGCGTGTGCCCGGTGACGAACTTGAACAGCCCCCGCAACGCGACGCGTGGATCCCCGGGAGGCTCGGCAAGGTAGGAATCCACCATGTCGAGGATGAAGCGGGTGGGCTTGGGCAGCCGGCTCCACACGCTCAGGTCACCGCCCATGCTCGAGACCACGAGGTCATACTGCCCACCCGGACGCGCGACCTCGTACGAGAGCCCACGGCGTGCGGCGTACGAAAGGAACCGGCGCCGGTCGCCCGGACCGCTCGGGTCGTCGTTCAGAGTCGCGTACCCGATCCGAAGCCCCGTCGCGATCTCCGTCATGACGACGCGACGTGGGACTTGGACCACTCGAGCGTCTGGCGTAACCCGCTCTCGAGGTCGAATCGTGGCGACCAGCCCGTGCCCTGCACCAGCTTGCGATTGTCCGCGCACACCATCGGCGGGTCGGTTGGGTTGTCGGGCCGTGCCCCGAATCGCACGAGGTCCGCTCGGCCCACCAGCGACTCGATCGTCGAGACGACCTGACGGATCGTGACCGGGAGGCCCGAGCCCACGTTCACGACGCCGGTCAGCTCGCTGAGTGCGATGGCCGCGAGCGCTTCGCCCACATCGGCGACATGCAGGAAGTCGCGCACCTGCGTGCCGCGCGTGACGTCCACGGATTCCCCGCGCAGCAGCGAGCCCATCACGGAAGGGACCAGCCGGCGACTGTCCTCGTGCGGGCCGTAGAGGTAGAACAGCCGCGCCCACGCGAACTCGATACCGCGCAGTCGAGCGAGTTGTTCGCCCATGTAACTCGTCGCCAGCTTGGAGGCGGCGTAGAGGCTCTGCGGACCGACCGGGCTCGTCTCGGCCAGCGTGCCGGCGTCGAAGTCGTACTCGAAGCAGGACCCGACGAAGAGCGCCCGGCGGCAGCCCTGGCTGGCGAGGGACTCCAGCAATCGCAGGCTGCCCGAGACGCAGCGCAGGTTCTCCGGCGAGGCCAGGTATTGCCCGGGGGTCGCGAACCACGCCAGGTGCACCGCGAGCTCGGTGTCACGGGCGAGCGATTCGAGCTCCGACGGCGCGGCAGCGAAGACGTCCGCGGTCACCCACTCGATGCGGCCGGCGATGTCGGCCACGGCCTCGGTCGGGCCGCCCGAGCGCGAGGTGGCGCGCACCTGGTGACCGCGCGCCAGCAGCGCGCGAGCGACCTGGGAACCGACGAACCCGCCGGCTCCGGTGAGCAGCACCCTCAAGGCACGAAGTCCGGATGCGCCGCGTCCTTGGGCGAGACGGTCACGTCCGCGAGCGGCCACTGGATCCCGAACAGCGGGTCGTTCCAGCGGATCGCGGCTTCGTACTCGGGCGCGTAGAACTCGGTCACCAGGTACATCACTTCGCTGTCATCGGTGAGCGCCTGGTAGCCGTGCGCGAAGCCCTCCGGGACGTACAGCATCCGCCCGCTCGCACGCGTCAGCTCGACACCGGTCCACTTCAGGTAGCTCGGGGAGTCCGGCCGCAGGTCGATGATGGCATCGAAGATCGCACCGTTCACGCACCGCACCATCTTGACCTCGGCATGCGGGGAGATCTGGTAGTGCATGCCGCGCACGGTGCCCTTGCGGACGTTCTGCGAGATGTTCGCCTGCACGATCGCGGACTTCAGACCATGCTCGCGGAACTCGTTCGCGCAGAAACCGCGCGCGAAGAATCCGCGCTCGTCACGTCGGGGCTCGAGATCGATCACGAACGCCCCGGCGAGGGGCAGTTGCGTGAAGATCATGCCCGGACCACTCGCTTCCAGGCGAGGTCGTCGCGGACCTCGTCCCGATCGAGCAGGTGTTGGAGCTGCTTCAGGCGCGTGAAGTCCTTGCCCGAGAACTGCTCGTAGCTCACTCCAAGTTCACGGAACGCGTCGTGCAGCTGGTGGATGCCCTTGGTGACGTTCCATCGGGGCTGGAACTCGGGAAGCCGTTCACGGATCCGGGCGAAGCTGACGTTGTAGTTGCGATTGTCGGAAGAAGCCCCGTCCGCGAACGTCACCCGGCAGTCGGGCACGATGCCGGCCACGGCCTCGGCGATCGAACGGATCTGGAAGTTGTCCTCCTCGCGGCCCACGTTGAGTGCGGTGTCGTGCAGGCGCTCACGCGGCACGCGAAGTGCGGCGGCGAACGCACCCGACATGTCCTCGACGTGCACCAGCGGTCGCCAGGCACGACCGTCGCTCATGAGCTTCACCTCTCCGGTGGTGACCGCCCAGCCCGTGAGGTTGTTGACGACGAGGTCGAAGCGGAGCCGGGGCGAGAATCCGTACGCGGTCGCATTGCGGAGGTACAGGGGCGAAAAGCTTGCGTCCGCCATACGGCTCAGTGCGGCCTCGGCCGCCACCTTGGAACGCGCATACGCCGTGAGCGGCTGGAACGCGGACGCTTCGGTGAGCGCCCCGCCCTCGCCCTGGCCGTAGATGCTGCACGAGGAGGCGAACAGGAAACGTGACACGCCCGCGCGCTTCGCCGACTCGGCGACCAATACGGTCGCCTCGAGGTTGATCGCCTCGGTGAGCCGCGGGTTCAGCTCGCCGGTGGGATCGTTCGACAGGCCCGCCAGGTGGATCACCGCGTCCACGCCTGAGAAGTCCGCAGGTTCGGCGTCGCGGATGTCTTTCGAGATCTGCCGGCTCACGCCGGCATCGCCCAGCTCACCCAGCACGCAATCCGAGAAGAAGCCCGTGTCGTAGCCCCAGACCTCGTGCCCCTCGCGCCGCAGCATGGGCGTCATGACCGTGCCCACGTAGCCCAGGTTCCCGGTGACCAGTACTCGCATGGCGGGCGCTCCTCCGTGAGGGCGTTGCCTGGTTCGGCTTCAGCAGGCGCTTTCGAGGACGTTCGATGGGCCGGGCGCGTCCGCTCCTGCCTGGAGCTTCGCGTCCACGCAATCGCAGACGTAGCGGCTGAACGGGATCGAGCAGGTCCAGCCGGGTGAGACGGCGTTCAGGATGTGCAGCGACCGGTCGTCGCCCTCGATGCAGAAGTCCTGCACCAAGGTGCGCTGCTGGACGTCCACCAACTGCGCGCGGATGCCGGGGCGACCCCAATGGGCATATTGCTCGACGCGAATGCCTCGGGCAAGCCGTGCCGCCTGCGCCACCATGGTGGGCCGGTGGTACTTCTTCACCTCTTCCCGTGCGAGCCCGCGGAAGTCGAAACCGGCGCGGAACGCGAGTTCCAAGGTGGAGCGGACGATGTGGCCGAACTCGGCGAGATCGAAGTTCGCGAGCCCGTCGTACTGCTCGCGCCACAGGCACGGGATCGCGGTCGGGCCGATCTTGCTCCGGCCATCGGTGGTGACGGTGACGTGCACGCCGAGGAACGGGTTCTTCAAGTTCGGCACCGGGTAGAGGTTGGTTCGGAACGCGCCCGCGGGCTCGCTCGAGTAGAGGTACAGGCCCTTGAACGGCAGGATGCGGTAACGCTCCGAGAATCCGTGGTCGCGCGCCACACGGTCGGCGTGGAGCCCGGCCGCGTTCACGAGGTAGCCGCACTCGAACGAGCCTCTGCTGGTGCGCACCTCGCGGCCGCGACGGCCGGTGTAGGCGCAGCCGAGCATGAGTTCGACGCCGAGAGCCTGCGCGTCCTCGACGAAGCCGCGCATCACCACCGAGGGGTCCACGGTTGCGGTGGTGGGCGAGAACAGCGCGCGTTGGAAGGTCAGCGCACGCGGCTCGATCGCGCACGCCTCGCGCTCGTCGATGTCCTCCAGCGCCACGCCATTCGCGCGCCCGCGCCGGAGCAGTTCGGCCAGCACCGGCAGCTCGGACTCGTCGCGCGCGACCACCAACTTGCCGCAGCGATTCACGCGCAGGCCCTTCGCGTCGCAATACTCCTGCATCAGGCGGTTGCCGATGCGCGTGAACCTCGCCTTGAGGCTATCGGCCGTGTAGTAGAACCCCGCGTGCAACACGCCGCTGTTCCGTCCGCTGGCGTGAAGCCCGGGGGCGGCTTCCTTCTCGAGCAGCCGCACCGTCGCTTCGGGGTGTCGCCGTCGCAGCTCGCAGGCGATGTTCACGCCCATCACACCGGCACCGACCACGACGAAGTCGGCGGGCTTCACGCTACCAGACCTTCCACGGCGGTTTGCCGGAGGCCCACAGGTCCTCGAGCACGCGGCGCTCGCGCAGCGTGTCCATGGCCTGCCAGAAGCCCTCGTGCCGGTACGCCATCAACTCGCCCGCCGCGGCGAGCTTCTCCATGGGGCCCCGCTCCCACACCGTGTCGTCCCCCTCGATGAGGTCCAACACGCCCGGCTCGAGTACGAAGAAGCCGCCGTTGATCCAGCCTTCACCCGTCTGGGGTTTCTCCTCGAACTCCTTGATGCGGTTGCCGTCGAGGATGAAGCTGCCGAAACGCGACGGCGGGCGCACGGCGGTGACCGTGGCCAGCTTGCCATGCGAGCGGTGGAACTCGAGGAGCTTCCGGAGATCGAGGTCGGCGACGCCGTCGCCGTACGTCAGCATGAACGTGCTCTCCCGCAGATGGCTGCGCAGCCGCCCAACGCGCCCACCGGTCTGCGTCGAGGCTCCGGTGTCCACCAGGTGGACCTTCCAGTCCGGCTCGTTGCCGCGATGCACCTTCGCGGCGCCGGAGGCGAGGTCCACGGTGAGGTCGTTGTTGAGGGCGTAGAAGTTCAAGAAGTAGTCCTTCACGAACTCGCCCTTGTAGCCGAGTGCCAGCACGAACTCCTTGAAACCGTGCGCGGCGTAGAGATTGAGGATGTGCCAGAGGATCGGCTTCCCCCCGATCTCCACCATCGGCTTGGGCCGCACACTGGTCTCCTCCTGGAGCCGGCTCCCCATCCCACCCGCGAGGATCGCGACCTTCATGATCGGGCTGTCTCCATGGACGCGGACGGGTGTCGGGGTGGCGAAAGTCGTGGCTCGCCGAATCTAGGCCATGCCCTCGGGGCTGTCGAAGGATGGGCGATGCCGTCCTGCATCCGGGCGCGGCCTGCCCTACTATCCGCGGCCATGTCCACCGCACCTGCCGGCCGCGCGCACGCTCCACGATGGGTCCTGGCCTCCGCCGCCATCGCCGCGGCCACCACCACACTCGTCTGCCTGCCGTCGGCGCCGGGGCTGTATGGGCTGGCGGGCGTCTTGCTGGTGCTGGGCACGATCCTCACGGGTGGCGCCGCGCTCTTGGTGGTGCTGCCGCAGGCCTTCGCCGCGCTCGTGCCGGTGCTCATCTCCGCGCCGATGATCCTGTTCCTGTTCGCTTGCGAAGCCGCGCTCATGGCACTGGCTGCGCTCATGCTGCTCCACGGCTGGCGCACGCGCGCCCCTTGGCTGCACCGAATCACCCCGATCGAGGCCGCGTTCCTGTTGTGGATGGTGTGGGCGATGTTCACGGGATGCTGGAGTGAGGACGCGCGCCTGTACTTTATCGGCGTGCGCAAGTTGCTGATGAGCCTGTGCACCATCTGGGTCGCCACGCGGCTCCCCGCCATCACGTCGCGGCGCTGGTTCGACACTGGCATCATCAGCGTAGCCATCTCGCTCTCGCTGCTCGTCATGCTCCGCTATTCGACCACCGGGCTCTCCGCCGAGGAATCCGCGCTACGGCGGCCATTGGTCACCGACTTGGGCTGGGGACGCTCCAACTACCTGGCCGCGATCTTGGTGCTGTGCACACCGAGCCTGCTGCGGCTCATCCTGCGAGGTCCCCGGCCCGAGCGCTGGATGGCAGGTGTGGCGTTCGCGCTGGTCACCGCGGTCCAGTTGATCGTCGCGTCGCGCGCGGCTGCGGCGCTATTCCTCGTTGGGACGCTGCTCTACCTGCTTCTCGCGCTGTGGAAGTACCGCCTGCGCGTGTTCGCCGGGTTCGCCGCGGTGGTCACGCTCATCCTCGTGAGCCCGCTCGGCGAGGGACTGCTCTCGCGAATGTTCAACCTGAGAGAGCTCGGCAGCATGACTATCCGCATCTGGTACTTCCGCGAAGGCTGGGTGCGACTGGTCGAGTACTGGCCGTGGGGAATGGGGCTGTGGCAGGGCTACAAGCATTCCGACAAGCTGCAGGGGCTCGATCCGCACAATTTCCCGCTGCTGATTGGCGGCGACCTCGGTATTGTCGGCCTGTTGCTGTGGGGCTGGCTCAACTTCGTCATCGCGCGGGCCTGGTGGCGCACCCGCGTGGACGAGGCGAGTCGTGATCAGGCGGGCGCGCTGCTGATCACGCTCGTGCTCGCGCACGTGAACTCGTTGGTCGAGCCGACGTTCCAGGGCCCGCAGTTCAACCTGATGTTCTTCTGGATCGTGACCGGCACGCTGGCCTACGCGATGCTCGACAGCGAGAACGCCCGCCATGTCGCGGTCTCGGCCGGGCGGCCGGGCCTGCTCGCGCGTGCGGGGAATGAGCCGTCAGGCGCCTGACGGCCTGCTGCGTTCTGGCGCAGCCGCGAGCGTCAGCTCACGCCGGTAGATCGCGAACATCCGCTCTGCCCACGCCTCGAACCCGAAGTCGGCGGCGCGGTGCAGCCCCGCCGCCGCGAGTCGCGCGCGCTCGTCAGCGTCGCGCCACAGGCGCAACATCGCGTCAGCAAGCGCATCCTCGTCGTGCGCCGGCACGTGCGGGGCAGAGCCCGCCGCCAGTTCGACGAGCGACGCGTGGTCGCTGCACACACACGGCGTACCGCACGCCATGGACTCCAACAGCGGGTAGCCGAAGCCCTCGGAGAGCGACGGGAACGCAGTCACGGTCGCGGCACCGTAGAGTGCGACCAGATCCTCGTCGCCGATACTCCGGAGGCGCAGGATGTCAGAAGCGAACCGCGACGACTCGAGTCGTGCCAGGATCGGCCCGGTGCGCCAGCCATCCGTGCCGACCATCACGAGCGGGCCCGGGAACCCGGCGCGCCGCATGCGTTCCCACGCAGCCACGAGACGAACTTGGTTCTTGCGAGGTTCGAGTGAGCTCACGTGCAGGACGAATGGCCGCTCGAGCCCGAAGCGTCGCGCAACGTGGGCGTGCGCCGCGGCCTCACCGATCGGACGGAATTCAGGGTCGAGAGGTAGCGGTACCGACTCGACACGTTCGGGTGCCACGCCGAAGTGGCGGATCACCTCCTCGCGCACGGCTTGGCAGTCGGTCAGAACGAGCGCGGCGGAACGGCAGGCCGCCGGCGCAGTGACCGAAAGCAGCGTGCTGGTCTTACGCGTGTGCCACTCGGGGTGAGTCCAGTAAGTGATGTCATGCACGTGGTTGATCAATCGCGCTCGCCGGAAGCGCGGCCCGTAGCCCGCGGGCGAGTGGACGACCGCGGGACGCTCGTAGCGCGCATCGAAGCTCCAGCCGAGCCAGCGGCCCGCGATCATCGCGAGGGCGAGTTGGCGCCAGGTCCAAGGCAGCTCGACGATCCGCTCGCGCGGCCATTGGCGGAGCGCCTCTGCACGCACGTCGTGCGCGACCACGAAGCGGTGCTCGGGTGCACCGGGCCGTGTGGAGAGCGCACGTATCAGCAATCGCACGAATCTCGCGATGCCGCCGCCCGACACCAGCGACGCGAACACGTCCACGTGGACCGCGGGCAGCGGCTTCATGCGCGCTCCCTGGGGCCGCCGACTCGCGCCACCAACTCGCGCAGGTCGTCCAGCGTGAACGCGCGCGTGAGGGATAGGAATGCCGCGCCGGCGATCACGAGCACCGTACCGCCCATCGCGAGCGCCAGTGCAGCGCGCGGGCGTTCCCAAGTCGCGGGGTCCGACCACGGTGCGCCACTCGCGGCCCATGCGAGCGCCCCGGCGGCGAGCGCGACGCCCATCGGCCGGGCCACGACGCCGAGGAGATGAGCCCGTAGGGAGAGCGACATCGCCCGATGGAAGATCACAAGGAACAGGACCGTCCCCGCCGCGCCGGAGACCACCATGGCGAGCAACGCACCGTCGCTGCCGAGCCTGCTCATACACCCCGGGGCGATTGCCCACAGCAACACGACCGAGAACGCCAGATACCCCGCCTCCCACCACGGACGGCCCATACCGCGGGCAAGCATGCACCCGGCGCTGGTGAGCACGTTCACGCCCAGCAGCCCGGCGATCGCCGCTTGGGCGCGCGCTTCGGGGGCATGGCCGGGCCCGAGCCAGAGCGTGTAGAGAGGTCCCGAGAGCGCCACCATCCCCGCGGCGAGCGGCAGCGCGAGTGCGAGGAGGTAGCGCGAGGCACGGGTGTGGAGCCGAGCCAGCCGGTGGTGGTCGCCCGCCGCCTCGAGCCGGGAGGCTGCTGGCAGCAGCGGCGGCAGGAGCAGGACCGGGAGTGACCAGGCCGAGAAAGCCACACGGTAGCCCAGTTCGAAGTGGCCCACGGACTCTAGTGAACCGCTGCGGGCGAAGAAGAACTTGGGCAGCTGATAAAGCGCGAGGACGCCGATGTTCACGATCTGAAGCGCCAGCCCGAACCCGCCGAAGCCGCGCCAGGCCACGGCAAGCGCCGCGACTCCGGTGAGGCCTGCGCCGGGCCACACCTCGCGCAGCGAGCGCCACGACGCGACCAGCGAAATGAGCGCTCCCAGCGCGGCCGCCCATGCGACTCCGATGAGGCCGGCCCCGAGCCACATGGCGATCGCCATGCCGGCAACCTGCACAGACGTGGACCAGAGCAGGTTCACCCCGATGCGGTCGAAGCGCTGAAAGCCCGCGAGCACGGCCGCCAGCGCCGCCGCGACCAACTGCAGAAGGAATGCCGCGCCCATCACCCGCAGCATGCTTGTCGCCTCGGGAGCGAGCTTGGCGTCCACGTGCGCGAAAGCGAGCAGTGGCCCGGGAGCGAGGGCCACGACCAACCACCACAACCCGCCCAGCGCGGCGCCGCCGGCCACGCCAAGCGTGACCGCGCCTCGCATGGCGAGCTCCCCTCCAGCGGCGCGTTGTGCGGCGATGAAGCGTGTCACCGCGGGCGCGAGCCCGAAGTCGAACGCCAGGCTGAATCCAGTCACAGTCGCCACCAGCGACCACAGCCCGAACCGCTGCGGGCCCAGCCCTTGCACCACCAGCGGCGTCACCAGCAGCCACGCCGCCATCGAGGAGATGCGACCCAGCGCGTTGGCAGTGACACCGCGGACTAACTCGCCACCGAGTCCGTCCGCGGGACGCGGGGCCTCGGGCGGCGTCATGCGCTCACTCCCGGGCGCGGGCGTTGCGGTCCGAGGCGGCGGCCCAGCCCGCGGTCGCGAGGAACGCCAGGAGCCATGCGGCCAGCGTGAGCAGGCCCTTCTTCGGTCGCGAGTGGCGTTCGGGCGGCACGGCGATGTCGAGCAGCTGCACGGTCGGCGTGTTCATGGTCTCGCGAATGCGCGCCTGTTCGAGCTCAGCCGTGAGCAGCAGGTAGAGCTGTTCGAACACCTTCTGGTCACGGATCAGTCGGACGAGATCGCCCTGCAGTTCCGGGATGGCCGCGAGCCTCCGCTCGAGCTGTGCCAGCTCCTCCTTCACCTGCATGACCTGGTCGGTGTCCTCGCTCAGGTAGCCGCGCAGGATGCCCAGCCGCACCTGCAGCATGAGCTTCCGGGACATGACGTCGGCGGCGGCCTGAACATCCGCGCTGCCGGCGTTGGGCGGCGCGACCGTGCGGTGCCGCTCCTGGTAGAGCCGCAACGCCACCTCGCTCGCGCGCAGCAGCGAGTCCGTCTCGGCCAGGCGCGTCTGCAGGAACATGCGCGTGCGGTGCGCGGTGGTATTGCGCTTCTCGACGTTGAACCGGTCGAGCGCGGTCAGGTAATCGTTCGCGAGCTCAGCGGCACGCCGCGGGTCCTTGTCGTCCACGCTCACCTTGAGGGTGCCGTCGGGATTGAGCTTGATGCGCGTGTTGAGCGACAGCGCCTTCAGTGTCTTCTCGAGGCTCTTCTGCTTGTAGACGCGCTGCAGGTCGTGCTTGCGGACCAGTTCCTCCTGCACCGTGCGACTGCCGAGCACGGCCTTGAACACGTCGGCAGGCGTGAAATAGTCCTCGAGGATGCCGAACGCGGGGAACTTGGACAGTGCGCGCTGCGCGAGGCTCATGTTGGAGAGCAGGTCGCTCTCCTCGGGCGGCAGGATGACCGCGGTGGCGGTGTACCATTTGGGCAGTACGAAGGTCACTCCGAGCGTGAGCAGTGCCGCGACAGATGCCGTGCCGGCCACGAAGCGCCAACGCCGCACGACGATGCCCAGCATGCCGCGCAGGTCGATCGGAGCGGGCGTACTCATCGCAGGCTCCGGACGGCGAGCGCGATGGTGGCGAGCTGTGCGAGCACGAACAGCAGCTGGCCGGAGCGCTCCCACCACGAACCTTGTGGCTTGGTCGGCACCCAGATGACGTCGCCGGGGCGCAACTCGACGCTGCGCGCGAGCTGCGTCTGGCTCGAACCGGCGCGCGTGACCTGCTCGTGGCCTTTCCACGCCGAGCCGGTCAGGCCGCCCGCTTGATCGATGTAGTCGCCCAACGACTGGCCGGACCGGTAGGCGAGCACGCCCGGGTTCACCACCTGGCCGTCCACGCGCAGCGCGTTCACCAGCCGTCGCACCGACACGAAGTCCCCGTGCTGCAGCAGCGGGTCGGGTCGCGGCGAGTCCTTGCCACCATGCGAAGTGAGGTTCACGAACACTTCCCCGTTCTGGCTCGCGTGCTGCGCGCGGGTCACCTCGAAATCCGTCACGGCCATGTCCTTCTCCATCATCTTGGCGCGAAGCTCCTGTTCCTTCTCGTCGAGCGGCGGAGTGGTCGAGCGCAGGCGGATGAGGATGCCCGAGGAGTCGGCCGAGGGCAGCAGCCCGCCCGCGGCGGCGAGGATCGCGCTCAGGCGTGTGCCGGTCGTGGCCACGGGGTAACCGCCGGGGCGCGCGACGTCGCCTTCGACGATCACTTCGCCCGAGAGCCGATAGCCGGGCTGGCCGAGCACGAAGACGCGGTCGCCGTTCGCGAGTGGAGCATCGAATCGGCCGGCCAGCACCTCGTGCGCGTCGAACGACAGCGTCTCCGGCGCGGCCCCGCCCGTCCAATGGAGCCACTGCGATGCACCGAGCGCGGCCTCGGGCCGCAGGCCGCCGGCCAGGCGCAGCAGCGTGCTGAGGCTGTCGTCCGAACGCCGCTCGACGCCGCCCGGCGCGGGCACAGCCCCGGAGATGAACACGCGTTCCACCATCCACGGCACGACGATCGCGTCACCGTCCGCGAGCCACGTGTCGCGAGAGTGATCGCCGATGCGCACGACGCGCTCGAGATCCGCGACCTCCTGGCTCCCGTCGCGGCGCTTGACGAGGATGTTGCGCGTCGAAGCCCCGTAGCGAAGTGCATTCAGTTGCACGATGTCGCTCACGCGCGAACCGCCGGTCGCCACCACCGGGCCGGGTTCCGTCACGCTGCCGCTCAGGTACACGGTGAACCGCCGCGGCCGCGCCAGCTGGACATCCACTTTCACGTCGCGCGTCACGCGCTGCAGGCGGTCGAGGATCGCCACGCGCGTCGCCGCGAGGGTCTGGCCCGCGACGTTGATCGTCCCGATCTCGGCGACGAACAGGTCGCCGGCGGGGCCGACCTCGACGCGATCGGCGCGCGAGACACGACCGGTCCACAGCACCACCAACTGATCGCCGGGCCCGAGCCGGTAGGTCGCGGGGTCGATGGGGCCGGACAGCGGCACACCCGACGTCGCACTCGTCATGTCCGTCTTGCGGCGACCCGCCAGGTCCTTCGCCAGCGACTGCTGCACGAGTTCGTCCAGCGTGGCCGGGTCGTCGGCAGCACGAGTGACGGGCGCCGCGACACTAAGCGCGACCAGCAGGACGCCGGGCACGAGACGACGGAGCATGGAGCGTTCCCCTGGGAGGACTCGGGCGGCCCCCGCCGGCCTGGAGCGCGAGGCGGCTCGGGGGGGACTCCGTGGCGGAAACACCCACGAGGGCGGGGCGCCAACCCCAACCTTCGGAGTGGGTTGCGCAGGCACGAACGTGGAGTGCGAAGCCGCACAGGCTAGGCACGCCTTGAGCGCGCGTCAACTGCGGGCGAACGCCCCCGGCACGCCGCGGCCCGTGGTGGGCGCGGTTCTTGCGTGAGCTCTGGGTGGGGAATCGGCCTCAAGACGCCGATGACAGATGAGCACTTCCGGCCGGACGGCCAGCCGTCCGGTTCCCACCCACGAAGCCGAGACCCCCGATGCCCGAGCGACATTTCCGCGTCTCGACGCGGACGGTCGGCGCGCTGTTGGCGCTCACCGGCCTGGCGCTGCCCGTGGCCTGGGAGTGGACTCCCGCGCTGCTCGCCCAGACGATCCAGCGCGCCACGGAGCCCGAATCGGCGACCCAGTCGGCCGAACTCCCGTCGCTCTCGGTGGACGATGCGACGGTGACCGAGGGCGATACCGGCACACGCAGCCTCGTGTTCATGCTCCACCTCTCGGGGCCCAGCGCCGAGACGGTGATCGTGGACGTGGGCACGGCCGACAGTACCGCGACACTCGCCAATGGCGACTACGTCGCCTCGAGCCTGCAGCTCACGTTCGCGCCGGGCTCGGTGGCCGAGTCGCTCAGCGTGACGGTGAAGGGCGACACCACGTACGAGGCGGACGAGGCGCTGCACCTCCTGCTCTCGAATGCCGCCGGAGCGATCATGGCGGACAGCGTGGCCGTGGGCACGATCCTCGACGACGACCTGCCGTCGGTGACCGTCGCCGATACGTCGATGGTCGAGGGGGACGCGGGTGTACGGCCCATGGCGTTCCGCATTCGGCTCGCCTCGCCGGCGATCTCGCCGGTGCCGTTCCACTACGCGACCCTTCCGGGCACCGCCACGGCCGCGGATCATGACTACCAGCCAGTCTCGGGCGACACCCTGATCGCCGTGGGCACGGACCAGGTGGTGATCCCGGTCGCGGTCTTCGGCGACTCGCTGCTCGAGGGCAACGAGCGGTTCTCGCTGCGCGTGCAGTCGGGCTCGCCCGAGAATCCGTTCGACCGGCTCGCCGTAGGCACGCTCCGGAATGACGAGCGCACGTCGTTCGTGAAGTTCATTCCGCCGGTGCCACAATTTGTATCGGGAACACTGACACCGGCCTGGGGCGATCTTGACGCTGACGGGCGCCCGGATCTGCCGCTCTACCAGAACGACGGCGCCACGTTCGAGGAGATGCCCGGGATTCGCGGATTGCTCGGGAACGGTAACTACCATGGCGCAGCTTGGTGTGACTACGACCGAGACGGCGATCAGGACTTGGTGGTCATGCCCTATCTCAACAACACGAGCAGCTACAACTTCACTCACCTCTTCGAGAACACCCCGACCGGCCTCGTGGAAGTCGCGCCAATGAAGGGCATGGACGTCGTCGGATTCGGCGAGACCCCGTCTTGGGGAGATTTCAACGCTGATGGCTGGCCCGACCTGTTCCTCCCCTACTACTCGCATGTAGCTCCATTCAGGAGCTACTTGTACCTCAACCTTGGGGAGGGGCAATTCCTGGAAGCCGCGGACTCTGCGGGCGTCTCCATGCCGTTCCTCCCCCCGCAGCTGAGGCCGGAAGGGGTCGGCGTGGCAGACTGGAACGGGGACGGTTCGCTCGACATCTATTGCGCGAGCCACCTCTTCATAAACGATGGCGCGGCGCACTTCGTCGATGTCCGTGCACAAGTGGGACTGCCTGCCGTATTCGACGAAGGCGCACAGTTCGTGGACTTCGACGACGACGGCGACCTGGATCTCTACTTGCGCACCGCGCAGGGGCCGACGCTGTTCCGTAATCACGACGGGCACTTCTCCGACGCGACGGCATCGCTCGGTATCGGATCCGTGGCGTGGGGCTGGGGCGATCGTTGGGCTGACCTGGACAGCGATGGGGACCTGGACCTGATCTACTTCCCGCCGAGCGCCATCGTCCGACTGCAGCTCAACAATGGTGATGGCACGTTCTCGGAGGACTCGAGCTTCGCCGGCGTCCTGAATGGTTCCTATCTCAGCGCGTTCGCCGATGTGGACGCGGACGGCGACTTGGACATCGCCATCGGTGACTACGACAGGCAGATCGCTCGCAATCTTCTCGAGCGGGTCCCGAACTCAGGTTCCGCGTACCTGAAGGTGCGCGTTGAGGACGAAGCTGGTCAGCGCACAGCGTTCGGTGCCACCGTGCGACTGACTTCGCTCGACGACCCGAAACACCCCGTCCAGACGCGAATCGTGGATGGCGGGTCGGGCTACCTCGCTCAGGACGAATACACCATCACATTCGGTGGCGTGGGCAGCGGCCGGTTCGACCTCGAGGTCTCGTACCCTGGCCGGCCTGGGAGTTCTAGCGTCGTCGGGCCAGCCCAGAACGCATTGCTCGGAGGAATCCGACCAGGGCTTACTGGTCCGCAGTTGGTCGTTGTTCGCCCAAGTGGTGAGGTCCTCATGCAGGAGCTCTCGCCAGCCACGGCCGATGTGCCGGCAGCCAGCTGGACTGGCGCCAAGCTCTTGCCAGCTGTGCCGAACCCGACACGGAGCATGACGCGGCTGGGCTTTCATCTGCCCGTGAGTGGCGAGGTCTCGTTGACGATCCACGACGTCGCGGGCCGCACAGTCCGCACACTGGGGCAAGGTGTACACGGCGCTGGCGAGAACAGCGCGCTTTGGGACCTGCGCGACGAAACCGGGCGAGAGGTACCCGCGGGGCTCTACTTCGTGCGACTCGAGCGCGGCGAGCAGCGCCCCAGCGTCCAACGCGTGGTCGTACTGCGCTGAGCCGTCGAAGCGGCGAGCCGGCTCAGAACGCTCGGATGGCGAGGATGATCGTGGCCACCTGAGCGGCGACGAGGAGCACGCCCTGCAGGTTCTGCCACGTTTGCGGGTCGCCCTTCTGGGGCACCCACACGAGATCGCCAGGCTCGATCCGGTGCACGTCGCGCGCCAGCATGGTCTGCCCGGTCACGGAACGTTTGACCGTTACCTTACTGCGCACCGCTCGCTCACCATAGCCTCCCGCGAGCTTCACATAGTCCTCGATGCTGCGTCCGCTCTGGAAATGAATGAGCCCCGGAAGCCGGACTTCGCCTTCTACGCGCACCGAACCCACGATGCGGTCCACGCGCACGATGTCTCCGCTGCTCAGCACCATGTCCAGGTCACCACCCGGCTGCACCCGATTCCAGTCCACGCGAAAGTCCTGCCTCTTGGCCATGGCACGAGCTCGCAGTGCCTGGTACTCCGACTCGCTCAAGTCCCCGCGACCCAGTTGCACCAGCCGGTCGAGTTCAGGGTCAGGGTCCCCCGCCGTGCTGCTGGCTCGAAACACGCGCAACGAGCCCAGATCGGCCTCGGGGAGGAAGCCACCAGCCGTGCGCACAAGGTCGGTGAGTCGGCTCAAGCCCGGGAGCAAAGGGTACGGACCCGGACGCACCACCTCGCCGAAGATGCTGGCCTGCTCGAGGAAGTGGTACCGCGGCAGGTAGTAGACGTAGATACGATCGCCGTCGCGCATAAGAAGGTCGAAACGGCGCGTGACCACGTCCGCCACGCTGAACGACAGTGAGTCCGTAAGCGTCGCGTCGCGGAACCGTACGAGTACGGCGCGGTCTGTCGCGCTGGGGCCGGCTCCGCCGGCAAGCTCGAAAAGCGCGCTGAGACTGTCGTTCGGGACAAGGTCGTACTTCCCTGCGCGGTAGACCGCGCCGTCGATGGACGCTTCCGCAATGATGCGTGGGAAGTACAGCACGTCGCCTTCGCGAAGAAGTGGATCCTGCTCGAGTTTCCCCGTGAGACGAAAGCGCGTGAGATCCATGCGGATTCGCATCTCGCCCTGCGGTGTGCGCCGGCGTACTTCGACGTTCCGGCGAGAGGCGGCGGGGCCGAACAATGGCTCGGTCAGCACCTCGCTGGCGCGACTCGTAGCCGAGACCTCCAACGCGCCGGCTCGCGAGGTCTCACCGATCAGGTTCACGAGAAACGTGCGCGGGCGCAGCAACCTTACATCCACCGATACGCCGCGATACTCCGTCGAGAGCCGCTGAAGCACAGCCTTCCGGGCTTCGACAAGCGTCATCCCCGTGAGCGGGATCGGGCCGACCCCCGGCACGAACAAGGTGCCCTCGGGCAGGATCGTCGCATCCCAGGAGCGAGTGACGCTGCCACTCAAGTTGAGCTGCAGCACGTCACCGGGCCCAGTCACATATTCTGATGGGTCCACCGGCCGGCTCATCGGCGCGACCAGCGGCCCTCCCGTCGGGGCGAGGACGTTTCGCCCGCCGCTGGTCGCACCCATGAGGTCCACTGCGGCCCCTCCTTGCGCGTGCACGTCTGCCGCGAAGGACAGCGCAACCACCAACGCAGCTGCGCGCGACATCTTCACGCCTTCACCTCTCCCAGGACCTTCCGCTGGCCGTACATGCGTTCGTAGTAGGCGCGGAACTCGCCGCTCTTGATGGTGCGCCACCAGTCCGGGTTGCGCTGGAACCACTCCACCGTCTGGCGGATGCCCTGCTCGAACGGGATCTCGGGCTTCCAGCCGGTCACGCGCGTGAGCTTGCTCGAGTCCACCGCGTAGCGGCGGTCGTGCCCCGGCCGGTCCTCCACGAACCGCACCAGCGTGCGGGGCTTTCCCAGCAGGCCCAGCAGCGTGTCCGTGATGGTGAGGACGTCGAGTTCGTGTTGCGCACCGATGTTGAAGGTCTCGCCCTCGATGGCCGGGAACGTCAGCAGCGTGAGCAGCGCGTCGCAGTGATCGTCCACGTGCAGCCAGTCGCGCGTGTTCTTGCCGTTCCCATACACCGGCAGCGACTGGTCCTCGATGGCGTTGGTGACGAAAAGCGGCACGAGCTTCTCGGGATACTGGCGCGGCCCGTAATTGTTGGAGCAGCGGGTGACCACCACCGGCAGCCCGTACGTGCACCAGTACGCGTACGCCAGCCGGTCGCCGCCGGCCTTGCTCGCGGCGTAAGGCGAACGCGGGTTCAGCGGCCACTCCTCGGTGGAATGCCCCTCGAGGACCTCGCCGTAGACCTCGTCGGTGCTCACCTGGATGAAACGCCTCACGCTCACGCGGCGCGCTTCCTCGGCCAGCACGAACACGCCGTAGACGTCGGTCTGGATGAACTCGCCTGGGGTCTCGATGCTGCGGTCCACGTGCGACTCGGCCGCGAAGTTCACGACATACGCGCAACCGGCCATGGCCTTCGCCACCGCGGCGGGGTCGCGGATGTCGCCGTGGACGAACGTCAGCTGAGCGGACGGGATGCCGTCCAGGTTCTCGCGCCGGCCGGCATAGGTGAGCGCATCGAGCACCACCACGTGCGCGCCGGGATGGCGCGCGAGCAGCCGGTGCACGAAGTTGGACCCGATGAACCCCGCCCCGCCCGTGACCAGCACGCGGGCGCGGGACAGGTCCAGTCGCTCAGCCATCCTTGCGGCTCCAGTCGTACGGGATGGAGGGATCGTGCGCCGGGATACGGTGCTCGTCCGGATCCTTGTAGTCGTAGTGGTGAGTCGGCACGTTGATGAGGTAGGCCGGCTCGGTGCCGATCCCCTTCATGCCGTGCAGCACGAGCGCCGGGATCACCAGCAGCGTGGGGTTCCTCTCGCCGAGGAAGAACTCGTTCACCTGCCCCTTCGTGGGGCTGTCCTCACGCGAGTCGTACAGCACCACTTTCGACATGCCCTTCACCACGGTGAAGTGGTCGGTCTGCTTCTTGTGGTAGTGCCAGCCCTTCACGACCTCGGGGTAGACCACCGTGAGATAGACCTGGCCGAACTTCTGGAAGAACGGGTCATCGTCGCGCAGCATCTCCATGAGCCAGCCGCGCTCATCGGGGATGACCTTGAGCGGCTTGGTGATGACGCCGTGGATCATGCCCGCGGACCCGAGCGCGCTGCGGACTTGCGGCGCGGCTTGAGCGGCTTGCCGGGACGGCCCTTGCCGACGCCGACATGCGTCCAACCCTGGGCTTCGACCTCTTCCGGCGAATAGATGTTGCGCAGGTCCAAGAGCACCGGCTTCTTCATGACGCGCTTGAGCTTGG
>Ga0315912_10002071_pt1 | contig 22379 bp, 18 predicted proteins | sample VfabasoilMG_FD_204469 | JGI IMG/M metagenome (GOLD analysis project Ga0315912, IMG submission 204469) | Garden soil microbial communities collected in Santa Monica, California, United States - V. faba soil | ecosystem: Environmental > Terrestrial > Soil > Garden | place: USA: California...
GGAAGTGCTGCTGCCGCTGCTGGACCTGACCAGCGTGGTCATGGTCTACATGGCCGGCGTGGTCTACGTGGCGCTGCGCATGGGCCAGGCGGCGGCCGTGCTGGCGGTGGTGCTGAGCATCCTCGCGTTCGACCTGCTGGTGGTGCAGCCGCGCTGGTCTTTCGTGCCGCTGAACACGCAGTACTACCTGACCTTCCTGGTGATGTTCATCGTCGGTGTGCTCATCAGCCGCCTGGTGGCCCGAGCCAGCCTGCAGGCCGAGCTGGCGCAGGCGCGCGCGGCGTGCGCAGGCGCTGAGCGAGTTGGCGCGCCACTTGGTGTCGGCCCATTCGGACAGCGACATCGGCGCCGGCCTGGCCCAGGCGGTGCAGACCACCTTCGGCGTGCCTTCGACTCTGCTGCTGCCTGACGAGCAGGGCCGCCTGCAGGATCTGCAGGCCTTCTGCTCGACGCCGGAGCTGCAGCAGGCGCAGGCGCTGCTTGCCGGTGTCCGCCCCGCCACCGAAGCCCCGCCCGACAGCGGAGCGCAACTGCAGGTGCTGCTGCAGGGCACGCGCGACGCGCTGGGCGTGCTCGCGGTGCGGCCGCTGCCCGGCGGCATCGGCACGCCCGAGGACCGCCGCCTGCTCGATGCGATGGCCAACCAGGCGGCGCTGACACTGGAACGCGCGCTGTACGAACAGCGCAGCGCCGGCGCCTTGCTCGAGGCGGAAACCGAGCGCCTGCGCAACACGCTGCTCAGCGGCATCTCGCACGACTTCCGCACACCGCTGACGACCATCATCGGCGCCGCCAGCAGCCTGCTGGAACAGGACCAGGTCCTCGACGCACCGCGGCGCCGCCTGCTGCTGGACGGCCTGCTGGGCGAGGCACGCCGCGTGCACGGCTCGATGAGCGACCTGCTCGACCTGACGCGCATGGAAGAAGGCCACCTGCGTCCGTTGTGCGAATGGTGCCCGGTGGATGATCTGGTGCAGGAAGTGCGCGAGGCGCTGGGCGCTCGCCTGGCCGAGCACCGCTTCGAGGTGCAGGCTGCGGCCGACGCCATCGTCTGGTGCGACCCGCGGCTGATCGTGCAGGCGGCGGTGAACCTGGTCGACAACGCCCTGCGCCACACGCCGGCCGGCGGCCGCATCGAGCTGCAGGTGCGGGTGCAGCCGCTGGCATGGGCGCTGAGCGTCGGTGACGACGGCCCCGGTTTGCCGCCGGGGCAGGAGCAGGCGCTCTTCAAGAAGTTCGCGCGCTCGCGCACCGAAACCAGCGGCGGCGGCACCGGGCTGGGGCTGGCCATCTGCGCCGCGGTGGCCCGGCTGCACCAGGGCCGCATCGAAGCCCGCAACGCCGGTGGCGCCTGCTTCACGCTGAGTCTGCCGCAACCGCCGACGCCGGGCGCCATCGGCAGCGAGGCCGATTGATGGCCGCGGTGAGCCCGCCGGTGCAGGTGCTCGTCGTCGAGGACGAGACACCGATCCGCCGCCTGCTGGCGACGACGTTGCAGGCCGAAGGCTACGGCGTGCTCGAGGCGGCCAGCGCCGCCGAGGGCGAAACGCTGGCCGCCAACCGCCGCGTCGACCTGTTCCTCATCGACCTGGGGCTGCCCGACCGCGAAGGCTGCGAGCTGATACGCGAGCTGCGCCAATGGACGGCGCGGCCAATCCTGGTGCTGTCGGCGCGCTCGCACGAGCAGCAGAAGTTCGACGCGCTCGACGCCGGCGCCGACGACTATCTGACCAAGCCCTTCGGCGTGGCCGAGCTGCACGCCCGGCTGCGCGTGGCGCTGCGGCTGGGCGACGTGAGCATCGACCTCGCGGCCAAAAGCGTGCAGCGTGCCGGCGTGCCGATGCACCTGACGGCCACGCAGTGGCGGCTGCTCGAGGTGCCGGCGCAGCATGCCGGGCGGGTGGTGACCGCGCGCCAGCTGCTGCGCGAGGTCTGGGGCCCGGGCCATGCCGAACAAGGCCACTACCTGCGCATCTACGTGCGCCAGCTGCGGCAGAAGCTGGAAGCCGAGCCCGCCCGGCCGGTGTATCTGCGGACCGACACCGGCATCGGCTACCGGCTGCTGGCCGATACCCCGTAGAGCACACTGCGGCACGGAGCCGGCCGCGCAGTGGCGTAGTGGTTTTCCACCAAGCGTGTAGCCATCTTTACGCGTTAGCGTTCACGCCTGCTGCCACGGCGCCGCCGCGTGGCCCACGCTGTCCGCCGCCGAAGTTGCCCGTCCATGAACAGCCTGCTCCAACTTGCCCGCCGCATCGACTGGCTGTCCGACCGCTTCGGCGACATCGCCAAGTGGGCCGTGCTGGCCGCCTGCCTGATCAGCGCCGGCAACGCCGCCGTGCGCTATGCGCTGAACATCGGCTCGAACGCCATGCTCGAGATCCAGTGGTACCTGTTCGCCGGCCTGGTGATGTTCGGCGCGGCGCAGGTGCTGCGTGTCAACGAACACGTGCGCGTCGATGTTCTCTACGGCATCTACCCGACGCGCATGAAGGTCATCGTCGACCTGCTCGGCCTGTGCTTGTTCCTGCTGCCGGCGATGGGCCTGATCGCCTGGCTGTCGCTGCCCTACCTGGCGAATATGTACGTCAGCGGCGAGATGTCCAGCAACGCCGGCGGACTGATCCGCTGGCCGGTGATGGCGACCATCCCGCTCGGCCTGGGCCTGCTGATCTTGCAGGCCCTGGCCGAGATCATCAAGCGCATCGGCTGGCTGATGCACGTCCACGAGATGGACACGCATTACGAGAGGCCGCTGCAATGAGTTTCGAGTACTTTGCCCCGCTGATGTTCGGCGGGCTGGTAGTCACGCTGCTCATCGGCTTTCCGGTGGCCTTTTCGCTGTCGGCGCTGGGCCTGCTGTGCGGCTTCATCGCCATCGAGATGGGCATTTTCCCGGCAGCCTTCATGGGCAACCTGCCGCTCAACGTGCTGGGCATCCTGTCCAACGACCTGCTGCTGGCGATCCCCTTCTTCACGCTGATGGGCGCGATTCTCGAGAAGTGCGGCCTGGCGGAGGATCTGCTCGATTCGATGGGCCAGCTGTTCGGGCCGATGCGCGGCGGGCTGGGCTATTCGGTGGTCATCGTCGGCTTCATCCTCGGCGCCATCACCGGCACCGTGGCCGGCCAGGTGATCGCGATGGCGATGATCGCGCTGCCAGTGATGATGCGCTACGGCTACAACATGCGCTATGCCACCGGCGTGCTTGCCGCATCGGGCACCATCACGCAACTGGTACCGCCGTCGCTGGTGCTGGTGGTCATGGCCGACCAGCTGGGCCGCTCGGTGGGCGACATGTACAAGGGCGCGTGGGGTCCGTCGATCCTGCAGGTGCTGATCTTCGCGGCCTACACCTTCGCGCTGACCCGGCTGCGGCCCGCGCAACTGCCGGCGCTGCCGCTCGAGGCGCGCACGCTGCAAGGCTGGGCGCTGTGGGCCAAGTGCCTGCGCGGCATCATCCCCTCGGCCATTCTGATCTTCGCGGTGCTGGGCAGCATGGGCGGCATCCCCGGCATCACCACCGCCATCTGCACACCCACCGAGGCCGGCGCGATGGGTGCGGTCGGTGCCTTCGCGCTGGCCGCGCTGCACCGCCGGCTGAGCTGGCCGCTGCTCGTGGGCAGCCTGGCCGGCACGATGCGCATCACCGCGATGGTGGTGTTCATCCTGATCGGCTCGCGCGTGTTCTCGCTGGTCTTCCAGGGCGTGGACGGCGGCATCTGGATCGAACACCTGCTCACCGGGCTGCCGGGCGGGCAGATCGGCTTTCTCATCGTCGTCAACATCTTCATCTTCTTCCTGGCGTTTTTCCTCGACTTCTTCGAGATCGCCTTCATCATCCTGCCGCTGCTGGGGCCCGTGGCGCACAAGCTGGGCATCGACCTGATCTGGTTCGGCGTGCTGCTGTGCGTCAACATGCAGACCAGCTTCATGCACCCGCCCTTCGGCTTCGCGCTGTTCTACCTGCGCGGCATCTCCGACACGCTGCATAAGAACGGCGCGCTGCCGGCCAAGGTGGAATCGAAGGACATCTATCTGGGCGCGATCCCCTTCGTGCTGCTGCAGCTGCTGCTGGTGGTGATCGTCATCTTCGTGCCGCAGACGGTGACCGTGTTCCTGGACAAGGAGAAGGCCATCGATCTGGACAAGGTGGAGATCCCGATGACCGAGCGCGTCGAGCGGGGCGACAACCAGTCGGCCATCGACGAGATGCTAAGGGACGCGGCCAAGGCGGCGAGCGCCCCGCGATGAGGCCGGGCTCGCCCATCGGTGCCACGGCGGCGCAGGCCGGCCCGCTGGCCGAGGCGCCGGTGCGCTGTGAAGGCCCGTCCTTCGCCGCCGGCACGCGCGGCATCGCCACGCTGCTGATGCTGGCTCTCGTCGTGCTTGCCTGGCGCAATGCCGAGCATCCGCTGGTGGCCATGCTGTCCGCGCAGTACACGGCGTTCGTGCTGATCGCGGTGGCCATCGTCGCCGCCGGCTACTGGAACGTGCTGCACAGCCGCACCGGCATCGATGCCACGCACATCCACCAGGGCAGCGGGCCGCTGCGGCGCAGCGTGGCGCTGGCCGACATCGCGCAGCTGCAGCTGATCCGTGCGCGCGGCCTCGAATGGCTGATCACGCCGCGGCTGGTGGTGCGCTCGCGCAGCATGGGCAAGTCGACCTTCTACGGTGCCGATGCGCGCGTGCTGCAGGCCTTCCAGGCGCTGGCCTACGGCCCAGCGTCCACGGAGCCGCGCGGCCGGGGATGAGCGCCACCGCCCCGGCCGGCCCGGGGACCGTCCAGCGCAGCTTCGAGCGCCGCCTCGACCGCATCTTCGCTGTCTACCTGTTCGGCTTCGCACTGTTTGTCGCGGTCATGGTGCTGCTGGAGCAGCTGGGGCTGCCGCGGCGCATCGTCGGCATCACCTTCCTGCTCGCGACCATCGTGGTCTATGCCGGCATCGGCATGGCCTGCCGCACCTCCGACCCGGTGGAGTACTACGTCGCCGGCCGTCGTGTGCCGGCCATGTACAACGGCATGGCCACCGGCGCCGACTGGATGAGCGCGGCCTCGTTCATCGGCCTGGCCGGCATGCTCTTCCTGGGCGGCTATGGCGGCCTGGCCTTCATTCTCGGCTGGACCGGCGGCTATTGCCTGGTAGCGCTGTTCGTCGCCCCCTATCTGCGCCGATTCGGCCAGTTCACCATTCCCGATTTCCTGGGCGAGCGCTACGGCGGCAAGCTGCCGCGCGCCATCGGCGTGTTTGGCGCGATCGTCTGCTCCTTCACCTACGTGGTGGCGCAGATCTACGGTGTCGGCCTGATCACCACGCGCCTGTCGGGCCTGCCCTTCGAGATCGGCGTCTTCGCCGCGCTGGGCAGCATCCTGCTGTGCTCCTTCCTGGGTGGCATGCGCGCCGTCACCTGGACGCAGGTGGCGCAATACATCGTGCTCATCGTCGCCTACCTGACGCCGGTGGTCTGGCTGGCGGTCAAGCAGACCGGGGTGCCGCTGCCGCAGGCGGTGTACGGCCAGCAGCTGCAGAAGGTCAGTGAACTCGAGCGCCGGCTGGTGGCCGACCCCGCAGAGCAGCAGGTCATCGCGGCATTGCGCGAGCGCGCTGCGGACCTGGAGCACAAGCTGCGCGACATCCCCGCCGCGCTGGCCGCCGAACGTGCCGCCGCACGACGTGCGCTCGACATGCTCAGCGCCGCCGACGCGCCACTGGCGCAACTGCAGCAGGCGAGCCGCGCGCTGGCCGCGCTGCCCAAGGACAGCGCGGAGGCCGCCCGCCAGTGGTCCGCGGCCAAGGCCAGCAGCGAAGCCCGCGCCGCGCCGCTGGCCGGCATGCCTGCGCACGCGCAGGCCTTCGCCGGCGACCCGCAGGGGGATGCGGGCGCGCGTCAGCAGTTCGAGCACTCGCGCCGCAACTTCCTGGCCCTGGTCTTCTGCCTGATGCTGGGCACGGCCGCGCTGCCGCACATCCTGGTGCGCTACTACACCACGCCCTCGGTGCGCGAGGCGCGCAGATCGGTCACCTGGTCGGTGTTCTTCATCCTGCTGCTGTACCTGAGCGCGCCGGCGCTGGCGGTGCTGGTCAAGTACGAGCTGCTGAGCACGCTGGTCGGCGCGCCCTTCGACCGCCTGCCGGCATGGATCGCCAACTGGAACAAGGTCGACCCGGCGCTGCTGTCGGTGGAGGACATCAACCGCGACGGCCGGCTGCAGCTGGGCGAACTGCGCATCGGTGCCGACATCATCGTGCTGGCCACGCCCGAGATCGCCGGCCTGCCCTACGTGGTGTCGGCGATGGTCGCCGCCGGCGGACTGGCCGCCGCCTTGTCCACTGCTGACGGACTGCTGCTGACGATCTCCAACGCGCTGGGGCACGACCTGTACTACAAGATGATCAACCCGCAGGTGTCGACCTCGCAGCGCGTGATCATGACCAAGACGCTGATGCTGCTGGTGACGCTGGGCGCGGCCGCGGTCACGGCGCAGAAGCCGCCCGACCTGCTGCTGCTGGTGTCGGCAGCCTTCTCGATCGCCGCCGCCACCTTCTTTCCGGCGCTGGCGCTGGGCGTGTTCTGGCCGCGCGCCAACCACTGGGGCGCGGCGGCGGGCATGTCGGCCGGCTTCGGCCTCACGGCGTGGTACATGGCCACCACCGATCCCTGGCTGCACGGCCTGTTGGGGTTGCAGACGCCGATCGCGCTGTGGTGGGGCATTCAGCCGATGTCGGCCGCGGTCTTCGGCGTGCCGCTGGGCTTCGCGACCATCGTCGTCGTCAGCCTGCTCACGGGTCCGCCGAGCGCACGGCAGTTGCAACTGGTGCACACGCTGCGCTATCCGGCCGACGCGCAGCCGAAGCGCGTGGCCTCCTGAGCAAGAGCGGCCCTACATCTTCACCATCACATGCCGCGCGACGCTGTAGTCTTCCAGCGCGTACATGCTCAGGTCCTTGCCGTAGCCGCTGCTCTTCAGCCTGCCGTGCGGCATGTCGTTGACCAGCATGAAGTGGGTGTTGATCCAGGTGCAGCCGTACTGCAGCTTCTTCGCCACGCGCATCGCCGGCAGTGATCTCCATGTGCCCGCTCATCTGGGCGCACTCGACGAAGCTGGCGACGTGGTTGCGCTGGCGGTCGCTGATCAGCGGGCCGATCTCGGCCTCGGGATCGTCCTGCAGTCCGGCCTTGATGGTCTTCTTGCTCTTGCGCCACTCTCGCGGCCTCGCTCAATGAAGGACTTCGGTCGCCTGCCATCGGATGGTCGGCGTGATCGTCAAACCCAGCTCGCGAGCCGTCCGCCCGTTGACGACCAGCTCGAACTCGCGCGGTTGCTGCATCGGAAGCTCCTGCACGCGGGCGCCGCGCAGCAGCCGGTCGACCTGGTCGGCCATCTCGGCGAACATCGCCGGCATGCTGGCGCTGTACGACGCCAGGCACCCTGCGAGCACGTAGCCACGCTCCTCGCACAGCATCGGCATTGCGTACCGTGCCGCCGCGTCGATCAACAACCGCCTGTCCCGCGACACTGTCGGTGACGCCAGTTGCACCAGACCCTGGGCTCCCCAGGACTTGGCCGCTGCTACTGCCGCCGGCAAATCGGCGCCCTGCTTGACTTCGAACGCGCGCAAAGTCATCCCCAGCGGGCGTACTGCGTCGCCGAGCGCACGCAGCGCGGGGTCGTCGCTGGTTCGGCCTTCGCGGTGCCAGATGATGGCAATCCGAGTGATCTCCGGCACCAGCTGCCGCAGCAGATCGATGCGCTTGGCCGAGAGCTCCCAGTCCTGGAAAGCGATGCCGCTGAACATGCCTCCGGGCCGTGCTAGTGACTCGACAAATCCGCTGCCCACCGGGTCGCTGGTGACGACGATGGTCGGGATCGTCGTTGTCGCGCTCTGCACCGCACGTATCGCCTGCGGCCCGGCCGTGACGATCACGTCGGGCTTGAGTGCGACTAGTTCGGTGGCCAGCGCTGGCAGCCGCTCGAAGCGCCCTTCGGCCGACCGCTGGTCGAGCGTGATCGTGCGGCCGTGGACGTAGCCCAGCACGCGCATGCGCTCGATGAAGGCAGCCGTCGTCAACGCCTGCATCTTCGAGTCGAGGCCGAGGTAGGCGATCCGCGGCAGCCGATCGGCGCCCATGGCGAACACCCATCCGAGTGCGGCCAGGACGAGTGCCAGCGCCCGCAGGTGTCGCATTCCCATTGGACTCTCCCGTCTGACGACCAGCCGAGTTTCATCGGGGCTTGAGCGCCGTCTGCGGCTCGGCATCGACCGCGGCGCGGATGGCATTCATGAGTGCGAGCCGGGCCTGGATCGAGGCTGGACTGAAGCCGAGGTCCGGCGCGGCGCTGTTGATGGCCACCACCAGGCCGCGTGCCGGGTCGACATGGATCACCTGGCCGTACAGACCGCGGGCGACGAATCGGCCGTCGTCGAGCGTCCACCACTGGTAGCCGTAGCCGGAACCGGGCTGGCCGATGTCGAACTGCTTGCGCGTCGCCGCCTGCAACCATCCGTCGGGCAGGATCGGGCGCCCGTCCACACGGCCGCCGTCGAGCATGAACTGGCCGAAGCGCGCAAAGTCGCGAGTGCTCGCCTGGATGCAGCAGCCGGCATGCTCGTGTTCGGAGCGGTCGAGCATCCACGACGCGTCGCGTTCCATGCCGTAGGCCGCCCAGATCTTTTCCGACGCATAGCGGGCCAAGGTCTTGCGCGTGGCGCGCGAGACGACCACGCCGAGCAGGTTGGTCTCGCCGGTGTTGTAGTGCCAGCGTGCGCCGGGTGCACTGTCGCGGCGCAGCGTCTTCATGTAGCTGACGGTGGCGTCCACGCCAGGCGCGACCGAGGTCGAGAAGAACAGCGACACGTCCGACGCGGGGTCGCCATAGCCCTCATTCCACTGGACACCGGTGGACATCGTCAGCAGCTGCTGCAGCGTGACGCCTTCGTAGGCGCTGCCCTGCAGCTCGGGGAGGTAGCGCGTGACGGCGTCGTCGACGCTGCGGATGAAACCATCCCGGATCGCCGCGCCGACCAGCGTGCCGGTCAGCGACTTGGCCACCGAGAACGACACCCAGCGGCCGGCCGCGCCGAAGCCATGGGCATAGTGCTCCAGCCGCAGCCGGCCGCGGTGCAGCACCACGAGGGCCGCAAGTCCGAAGTCGTCGACGTTGCGCTGCAGTTGCTGCGCACCGGCGCCACCTGGTGCAAAGCCGGCGAGCGGCGCACCCTGCGGCAGGGCGTGAACCGCCGGGCCGCGCGCGATCATCCGCGCCGGATAGACCTGGTCCCAGTGGGCAAAGCCGAACTCGCGCTCGCCCTGGGTCCACGTGGACACCGGGCGGCGCGCCAGCTCCTGCGGGTCGATCTCGCCGGCAGCCACCCCTGCCGTGGCGCAGGCCAGCAGCAGGCTGCGCAGGCCGAGGCGTTGGACGCGGCGTGGCAGCCACCGCATGAATGAGCTTGAAAGCCGCATGGGCGATCTCCTGACGAATGGGGACAGGCCGCTTGCCGATGTCGGTTCGGCCGACGCAGAATGGCTGTCGCGTTCGCCCGAGTCATTGGCCCCGCTCTGAAAGATTCCTGAAAAGGAGCTGAATCAGCGCCATGTCCACGCCCGACCGCCTCGCATTCGGCGATTTCGTGCTCGACCGCTCGCAGCGACGGCTGCTGCGCGGCGACGGCAGCGTCGTGGCGCTGACACCGCGGCTGTACGGCGCGCTGCTGTTGTTCGTCGAATCCGATGGGCGGCTGCTGGACAAGGACACGCTGATGCGGTCGCTGTGGCCGCGCCTGGTGGTCGAGGAAAACAACCTGAGCCAGGTGATCTCCGGGCTGCGTCATGCGCTGGACGACGATCCGAAGGACAGCCGCTACCTGGTCACCGTGCCTCGCGTGGGTTTCCGCTTCGTGGCCGCGGCTCATGCGCTCCCCGACGCGGCGAGGCCGGTCCTGGCAAGCTTGTCTGCGGCGTCTGCGCCAGTGCCCGCCGCAGGCGGTGCGCGAGCCGGCCATGCAGCGGAGTTTCCGTCATCGGCGGCCGAGCACGGGGTTGCAGTCACGCGGCCGCACAGCCGGCGCGGCGTGCTCGCATCGGCGGCGGCCGTGGCGGGCGCCTTCGCGGCCGCGGCGTGGTGGGCCGTGCCGCGAAGGCCGCAAGGTCCGGCCACCGCGCCGCCGGGCGGCGCCAGCGGCTACACGCGCAACGCCGAGGCGTTCCGGCTCTACGAGGCGGCGATGTGGTGCATGCAGAGCCTGCGCAGCGAGGATCTCGACCGCGGGTTGCACCTGCTCGGCCGGGCTCTGGCGCTGGACCCGGATTTCGCGCAGGCGTGGGTCGCCGTCGCACGGATCCACCGCCAGAGGCTGTTGATCGACATTCGGCCGGCCGAGGTGTTCGGGCCGGCGGAGACGGCGTTGCGGCGCGCTGCCGCGCTCGCACCGAGGCTGACCGAGGTCTTGGTCGGACGCGGGCTCGCCCACTGGCTCTACGAGTTCGACTGGCCAGCTGCTGAACGTGCCTTCCGGGCCGCGCTGGCAGCCTACCCGAACGCGCCGGGAGCCCATTTCGGGCTGGCGCAACTGCAGCTGGCGCAGGGCCGCGTCGTAGCGGGGGTGGCTCACCTGCGCAGGGCGCTCGAACTCGCACAGCGGCCTCTGCTGTTCCATTCAGCGCTGTTCAATAGCGTTGCGGTCAGCTATCTGCTCGACCTCGGGCACCGCGCCGAGGCACGGGAGCGACTGGATGCGGTGCTGGCGCAGGCGCCTGACGCCTGGCCGCTGCTCATGCTGCTCGGCAAGTTGCGGCTCGCCGAGGGACGCGTCGACGATGGCATCGCGGCGCTGCGCCGGGCAGCCGCGCTCGGGGGTGACAGCTCGCGGCCGCAGGCGATGCTGGGCGTCCACCTGGCCGCCGTGGGTCAGGGCGACGAAACCCGGCAGTTGCTCGTGGCGCTCGAGGCTCGCAGCCGCACGCGCTTCGTGCCGCCGAGCGCGATCGCCGCGCTGCACGCGGCGCTCGGCCAGGTCGGGCCGGCACTGGACGCCCTGGAGCAGGCGGTCGCCGTGCGCGACACTCGCGTGGTCTTTCTCAAGGACGACCCGTACTGGCGCATGCTGCGCCCCGAACCGCGCTTCGCCGCGTTGCTGAAGCAGCTCAGGCTCGACCGCTTCGGGCCTGGCCTGTCGCAGGCCTGAGCCCGGAGTTGTCAGCGCGCCGCCGTCGAGCCCTCTCGTCGGCGGAGGTCTCGGCGGAGGCCCGCTACATCTTCACCATCACGTGCCGAGCGACGCTGTAGTCCTCCAGCGCGTACATGCTCAGGTCCTTGCCGTAGCCGGAGGACTTGAGTCCCCCGTGCGGCATCTCGTTGACCAGCATGAAGTGGGTGTTGATCCAGGTGCAGCCGTACTGCAACTTCTTGGCCACGCGCATCGCGCGGCCCACGTCCTGCGTCCACACGCTCGACGCCAGCCCGTAGTCGCTGTCGTTGGCCCAGGCGATGGCCTGCTCGGTGTCGGTGAAGCGCGTCACGCTGACCACCGGGCCGAAGACCTCGCGCTTGACGATCTCGTCCTCCTGGCGCGCGCCGGCAATCACTGTCGGTTCGTAGAAGAAGCCGGTGCCGCCGCGCGCCTTGCCGCCGGCGGTGATTTCCATGTGGCCGCTCATCTGCGCACGCTCGACGAAGCTGGCGACGCGGTTGCGCTGGCGGTCGCTGATCAGCGGGCCGATCTCGGCCTCGGGGTCGTCCTGCAAGCCGGCCTTGATGGTCTTGACCGCGCTGCTCAGGTCGGCCACCAGCCTGTCGTAGACCTTGGCACCGGCGTAAACGCGGCAGGCTGCCGTGCAGTCCTGCCCGGCGTTGTAGTAGCCGAAGGTGCGCAGCCCTTCGACCACGCTGGTAATGTCGGCATCGTCGAAGACGATCACCGGCGCCTTGCCGCCCAGTTCCAGGTGCGTGCGCTTCAGCGTGCCGGTGGCGGCTTGCAGGATCTTGCGGCCGGTGCTGACATCGCCGGTCAGACTCACCATCGCCACCTTCGGATGCTCCACCAGCGGCTGGCCGACCGATGCGCCACGGCCAGTGATGACGTTGAGCACGCCCTTCGGGAATATCTCGGCCGCCACCCGCGCCAACAGCAGCGTGCTCAGCGGCGTCTGCTCGCTGGGCTTGATGACCACGCAGTTGCCCGCGGCCAATGCCGGCGCGATCTTCCAGGCCGCCATCATCAGCGGGTAGTTCCACGGCGCGATGGAGCCGACCACGCCCACGGGATCGCGGCGGATCATGCTGGTGTGGCCGGCCAGGTATTCATTGGCCACCGTGCCGCTGACGCAGCGCGCCGCGCCCGCAAAGTAGCGCAAGCAGTCGGCCACCGCCGGGAGCTCGTCGCCCAGCGCGCGCGCATAGGGCTTGCCGCAGTTCAGGCTTTCCAGCCGGGCGAACTGCTCGCCGCGCGCTTCGATGGCGTCGGCCAGCTTCAGCAGCAATCGAGAGCGCTCCATCGGCGTGCTCTCGCTCCAGCCGTCGAAGGCACGGTGCGCGGCCGATACGGCCTTGTGCACCTGCTCGACCGAGGCTTCCGGCAATGCCACCAGCAGTTCGCCGGTGGACGGGTTCAGCACCTTCTCGGCCTCGCCTTCACCGGCGACGAAGGCGCCGTCGATCAGCAGTTGGGTGGGTAGAACGAAGTCGCTCATGGGATCTCCTTTTCAGCGGTGCACCGGCTCGTCGGCGCGGGTCAACCAGTAGGCGGCGAGGATCGGGACGAAGGTCAGCGCGATGATCACCACCGCCACCACGTTGGTCACCGGGCGCTGGCGCGGTCGGATCAGCTCCTGCAGCATCCAGATCGGCAGCGTGGTCTGCTGCCCGGCGGTGAAGGTGGTGACGATGACCTCGTCGAAGCTCAGCGCGAAAGCCAGCAGTGCACCGGCCAGCAGCGCTGAGCCCAGCTGCGGCAGGATGATGTGGCGCACGGTCTGGAAGCCGTCGGCACCCAGGTCCATCGAGGCTTCGATCAGGTTGGGTTGAAGCCGCCGCAGCCGCGCGATGGCGTTGTTGAACACCACCACCACGCAGAAAGTGGCGTGGCCGATGACGATGGTCCAGAACGAGAACGGAATGTGCAGCGTGCCGTAGGCCGAGCGCAGCGCGATACCGGTGATGACGCCGGGCAGTGCGATCGGCAGGATCAGCAGCAGCGAGATCGCGTCACGACCGAAGAAGGACGCGCGCGCCAGCGCCGCCGCGGCCAGCGCCCCCAGCACCACCGCGACGGCGGTGGACCAGGCCGCCACCTCGAAGCTGAGTGTGATCGCCGCCCACACGTCCTCGCGCTGCCAGGCCACGCCGAACCACTGCGTGGTCAGCGCCGGCGGCGGGAAGACGTAGCTCTTGTCCTCGGCACTGAAGGCATACAGGATGATCAGCGCCAGCGGGATGTGCAAGAAGGCGATCGCGCCCCAGGCCGCGGTCTTCAGCCCGAACGAGGCGCGTGGGTCAGAGCGCATCGAAGGCCCCCAGACGCTTGGCCAGCCAAAGATACACGCCGACGACGACGATCGGCACCAGCGAGAACGCCGCCGCGAACGGCAGGTTGCCGGCCACGCCCTGCTGCATGTACACCACCTGGCCGATGTAGCGCGTGCTGTCGCCGATGACCTGCGGAATGATGTAGTCGCCCAGCGTCAGGCTGAAGGTGAAGATCGAGCCCGCCGCGATGCCCGGCAGCGCCAGCGGCAGGATCACCTTGCGCAAGGTCAGCGCAGGGCTCGCGCCCAGGTCGGACGAGGCTTCGATGTACGAACCCGGAATGCGCTCGATCGCCGCCTGCACCGGCAGGATCATGAACGGCAGCCACATGTAGACGAAGACGGTGAAGGTACCGATGGCCGAGAAGCTCAAGGACGGCCCGCCGATGGCCGGCAGGCTCAGCAGTGCGTCGAGCAGCCACACCAGGTGCAGTTCGTGCGCCAGCCACGAGATCGCGCCCTCGCGCGCCAGCAGCAGCTTCCACGCGTACAGCCGCACCAGATAGCTCGACCACAGCGGCAGCATCACGGCAATGTACAGCGCCGCCTTCTGCGTGCCCGTGGCGTAACGCGCCATGAAGTAGGCCAGCGGGAAGGCGATGAGCACGCAGGTCAGCGTCACGGCCACCGCCATCGTCACCGAGCGGCGCACCACGTCGAGGTTGGCCGGGTTGCCGATTTCGACGAAGTTCTGCAGCGTGAACTCGCGCACCACCTGGCCGGTGAAATCGTCGATGCCGAAGAAGGCATTGGCCAGCAACGCGAACAATGAGCCGAGGTAGATGACGCCGAACCACAGCAGCGGCGGCGCCAGCAGCGCCAGCAGCAGCAGCCCGCGACGGGTGTACAGCAGGTCGGAGATGCGGCGCTGCAGGCCACCGGCCGCCGCGGGCAAGGCCTGCGCCGCGTTCACGCCGCCGGCTCCGCGTCAAGCGCATGCACCGCGCCCGCGTCCCAATGCAGGTGCACCGCTTCGCCCGGCGCGGGCCAGCGGGTGCCGGGTGCTTCAGGCAGGTCGGCTTGCAGCAGCGCGCCGGCGGCATCGACTTTGAGGCGCGTGAAGGCGCCGAAGTACTGCACCTCGCGCACCGCGCCGCTGACGCGCGCGTCGTCGGCAACTCCAAGGCGGATGCGCTCGGGCCGCAGCATCGCGCTGGCGCGTCCGGTCAGGCGCATCGCCGCATCGCCGTCCAGCACATTGGCTGCGCCGACGAAGTTGGCGACGAAACGGGTGGCCGGCGCGTTGTAGACCTGATGCGGCGTGCCCACCTGCTCCAGCCGGCCGCGGTTGAACACGCCGATGCGGTCGCTCATCGACAGCGCCTCGTGCTGGTCGTGGGTGATGAACAGGAAGGTGATGCCCAAGCGCCGCTGCAGCGCCTTCAGCTCGCTTTGCATCTGCTCGCGCAGCTTCAGGTCCAGCGCGCCCAGCGGCTCGTCGAGCAGCAGCACCTGCGGCTGGCTGATCAGCGCGCGCGCCAGCGCCACACGCTGGCGCTGGCCGCCCGACAGCTGCGCCGGCCGGCGCTCGCCGACGCCGGCCAGCTCCACCAGCGCCAGCAGCTCGTCGGCGCGGCGCGCGCGTTCGGTCCTGTCCACCTTGCGCACCATCAGCGCATAAGCGACGTTGTCGCGAATGCTCATGTGCGGGAACAGCGCGTAGTCCTGGAACACGGTGTTCACCGGCCGCGCATAGGGCGGCTGCATCGTCACGTCCTGCCCGCCGATCAGCACCCGGCCGGCGGTGGGCAGCGTGAAACCGCCGATCATGCGCAGGCAGGTGGTCTTGCCCGAGCCCGAAGGCCCGAGCAAGGTGAAGAACTCGCCGGCCTCGATGTTCAGATCGACGCCGTCGACCGCGCGCACCTCATGGCCGGCGGTGCCGAAGACACAGGAGACGCGGTCGAGCGTGACCGCTGCCGTCATCTATCGGCCACCCAAGACGGCGATGTAGTCGGAGACCCACTTGTGATAGGGCACGCACTGGTCGTTGTGGCTGGCGCACTTGGTCGTCGGCGTCTTCCAGAACGAGATCTTCTCGAAGTCTTCGTAGCCCTGGCGCTTGCATCCGTCGTCCTTGAGCAGCGCATTGCCCTTGCAGGCGGCAGGCACCGCGGGCACCGAACCGAACCAGGCCGACAGGTCGCCCTGCAGCTTCGGGTTCAGCGAGTGTTCCAGCCACAGATAGGCGCAGTTCGGGTGCTTGGCATCGACATGCATCATCGTGCTGTCGGCCCAGCCGGTGGCGCCTTCGACCGGCACCACGGTGGCGATCGGCCGCTTCTTCGAACCCAGGATGTTGGCCTGGAACTGCCAGCTGCCCGAGGCGACCACGCCTTCGTTGGTGAAGTCGTCGATCTGCACGAAGGCGTCGTGCCAGTACTTGCCGACGATCTTGCGCTGGCCGCGCAGCAACTCCAGCGCGGCCTTGTACTGCGCTTCGTTCAGCTCGTACGGGTCCTTGATGCCGAGCGCCGGGTTCTTCTTCATCAGGTACAGCGCGGCGTCGGCGATGTAGATCGGCCCGTCGAAGGCCTGCACGCGGCCCTTGTTGCTCTTGCCGTCGGGCAGCGTCTGCTCTTCGAAGACGACGTTCCAGCTGGTGGGCGGCTTGTCCTTGAAGACGTCCTTGTTGTACATCAGCACGTTCCAACCCCACTGGTAGGGCACGCCGTAGTGGGTGTTGTTCTCGTAGTGCCAGGGCGCCTTCTGCAGCCGCGGGTCGATGTTCTTGTAGCTGGGGATCAGGCCGACGTTGATCGGCTGCAGCTTCTTGCCGCGGATCAGCCGTGTGCTCGCGTCGCCCGAAGCGGTGACCAGGTCGAAGCCGCCCTCGTTCATCAGCGCCACCATCTCGTCGCTGGTACCTGCGGTCTTGACGTTCACCTTGCAGCCGGTCTTCTTCTCGAAGTCGGTCACCCAGTCGAAGGCCTTGTCGGTGGCGCCGCGTTCGATGTAGCCGGCCCAGGCCACGATGTCGACCTGGCCCTCGCCCTTGCCGAGCTTCTGCACGGCCTTCTGCGCGGTGACGGGCGTGGCGACGGCCAAGGCCGCCGCGGCAACGGTGATGGCGCTTAGCAGCGGAAAGCGGCGTGTCGTCGTCATGGGCAATCTCCTGTCAGGGGTGGACAACCACGCCAGCGGCGCGGCACAGGGACTGCACGATACGGGCGCCGCGCGGCGCCGTGAAATTCAATGGCGCGGCGGCGAGCGGTCTCGAAAAGCGATATCCATATAAACCCGAGGCCCTCAGCCGAACCAGGCCACCTTGCCGGTGGCCACGTCGTGCATCGCGTAGACGATCTTCAGCTTGCCTTCGCGCACCAGGCCGGCCATGGTCTCGCTGCGGCTGGTCAGCTGCGCGGCCGCGTCCTTGGCGTTGCGCTCGGCCACGCGCTGCACCAGCGCCTTGTCCTTGGACGAAGGCACGCCCTTGTAATTCAGCTGGGCCAGCGCCGGGCGGATCTGCTGCAGCACGCCGGTCAGGCTGCCCAGTTTGGCATCGTCGATCGCACCCTTGACCGCGCCGCATTCGCTGTGGCCCAGCACGACGACCAGCTTGGCGCCGGCCAGCGCAGTGGCGAACTCCAGGCTACCGATGATGTCGGTGCTGGCGATGTTGCCGGCGATGCGTGCCACGAACATGGCGCCGATCTGCTGGTCGAACACCAGCTCCGGCGGCACGCGGCTGTCGATGCAGCCGAGCACGGCAGCGAAGGGCGCCTGCTGCGTCGCGGTGCTGCGCACCTGCTCCAGCAGGTCGCAGTTGAGCGCCTGTCCGGCGACGAAGCGCGCGTTGCCGTCCTGCAGGCGCTGCAGCGCCTCGGCCGGCGTCTTGGCCTGCTGCATCTGCGGCGTGAAGGCCACGCATTGGTCCTTGGCCTGTGCGCTGTCGGTGGCGGCCAACCCCGTGAGGACGGTCAGGCTGGCAAGGGATTGGCGTCGATTCAGCATGAAGCGCTCCGCGTGCAATGAGTCGGCGATTCTGCGGGCAAGCGCCGACGTCGTGGCGTCAGACGCCAACTCTGTGAAACACTCGCCGCACACCTTGGGCGACCCGCATTCGATCATGGCGCAGCAACACCCCACACGCATCCTGCACCGGCAGATGAGCCACATCCTGCCCGTCGCCGCCAGCGCCCAGGGCGTGTTCATCACCGACGGCCAGGGCCGCCGGTACCTCGACGCCTGCGGCGGCGCGGCCGTATCCTGCCTGGGCCACGGCCACCCCGAGGTGCTGGCGGCGATGCACGCGCAGCTCGATCGGCTGGCCTACGCGCACACCAGCTTCTTCACCAGCCAACCGGCGGAGGAACTGGCCGACGTGCTGGTGCAGGGCGCGCCGGCTGGCACCAGCCACGCCTACTTCGTGTCCGGCGGGTCCGAGGCGGTGGAAGCGGCGCTGAAACTGGCGCGCCAATACTTCGTGGAGATCGGCCAGCCGCAGCGCCGCCACTTCATCGCACGCCGCCAGAGCTACCACGGCAACACGCTGGGTGCGCTGGCCGTGGGCGGCAACGCGATGCGGCGCACCCAGTTCGCGCCCTTGCTGATCGACGTGACGCATGTCGCGCCCTGCTACGAATACCGTGATCGCCAACCGGGCGAAAGCGCCGAAGCCTACGGCCAGCGCCTGGTGGCCGAACTGTCCGCGGCCATCGACGAGCTGGGCGGCGAGAACGTCATCGCCTTCGTCGCCGAGACCGTCGGCGGCGCGACGCAGGGCGCGGTGACCCCCGTGCCGGGCTACCTGCGCGGCGTGCGCGAGCTGTGCAGCCGCCACGGCATCCTGCTGATCCTGGACGAGGTGATGTGCGGTATGGGCCGCTGCGGCACGCTGCATGCCTGCGAGGCCGAAGGCGTGGTCCCCGACCTGCTGGTCGTGGCCAAGGGCCTGGGCGGCGGCTACCAGCCGATCGGCGCGGTGCTGGCGCAAGCGCAGGTGGTCGAGGCCTTCGCCCAGGGCAGCGGCGCTTTTCAGCACGGCCACACCTACATCGGCCATGCGATGGCCTGTGCCGCGGCGCTGGCGGTGCAGCAGGTGATCCGCCGCGACCGGCTGCTCGATCGCGTGCAGCGCCAGGGTGCCGGCCTGCGCGAGCGACTGCAGGCCGCGTTCGGCAACCATCCGCAGGTCGGCGACATCCGCGGCCGCGGCCTGTTCCAGGCCATCGAGCTGGTCGCCGACCGCTCGAGCCAAGCGACCTTCGATCCGGCGCTGAAGCTGCACGCGCGCATCAAGGCGCGGGCCATGGCCGAGGGGCTGATGGTCTACCCGATGGGCGGCACCGTCGACGGCCGGCACGGCGACCATGTGCTGCTGGCGCCGCCCTTCATCGTCGACGATGCGCAGCTGGACCTGATCGTGCAGCGCCTGGCGCGGGCCGTCGACGCGGCATTGGCGGAAGTCCCGCATTAACAGGCACGGTGCTTGCGTTATCGTCGGCTCACCCCCCAACCTTCCGCAGGAGTCCGACGATGACACGAAGCACCACCCCGCTGCGCGCCGCGCTGGCCGTATCCGCCCTGGCCCTCGCCCTGCCGTGGACACCGGCGGTCGCGCAGCAGAAGTTCGTGACCATCGGCACCGGCGGCGTGACCGGCGTGTACTACGCCGCTGGCGGCGCCATCTGCCGGCTGGTCAACAAGGACCGCGCCAAGCACGGCATCCGCTGCTCGGTCGAATCCACCGGCGGCTCGGTCTTCAACGTCAACACCATCAAGTCCGGCGAACTCGACTTGGGCTTCGCTCAATCCGACGTGCAGTTCAACGCCTTCAAGGGCCTGGGCGCCTTCAAGGATGCCGGGGCCTGGACCGACGAGCGCGCGGTGTTTTCGGTGCACCCCGAGCCCTTCACGGTGCTGGCGCGCAAGGAGGCCGGCGTCAAGAGCTTCGCCGACTTCAAGGGCAAGCGCTTCAACGTCGGCAACCCCGGCTCGGGCACGCGTTCGTCGATGGAAGAACTGCTGGGGGCGATGAACTGGAAGCTCAGCGACTTCTCGCTGGCCTCGGAGCTGAAGGCCGACGAACACGGCCCGGCGCTGTGCGACGGCAAGATCGACGGCTTCTTCTACGCCGTGGGCCACCCCTCGGCCAACATCCAGGACCCCACCACGTCCTGCGGTGCCAAGTTGGTGGCGCTGACCGGCCCGGCCGTGGACAAGCTGGTCGTCGAGCGTCCCTACTACGCCAAGGCCACCGTGCCCGCCGGGCTGTATCCCAACAACCCCGACGCGACCGAGACCTATGGCGTGCTGGCCACGGTGGTGTCGTCGAGCAAGGTACCGGCCGACACGGTGTACGCGGTGGTGAAGGCGGTGTTCGACAACTTCGAGGAGTTCAAGAAACTGCACCCGGCGCTGGCCAACCTGAAGCCCGAGAACATGATCAAGGACGGCCTGTCGGCGCCGCTGCACGAAGGCGCCATCCGCTACTACAAGGAGAAGGGCTGGATCAAGTAGGCGGCCACGCCATTCATGGCCACCGACATCGAGAAGGCACCCGCCGCGCTGCAGGAACTGGTCGCCGAGGTCGACACCGGCCGGCGCGAGCCCAAGGGCGTCGCCCGGCATGTGATCTTCGGCACCGCGCTGGCCTGGGCGCTGTTCCAGCTGTGGTACGCGTCGCCGCTGCCCTTCGTGCTGCGCATCGGCGTGCTCAACGACACCGAGGCGCGCTCGATCCACCTGGCCTTCGCGCTGTTCCTGGCCTTCATGGCCTGGCCGGCGTTCAAGCGTTCGCCGCGCGACCGCATCCCGGTTCTCGACATCGTGTTCGCGCTGGCCGGCGCCTTTGCCGGCGGCTACCTGCTGCTGTTCTACGCGCAGCTGGCGACAAGGCCGGGCCAGCCGACGACGATGGACATCGTCGTCGCCAGCGCCGGCATCCTGCTGCTGCTGGAGGCCACGCGCCGCGCCGTGGGCTGGCCGATGGCGGCGCTGGCGGTGATCTTCCTGGCCTACTGCATGCTGGGCTCGCACATGCCCGAGGTGCTGTCGCACAAGGGCGTGTCGCTGAACCGTCTGCTGTCGCACATGTGGCTCACCACCGAGGGCGTGTACGGCATCGCGCTGGGCGTGTCCGCCGGCACGATCTTCGTCTACGTGCTCTTCGGCTCGCTGCTCGACCGCGCCGGCGGCGGCAACTACATGATGCAGGTCAGCTTCGCCGCGCTGGGCCATCTGCGCGGCGGCCCCGCCAAGGTGGCGGTGGTGTCCTCGGCGCTGAACGGCATGATCTCCGGCTCGTCGGTCAGCAACGTGGTGTCGGGCGGCATCTTCACCATCCCGCTGATGAAGAAGGCGGGCTACGGCGGCGTCAAGGCCGGCGCCATCGAGACCATGAGCTCGGTCAACGGCCAGATCATGCCGCCGGTGATGGGCGCCGCGGCCTTCCTGATGGTCGAGTACGTCGGTATCCCGTACTCGGAGGTGGTCAAGCATGCGCTGCTGCCCGCGGTGCTGTCGTACATCGGGCTGCTGTACATCGTGCACCTCGAGGCACTGAAGCTGGGCATGATGCCCATCGTCGACCGCAAGCCGCGCGGCTGGGGCGATGCGCTGCTGCGCCTGGGCCTGGGGCTGTCGGGCACCATCATCGCCATCGCGGCGATGTACTACCTGCTGTCGGCGATCAAGTCCGTGCTCGGCGAACACGCCGGCTGGGCCATCGCGGTGGTGATGGCAACGGTGTACCTGGTCGCCATCCGCCAAGCCGCGCGCTGCCCCGACCTGCCGCAGGACATCGACATCGACAACCCCAAGGCGATGGACACCTGGCCCACGGTCGAGGCCGGGCTGCACTACCTGTTGCCCATCGCCACGCTGATCTGGTGCCTGATGGTCGAGGAGATGTCGCCGTCGCTGTCGGCCTTCTGGGCCATCGCGGTGCTGATCGTGCTGATGCTGACGCAGCGCGGGCTGGTCGAGTTCTTCCGCGGCAAGCCCACCGCCGGCACCTTGCGCAACGGCTTCGTCGAGGTCGTGCACGGCATGAACGACGGCTCGCGCAACATGATCGGCATCGGCGTGGCCACGGCCACCGCCGGCATCATCGTCGGCGCGATCACGCTCACCGGCCTGGGCCTGCGCATGACCGAGTTCGTCGAATTCGTCAGCCAGGGCAACGTGATCGCCATGCTGCTGTTCATCGCCTTCGTCTGCCTGGTGCTCGGCCTGGGTGTACCCACCACCGCCAACTATGTGCTGGTGGCCACGCTGATGGCGCCGGTGGTGGTGGAGCTGGGCGCGCAGAGCGGGCTGATCATCCCGCTGATCGCGGTGCACCTGTTCGTCTTCTACTACGGGATCATGGGCGACATCACGCCGCCGGTGGGGCTGGCCACCTTCGCCGCGGCGGCGATCAGCGGCGAGGACGCCATCCAGACCGGCATCCAGGGCTCGGTGTACGCGCTGCGCACGGTGATCCTGCCCTTCATCTGGATCTTCAACCCGCAGCTGCTGCTGATCGACGTGCACAGCACCGGCGAACTGCTGCGCGTGGTGGCGGCCAGCGTGATCGCGATGCTGGTCTTCGCCGCGGTGACGATGAACTGGTTCCGCGTCAAGTGCCGCTGGTGGGAGACGGCGCTGCTGGCACTGGCCGTGGTGCTGCTGTTCCGTCCCGACATGTTCATGGAACGCATCGCGTCGCCCTACCGCGACGCCGCACCGGCCGAGGTGTTCGAGATCGCGAAGAACGCGCCGTCCAACGCCAGCCTGGTGATGACCATCCACGGCACCACGCTCGAAGGCGACGACATCACCAAGACCGTGGGCCTGCAGCTGGGCGAGGCCGGCGCCGACGGCCGCAAGCGCCTGGCCGACGGCGGCTTGCAGCTGGTGCCGCT
>Ga0315912_10002072_pt1 | contig 22377 bp, 19 predicted proteins | sample VfabasoilMG_FD_204469 | JGI IMG/M metagenome (GOLD analysis project Ga0315912, IMG submission 204469) | Garden soil microbial communities collected in Santa Monica, California, United States - V. faba soil | ecosystem: Environmental > Terrestrial > Soil > Garden | place: USA: California...
ACCCAGTGCCCCGAGTTGGAAAGCTCGTGATAGTGCACCTTCGCCGCTGCCGGCAGCGTGCGCGCACGCTCGCGGAGCTCTGGCGTCCAGCGGTCGCTGCGCTCGGCCACGACGAGCTCTAGCTCCGGGCGCTCACGCGCCTGCTGCAGGAAGCCCCAGAGATCGACGCGAAAGTAGTCGCGCATCAGCTCTTCGATGGCGTCGAGATGAAAGGTCCAGATGTAGCTCTGCCCGTCCCGCTTCAGGTTGGTGGCCATCCAATCGGCGAGACCGCTGGAGAGCCGTGCCTGCGTGACCAGATGGTTGACCACGTCACGGCGGCTCGGCGCGGGCATGGGGACCGCTCGCACGGCGCGGATCACGGCGGACACTTCGCTGTCTTCCTCGCCACCCGGTTGTGGCCCAGGCACCGAATCCAGCACCCACACCTGGCCGAGCGCGCTCGAGGCGCCAGCAGCCGCCTCCTGGCGGGTGTACTCGAGCGCCACCTTGCCGCCGAAGGAATGCCCGATCAAGAGCTCGGGAGCGCCGCCGAGATGTTGCCCGAGCGCGCGCAGATCGCCTGCGCACGCCGCCAGCGTGTTCGGTGCCGGCGCGCCGCTCGACTGCCCGTGATGGCGCAGGTCGCACAGCACATACCGAAACTCGGGGCGCCGCTCGGCGAGCTTCTGGATGAAACGACTGAAATTCTGCCCGGAGCCGAGGGCCCCGTGCAGCACAAACGCCAGCCGGCGGGCGCCCGCGGCCTCCACCACCCGGTGCGCCAGTAAGAAACTCACAGCCGCTCCCCGACGTTAATCTCGCATCGCTTCGATCGGCGACAGGCGGGCCGCGCGAATCGCCGGGAAGAAGCCGCCCAGAATGCCCATGGCCCCGCCCGCTGCGATCGACCCGAAGATGATGCCCGGCGACGCATCGAACGAGAACGTGATCTCCTGCCAGGTCGCGAAATTCATCATCGAAAAGTCGACCGCTGTCATGCCCATCGATGCCACGGCCCCGAGCACTCCGCCGATCAGCGCCAACACGCTCGACTCGATCAGAAACGACAGCAACACCTCGGAGCGCGAAAACCCGAGGGCCCGCAGTGTGCCCACTTCCTTGGAGCGCTGGGAGACGGCGCCATACATGGTGATCATGGCGCCGATCATCGCACCCACCGAGAAGAAGAAGGCGATGATGCCACCAAGCCAGCTGATGAAGAGCGACGTCCCCTCCGACTGCTTGTCGTAGTACACGGCCTCGCGCATCGGCTCGAGCCCGAGTTGCTTGTCGTTCTCCAGGTACGCGGCGAGCCCGTCGTACGCGCTCGGCGACTCCAGCACCAACGTCACCGACGAGGCGGAGCTGCCCCGTCCGAACGACGTCCGCAGCGTTTCGATGTCCGCCCAGACCTCCGACTCGAAGGAAGAGCCAGCGGCTTCAAAAACGCCCACCACGCGCACGGGGCGGTTCTTTTTCAGCTCAAAACTCGATTCGAGCTCGAGGCCCTTGAAACGCCCCCGCACGCCACGCCCGATGATCACCTCGTCCGTACCTGGCCGCGCGGGCCGCCCGTCCACGATGCGCACCTCAGGCCGTACCTTCATGACCTGCGGCGGCACGCCGCGCACCAGGATGTTCGACACCATGCCGTCGGCGCCGCCCAGCTTGTCCATGGCGATCACGACCACGACCTCTGGGCTGCCGAGCAGCTGCCCGTCAGCGTCGCGCTTCACGCCCGGCGCCGCCATCGCCAGGCTCACCACATTCGGGTCGAGTCCGCTCGCCATCTCGGTGTCGGAGCCCTTGCGCAGCACCAGCGCGCGCGCGGAAGAACCTGCGGTCACGAGCGTGTCGCGAATCCCCTTGCCGAGCATCAACGCCGACGAGAGCACGAAGACGACCAGACCGATACCGAGGGCGGTGGCGATCGTCGTCGCCTTGCGCACGAACAGGCTTCGCACGTTGTAGCTGATGGGAATCATCGGGCCCTCTTTCCGTACTCAGTGGCTCAGCCTGCGCGCCGCAGAGCGTCCACGACCTTGAGCTGCGAAGCGGTGTATGCCGGCAAGGCCGCCGCGACCAAGCCGAGCGCCGCCGCCAGGATCAGCGCTGCGACGGCCGTCATGGGGTCGATGCGGAAGAAGGGGAAAAACGCCCCCATGTTCTCCTCCAGGAACAGGCCAACCCCTTTCTCCACGAAGGGGTAGGAGACCAAGAGGCCGAGCACACCGCCCAGCGTGCTGACGACGACCGCCTCGCTCAGCACGAACACCACCAGGTGCTTGGGCAAGAACCCGATCGCTCGCAGCACGCCATACTCGTGGGTGCGCTCGCGCACCCCCATGGCCACCGTGTTGCCGAGGATCAGCACCATGATCGCCAGAATGACCAGGCTCACCACGTCAACGGCCTTGAGCACCGCCGAGATCATGCCGATGAACGAGGTGTTCATGGCGCGCTCGCTCATGCTCAGGGTCTGCACGTCGCGCTCGTCAAACTTGACGTCGATGGCCTTGGAGATATCGGCAGAACGACCCGGGTCATCGATACGGCTGACGATCCAGCCCACCATGTCGTGCATGCCGGCCTGGGTCGCCTGCGGCGACTCGTTGAAGTATTCGTAGTGGAAATAGAAGCTCGAGCGATCGACCGAGCGCCGCGTCGCCGTGTAGATGCCGGAGATCTGAAACTCCCAGTCGCCCGGAAAAATCGTGCCGATCAAGGTCACGCGATCGCCGATCTTCCAGCCTAGCTTCTTGGCCAGCGCGTCACCCACGATGGCGCCGGTCCTGTTCTGGAACCAGCTCTCGCGCTGATCCTCCGGAACCGAGATCTCGTCGTAGACGTCCAGGAAGTCCTTCGGCTCGACCGCGAGCGTGGCAAAAAACTCGGTCTCGTGCTTCGGGTCTTTGCCGCCAAACCAGTTGGCGATCGCCGTGCTCTTCACCCCGGGGATGTCGCGCACCTCCTGCACGTAGCGCTTCGGCAGGGGCATGATGAAGCTCACCTTGTGGCGCGTGCCCACGCGATCCTTGGCGGCAAAGTCCGCCGCCGCAGTCCACGCCGAGAGCACAGTGCGCAAGAGCACGAAGGTGACGATCGCCACCATCACGCCGCACATGGTGAGCAGCGTGCGCAGCTTGTTGCGCCCGAGGTTGCGGACCGCCACCATCGTCATGTTCACAGCAGGGCACCCTTGTCGAGGTGGTGCACCTTCTTGGCGCGCTCGGCAGCGGCCGGATCGTGCGTGACCATGATGATGGTCTTGTTGAACTCGGTGTTGAGCCGCTCGAGGAGCTTGAGCACGTCGTCGGCGCTCTTGCGATCCAGATCACCCGTCGGTTCGTCCGCGACGATCAGGCGCGGATCGGTCACGATGGCTCGCGCGATCGCCACACGCTGCTCCTGCCCACCGGACAGCTCACGGGGATAGTGCTGCATGCGCTCCGACAGACCCACCACCTCGAGAGCGGTCTTGGCGCGCTCGCGCCGCTCCTTGCTGGACAGGTTGGCAAGCAACAGCGGAAGCTCGACGTTCTCGAGCGCCGTGAGCACGGGCATCATGTTGTAGGTCTGAAAAATGAAGCCGATGTTCGCCGCCCGCCATTTGGCGCGGCTGCGCTCCGGCAGTGAGCCCACGTCCACCCCTGCCACGCGGATCTGCCCGGACGACGGGCGATCGAGCCCGGCAATCAGGTTGAGCAGAGTGCTCTTTCCGGAGCCGGACGGGCCCATCAAGGCTTCGAAAGCCCCCTCATGGACGGTCAAATCGAGGTCCTGCAGCACGGCCAGCTCTTCCTTGCCGCGCAGGTACGTCTTGCGAACCTTGATCGCCTCGACGATGGTGCCGTTGGCGCTCCCCTTGGCCGCTAGCTCGCCCGTGGTGGATGTCTCTCCGCTCATTTCGCTTCCTTTTCCTTCACGCGCTGGCCGTCCGCTAGCGTCTCGGGCGGCGACGCCACGAGCCGCGTGCCTGGCCGCGGGCCATCGATGAGCTCGAAGCCACGACCAAAGGCCGGGCCGAGTTTCACGGGCAACATGCGCACCACGTTGTCCTCCACCGAGAACACCACCTTGCTGCCGGCGCGCTCCGCGAGCGCGCTCGAGGGCACGATGATCTTGGGTGGGTCTTTCAGCGCCTTCGCATCCAGCGCCTGATTCAGGAAGCTGACGCGGGCGGCCATGTCTGGCAGCACGCCTTCCTTCTCGTCGACGAAGCTGACGCGCACGATCACCGTAGCCTTGGAGCGGTTCACCTGCGGCGTGATCTCCGCGGCCACGCCGCGGTAGCGACGAGCAGGGAACGCGTCCAGCACGATTTCCGTGGGCGTGCCGAGCTTGACCATTTGCAGGCGTTGCTCGGGCACGTCGGTCTCGACCATCAAGGTCTCGAAATCGGCGATCTGAACGCTGCCCATGTCCACGCTGACGCCCGGGGGCTGCGGGCTCACGACCTCCCCCTCTTGCGGCGGCTTGGTCACCACCACGCCGCCGATCGGCGACTTGAGCACGAAGTTGGTCATGCGCAGTTCCATCGCGGCCACTTCCGCGGCCCGCGCCTGAGCATCCGCAGCGAAGGCGGCGGCTTCCGCCTGCGCCGCCGCCGCCCGGCGCTTGAGCGAGTTCACGCGCGCGTTCAAGTCCTCCGAAATACCGGCGGCAGAGACCCCCTCCTTCGCCAGGCGCTCTTCCCGCGCGGCCTGCACCTTGCCCTCTTCCAGCTCGGCCTGCAGCGTGGCGACGGTAGCCTTGGCGCTTTCCGCGCGCGCCCACGACGCCTTCACGCCGCTACGGGCCGCTGCCAGATTCATCTCGTCGTCGGCGGCGTCGAGCGTGAGCAGCACGTCCCCCGGCTTCACGCGCTGGCCCTGCGTGACGTGCACGCGCATCACCTTGGCCGCCATCTTGGGCGCCACGTGCGAGACCCGCTGCGCCACCACGTAACCGGCCGAGGTGAGTTGCACCGAAGCCTCGGCGGGAGACACCGACGTGACCTCCGTAAAGTCGACGGCGGTTTTGAAGATTTCCCCCTGCAGGCGCGGCACGGCGTAGGCGTAGATCGCCGAGCCCACCGTCAACACTGCGGCGACCGACACGACCCAGCCCCAGCGCATGCGCCGGCGACGCACGGGTGTGGTGCGGTCGATGCGCAGGGAGGCCAGCTGCGACGACAGTTGGTCCGGCATGCCCGGCTTAGTAGGACTATCGCCCCAACGCCGCCAGTCTCTTTTCGTATTGCGCCAAATTGTAGGCTTCTAATTTGGACGCGTACGTAGGCGAGAGGCCATTTTCCAGACGCTTGGCCGATTTGCGCGTTGCATCCAGGGTCTCACGGGTGCGCTCCGCAGGTTTTGCAGCATCAAACTCGAGCCACGTCTTTTGCGCCGCATTGATCCGGGCCTGCGCCAGCTCCTTGGCTTCTCGAGCGCTGGCCTTGGCTTTGGCGTCCAGCGCGGCCTCGCCGTCGAGAATTTCCTTATCTAAGGTAGCCACCACCGCGCGCTCGTCGCACACCTTCCAGGTGTAGTCGCGCCATTGGCGTGCGGCTTCGAAGTCCCCGAGGCTGATCGCTTGGCGAACCGTCGCGGTGCTCTGATCGCAGCGTGCCGGATCTTGCCCCAGGATTTGCTGGCAGCTGGGCAGGGCCCCCGCCAACAAGAGCGCAGCGGCGCATTTCATGCTTGTCACTCGTTTGCTCCTTGGTCAGCGGGGAACTCTCTCACAGATCCGAAAGCCACGAGAACTTCGGGGCTGCACCTACACCAGCCCCCCGAGCGGCTGTTCGGCTCCCAGAGAAGCCTCGGAGTATCGCTTCGCTCGTCCAGAGTCCAGGAGGCGTCCCGCAAGCGGTCCAGAGCCGCTCCGGCGCGCGCCTACGTGTTGTTTGCAGCTGCAAGCCGAAACGGTTTCGAGCAGACTCCGCGTTTCATGACACCGCTCATTCCTTCGCTGCCGTCCTCGACTCTCGGTGTGGTTCGCTCGCGAGGCCCTATCCCCGCCGTCGCTGCCTGGCTGTTGGCTGCCTGCGTATGCGGCGCGCTGAGCTGTCAGTCCGGAGAGGTCAAGAAAGAACCTGCCGCTTCCACGGCAGCGCCCGCGCCGGTGAAGCCCGCGGCGGACCCGCCCGCGGCTGCCAGCAAGCCGCCCCCCGCACCCGAGCCTGCTGGGTTGCCTGCGCCCGCCGACGTGGCGGCCCCGCCCGAAGCGGCGACCAAGACGGCCTCGGGCCTGGCCAGCACGGTGCTGCAAGCCGGCACCGGCAAGGAGCATCCGACGACGGCAGACCGCGTGAAGGTCCACTACACGGGCTGGACGAAGGACGGAAAGATGTTCGACTCGTCGGTGCCTCGCAACGAGCCGACCGAGTTTGGTGTGACCCAGGTGATCAAGGGTTGGACGGAAGGGCTACAGTTGATGGTCGCCGGTGAAAAGCGCCGCTTCTGGATCCCTTCCGAGCTCGCATACGGCGATACGCCGCGCCGTCCGGGTGCGCCCGCCGGGCAGCTCACGTTCGATGTCGAGCTGCTCGAGATCATCAAGCCGCCGCCGCCGCCCGAGGTGCCCAAGGACGTCGCCAAGGCGCCCGCATCCGCAAAGAAGACGGCGAGCGGACTGCAGTATCGAGTCATCAAAGCGGGCACGGGCACGGTCCATCCCACCGCCACGAGCCGCGTACAGGTCCACTACTCGGGCTGGACTCCCGACGGGAAGATGTTCGACTCGTCGGTGGCTCGCGGCCGCCCCACGAGCTTCGGGCTCAACCAGGTGATCAAGGGCTGGACCGAGGGCGTGCAGCTGATGGTGGTGGGTGAAAAGACGCGCTTCTGGATCCCCGGGGAGCTCGCCTACGGCAAGGATCCAGCGCGCCCCGGCGCGCCGGGTGGGCCGCTCGTGTTCGACGTGGAGCTGATCGCGATTGAAAAATAGTCCGAGCGTCGCGGCTGCGCCACGCCCCCGTACGCGCTGGCGAGGCGGGGCGGCACGGGAGCGGCTGTGCCGGGTGGCGCTCGTTCTGGGCGCCGCGTGGCTCGCGAGCTGCGCGCCGTCTGCCGCCCCCGCAGCCCCGACCGCGGAGCCCTCGCCACCGGCAGCGACGGACCCGGTGTCCGCGGAGGCGCCCTCGGAAACTGCCGCAGCAGCTCCGCAGGCGGAGCCGGAGGCAGCGAGCACCTCTGGCGCCATCGAGCTCGACGGCGAGGATGACCTCGACAAAGACATCGCCGAGCTCTCGCGAGCGACCCAGGGGGCGGACAAAAAGCAGGACGAGCGCGGCGGTCGAGAGGTCGTGTATCGGGTCCAGCCCTCGGGGCTGTTGATCGAAGTGAACGGCATCCACCTCAAGCCCGCAGCCAAGGTGGCTCGCGACGCGAAAGGCGCCTACACGCTCGAGCTGACGTTGAACGCAGAGTCCTTCGATGGGCGTCAGTATTGGCTGAGCCACCCCGACGAGGGTCCGTTCAGCATCGCCGGCAAGATCGAGAGCAAGGGCGGCAAGCCCCAGCGCTTCGGCGACGAGCGCACCGGCACCGTTCGAGAAGAAGTCGTCACCGCGGCAGAGCCCCGGCGCTTCAAGCAGCGTTGGCCCGGCAAAGGTCAGCCGCAGCTACGCTCGGGGCAGACGCTCACGCTCGAGGTGGGGCTGTGGGGCGTGCGCTCCGACTCGGAGCAGCCGCGCGCCGTGCGCCGGCTCTTCGAAGTGAAGCTGCTCGCGGCCAGTCACCCCGAGCCGGTGATCACCCCGCCGACACTCGACTGGGGCAACTGATTCCATGTGCGCAGGACTCGTCCGCCAACAGCGGAGCTGAGTAGCCGGCCAAGCGTAGAAGCTGCGCCGGCATGGCTGCGCGAGCCAGGAAATAGCGGGCGAATGCAGTGCAGGCGGCTGCGGCACGCGCGTCCCGTTTCGGTTGGACGGGGTTTTCTTGCCTCATCCGGGCGCCATCCGCTTGCGGCTGCGGCGGCGAGAAGGCACCCTGTGGAAGCATATGTCGCGTTTCCGCGGTGATTGTCCGGGATGGTGGGCCGCGGGCATGCTCCTGACCGTGGTGCAGAGCCTGGCCTGTCAGAGCGAAACACCGCCCCGCGTCGTCGAGATTTCGCTGCCGCCGCTGGTCGCCAATCCCGACGCCAACCCCACCACGCCGATGGCCGTCGCGCCACCGGACAGCTCGACGGTGGACTGCTCGAAGCTCTCGCCCGGCATCGCCGAGGCGCGCCTGCTGACACGCCTGCAATACGACAACACCGTTCGTGATCTGCTGGGTGAGCTGAGCGTGCCCGCGCGCGGCTTCCCCGAAGAGAATCTGCTGCTCGGCTTCGGCAACAACGCGGACGCGCACCGCGCCAGCTTGCTGTTGACGGAGCGGCACCTGGCCGCAGCGGAGGACCTGGCGACCGCCGCGGTCGCGCGCGGCGTCGATCAACTCCTGCCCTGCGCAGCGGGTGATCGCTCGGAAGGCTGCATCTCGAGCTTCATCACCCAGTTCGGCTACCGCGCGTACCGGCGCCCGATCCACGCCGACGAGAGCGCACCGTTGCTCGAGCTGTGGCGCGCCGCCAACGCGAGCTGGGGCTTCGACGAAGCGCTGCAGCTGCTCTTGCAGACCTTTCTACAGGCGCCGCAGCTCCTCTACCGCACGGAATCCGCTCAGGCGGAACCGTCACCGGCAAGCGCTGCCCCCGTCAGTGCGGGCATGGGACAAGCCGTGACGCTGGACGCCTACCAGATCGCCTCGCGGCTCTCCTATTTGCTCTGGAATACCCTGCCGGACGCGGAGCTGTTTGCCCTGGCGGACACCGGTCAGCTGCTGGACAAAGAGATCGTGCGCGAGCAGGCGCGCCGTATGATCGACGACGAGCGCGCGCGCGTCACGGTGGCGGACTTCTACCAGCAGTGGCTGGGCATGTCGGGCTTTGCCGGGCTGACGCGCGACCTGCCGGGCGGTGTCGCGGAGGGAGGTGCATCGGACACGTTCAATGCCAGCTGGCAAGGCTCTCTCGAACGTTTCGTGCAGCACACCTTCTGGGAAGAGGGCGGCAACCTGGCGGCGCTCCTCGGCTCGCAGACGGTGTTTCTCGATGCACCGCTGGCAAGCTTGTACGGCATGCCGCCTGGCGAGGGTTTCTCCACCTTTCAAGACCCCAATCGTGCTGGCATCCTGACGCAGCCGGGGCTGATGGCGCTGCTCGCGCACGCCGATCAATCGGCGCCCGTGCAGCGAGGCAAGTTCGTGCGCGAGCAGGTCCTGTGTAAGCCACTACCGCCCCCGCCGCCCGACGTCGATACCACGCCGCCCGATCCGGATCCGGGCGCGACCACGCGCGAGCGCTTCCGTCAGCACAGCGCGGATGCGCGTTGCTCCAGCTGCCACAGCCTGCTCGAGGGCGTGGGTTTTGGCCTGGAAGCGTTCGACCAGCTCGGCCGCTTCCGCACCGAGGAATTCGGCATCCCCGTCGATACCACCGGGAACCTGCTCGCCACCGGGGACAAGGAGCTGGACGGCGGCTTCGATGGCGCGCAGGAGCTCGCCGCCAAGTTCGGCGAGAGCCCTCAGGTGGAGGCATGCCTGGCGACGCAGTGGTTTCGCTACGGCATGGGCCGCGCCGAACAGCAGGAAGACGTCTGCAGCCTGCTGCAGATCAAGACGGACTTTGCGGAGACCGGCGGGGACTTCCGTGAGCTGTTGATCGCGATGGCCACCACGGACGCCTTCCGTTTCCGACCCCTGGGCGAACAGGACCTGGCGGGCCAGTGAAACGCCGCGGCTCCCGGCCGCGGTGGGATCCAGAACGGCGCCGCCGGCAGAGCAAAACCCGGCCGCCAGCGCCTTCTCCGCGCTCGCTCTTTGGGCACGGCCTGGGCTAAGCCTGCGTCCTGATGCCCGTCTTCGTGAGCCGCAAAGCCCCCTCGTCCGTGTCGTTGCCGTCACGACAGGTGCGCGCACTTGCCGAGCGAATGCTGCGCTTTCTCGAGCGGGAAAAGGACGAGCTCAGCATCTTGCTGACGGATGACGCATATATCCGCACGCTGAACGCGACCCATCGTGGCAAGGACCGGCCCACGGATGTGCTGGCTTTTCCGCAGGACGACAGCCAAGACGCCACGCTGCCCGAAGAGGCGCAGCTCGCACATGCGTCGGGCGAGGAGCGGCTGCTCGGCGACGTCGTGATCTCTCTGGACACGGCGCGCCGTCAAGCACGGCGCCGCAAGCGCCAACTGATCGACGAAGTCGCCTTCCTTCTGGCGCACGGGATTCTGCACCTCCTGGGCTACGATCATCAAAACGACGCCGACGAGGCCCGCATGAACGCCATGACCAAGCGCCTCGTCCAGGCAGCGCAGCGCTGAACGTCTCCTCGGCAGCGCAACGCTGCCCTGTCCCAGCAGCGCGACGCTGAAAAGACCGGCCCCGCGGTTTTGTCGCTCGTGGCGTCCCGGTAGCGGAACGAGCCTACGCAGAGTGGCGGCGCCGTCACGCGCCCGGGTGGCGTCGACCTGAGCGGCAGCGTGGGCACCCACGGCGGACGTCAGCCGCCCCACGCGAGTCTCCCGCGCGAGCTCAGAGCTCGAGAAACGACGCCGATCGGTGACACTTCTACGTTCGGCGTCGCGCACGAGAAGAGCCATTTTTCAGGCCAAATGCTCGCCTTCGCAGTGCTGCTCAGCGCTTCCGAGCGCCCTTGGCAATGGAGCGTTTCCGAGCACTTAGCAAAGGAGCTCGAGGTGCCGCGCGAACCACGGAGGACCGGCAGTTCTCGGTGTATCCACGTGTGTGTGTACAAATGAGAAATCGCGTTTGCATGAGAAAACCGCAGTTTTTTGCTTGAAAGGGCCTGGTGCCCCTGTTACTCGTCGCGAGCCTCTCTGACGATCTTGCCTAGTAACGGTCATGCCACACACCCGAGTCCGCCTCGCAGCAGCGCTCATCGAGCAGCGACACTCCGCAGTGATTCTGCGGAGGACAGTGATTCTGCGGAGGACTCTGTCTGGCAGCACCCTACGCGGCACGGCCTGAGGAGCAGGATTTAGGACGGTTTCATCAAGGGATATTCACGTGAGCGCGCGCATAGACGGAGGCGCGCCGCGTGGACGAGAGCGGTTTGTTATCGCGCAGGAGGTAGTGCATGGCTGGCAAGAGACTTACCAAGGCTCAGGTGATCGCGGAGATTAGCGACGCGACAGAGCTCGATAAGAAGAGCGTCGGGCGCGTTTTTGACACGCTGTCGGACATCATTCGCAAGCAGCTCGCGGGACGCGGCGCCCCGGGGGAGTTCGTCGTTCCAGGCCTCGTCAAGCTTCGAGTCGTGAAGAAGCCGGCGACCAAGGAACGCCAGGGTATCAACCCGTTCACGAAAGAGCCGATCACGATTCCGGCCAAGCCGGCGAGCAAGAAGGTGCGCGCGACCGCACTCAAGGCGCTCAAGGATCTCGTCCAGTAAGCTTCCGCTTGCTGGTTCGTAAGCACTGAATGTTCGCAAGAACCAGGGTTCGCAAGAACCAGGGTTCGCAAGAACCGCTTGGTGCAGCGAATGGGCCCTCGCGCGGTAACGCGACCGAGGGCCCTTCGCTTTTGTATGCCGAGAGCGGTTCGCGGCCGCGATCCCAGTAGGCCGCTAAGCCAGGATCGCAGCCCGGTGGACCTCCCCGGCTCCAGCCTTTCACTTTCGTCTACAAACGCGCTACAGCCCAGGCCGTGACTGCCGACGAACAAGCCGCTCTGGTCCACATCGGCCAGACCTATCTCTACCCGAACTATCGCCAGCCGCCGCTCGTGCTCGTGCGTGGGGAGGGCCGCCGCGTCTGGGATGCCGCAGGCAAGAGTTACCTGGATCTGTACGCAGGCATCGCTGTCAGCGCGCTCGGGCACGCACACCCCGATGTGATCCAAGCTTTGCGCAGTCAGGCAGAGCGCCTCGGGCATGTCTCCAACTACTTCTACAATGAGCCGAACGTGCTCTTGGCGCGAGACCTGTGCCAGCGCACCGGTTTCGATCGCGCATTCTTCTGCAACTCGGGCACCGAGGCGATCGAAGCGTTGCTCAAGCTCGCGCGCCGCCACCACCATGCCCAGGGGCAGCTGAACCGCTACAACATCATCGCCTTCGATCGGTCCTTTCACGGCCGCACGCTGGGCGCGCTCGCGGCCACGGGCCAGGCGGGCTACCGGGAGGGGTTTGGCCCGCTCGTGGGAGTGATCCACGTGCCGTTCGGCGACGCCGACGCCGTGGCAGCGCGCCTCGACGACACCGTCGCCGGCGTGCTCGTCGAACCGGTGCAGGGTGAGGGCGGCGTGCTCCCCGCTCCGCCGGGCTTTCTGGCGAAGCTGCGCAGCCTCACCACGGCTGCCGGCGCGCTGCTGCTCGGGGACGAGATTCAGACGGGGATTGGCCGCACGGGGCGCTTCCTCGGGTTTGATCACTCCGACGTCAGGCCCGACGCCGTCGCGCTCGCCAAGGGTCTCGGCGGTGGTTTTCCGATCGGCGCCATGTTGTGCCACAAGCGCCTCGAAGGCGCGCTACCGCCGGGCAGCCACGGCAGCACCTTCGGTGGCAACCCGCTCGGCTCCGCCGTGGCACGCGCGGTGCTGGCCCGGATCGATGCTGACGGGCTCGTGGAACGCGCGCGCGACAACGGCGCCTATCTCAGCCAACGCCTCGGCGAGCTGGTGCAGCGCCATCCCCGCAGCACCGAGGGCACTCGCGGCGTCGGGCTCTTGCAAGCGCTGACGCTCAAACCGGGTGTCGATGCGCGCCAGCTGCTCGACGCCTTGCGGGACGCGGGCGTGCTCTTGACACTGGCAGGCGGCACGGCGCTGCGCTTCTCGCCTGCCCTGAACATCGAAAAGTCAGAGATCGACGAGGGCGTCTCCACTCTCGATCGCGTGCTCACTCGGATCGAACGCGACCTCTGAAGCGGGACAGCGCCGTGGCTGTAGGAGCAGGGGCTAGCATGATACGCCATTTCACAGAGCTCTCGGATCTGGGCGCAGCGGGCCTGCTGCGCGTCCTCGACGCAGCCGACCGCTGGCAGGCCACGCGGGGTGGCGCTGACACACCGCGCCCGCTCGCCGGCAAATCGGTGGGCCTGGTCTTCGAGAAAGCGTCGACGCGCACGCGCGTCTCCCTGGAGATCGCGGTCGCCGAGATGGGCGGGCATCCCGTCGTGCTCTCGACCGAGGCCTCGCAGCTCGGGCGGGGAGAGCCCATCGCCGACACCACGCGCGTGTTGTCGCGCATGGTGCACGCGATCACGCTCCGGACATTCGCCCACAACCGCTTGCTGGAGATGTCGCGCGCGAGTCGCGTACCCGTGCTCAACGCCCTCACCGACCACGCTCACCCCATGCAGCTCCTGGCGGACCTTCAGGTCGTGCGCCGGGTCAAGTCCAGGCTCGATCGCCTCTCCTACGCCTGGATCGGAGACGGCAACAACATGGCCAACTCCTGGATCGAGGCGGCAGGGCTATTGCGGCTGAAGCTCACGCTGGCCTGTCCGGAGGGTTACGATCCCGATCCCAAGGAGCTGGAACGCGCACGCCAGCGCGGAGCCGACCTGCGCATCGTCCGCGATGTCCGGCAAGCGGCCCAGGGCGCCGACGTGATCAGCACCGACGTCTTTACCAGCATGGGTCAAGAGCAAGAGCAGGCGGACCGCCTGTTGGCCTTTGCCGGCATGTGCGTCACCGAAGAAGTGGTTGCAGCGGCCGCACCCGACGTGATGGTGCTGCACTGCTTGCCGGCGCATCGCGGGGAAGAGATCGCAGCGGAAGTGATCGACGGTCCGCACAGCCACGTCTGGGATCAGGCCGAAGCGCGCCTGCATACGTCCAAAGCCGCCCTCGAGTGGGCGCTCCAGCTGGATGTCTGACGCGAGCAAGCGAGTCAGGACATCGCGCGTGCCACGCGCCGCGGCTCAGGCTCGTACCTTACCGTGTAGCCAGTGCCCGACTCCGGTGGATCCGCTGCGCGCCGCTCGCGTCGCCGTGTTTGGTGAGCGCTTCTTCTACTTCTGCAGCGCCGCCTGCAAAGAAGCCTTCAGCTTGCACATGCAGAGCGCGCGCCTCGCCCCGGCGCGTTCGGAGCCTCCTCCGCCCGAGGTCGCGCCGCCGCGCGAGCCCGCCCTGCGCGAAGCCAGCGAGCGCGAGCCCGCCCTGCGCGAAGCCAGCGTGCCCCCACCGGCAGCCCTTCCCGCACGGGCTCCGGAGCGTCCGCGAAGTACCCCGCCCGGGCCCCGCAGGGAGGCCGTCCGCGACCTGGTGCTGGAGTCCCCACGGAGCCCTGCCCACGCCGGCGTGTTGCCCGCCGCGGCTGCCCTGGGCCTGTTCGGGCTGTCGATCGACCTCGCGCTGGGCGGCAACGCGCCGCCCTGGCTGGCGCCCGGGCTCAGCGCCGTCTCCTGCGGAGCCCTGATCTGGGCCACGCTCCATCAGCCCCAGATGGTCTGGAGGGGGCCCGCGCTGCTCGGACTACTGGCACCGCTCGGCGCCACGCTGGCCGCCTTGGGCTCGCTCTTGATCGAGCGCCGGGCGGCACCGCTCAGCGCAGCCATGGCCGGCAGCATCTGCTTTGCGGCGGCCACCAGCTTGGCCCTCTTGGGTCGCGAGCGCCGGGCACTCGAGCCGCGCCTCGCTCGGCTCGAGTGGGCGCTGTCCGAGCGGGGCCGAGTGCCGCAGTCCGCAGGCGCCGCCCGGCGCAGCGCCGCGCTCAAGCCGGGAGAAGAGCTGTTGCTCGAGCCCGGCGAACCAGCACCCGCCGACGCAGTGATCATTGCGGGCCGCGCCCAGGTCGAGCCCTGGTTCGAATCTCCGCTCCGACTGGCACGACAGGAGGGCGACGCGCTACTCGCCGGCGCGCGCCCGCTGGATGCCGCCCTGCGCACCGTGGTGCGCTGGGCAGGGGTGGATCGCGCCTGGGCTCGCCTGACGCTCGATCCACTGCGGCGCGCCGATCGTCACGCCGGACCTGCACGCCTCTCGGAGCGCCTGGCGACGACCGGCGCGCTGGGCCTGGCCATCCTGGGCGGCGGCATCACGCTCTCGTCACGGCTCGAAACGGCGGTTGCCTTGAGCTCGGCAGCGGCTCTCGCTGCCACCCTCGCCAGCCTGGCCTGGCCCGAGCTCGTGGCATTGCAGCTCGCGCGTGGGTTGTATGAGCTTCTCGAGCGCGGCATCTCGTTTCGAAGTCCCTCCGCACTGGATCGGACCGCGCGCACGACGGCCGTCGTGTTCTGCGCCGAAGGTACGCTGCTCGAGGGAGAGCTCACCGTCGCCAGCATCGAGCCCAGCGCCAACCTGAACCGGCAAGAACTCTTGGCCCTGTTGTGCGGGGCGTACAGCGGAGCCAGTTCTCCGCTGACCCTGGCGCTCTCGCGCTGCGCACAGGCCGAACAAATTCGCCCAGACGCCACGCGCAGCCCCAGCCACTTCCCCGGTCTCGGCATCACCGCGGTGGCCTCGGCGGGCCAGTCCCTGGTGGTCGGCACGCGCGGCCTCCTGCTCGAGCGACGCATCAGTGTCGCGGGTGCCGAGGGGCGCATCGCGGAGCTGCAAGCCTTGGGGCGCAGCGTTCTGCTCGCCGCGCTGGACGGGCGCTGGGTAGGGCTGATCTCGCTGCAAGACAGTGTGGCCGTGGGCGGGCGCGCGGCCGTGCAAAGCTTGCTCGACGCCGGCGTCGAACCGATCCTGCTGTCCGCCGAGGCGCGTGAGACCTGCCAGGCCGTGGCACGCCACCTCGGCATCGATCAGGTGAGGCCCGAGATCCTGCCGGACGAACGCGCGCTCGAAATCAGACGCCTGGCGGAAGGAGCGCCTGGCTTGGCCGTGGTGGGACGCTCCAGCACCGACGAGACCGCGCTGGCGGCAGCACCCCTCTCCATCAACGTGGACCACGTGGGCGGTCCGCTCGAACGCTGGGACGTCGACGTCGCATCCGGCGACGTGCGGGACGCGGCGTGGGCGGTGCAGCACACGCGACAGCTGTATGCTCGAACCCGCCTCTCCATCTCCGCTGCGGCACTGCCAGCCGCTGCCGCGCTGGTCTGGCTCTGCCTCGGCCTCCCCGCCTGGGTTACGCCGCTGGCCGCCCTCGCAGGCAGCGCATGGGCCCTGCACGGCTCGCGCATCCTGCGCGCGTAGCCCTCGCAAACCAGGGCCTGCTTCAACAGATCAGGCAGCGGGCGCCCGCTGTGTCGTGCCTCGGTCTGAGCCGTGATGTTGGCTTCCGACCTGGCACGATCAGCGGGCGCTCGCGCCCTCGCGGTCCGGCGAACACCGGCGAAATGAACCGGTGAACATAGACCCGCGAACCTTGCCCGAGGTGCCGAAGAACTGAGCTGCACCCTCGGACGAGGTGCTTACTTCTTGGGCTCTTCCTTCTTGGGGGCCTCTTCGGCCTTCTTGCCCTCTTCGGCCTTCTTCTCGTCCTTCTTCTTCTTGTCCTTGGACTCGGCGTGGGTGTCACCATGCGCCGGCGGGGCGGGAGCCGGATCAGCGGCAAACGCGGGGATGGACAGGGAGACGAGGACCGGAACGATTCGAAGTAGCTTGGAAGTCATGGAATAGTTGCTCCTGAATTACGGACAGAAACGTTGTCCGCACGGTCGTATAGCTATCAATCGAGCCCTTCTGCAAACAAGATCGATGCAGCGGATCGCACTCGCGCAGGCTCGCGCGGCAGTGGCACGATCGATGCTAGGAGAATGTTCGCACGCGTCGACGTCAGCGACGCAGATCTTGCACCGGCCAACGTCGTTCCCGTCTCGCTGACGCACGATGTTTCGCAGCTCCCCAGCGCCGCCTTCGACGCTCTGAGTCGAGGGTAGCTACCGCGCAGGATCCGTTCGTGATTTTGCACCCATCCCACGAGCCGAGCCCGGCCCTCGGTCGAGCCTGAAAGCAGCCCGAGCGGCGCGGGCAGCGAACCTTTGGGGCACATCGCCGCAGGTACTCTTCTGCGCGAGGCGCGCCGGCGCTCGGATCATTTCCGATTTGGTACACACCTCATTTTGCGCGCGCCGTGCGCAGGATTGCGTATGCCCCGGTCGATTTCGACCCGGTTTTTCACGCCTTCTGCGCCCGCAGTCTGGCTGTTGCCCGTGTCTCCGCTCACGCTCCCGGGTGCAACAGCTCACGATCGGTCACCACCAGATCACAAGCGACGTCGTGAGCGAGCGTGGGCAACTCGGCAATCAGCTGGAACGAGTACGCCACGACGATCGCCTGCGCTGGTGGGCGCAGATCGGGCAGTGTAACGTCATAGAAGCCGGAGCCATAGCCGAGGCGGTGAGCCTCGGGCGTCACGGCGAGCGCCGGCACGATCAACACGTCGAGGTCGCCGCGCGCCGCCACCGGCGCTGCCGGCGGGGGCTCCAGGAAAGCTTGCCCACGCGTCTGTAGCTCGAGCACGCTGGCGACGCGCCGGAAGCCCGTGCTAAATCCGTGCTCCGTGGGATCCATGAAGGGGTAGTAGATGCTGACGCCGCGAGCGCGCAAAAGTGCGTCGAGCGCGCGCAAGTCCACTTCGCGGTGAGACTCCCGCGGCCAGAACAGCCCGACCGCACGTGCGCTCTGGAGCAGCGGAAGTTGGCTGAGCGCCGCGACGATGCGCAGGCTACGCTCTGCTGCGGCACTCGCCGACAAGGCTCGACGAGTCGCCTGCATGCGCGCCCGCACCTGACCGCGCGCGCGCGACGCGAGCTCCGAGAGCTCCTGGCTTTGCCAATCGGGCCGCTTCAAAATGGGATGTCGTCGTCGTCGGCCTCGGCATACTCGGCGGCTGGCGCTGGGCCGGATGACGGCCGGTACGCTTCCGGTTCACCGCGAGACTCCGCGTAGTCGTCGGCAGGAGCATCGCGATAGCCACCACCGCCACCGCCACCACCCGCTCCGCCGGCGGGGCGACTGCCCTGCAGGAGAATGTTGCTGGCCACGATCTCGGTACGATAGACCTTCTTGCCGTCTCGATCCTCGTAGCTCGTGGTGCGTAGGCCACCCTCGATGAAGACGCGCGTGCCTTTGGTGATGATCTTCGCCAGCGCCTCGGCGCGCTTGCCCCAGATCACGACGTTGTGCCACTCGGTCCGCTCCTGGCGAGCCTTGTTCCGATCGAGATAGGTCTCGCTCGTAGCCAGGCGCAGCTTGAGCACGGCTTGACCGCCACTCGTCATGCGCAACTCCGGGTCGGCCCCGAGATTTCCGAGCAGCATCACTCGGTTCAAGCCTTCAGCCATAGTCCGATCTCCTTCGACGAGGCCCCATGTGGTTCGAGCGGGCCCTCACTGTCAAGCGCTCGAAGCGCGCTGCCCGCGCTCAGCCCTTGAGCGCAGAAATTTCGTCCAGCATCCGGACCAGCTCTTCCCGCAGGCCGAGCAGCTCCTTGCGCATATCCTTGGCGCTGCGCTCGGCGCTGGGCTCTTCCAGCACGGCAACGGGCGCAGGTGCGATGGCCACCGCCACCTCTGCCGTTTCGCTCAGCCGCTTGCGGGCTCCCGCGATCGTGAAGCCTTGGTTCTTGAGCAAGTCCTTTACGCGCAGGAGCTTCTCGACATCACGCCGCGAATAGACACGCTGACCCTTGCTCGACTTCTGCGGCCGGATCGACCGGAACTCTGTCTCCCAGTAGCGCAGTACGTGCGGCTGCACGCCGACGATCTCGGACACCTCACCGATGCGGTAGTACAGCTTGACGAGTTCGTGCGACTGCATCAGCACCTACCGAATTCAGCGACCACTGCGCTCGCCACCACCTGCATTCGAGTCCAGCCCGGGCTTCGGCCGCCGAGCATCCGTCGCTTGTCCATTCGGAGCGCTTCCAGGTCCCTGGGTCCAGCTGGGATCCAGCAGGCCCTCGTTCAAGGCTTGCTTGAGTAGCTGGCTCGCCTTGAAATTCAAAACCCTTCGCGCGGTGATCACAATCGGTTCGCCGGTCTGGGGGTTGCGGCCCTGCCGCTGCCGCTTGTCCCGCAACACGAAGTTTCCAAAGCCGGAGATTTTGATTTTCTCTCCACGCCCCAGTGTCTCCTTCATGGAGTCGAACACCTGATCCACCAGGTCGGCGGCCTCTTTCTTCGAGAAGCCACCGAGTTTGGTGTAGACCGCCTGCACGATGTCGGCTTTCGTCATACGGAGACCTGTGTGAAACGACCGAGCCGGCAGGCTTTCGGCGAAACCCGTTCCGGAGTTCCGGAGTATGCGGAGTGTTCGGCGTGCATGTTCGGCATTATTGCCGGCATTACTGTCGGCATCACTGTTTGAAGTCTGGAATAACCGTCTAGGGTACCTGTACGTAGGAACGGAGCATACGGAGTAACTGCGTCCTCTATCGTTGCGTCGAGAGCCGTTGCTTCCTCAGCAGCTGCATCCTGAGGGCCTTTGTCCTGGAGCGGGGTTGGGCCCCCGCGGGATGACTAGAGCGGGGTTGGGCCCCCGCGGGACGACTAGAGCGGGGTTGGGCCCCGCGGATGACTGGATGACGGCATCCGTTGGATACCGATGGACTTTGGAATTGGTCGGAGGGGGCCCGTCAAAGATGTCCCTTGCCCCAAGACCCTCGATCGTAACTACCCCGCGCGGAAAGTTCTACAGCAAACCAGCCCCACGGGAGGATGCCAGAACCTGGCTTAGATAACCATCCTGGCTGACCCGTGAATTCTGTTTTTGCCACAGAATTTCACGCAGTGCGTCGAATGCCCCCAGTTCGACCGGCGCCAGCTCGCCTACTCGTGCAGTGCCCCGGCAGTGTTCCGCCGCGCTCCCGCAGTACCCCCACGGCCGTCCCCATCTCAGGGTCCGGTCGTCCTCCCCTGGCGTCCCCGTTCCTTCTTCCCTCCCTCTGTCCTGCCACGGCCCGAGCAGCCCGCTCGGCCGTGTCCCATTCCCCACCTGCCCCAGCCTCGGTCCGGCAGGTGGCTCCCAACCTCCGCGGGCCCCTGCCCGCCCCTTCCCCACTCCCCCAAATCGACCCCGCCGGGTCGACCCCTCGGAGGCCGACCCCTCGGAATTCGTGGCCCGCCTCAGATCTTGGCGATGACGCTCGCCGCAGAAGGCGCCAGAGCCCGCCGCCGGGCGAGTTGCTCGGTTGTCATCAGGCCCGCCATGTAGGCATACCCGAGCGCGAACAGCAGCGCAAACGGCGTGGCCAGGTAGTGGTCCGTCTCGAGCGAGATGGCGACGCTCGCCACACCGACGAGGGCCAACACCGATTCAGCCACGGGCAAGGGTGCGCGCAGCTGGCGGTAGCGGCTGGCCCGCAAGCCCCGCTTGGGCGTGCGCACGAACTCTCCCGCGTCGTGTGTCAGGCCCTCGAAGACCGCGCGCGATAGATAGGGACTCAGGCCGATGCCGAGCGCCATCAGCGCGGGCAGCCGCATCATGGCCTCGCCGATGGGCCGCCCCTGCGCCTTGTTGGCCATCGCATAGAACGCCGCCAGCGAACCGGTGGCGCCAAAGCAGAGTGGAACATCCACGATCAGCAGCGCCAACCAGTCGTCGGCGACCGGCAGTAGCACCAGTGCAAAAGGCAACAGCAGGCAGAGCAACACCATCAGCGGATAGGCAAAATGCGGCGTCAGGTGAAACAGGGCCTCGATCCGCTGATCACGCGTCAGGGGACCATTGAGCACGTCCTTCAGCAGCTTGCGCGCCGTCTGCACGGTGCCCTTGGCCCAGCGATATTGCTGCGCCCGGAACGCAAAGACGTCCTCCGGCAATTCGCTCGGCGCGACCACGTCCGGCCGATACACGAAGCGCCACCCCGCGAGCTGCGCCCGGTAGGACAGATCGAGATCTTCCGTGAGCGTGTCGTGCTCCCAGCCGCCGGCCTCGTCGATCGCCCTGCGGCGCCAGATACCAGCAGTCCCGGAGAAGTTGAAATAACAGCCCGTGGAATAGCGCGCCCGGTTTTCTACCAGGTGATGACCATCGAGCATCAGGGCCTGCAACCCGGTGAGCATGCTCGCGTCACGATTGAGATGGCCCCAGCGGCCCTGCACCATGCCGACGTCGGGCTCGCGAAAGTGCCCCACCGTCGCCAGCAGAAAATCGGACGGCGGTACGAAGTCCGCGTCGAAAATAGCGATCAGCTCGCCCCGTGACCGGCGCAGGCCATGATCGAGCGCGCCCGCCTTGTAGCCGGCGCGCGACGGCCGCCGCACGTAGCTGATGTCGAGCCCGGTATCCCGGAGCCGATCCACCATGCTCTCCGCCAGCACGCGCGTCTCATCCTCCGAGTCGTCGAGGACTTGAATCTCGAGCTTGTCCCTGGGGTAACTGAGACGACCAGCAGCCTCCAGTAGCCGCTGCACCACCGTGGCTTCGTTATATATCGGAAGCTGAACGGTCACGACCGGCAGCTCTTCCATAGCTGCCCCATCGAGCAGCTCCAGATGAACCCGCTCGGGCGGTAGCGGAGGCTGATAGCGAAAGCATAGCCAGGCTAAACGTGCACGGTGCAACCCATAGCCACAAAGCAAGAGCAGAACGGCGAGGTACAACCCAATCAGGACGATTCCCATCTCTCGATCTCCGATATCACCCGATTCAGCACCAAATGTCACGACAATGGGCTAAAGCGAGTGGCGCGCTGCATCCCAGCGCGCCTAAGCCTGTTCCACGGTAAGCTGTATCCGAGAACGCGGTATTCCAGGACGCGGTATTCCAGAACCTCGTGTTACAGAACGCGGTATGCGGGCGTGGCGCGTGGCAGTTCGCCCCCTCTCGCGAGGACCTGTCGTCCGAGGAGCATGTCCCCGAGGAGCATGGCCCCGAGGAAGATGGCCCCGAGGAAGATGGCCCCGAGGAACGATCACGAGTTGGCGTCGGTCTGGGCATGAACGATGGTAAGTCGGCTTTTTGAACCGGGCGCTCGTGATGTCCTGTACGTCATTGACGTCAGCGGATACGTTTTTCGCGCGTACCACGCCATTGCGCCGCTGACTAGCCCGAGCGGTGAACCCACCCAAGCGGTGCTCGGCACCGTGAACATGCTGGAACGCCTGATCAAGGACTGTAACCCGGCGCTCCTGGCGGTGGCCATGGACTCGGGCAAGCAAACTTTCCGCAAAGAGCTCTATTCTGAGTATAAGGCGCATCGCCCAGAAGCCCCCCCAGACTTGCGCCAGCAGATGCGCCGCGTCGAGCAAGTGCTGCGAGCGCTGCGCGTGCCCATTTACGTGGAGCCCGGGGTGGAGGCAGACGACCTGATTGCGAGCATGGTGGTGCACGCCCGACGGAGCGGCCTGCGTGTCGTCATCGTGAGCGCGGACAAGGACCTGATGCCCCTCGTTGGGCCCGACGTGTTTCTCTGGGATACGATGCGGGATCGCGTCTGGGGCCCGGAGGAAGTCTCGCAGCGCTTTGGCGTTCGTGTCAATCAAGTCCGAGACCTCCTGGCTCTCAC
>Ga0315912_10002073_pt1 | contig 22365 bp, 13 predicted proteins | sample VfabasoilMG_FD_204469 | JGI IMG/M metagenome (GOLD analysis project Ga0315912, IMG submission 204469) | Garden soil microbial communities collected in Santa Monica, California, United States - V. faba soil | ecosystem: Environmental > Terrestrial > Soil > Garden | place: USA: California...
CCGCCGATTTTTAGAAGGAAGAAACCTTCCCCTCCCATAAGTCCACGGGTCAGGCTCTGCATCTTGCTCTCGATAGCCACGGAATCGGCGCCGGCCAGAAAGCCGTCTTTCTGAACCATGTACTCATTCACGCCGTCGAGCTCCAGAACGATGATTTCTCCTGGCACCGTCGGCGCCAACAAGACTTCTCCCGGACCGCGGCTCGCCCGCAACGTCTGAAAGAAAAACTTCTCCCCTGTGAGCAGCTTGCGTGAGAGGGCCCCGAGAAACCCGCCTTCCATCTTGCTTTCGATGTCGATCGTCGGAGAAGACGCCACCATGGCCCCGGATTCTGCCTTGATATTCTCTCCCGTCGCGAGTTCGACCCGCACCATCGGAAATGCCCCGGGATATAAGATTTCGCTCTTCATACGATCAAACCTCCAATTCGTGAGGGGTTAGGCGTGAGGCGTAAGGCGACACCGGCGGAAGTAGATCAGGATCTTACCACAACACGTTTCACACCTTTTCCCCTCTGATGACGGATTAGGCCGCTCAGCATCTTATCAATTCGCTCAACTTTTCCATCAAGCGCTGTCCAACTATCCTGCCCAAGATACCCCAGTCTTCTAGCAAGTTCGAGATGCGTATCCAATTCACTGAGTGACCCTTGTGCTATATGGAGATAGTTGATGAATTCCTTTCTCGTTTGCCGACCAGCCCCTTCGGCAATGTTGCCAGGAACACTCGAACTGGCCCGTCTGATTTGATCTGTCAAACCATATCGTTCCTCCCTTGGGAATAAATCGGTTACCTGGTAGATGGTGACGGCTAATTCCATTGCGGCACGCCAGAGATCCAACTTCTTGTGTGGTTTGTCCATTTACAGGCTAGCCCCTTAACGCGATGCAGCATCACCCCTTACGTCTCACGCCTCACGGCATTTACCCCGCCACCCATCCGTACGCCCGAAAGCTCGGCTCCGGTCCTTCCTCCAGATAGCTCATTCTCAGCCGCCCCAGCACATCCATCGGCAACTCGTTCCGCTTCGCTGCCGCGTCGATGCCGAAAACCCGCGCCGCGTTCAACCCGAAAATCTGCTCTTTCACCCGGCGAGTAAGAGGCTGATAGCGATATGTCTCGATGAGCTGATCCGGGATTTGGAATCGCCGGAATGCTTCAATCTGCCATTGAGGTGTCCCGTACCAGATGGAATCCGTCCCCCACAGCACATGATCGGCGCCGAACCCCTCAATGACCTGCCCCAGCAAATGGGCGCACACCATCGGATAGGTCGTCACCAGTTGCGCGAACGTCGAACCGAGTTCCATATAGATATTGGAGATACCCGGTTCCTTCTGTTTCATGCGGCAGAATTCCGTGGTCCAGGGGATCTCACCGGTCTTCGCAAACACCTCATCCACCGATGCCGCACCTCTAAACCCCGAGTGATACACCAGAAAGTCGATATCAGGGAAATCTTTGGCAGCTTTGATCAAGTCTCTCGGATGGTTGTAGTCCGGCACCGGGCCGAGCGGCAATCCTTTGTGCACACACACGCGTTTCACGTGTAATTTCCTGGCCTGCGCCAGCATCGGATAGGCGATCACCTCATCGTCCATCCGCCAGCCTCGGTCGAATCCCTTGGGACAGGAGCCGGTGTAGCACTTCCACGCGTCGACGTTCAGGGTTTCAGCCTGCATCGCCATGAAGTCCAGATCCGCTGCGCCCAGCTGCGGCGTCGCCAGCCCATGCGCGAGCATCCGTCGAGAGCCCGCCACGCGGTTGATCTCGTCCCGAATATGCGCCATTTCCTTCGGCGGCACCACCGCTTCCTGCGGATACGGCCCGGGGGGCGTACTGATCAGGCCGATGGCGGTCTCGCTGTCAAGAAACACCTCTTTCACGAAATTCTTCCATGACAGATCATCGATCGTGCCCCGGTCGTCTTTCAGTTTCGGATTGAGACCGGCTTCACGAATAAACCGCCGCAGCGACAGCAGCGCCTGCTTGGACACTGCGCCTTTCCGTTTAGATTCGGCGTCGGCCGGATCATATTGAGAGCCGACATAGTGGGTCTGCACGTCGAAAATGAAATAGGGAACGCCCTGCTGTTCAGCAAACGCCGCATGTTCAAACAGTTCGACCTCGCCGACGTTGAAGAAACGACCGAATACGGCATTCATCGCCAGCAATGCCCCGGCCATGCCTCCGGTGGTCTTGAGAAAGTCACGGCGCGTCAGCCCCCGGCGGGCTGCGGTCCGCTCCACGAGTGCGGCGGCCGCCTGTTCGACTCGGACCTGATCCGAAGTCTGCCCGATGGGCGTAAATTCTTCGTTGGAAATGACCTGCGTTGGGATGGGAGTAGAGAACACCTTGCCTTGTTTCATGGCAGAATCATTGTGAAATGGAGTCGGTCGCGCCATGGCTCATTCCTGTCCGGCGTCAGAGGAAAAGCGATTGTGTGAAATACCACTACGGGTGTCAAGCCCGAATGGCTACGGACTATGCAAAAGCCCGATGCGAAGTTGGCGGGTTCGGAAGAAAACTGTGGTGAGGTGTCTCTCTAACAGGTTGCGAAAAAACTCGTATTAACCCCTGTGGTCATTATAGGCTCGAAGGTCGAGGCGACACCAATGTGTCATCAAGGATGCTCAAAATGGCCGTCCAGCAAGGCCGCAGCGAACGAAGAGGCGAGGCGTACGCTTCGGTACGTTGAGCCTCTGAGCGATGCGAGAACACCGCTGGCGGACTTTTTCAGCATCCTGCTAATTGACCGGGATCGCGACGACCACATCGGACTGCAAATCGCCATCCTGGTCTTTGCCGTCGTGTCCGACGCTATACAGCACACGTTTCTTGAGATTCACCAGCATCGGGAACCCGGTATATGGATCATAGAATTTCTGCCCGGCCTTGGCGATGCGAGGCAGCAGCTCGGCATCCTGAGGACCCCGGCGTATCCACGCCTGCAAACTGGCAAGACGCAAATGCGCCTCCACATCGACGACCAACCCATTGTAGAGATCCCAGGGCGCCAACGGTTCCAGCCCAATGACATTTTCGACCGGATTCACAAGATAGTCTTTCAGTGAATCTGCTGGAAAGGAAATATAATTGCTCCATCTCGGCAGGGCGCCATACTGCCCCTCGGCCGACGCCTTGGAGGACGCTTCATAATAGTCTGCATAGTGGTTGAGCCGCCGCTGTTTCGGCAGTGGAAGAAATGACGCGACGGCCGCCGGCACCGTTTGTTTTTTCTCCTTTGCCACCTTTAATTGGGCATCGAAGCTCTTTGCCGCATGGACCAACTCACTCTGCATCGGCCAACGAACCGACAGTTCGTCCTGATCGAGCGGGCGCAGCATTTTCGCGAGACGCCCCAGATATTTCCCGTCAAAATCCGACGATATCAGAAGCCCGGAGGCAACCGTGATGTCGTCATTCATAGCTTGGAGCGCCAGGGTTTTCACCGGAAGCGTCCTGGCCTGGCCCAACGCAATGCGCCAGGCTTCCAGATCCATTTCAAGCCGATCGATTCCGATATCGGTCCCCTGAGCAAACCCTTCCGCCACATACAGGCGATGCGCAAAATTGATCTCGGCGCAAGGCGGACTGATACCCTGGCCATAGCCCCAATCTTCAAATGACAGCTTATGCCATTGTCCATACCGGCTCAGCATCGGCCCCGTCTGCCCCGCCAACTTACCGATAGAGTCACGGTGCAACTTGAATCGGCCAGCAGGGTCCGATCCTTTGAACCATCCGCTCAGGGCCTTCGCAGACACATCTGATTGCCCTGTAGGTGGGCCGTCACTGGCGCCTCCAAGGCAGGCTAACGCTTTATCTGCATCATGCAAATCGGGCTTTCGTTCATATCCGGCTTGAATGGGGTCTTGCCCGCGAGGCGCGTCGAATCCCAGCAGGAGCAGGTACCCGTTCTTATTGATGTCCGACACCCTTCGCTGGGGGCTGGTGGTCAAGTTGCCGAACGCGGAAGACGGGGGTTCTTCCATAATGGCCCATACCAATCCTAAGGCTCCGATTCCCAGCACCACCAGCGTACATGAAAGTACCACCAGCGCAATGACGGACATGACAATCGCGCGTGTCGTGGAGAAACAGGATCGAATAAAACTGGATAGAGCAATACCGAGACGAGTCAGCCTTGATGGCAGTTTGGGGCGCGGCTTTGGTTGTGTCGTGCGTTCTCGTGTATCCGTCTGCCTGTGCAGATCCGGTGATTCGGACAAAACACCGGCGGCACCCTGTGCAGAATAAATCGTACTCGGCTCTCCCCACACAGGTGCATTCGGCTCTGCCTCCAACATCGGAGAAGTCGGAGACTCTCCGGCGAACCGAATAGACTCGCTGGTTTTGATCCATTCCTTCGGCGCCGGCACAGGCTCAAAAGGAGCTTTTTCTTCCACCAATACCGGGTTTGGCTCCTCATGTTCGGCCTGACGATCAGGCATTTCATCGAGAATCGCCCACGAACCAGCCGTCTTTGGCATCGGCTCCACATGAGATCCCGACATGCCTCCCTGAGAAGCGAGCCCAGGTTCGACAAAATCTCCAGTTGGTGAGATGGCAACATTTTCAGATTGGAGATTGAGCGGAGCGACGTCCGCAGCCGGTAGCGGGTTCACTTCGGAAACCCACTGCGGATCGGGCGCCACCTGTTCCAAGGACTGCCGAGGCTCTCCGGCAAAGGCAAAGGTGGAAGGCTGCTCGTCCACTGCTCCGTCGGCGGCTTGATAGGCCGCGGGCGCAACGGCTGAAGAGAAGTCCGCCGGAACAGGGGCCGCTTCGGACAGAAACGGAGCAGGCGACGATCCCATGATGGAAAAGGTGTCCGCTTCCGACGCGCCATCGGCGGTTGAAAGAACGGAGAGCGGAGGATCCTGCGTATAAACCGGTTCTGGGTGAACTGCAGGCGCCTGCTCGACCGGAGATTCAGCGACCGATTCCTCCATCTGCTGGTGAGGAATGACAATGGCGGATTCCTGAACCTGATCCCAGGGCATTGGGGCAGCTTCAGACGAGGCCGCCGCCACACTCAGGGGCGATGTCGTGCGCGCAGCTTCCTCAATTTCAATCGTGCCGGGATCGACTTCCTGTCCGTACAAAGGCGGCTGTGAAACAGGGGCCGCGATTCCGACCTTCAATGTGTTCTGGAAGACCGAGTCCCAGGACAACTCTTCTCCGCTCGCCCCTGCAGCCAGGCTCGCTGGACTCTGATCCGGCCCAAGCGGAGATGACAGGGTATCCGCCGGTTCCGCACTCAGCTGATCCGGAATCCTGACTGTCGTCTCCTGAACCTCGTCCCACGGCATCGGGGTTGGAACCGATTGCGGCCCAGTCTCCTGCTGAATGTCCAGCGGCTGGCTGTCCCACGCTTGAACCGGCTCCATTGTGAACGCGGGAGGATCTTCCGACTGCCACGGAACTGAGTCCGGCGCGAGACCGGATGACAACGTATCCGCTGATTCTGCACTCAGCTGATCCGGAATCCTGACTGTCGTCTCCTGAACCTCGTCCCACGGCATCGGGGTTGGGACCGATTGCGGCCCAGTCTCCTGCTGAATGTCCAGCGGCTGGCTGTCCCACGCTTGAACCGGCTCCGCTGTGAACGCGGGAGGATCCTCCGACTGCGACGGAACTGAGTCGGACGCAAGACCGGATGACAGCGTATCCGCCGGTTCCGCACTCAGCTGATCCGGAATCCTGACCGTCGTCTCCTGAACCTCGTCCCACGGCATCGGGGTTGGGACCGATTGCGGCCCAGTCTCCTGCTGAATGTCCAGCGGCTGGCTGTCCCACGCTTGAACCGGCTCGGTTGCAAGAAGAGCAGGGTCTTCCGACTGTGATGAGACCGATCTGGGATCGAAATCGATCGAGCCATGCCCATTCATCGACGGATCATGAGGCAACGGCGCATCGACGAACCCTTGCTCTTCCCGTGGCAAGCCCGCGCTCACATTCTCCGGCGCACTTTGAAGATGCACAGCATCAGCAGACGCCTGCTCTGCTGACGAATTATCTGATTTCCCCCAGGGCGTCGATTCAGCGATGGATTCGGAGACACTCGGCGCGGCGCCATCCTCGTCCATTGAAGGAACATACGGCGCGACTTCAGCCGGTGGACGAACGGTAAATTTCCCTGTTTGCGGATCGACACAGCCGGCCAACCGAACATCGACGGGGCTCCCCGGAGCAAGCTCTTTGATCTTCTCGTAGAGCTGTGAAGCTCGGTCAGGATGCTCAGGGTCGGGATCCTCAATCAGAATGTCGACGGCCTTGCCGTATTCGATGACGGCCTCAAGCATCTCCCCTTTATCCTGCAGAATAGACCCCAGTTTCTCCAGGTAGGGCACGCAGCGAGGACCGGCCGCCAAATATTCCCGCAGCAAGGATTCTGCGAGCCAGTAATCCTGCCGGACGAATGCTTCGTCGATGAGCGAATCGAAGGCCTGCCTTGCCAGAATCAAACTTCCCACACGGAGGTGCAACGTCGCAAAGAGGCGCCGCGCCTCCATATTATGTGGATCCAGCGCCAATAACTCCTTCAGCGCCGCTGAAGACCGGCCATACCGGCCCATATTCATTTGGGTGATCGCTTCTTCAAGCAGAACAGTCTTCTTGCCGTAGCCGACAGCGCTCTGCTTAAAGCCGCTCCGTCCCGACTTCTTATCTGTTTTTTGAGTAGTTTTTTTATCGGTACGCACGGTACAACCTTAGCAGATCTCTGAATTGTTGGAATGCGCTCGAGCCGCCGACATCCAACTCGTCGAGCCTGCCGCCGAACATTAATTCATCGCCAGAGGGGAAACCTGGTAAGAGGCTGCAAGCCCAATGCCTATCGGCATTGAAACCATCAGGCTCAAACACCCTGAAAATTGAGGGGTTACCATAATCTCCCGGCCGGACAGGTAGCTCATGGCTCCATTTTTGAACGGCTGATGACAAACAGAGGCAGTGAAAGATGTTCTTGCGGATCGGTGGGCGACCTGTCGCAGGATTCGGTGCCAAACCACAATAGGGCTACCTACAGACATCAAACTCGTCGAATTTCTCCGATGTAAACTGCGGGCCGATCTGATACACGTGCCCTGTTGCGAACGGGGCTCCTTGTCCATGGTCCTTGCGCGCCAGAACCGTCGCACAACGAAGGCAGTGTTGTACGCCCTCCCATGACACCTCCCCGGCTAGATGCTGAACAGGACGTCCCATTTCACTAGGATGCGACGGCATCAACGCTTGACGCACTTCGGCCACCAGCCGATGCACATGCTCCGCCGACTCAATCTCCGCCCCGTCGAGAACCAGAACAAGCAGCCCCAGCGCCCGCACCGGATCCCCCTGTGCCTCCTGGAGCAGCCGCTGCGCAAATGCCTGCACTTTATCCTGTAGAATGCTGTGGTCCATTGTGCATCGACAGCCTCAGGTATGGTCTGCTCTTTATCGGCTTTTCTCTGATCAATACTGAGTGGACAATAGACCCCTATCGGCCGCCGGCCTTGTGATTTCATTGTGAATCGTACAACTCACAATGAAAACATAGCTTTGATTGTGTCCCTTAATGCGCCTATGATACCGTCGGAATGTCAGATAAAGACCAACACCTCAGTTGGATGGGGAGAGATGGGTTTGTGATACGGCTCGATGCTTGCTTCGAACACGCGAGAACGGTGATCAGGAGATTGGGACCCAGTTTCAGCGCCCTGCTGCTGGTTGCCTCGCTGATCTGTCCGCAAACCCTCCGGGCCGAGGGCGCGAACGCTCCGTCGGCCAAAATTGCGCTGGATTTCAACGATGTGGACATTCCTGTCCTTGTTCGCTTCATCAGCGAGATCACGGGGAAAAACTTTGTCCTGGATGAAACGATCAAGAAACAGGGGGGAAAGATTTCCGTCTATTCTCCAACGAAAGTCACACCGGATCAGGCCTACAGTATGTTTGTGGCAGCGCTGGAAGTCGCGCGCCTGGCCGTCGTCCCCAAAGGAAACACCCATCAGATCGTACAAATGGGCGACCTTCCCCCGGAACGCGGGGTGTATGTCTATAAACTCAAGAACGCCAATGCCACGGATCTCGCCGCCGTCTTAACCAACTTAGTTGCGCGCTCACAAACCGTCGCCCAGACGGCTCCTGGCGTCAGGCCTCCGATCAGGCCGCTGACGGAATTTGAGGCGCCGGTTCAGGTCTTTGCCGATAAACCGACGAATTCCATTATCATCAGTGCCGCGAAATCCGCCTACAGCCGGCTTCAATCGGTCATTCGTGAGCTCGACGTCAAGCGGAAACAGGTATTCGTGGAAGCGGTCATCCTCGAAGTGCAAGTCGACCGGCTGAGACAAATCGGAACCGATCCCACACAAGTGCTCAGCGCGGGAAAAGAGGGGTTCCTTCAAGGCCTCATTGGATTCAATCGGGCGCCGGAAGATCTCGCGTCCGTGGCGCAGGCCATCAGCGGCATCGCCGCAGGCGGCGCCACAGGCGGCGCCACGACCGTGTTGAATACGGTCAATGTCCGCGCCTTCATGCAGTTTCTGATGAACATGACCGACACCAACATCCTCTCCACCCCGCAGGTGCTGGCTGCGGACAATCAGAAAGCCAAGATCGTCGTCGGAGAAAATCGGCCGTTTCCGACCGGGCAAGCCCAGGGCATCACCGGAGGCACACTGGTCACCATCGAACGGAAAGACGTGGGCGTCACGTTGGAACTGACGCCTCAGGTACTCGAGGATGACCTTATCCGCCTTGAAATCAAGCAGGAGATCACCGCCATCGCAGAAAACGTGGCCCAAACCATCGGCTCCGGGACGGCCTCAATCCCGGTCGGCCCCACGACCACAAAGCGTTCCATGGAAACCACCACCATCGCGCACGATCAGCAGACGCTCGTCGTGGGGGGATTGGTTCGTGACAACATCACGATCAGCGAGAGAAAAGTTCCGTTTTTTGGAGACATTCCCTGGCTGGGGTGGCTCTTTAAATCCCAGACCCGCACGGTAGAGAAACTCAATCTTCTCGTCTTTCTCACCCCACATCTCGTCCGTGATGACGCGGACATCATCGAACTCAATGCCAGAAAAGCTAGAGAAATCAATACGCTGCAACGTGATAATCGGATTGAAGAACCCACGAGGCTCAAACAAGATATCCTGGAACGTCTTGAGCGCCCGATCACGCCGCCCAACAGTCCTCGTTGAGTATCACAACAGCCGCTCTTGTTTTTGTTGACACATCACACCTGTCTCGGTTTCTCTCGCCAAGATTTCCACACGTATGTTGAAGCCCCCTCCTCCGAGGGATAGGACTGATCGGCGCGCCGCGGTACACTGCCCCAACGGAGGAACCCAGCATGGCGCAGACCACACCGGACGCCCGTGCCTATCATCGATATCCCGTCATCTACCCGGTTATTTTTGGGGGGGCGCCCTTCGTGGGCGAAGGGACGGTCTCAGACCTCTCGCTTACCGGCTGTTCGATTGTCTGTGACCAGGCTGTCCTGGCTGATAGCTATGTCAAATTGAGCGTCATCCTGCCGGATCCGACCATGTCACTGTTCATCGAACTGGGAAAAATCCGGTGGGTCCGTGAGCAGACATTCGGGGTCGAATTCATTCGATTGCCAACGATCACCCGCGACCGATTGGACCGCGTCGTGTGGGAACAACTGACCGCTTTGCTGGAGACCCGAACCAATCCCGCTTCGCCTGGCGAACCGCCTCTCATCCATCGCTTCTAGCCCAGGATCAGACTCGCGCCTCACGCAAGCCTCGCTCTTCGCGCGTGTCGCGCAGGCTTTGCCAGGTCATAGCGAACTCGGCATGAATCCTGTGGATGGCCGCAGCTATCGCAATTGAAGCGAATATTGACGAGGACGGTAGCCGCACTTATGAATCAGGGATACATAAGACGGCAGCGATGGAGTGGGGTAAAAAAACGGCGCGGCCAGAGCCTGGCCGCGCCGAACACAACCGGAGAAGTTACTATTCTCTTACGACCCTACGGCCTGATGTCAAAGTGAATCGACAGGCCCACATGCACATGAATCGTTCGGATATTGGCTGTGTAATCATTGATCACTTGATCTTGGTTGCCAACTGTGGACGCCCCGAACCGATCCGTCCCCAGTGCGTCATGATCAGCGATCACATACTTTGCCTCAGCAAACGCAGCTACGTACTTGAAGAGATGCGCCTTGACTCCTCCCACTGCCAGAAACCCGATCGTCGTATTCCGCTGGTCGGTAATGGCGTTTTCAAAACCAGCCCCACGGAATCCACCCGGCCTAAACGACATCTGATGCGCTCCCGCGCCGCCCCCGATGTACGGAAACCATCGCCCGTTGGGATAGGCCTCGGAAATCCCCATCGGGTAGCGAATCATAAGATTGGGGCCGATGTAGATGCCTTGCTTTTCAGTCGTGGTGCCCTCAAACGCTCCGCCTGGAAGAGTTCGCCCATTCACATTTTCCTGACAGCAGGCGATGTCCGGATACCAGACAAAGCCGGTAACTTCCAGGCCGACATCAAATCCCGCCAACGCGTTTCGGGTGGGAAACCAGACGCCCGCGTTGCCGCCGATCGACTGTTTCGTCTGATAGTCGACATTCTCCACCGAATTTGGCTGCGACCCGTCATTGAACGTGATGGTCGGACTGTTCGGTATAGCCACACCCGCCATAAAAGACATATAGGGTTCGATCGTCCCGGATGAGATCGTGGGCAGCTCATCATCCGCGCGAACAGACTGGGAAAAACCGACTACGCACAGAAGGAAAATCATCGCCGAAATTCTCGTTTTCATTCATCACCCTCCCACGGTAAAGAAAACATGTTATTCGACGAGTTTCGATCGCAACGACTGGTGCGAGTCGGTATTTCTTGGAGAACCAAGGGAGCCGAGCAAGACCATCCTGCCTTCATCGCGCTCGAACTGCTCTCTGTTCTTGCTGTTGTGACCATTGGCATGAGAGCCAGAATAGTTGACACCAACATGACCACGAAGGAATACGCTTTTCCCATCGTGGAGGCGGACGGCGCCAACAGTAGCAATCCCCCCTTCAGTTTTGAAAATAGATAAAACAAATTAGAGCTATCGTTAAATCCAATGTCTCAGCGAGAGCATTCGAGAAGAGGGACATGCCCCTGTTCGTCAAAATGAGGCCGCAATCCACACCGGCTCATGTTTGTCACCCTGACCGGCGTGAATCTGCTCACACTGCTGCCGAATCGGCTAACGGGGGGAGGAATCCTGTGCGCTTTTGGCGTTGAACGACCTGGTGGTCGTCAATGTTTCAGCTCGGTCTGGAACAGATAGAGCGTCCGCATGGAACAGCTCTCAGTCAATTGGAACGGAGGAGGGTGCTGCCAGAAGAACCCGCCGTGGAAGATTTATCGTCCCAGCGCCTTCTTTACCGCGTTTCCGATTTCAGCCGGGTTCTTGACGACCGTTACGCCGGCTGTTTCGAGGGCCTTCATCTTCTCAGTCGCCGTGCCTTTGCCGCCTGAAATGATCGCGCCCGCATGGCCCATCCGCCGACCGGGAGGCGCGGTGATCCCAGCGATAAAGCTGACAACCGGCTTCTTGACATGTTTCTTGATGAATTCAGCTGCTTTCTCCTCAGCGTCGCCGCCGATTTCACCGATCATGACGATGGCGTGCGTCTCGGGATCCTTTTCAAACAGCGGCAGCACATCGACGAAACCGGTCCCGTTGACCGGATCGCCGCCGATGCCCACGCAGGTCGTTTCGCCCAATCCAAGGGTCGAGAGTTGATGCACGGCCTCGTAGGTGAGGGTCCCGCTGCGGGAAACCACTCCCACCACACCCTTCTTATGGATAAATCCAGGCATGATGCCGATCTTGGCCTCGTCCACCGTGATCACGCCAGGGCAATTCGGGCCGATCAATCGCACATCACGCCCGCTGAGCGCGCGCTTCACCCTCACCATGTCGTTCACCGGAATGCCTTCCGTAATGCAGATCACAAGCTTGATGCCCGCATCTGCCGCTTCCAGAATCGCATCGGCACAAAATGGCGGCGGCACGAAGATCAACGACGTATCGCACTGCTCTTTCTTGACTGCATCGCGGACGGTATTGAAGACGGGAATCCCCTCGACCTCCTGCCCCGCCTTCCCGGGCGTGACACCGGCCACGACCTTCGTTCCATAGGCTTTGCATTGAGTGGCATGGAACGAGCCTTCCTTGCCCGTAATGCCCTGCACCACCACCCGCGTATTCTTATTGACGAGAATGCTCACGATTAACCTCTTTTCCTGTTCTTCACTCTAGAAGAGTGCTGGGCCGGGTCTCATACTGCGCGCATCCACCGAGCACCGCCCGATTTCCGATAATCTCATCGATCTTGCGTGCGCGGTGGGCGAGCACTGAGACCCGGCCCGGCACTCTTCTTCTTACGCCGCTTTGCCCGTCAATCTCACAATCTTCTGCGCCGCTTCCCACAAATCGTTGGCCACTTCCAGCTTCAGGCCGGAGTCGGCCAGCAGTTTGCGGCCTTCTTCCGCATTCGTCCCCTGCAAACGAACGACCAAGGGCACATTGATCTTCACTTCTTTGGCCGCTTCGATCACCCCGTGCGCGATCCGTTCGCAACGCACAATGCCGCCGAAGATGTTAATGAAGATACCTTTGACGTTGGGGTCTTTCAGCAAAATGCGAAACCCGGCCGCCACCGTCTCCTTCGTCGCCCCGCCGCCGACATCCAGGAAATTGGCCGGCTCGCTGCCGGCCAGCTTGATGACATCCATCGTCGCCATGGCGAGGCCCGCGCCGTTCACCATGCACCCGATATTGCCGTCGAGCTTGACATAGTTCAGATTGTTGGCTGTCGCTTCGATTTCCAGCGGTTCTTCCTCGTTCAGATCCCGCATCTTCTGTACGTCTTCATGCTTAAACAGCCCGTTGTCGTCGAACGACACCTTGCCGTCCAATGCCACAACGGTCTTTTCTTTCGTGATGATGAGCGGATTGATCTCGACGAGCGCGCAGTTCTTTTCCATGAAAAGGCGATACAGGTTGCCCAGCATCTTGGTGAAGGGACCCATCACCGCCGGTTCGAGATTCTGCAGACCGAGGGCGAACGCGATGTTTCGTCCGTTGTAGCCCTGGAACCCCACGGCGGGATCGATCGGTTCCTTGATAATCTTTTCCGGTGTGTGGGCGGCGACTTCCTCGATCTCCATCCCGCCCTCAGTGCTGGCGATAAAAATCGGCCAGCCCGTGTCGCGATCGACGAGGATCGAGAGATACAGTTCCTTGGCGATGTTCGCGCCTTCCTCCATCAACAGACGATGGACCGTGCGGCCTTTGGGGCCGGTCTGGTGCGTGACCAGCGTTTTGCCGATGAGTTCCTTGGCAAAACCGGCGACGGCGCTCTTGTCTTTGGTGATCTTGACGCCGCCCGCCTTGCCGCGTCCGCCCGCATGGATCTGCGCCTTCACGACGAAGACCGGCGTGTTCAGCTCGTTGGCCCAGGCTGTCGCGGCTTCGGGAGAGGTGATCTCCTTCCCACGCGGAACCGGCACGCCGAACTGGGCAAAGAGTTGCTTTGCTTGAAACTCGTGAACGTTCATATCTTCTCCTTGCGCGACGAGCGGGACTCGCGAGAAGCGCAATTAATCCGGACACCCGTCTCGCTACTCTCGTTTTTCTCGCACGTCCCGCTACCCTATTTTTCTCGTGTACGCCGGCAGGATCATCGGCGAGATGACACCGCTGACATTCCCATGCTGCTTGGCTTCCGCCCGATACCGTTGCAAATGTTTGAGCGTCAGCGCCCCTTGCTTCATCGATGCGGCGCGTGAGGCGGCAGTCAACCCGGACCGCTTTCCGAAGACCATCAAATCCAGCAACGAATTTCCCATCAACCGATTGCGCCCGTGCAAGCCCCCTGACGCCTCGCCCGCCACGAAAAGATTCTTCACGTTCGTTTCCGAATTCGTATCGATCTTCACTCCGCCGTTCTGGTAGTGCAACGTGGGATAGATGAGCACCGGGTCTTTGCTGATGTCGATACCGAACCGCTCGAACTGAAGCATCATCGCGGGAAAATGTTTCTCGACCGTCCCCGGCCCATGCTCGGCATCCAGCAGCGGCGTGTCCAGCCACACTCCCACCCGTCCCGACATGGTCCGGATGCCACGGCCTTCTTCGCATTCGCGGATGATCGAGGAGGACACTACATCGCGCGTATCAAGTTCGTTCACAAACCGGTCGCCCTTGGCATTGACGAGATGGCCGCCCTCGGACCTGATCCCTTCCGTGACCAAAGCGCCGATCAATTGTTCCGGGTAGACTGCGCCTGAGGGATGGTATTGGAACGTGTCGATATGGGCCAACTTGGCTCCCATCCGGTAGCTCAGACACAGGCCGTCTCCCGTTGCGCCATAGTGGTTGCTCGTCGGAAACCCTTGAATGTGGAGCCTGCCGATACCGCCGGTCGCCAGAATGACCGTCTTGGCCGCGACAACGACATGCTGATGATTGTCCAGATCCTTGAAGATCGCGCCGGTGCAACGCCCTTCGTCGTCGCTGAGCAGCTCGATCGCCGCGGAGAACTCCAACAACTGGATCTTCTGATTGAGGACTTCATCCTTGAGCACCCGCATGATTTCCAGACCGGTGTAGTCTGAGCAGGTCAGCAGGCGGGGTTTGGAGCTGCCGCCGCCCTTCTTCACGTGCAAATTGCCGTCGGCCTGCCGATCGAACAGTACACCGAGACTGATCAGCCACTTGGCAATCGAAGGCCCCTCTTCGACCATCACCTTGAGCAGCTCATGGTCGTTCTGCATATGGCCGCCCTTGAGGGTGTCGAGGAAATGGGTAACCGGTGAATCTTCAGGCGCGACGGAGATCTGCATCCCCCCTTGCGCCATCACGCTGTTGGAGTCGGCCAGCCGCAGCTTGGTCGCCAGAATGACTTTGGCACCTGCTCCATGCGCGTGCAATGCCGCCGCACAACCGGCCCCGCCTCCTCCGATGACCAGCACATCGGTGTGATGGTGCGGCGTGAGCTCGGCCCCATCCTGGATGGGACTGTCGCCCTCCAGCAAGGCCGCCAGCTCGACGACGGTCTTATCCCCTTCATTAGGGCCGAATCGAATAGGCCGATAGGCGCTGGCGCGAAAGTCGGGATGATACTTGTGAATCAGCTGATCGCGGTCGGCGGGAGAAAACTTCGGAAATGTCTGTTTCCGCCTGGCATCTCGAGTCTTGTGTACGATTTGTTGGAGCGCGTGAATATCCATAGCTTACGACGTAAGGGGTGAGGGGTAAGGGGTAAGGGGTGATCCGTGCCTTTGGTGCATCATTTTACCGTCGCGCAGTGCTCGGCCAGCTCTTTCTCGTTCATCGCGAGAACCCTGCTCCACTCGTCGCTGAAACGGCCGTCTTGGATTTCCTTGATGCGCTGATCCAATCCAGCCGGTTTCTCGGTGAAATGCGCCCCTTGCGCGCGGCTGACGTAAAGGGCCACGAGATTCGGCGCAATGTCCGCAATGCAGACCGGCGCACACATGCCGCACATCACACAGTCCATGAACATTTCCGACACGTTCTGAAAATCGCCGAACACTGCCTTCCAGACCCCTTCACGCACATCGATCTTCTGCGGGCAGGCTTCCGTGCAGGCATTGCAATTCCGGCAGAGCGGGGCTTCCGGATACAGATTGAAAAGATCCTGCTTCGGATCTTTGAGGGTTTGAATGTCGTAGAGCGCCTTGCGCGCGGGAAACGGCGGCATCATCGTAAACGACATGCCGTCCTGCACAGCGGTCTGGCAGGCCAGGCAGGTCCGCACCTTGGGGTCGTCCTTGGTTCGATAATACGTGGCGCAGGCTCCGCAGAACCCGCCCAGGCATCCGATGCCACGGACGACTTCCTGACCGGCATACCACATGGCCTTCACGACCGTAATCCCCTCCGGCACCTCGTACTGCTTGCCGGAAATTTCGATCGTCACCATCCGATGCGTGAGCACCTCAGGCTGGTCGATGATATTGGTGTCTTCTTGAGCCATTGTTCCTTCGTGAGGCGTGAAACGTAAGGCGCAAGGGGTCTCGATCAGAATCCCCTCACGCCTGACGCCTAACCTCTAACGGACTTCAGACAAATGAGTCGATGATTGCATTCAGGGTTGCACTCGGGCGCATCGCCTTGGCAGCCTTAGCATCGTCCGGGTGATAATACCCGCCCACGTCCTGTGGCTTGCCCTGCGCCGCGAGCAATTCTCCGTCGATCTTCTTTTCATTCTCGCTCAGATCCTTGGCGATCTTCGCAAACTTCTCCGCGATCTTCTTATCCTGCGTCTGCGCCGCCAATGCCTGGGCCCAGTAGAGCGCCAAGTAGAAGTGGCTGCCGCGGTTGTCGATCTCCCCGACCTTCCGAGCCGGAGACTTATTGCTCTCCAGGAACTTCGCGTTGGCCTGGTCGAGCGCATCGGCCAACACTTTGGCGGCATGATTGTTCCCGACCTTTGCCAGATGCTCCAGCGAAGCGGCTAGGGCCAGGAACTCGCCGAGCGAATCCCACCGTAGATAGCCTTCTTCCTGAAACTGCTGCACGTGCTTCGGGGCCGAGCCCCCCGCGCCGGTTTCGAACAGACCGCCGCCGTTCAACAGTGGAACGATCGAGAGCATCTTGGCGCTGGTCCCGATTTCGAGGATCGGGAACAGGTCGGTCAGATAGTCGCGCAAGACATTCCCTGTGACCGAAATTGTGTCCTTCCCTTCTCGAATTCGCACCAGCGAAAGTCGAATCGCCTCAGCCGGCGGCATGATCCGAATGTCGAGCCCCTGGGTATCATGATTCTTCAAATACCGTTCGACCTTCGTGATTAATTGCGCATCGTGCGCCCGATCCTTGTTTAGCCAGAAAATCGCCATGGCGCCGGTGGCTTTTGCGCGGTTCACCGCCAGTTTGACCCAGTCTTGAATCGGCGCATCCTTCACCTGGCACATCCGCCAGATATCGCCTTCTTCCACTTTGTGCTCCAACAAGGTCTTGCCCGTTGCATCGACAACCCGCATCGTGCCGTTACCCGTTGCTTTGAAGGTCTTGTCGTGTGATCCGTACTCTTCCGCCGCCTGAGCCATCAAGCCGACGTTGGGCACGCTTCCCATCGTCTTCGGATCAAGCGCGCCATGCTTCTTACAGGAATCGATGACTTCTTGATAGATCGGCGCATAGCTGGCATCGGGAATCACACACTTCGCGTCATACGCCTTGCCGTCAGGGCCCCACATCTTGCCTGAGTCCCGAATGACCGGGGGCATCGAAGCATCGATGATGATATCGCTGGGCACGTGCAGATTGGTAATGCCCTTGTCAGAATTCACCATCGCCATGGGCGGACGCTTCTTGTAGACCGCCTGGATATCGGCTTCAATGGCTTTGCGCTGATCTTCCGGCAGTGACTTGATCTTGCTATAGACATCGCCAAGGCCGTTATCGGGATCGACTCCCAGCTTCTGGAATGTGGCTCCATGCTTCTCGAACACGTCCTTGTAATAGACCGTCACAGCATGGCCGAAGATCTTCGGGTCCGAGACCTTCATCATGGTGGCCTTCATATGAAGCGAAAACAACACCCCCTGCTTTTGTGCGTCTTCGATCTGCTCCTCAAGAAATTGCCGCAGCGCCCGTTTGCTCATGTACGTGGCATCGATGACTTCCCCGGCTTGCAATGCCACTTTCGGCTTGAGCACGGTCGTTTTGCCGTCCTGGCCGACAAACTCGATCCGCGCATCGGTCGCCGCGTCCATCGTCATCGACTTTTCGTTCGACCGGAAGTCTCCGCTCTTCATATGGGCGACGTGCGTTTTTGAATCCGGACTCCACGCTCCCATCTTATGCGGGTGCTTCCTGGTATGGGCCTTCACGGAGAGCGGCGCGCGGCGATCAGAATTGCCCTCGCGCAGCACCGGGTTGACGGCGCTGCCCTTGACCTTGTCGTAACGGGACTTGATGTCCTTCTCTTTATCGTCTTTCGGATTTTCCGGATACTCAGGCAGCTTGTAGCCCTGGTTCTGCAATTCCTTGATCGTCTCTTGGAGTTGGGGCAGTGACGCGCTGATATTCGGCAGCTTGATGATGTTCGCTTCCGGCGTCTTGGCCAGCTCGCCCAACTCAGCCAGGGCATCGTGCTGCTTCTGTGCCGGAGTCAGGTATTCCGGAAACACGGCGAGTACACGGCCCGCCAACGAGATGTCCCGCAATTCGACCGTCACGCCCGCCGCCTTCGAGAAGGCGTTGATGATCGGCAAGAACGAGTAGGTCGCCAGCATCGGCGCCTCATCGGTCTTGGTATAAATAATCTTGTCCGCTTTCGTCGTCATGGTTGCTCCCCTTTCCGCATCGTGATTAGTTCAGCGCATTCAGCGCCGAGCCGGCCTTGAACCACGCAATCTGTTGCTCCGTCATGCTGTGATTCGCCTGGATGGTGAGCGCCTGGCCATCCGCCTTGTGAATAATCACCTGCACCGATTTGCCGGGCGCCAGACTCCCTAGCCCCGTCACGCTGATGCGGTCCTGCTGCTCGATCTTCTCGTAATCCTTCGGTTCCGCGAAGGTCAACGCCAAGATCCCTTGTTTCTTGAGATTGGTTTCATGAATACGCGCGAAGCTCTTGGTGATCACGACGCGCACGTTCAAGAAGCGGGGCGACATCGCCGCATGTTCGCGGCTGCTGCCCTCGCCGTAGTTCTCGTCGCCCACCACGATCGAACCGATCCCCTTCGCCTTGTAAGCGCGGGCGATCTGCGCGATGGTCAGATTCGACTCGCCGGTCAGCACATTGGTCCCCTTGCCCGGTTCGGAGGCAAAGGCGCTGTTCGCGCCGAGAAACATGTTGTCGCTGATCTTATCCAAGTGGCCGCGGAACTTGAGCCATGGACCGGCCGGAGAGATATGATCGGTCGTGGTCTTGCCCTTGGTCTTGATCAGGAGCGGCAACTTTTCGAAATCCTTGCCGTCCCAGCGCGGGAATGGCTGCAAGATCTGCAACCGCTCGCTGGTCGGAGGAATATCGACGGTCAGGCCGTCCCCGTTTTCAGCCGGCGCCACAAAGCCTTCTTCACCCGTGGCAAATCCCTTGGACGGCAATTCTTCGCCGACCGGAGCTTGGAGCTTGAATTCCTTTCCGTCAGCGCCTTTGAGCGTCTGATTCACCGGATCGAAGCCAAGGTCGCCCGTAATCGCATAGGCCGTGACGACTTCCGGGCTCGCCAGGAACGAGAGCGTTTCATTGATGCCGTCGTTCCGGCCCGGAAAGTTACGATTGAACGAGCTGACGATCGAATCCGCCTTCCCCTTCACGCCGTCGGCTCGCTTCCACTGCCCGATACAAGGACCACAAGAATTCGACAGCACCGTGCCACCCAGCTGCTCGAACGTGTCCAGGAAGCCGTCGCGTTTCATGGTGTGGTAGATGCGCTCGGAGCCCGGTGAGACCAGGAATGAGGCCTTCGCCTTCAAGCCGGCCTTCAACGCCTGTTGGGCGATATGGGCCGACCGGCTGATGTCTTCGTAAGATGAATTCGTACAGCTGCCGATCAAAGCCGCCTTTAATTCAACCGGATAGCCCTTCTCCTTGGCTTCCGCCTTCAACTTCGAAATTGGCCGGGCCAAATCCGGGGTGTGCGGTCCGACCACATGCGGCTCCAGTTTCGACAAATCGACTTCGACGATCTGATCGTAATACTTCTCCGGCGATTGATAGACTTCCGGATCGGCTACGAGCAGCGCCTTGTTCGCCGAGGCGAGACTCGCCAAATCCGCCCGGTCCGTGATGTTCATGTAGGCAACCATCTTCTGATCGAAAGGAAAGACCGAGGTCGTCGCGCCCAACTCCGCGCCCATGTTACAGATGGTGCCCTTGCCGGTCGCGCTGATCGTCTCGGCGCCGGAACCGAAGTACTCGACGATCTTGTTCGTCCCGCCCTTGACCGTCAAGAGGCCGCAGAGGTACAGGATCACGTCCTTGGCCGACGCCCAGCCGCTCAACTTGCCGGTGAGGCGCACACCGATCAATTTCGGATGGAGCACTTCCCAGGGAAGACCCGCCATCACTTCGCCCGCATCGGCCCCGCCGACGCCGATCGCCAAGCCCCCCAACCCGCCCCCGTTCGGCGTGTGCGAATCGGTGCCGATGATCAACGAGCCGGGAAACGCGTAATTTTCAAGCACGACTTGATGAATGATCCCGGCACCAGGCTTCCAGAAGCCGATGCCGTACTTTTTCGCAGCAGAGGCAAGGAAGTTATAGACCTCTCGGTTCTCGTCCATCGCGCGAAGTAAGTCTTTCTCGGAGCCCATCTCGGCACGAATCAGGTGGTCGCAGTGGATCGTGCTGGGCACGGCGGCCTGCTTCTTATTGGCCTGCATGAACTGCAACATGGCCATCTGCGCCGTGGCATCCTGCATCGCCACACGATCCGGACGTAGAGCCAGCATCGCCTTTCCACGCTCCCAGGTCTGCGTGCCAAAATTGTCGGCGTGCGAAACGAGAATCTTTTCCGCCAGCGTCAGTGGACGGCCGAATTTCGCTCTGGCCTTGGCACAGGCATCAGGCATCTTCGCATACAGTTTCTTGGCTAGATCCATGGACATGATCGTCACTCCTTAAAGTTCTGAGTGCTGGGTGCTGAGTGCGGGAAAACCCTCACTCAGAACTCAGCATTCGTGCTCAACACTATTTCAGAGGCGGGACTTCCCGCCGTTTCGGCGCCGCGTAATTTACCAGGTAGTCGAACAGCCGAATCAGGCGGCTCTCCTGGCGTTTCTGATCGACCCAGTGGCCGATCAATCCGATCGTGCGCGACAGGATGAAGAACCCGTTCAAACTATCCACCGGGAAACCGAGATCCACCAGCACGGCGGCCATCGTGCCGTCCACGTTCAGGATCAGATTATCTTTTTTCGCCGCCGTCACCTGCTCGACTTGCAGCGCGAAGTCGAGGCAGGGCGTTTTCATATTCAAGCTCTTCACGTAGCCCACAAGTTCCTTCACCCGCTTATCCGGGTTGCGTAAACTCTTGACCCGATGGCCGATACCGGGCACCGGCCCGTGATTCTTCTTCATATAGACTAAGAAGTCGTCCACCGACAGCTTATTGTCTACGGCATACTTGAAGAACCGCCCGGCATCAGTAACAGCGCCGCCGAAACGAGGGCCGATCATAATCAGTCCTGCTGCGACCGATTGAGACATGCCAATTCCGGCGCAGGCTGCGATGATCGTCCCCAACGCTCCGCTGACGCAAGGACCATGGTCGGCGGAGAGCATCATAATGCGCTTGATGATTTCCGCTTCCTGTTTGGAGATCAGCCGCTTGTCCCACAACAATCCCACCACATGGGGAATCTCATAGCCTTTATTGATCAGTTCGGAAGCTGGATACCCGTCATAACAGGGTTCGTCGCCACGGTCGTCGCTGATGGTGGTACGGATGAGCGGCGCGACCATGACCTCATTGGCCTTCATCGCTTCTTCAACCGTCTTCGGCAACTTCGGCAGCGACACCGGCTCAACCGGCTCTTTTACCAGGCCGGACTTCAACATCTCTTGATAGGCTTCCTTGATCGCGGGGCCCAACGCACCGAATGTCGCCGGCACAATCGCGCCGGACTTCTTGAGGGCATCCGATTTCGCGCGGGCCGAGCCTTCGCCCTTCATGCCTTCCTTCGCGCCCGCGTGGCCGAACTTCATCCCCTTCGGCAAACTCTCCTGACAGAAACCGGAGACGACAGCCATCAACTTGACCCGCCGTTTTTTTGCGCCGTACCACTCCGCGGCACGCTCTTCGAGATCGCCGCCCATTTCGCCGACGATGACCACCGCCTTCGTCTGCGGATCGTTCTCGAACATTTCGAGGTAGCTGACATAATCGGTGCCGGGAAAGGCATCGCCGCCGATGCCGATCGCCGTCGTGATCCCGTCGGCGAACTGCGAGCAGATCCAGATGATCTCGTTGGAGAGACCGCCGGATTTCGTAATGACACCAAAGGAACCTTCCCGATAGAGCTTGGAGAGAACCAGGTTGTCGAATGCGCCGCCGATCACACCCAGCCGGCACGCGCCGGCGGACACGATGCCGATGGACGACGGGCCGTTAAAGACTTTGCCGAGTTTGCGCGCATGGGCGCCGAGGATCTTGGCGTCCTTTTCCGGCACACCCTCGGTGATCATTGACACTACCTTAATGTGGGAATCGTCGAGGGCTTCCATCCCGCCCTTCATCGCTCGGTCTGCGCCGATATAGACAAGACTGGTATTGATGGCCGGATGATTCTTTGTGGCCTCGGCAATGGTCTTATAAATAGGTATGGCGATCAGCCCGCTGCCGTAGG
>Ga0315912_10002075_pt1 | contig 22353 bp, 17 predicted proteins | sample VfabasoilMG_FD_204469 | JGI IMG/M metagenome (GOLD analysis project Ga0315912, IMG submission 204469) | Garden soil microbial communities collected in Santa Monica, California, United States - V. faba soil | ecosystem: Environmental > Terrestrial > Soil > Garden | place: USA: California...
ACCGGCTTTCTGTTTTGTGCTGCAGCCTTGGCCGTGGATAACCTTTCCCCGGCCGAGGTCAGCATTCAAAAAGCGCAGGAAAAGATAGCCGACAATCCGGCTTATGCCGAATACTACAACATTCTGGCCATGTCGTACGCACGGCGTGCCCGTGAGACCTCAGATGTCGCCTACTACGCAAAGGCCCAGGATACCCTCAAGCGTTCCTACGAAATTTCCCCGGATAACTTCGAGGCCAGAAAGGCGGAAACCTGGATACTCCTCGGCAGGCACGAGTTTGCCAAGGCTCTTGTGCTGGCAAAGGATTTGAATCAGAAATCTCCCGACGATGTAGCCGTGTACGGATTCCTGGCTGACGCCAACGCCGAACTAGGCAACTACGCAGATGCAGTCGCTGCCGTAGATTGGATGTTTCGCTTGAAGCCTGGCAACATTCCCGCGCTTACTCGTGCCGCCTATTTGCGGGAATTGCACGGTGATCTGAGCGGTTCCCTGGAACTGATGGGTATGGCGCTTGATTCGACAGCGCTCTCTGAATCCGAAGACCGGGCATGGATCTTGACGCAGATCAGTCACCTTTATTACCTGTCGGGAGATCTGCCCCGCGCCGAAAGAAATGCCAATCATGCCCTGGCCCTCTTCCCTGGTTATCACTATGCTCTCGGGGCCTTAGCCAAAGTGCGCGTTGCGCAAAAACGCTACGAGGATGCCGTGATGCTGCTGCGACAACGCTATGAAGCTGCACCTCATCCTGAGAATCTCTACCCGCTTGCCGAAGCGCTGGACAAGGCAGGTAACGCGGAAGAGGCAACAGCTTGTTATCGCGAGTTTGAAATCAAAGCTGCCGCCGAATCACAGGTCGCCGACAACTCGAATTACGAATTGATCCACTACTACGCTGGCGTCGGTGGGCAACCGGAAAAGGCAGTACAACTTGCGAAACAGGAACTCGACCGGAGACACGACATTTTCACGCTCTATGCCCATGCCTCCGCGCTCGCTGCCATGGGTGATTTGGCCAGTGCTAAACGGGAAATTGGCAAGGCATTAGCTACCGGAATCAAGGATCCGCAAATTCTGGATTTAGCTGCAAGGATTGCCAAGTGACGCGATTCTTACTACCGTAGAAGAATACATGCTGTTTTTCCTGATGAGCATGGCTGGCCTCGGAGGAGCCCGGCCCGTAAGGCCAGTTGCCGAATGGGACGGGTTCATTCAAGGTATCAGGCAAGGTGACGACCGTGCCCTTGGGGCACTCTACGATGCAAGTTCGAGACTTGTCTATAGCGTGGTGCTTAGAATTGTTGGTAACGCTGCCGATGCGGACGAAGTGGTTCAGGACGTGTATGCGCAGGTTTGGCGGTCGGCAGGCGACTATGCTACCGAGCGCGGATCGGCTTCCGCTTGGATTGTAATGATGGCGCGCAGCAGAGCTTTGGATAAGATCCGTTCGCGGGCTACAAGAGAGCAGCGCGAAACACAGCTTGATGTGGTGGCAGAGACTCACGCGAAAGAAGATCAGCCGGAACAGGCGGTGATGAAACGACAGGCCAGAAGTATCATCCAGTCCGCCATGGCAACGCTGGCTCCCGAGCAGCGCCAGGTCATTGAGATGTCATTCTTCATGGGGCTGACACATTCCGAACTGGCGGCCAGGCTTGGCCAGCCCTTAGGCACAATCAAGACTCGCATTCGGTTGGGGATGAACAAGCTGCGCGACTCGCTCGCCGTAGGAGGTCTGGCGTGAGCTACGAACTTCTCCGGGAACAGTGCGAAGCCTATCTGTTGGGTGGATTGGAAGGAGAGGAGCTTCAACATCTGCAATCGCGCATCGACAACAACGATCCCGAATGCCTGGAAGCTCTGCGCGAAGCCACGGAGTTGGTGGCACAACTCGGGCATGCCGCCCCGCTTGCTGAACCTCCAGCGCTGCTTCGGTCCAGAATTCTGAATGCAGCCAGGGCAGAGAAGCGGACATCGGCCCTACCTGTGTCAAACTGGGCCGCATATACCGGATGGGCGGTAGCGGCGGCTCTCCTGATTGCAACTTTGGTCAACAGAAATGGCTTGACTGCAATCCGTCAGGAATTGGCCGAGGCACGCGGTGAGGTGTCAAGACTTACTCTGAAATCGGATCAGTATCGTAAGGTCGCTTCCATTCTGATGGCACGTGACGCCCAAGTGATTCGGCTTACTGCCACAGCTCCGGAGGCTCCGCAATTCCGCGCCTATTGGAGCAAGGAGAGTGGACTGGTGTTGGCTGGCAGCAACGTTTCCGCGCCGGCTTCGGGCAGGACCATGCAGTTGTGGGTTGTGCCGAAAACAGGCAAGCCGGTCAGTGCCGGTCTGTTCGCACCGGATTCCACTGGCCAGGTTATCCTGATCGCCGAAAACGTTTTCGCCAATCCAGGTGATGCGGCAGCGCTGGCAATCTCGGACGAGCCAATGGGTGGCAGCCCTCAGCCCACAACAACCCCGGCTTGGGTTGGAAAACTCGGCGATTAGCTTTCCTGTACCACCGGATTGGAAAGCGTGCCAATCCCTTCGACAAAGACTTCGCAAATATCACCGGGCTTCAAGAATACCTGCGGCTTGCGCGCCACGCCAACACCGGAAGGTGTGCCAGTGCTGATCACATCGCCTGGTTCCAGTGTCATCACTTCGCTGATAATCGCAATTAGAGAAGGTACGTCAAAAACCATATCGCCGGTGTGTGAACTCTGCAAGACGGTCCCATTCACGCGAGTCTCAATCTTGAGGTCTTTCGCGCCCGGAGGTAGTTCATCGGCGGTTACAAATACTGGTCCAAATGAACCCGTCTTGTCAAAGTTCTTGCCAGGCGTCCATTGCGGAGCTTTGAATTGGTAATCGCGCAACGACCCATCGTTGAATGCCGAATAGCCGGCTATGTGGTTCAAGGCATCGGCCGCCGCAATGTGTCGGCCGCCGCGTCCGATAACCAACGCCAGTTCACACTCATAGTCGAACTGATTCGAAGCATTTGGCCGCACCAACGGAACACCGTGTCCCACAAAGCTGGTTGGGAATCGAACGAATAGCGTCGGATACGTGGGAAGGTCAACACCGCTTTCGGCGGCATGTAACCGGTAGTTCAATCCCACGCAGATCAATTTGCCCGGCTTTGGAATCGGCGGGAGATAGGTGATCGCCGAGAGATCCAGCCGCGTTCCGGACTGCAGGCGGGCATGTGCATCCTTAAGTGCGTCACCGCCCTTCGACAGCAGCGAAAGCAGGTCGCCAGGATAACCGGCGGCATTCTCAAGAATCCCAACAGCATGATTGTCGCCAAGCCAAGCGGCCAAGCCTTTGTGTTCACCGGATTGATAAGTTAAAAAGCGCATAAGATCTTTCAGGATAACGCACCGCCTGCTTTGGGCTATACTGACCGGAAATATGAGTGACCAAAAGAAAATTCGATGGGGCATCTTGGGAGTGGCAAAGATCGCTACTATCAAGGTCATCCCGGCAATGAAAAGCTGCACTCGCGGTGTTGTCGCCGCTATTGCCTCGCGCGACCTGGGCAAAGCGCAGGCGGCTGCTCAGGAACTTGGCATTCCCAAAGCATACGGCTCCTATCAGGAGTTGATCGCCGATCCAGACATCGACGCAATCTATAATCCGCTGCCCAACCAACTCCATTTGCCATGGACGGTAAAAGCGGCCGAAGCCGGCAAACACGTCTTGTGTGAAAAGCCCATCACAATGAACAGCGCCGAGTGCCGTGAGATGATTGCTGTGCGTGATCGCACAGGTGTGAAAATTGCCGAGGCATTCATGGTGGTCTGTCACCCGCAATGGCAGCGTGTGCGCGAACTGGTGCGGTCGGGACGTATCGGCAGCATCCGTTCCATGGCTACGTTCTTCAGCTACAACAACACCGATCCCGAAAATATCCGCAACCGGCCAGATTGCGGCGGCGGTGCGCTCATGGATGTTGGCTGCTACGCCATCATGACTGCACGCTGGATCTTTGGCGAAGAACCTGTCCAAATAAAGTCGCTCGTCGAATACGATCCAATTTTTAAGACAGACCGCCTGTCTTCTGCGATTCTAGAATTCCCATCAGGCAGATCGGTCTTCACTTGCAGCACCCAGTTGGTTCCGTACCAAAGAGTCATGATCTTCGGAACCAAAGCTCGCATCGAAATCGAGATACCGTTCAATGCAACGCCAACTACCAAATGCAAGATCTTCATTGACGACGGATCGGCCTTTGCTGGTGCTAATGCCGTGACCGAGGAATTCCCTGCCTGTGATCAATACACCCTTCAGGCAGATGCCTTTGCACAAGCGATTCAGGAAAACGGGCCAGTGCCGGTTTCGTTGGAGTACGCTCTGAAGAACATGGAAGCGATTGAGGCTGCTTTCAAGAATGGGTGAGTGAAAACGCCCGGATTGGGCAATTGGCGCATGCGTTGACTGGCTGTCTATGCTAGCTTGTTATCTGAAATCAATAATTTAAGACTTTGGTATCTGATTTGCCTTCGTTAAAGACAACAAACATAAGTTCTTCACGGACTTATCATAATGACGGCGAGGCCCAGCTCTCCGTCAGCCCCTCTGTGCGAAGGCCCGGATGCCAGATCCGGGCCTTCTTCTCGCCTGCTCACTATTCGACCTACTGTGGAGAAAGTGGTGTGATCGCCGACCCGCAAGGTGCAGTGTTCGCAATCTTCAAGAGCGCCACGGCTGCTGCGGAGTAGTCAGGCATGGCAGCGCCTTCTGCGCCTCAGTCACCACGTCAGGGTCGCCATCGTTCAACAGATGTTTCACCACAGCGTTACCCTTCTGATCCGCAAAGCATCCCAGCGCAGCGCAGCGCACACACTCGCCCGCACCTCCGCAATCGGATCGTTCGCCATCTCCAAAACTACAGCGGATTCCCCCAGCAGCCGCATTCCGGTTCCAATCCGGCAAAGCCCGCACCACCGCGCACCGCACTTCCGCGTCATCGCCTTCATCGGCAACAACAGAACACAACGCCTTCCAAACACTGTAATCACGGCATTCCTGTGCAACTCTCCGCGCTGCTTCTATCCGCGCTTCCGCCGACAGCGTTCGATCTACAACGTACTTGGTCCAGTCAGGACAGCTCATCAAACGCTCACTAATTCGCCGAGGGCCTCTCTGCCGCATCAATCACAACATACTCAATTGGCGCTCGACCCGATTCCAAGCGCAACCCAAGCTGCTCCTGAATGGCCGTGAACAACGACTGCCCACTATCTTCCGGTTCCCCAGGAGCTCCATCCTCCGCCCATTCCAACCGGAAAGCATACCTGCCACTCAACCCCGTCTGATCCACCACCGGACGTCGAAGCGCAACCGACAGACTATTCGTCAGCATCGCAACAGAAGCGCTCTCCGCCGTCATCAACCCTCGGTTACGGCCCATCCCGCGCGTGCCTGTAGGCCCACCCAACCGATGTCCATTCTTCACTTGCGTCAAAATGTACACTGGCCCTTCTCTGGATTCCCGTCGCACACGCACCTGAAATCGCTCCTGTACAAGTGCGCGAACACGTTCCTGTAGCCGCTCTGCCCGCAGTTGCGCCACGGGGCCATCGGACAAATCAAGATCCGTTGCATCCGGATTCGCTGCACGCGCATTAATATCGAATCGTTCTGAACGAATCCAGCTAGGCCCGCCGGAAATCTGAAACTCCTCCAGGCCATATCCCATCTGAAGCAGAAACCCCAAGCTCACACTTGTCGCGCGAAGTCCGTTATCCGGAGTCTTCTCAATGCTCATGCGTCGCGAACTTGGATCAGAAGGCCGAATCGCCGCCACTTCAAAGGTCAACCCGGCTGGCTTGGATTGGGCACCGACGCCGCAGATGACCACACACAACAGAGCAAGGAATGCTGAATAGTTCATGCGCGAGCCAACTTACGCCTCGTGGCCAAGCGCTTCCACAATCGACTGGTGTACTTCCTCAATGGGTCGATTGCCGTCAATACTCAGCAGCATATTCTTCTGCTCAAACAGCGACAGAAGCGGAGCGGTTTTTTCGTGAAACTCCTGTAGCCGCATGCGCAGGGCTTGCGGGTTATCATCGTCACGCTTGGTGAATCCACCGCCCTTGCCAAGCGCGACGCGCTTCATCACGCGGTCGTGAACAATCTCTTCTGGTATGTCGAGATAGATCGCGTAATCGAGATTCCAGTTCTCGAAAAGATACTCTGCTTGCGAGCGTGTGCGGGGAAAACCGTCCAGCACGAAGCCGTAGTTCCAGTCGTGCTGCTCCAAGCGCTTGCTCACAACCTCTTCTACAATTTCGTCGGGAACAAGGCGTCCCTCGTTCATGATGCGCTTGACCTTGGCGGCGAGTTTTGTGTGATTCGCCATGTTCCAGCGGAAGATATCGCCGATCGACATGTGAACGTAGTCGAACTCCTGGCACAGAAGCTGCGCTTGTGTACCCTTTCCGGCACCCTGCGGGCCGATGATAATGATTTTGTTCATGTGGGAATTCGCATTGTATCCTAAAAGGACGCACCCACCGCAATGGAAACGGCAGGGTTGCGTGTATTCTAGATTCCGGGGTAATTCATTGACACGACTGTTTCAAGCAATACGGGCGTTCTTCGCCATTCTGTTTAGCGGCAAACTGCCGGAAGACATCATGCTGGACTTGGGCCTGATGAAGCGAGCGATGACTGCGCCGCCTGCCGCTCCTGCTCCTGCGGCTTCGAAAGCGGCTGCGGCACCTGCTGCGGCACCTGCTGCGTCCGCCAGTGACGGAGCTGTGCAGATGTTGGCGCTCTTGCAAGGCGAAGCGCGTTTGGTCGACTTCCTTCTCGAAGATGTTGGCCCTTATACCGACGAGCAAATCGGTTCCGCCGTCCGCGGTATTCACGATAGTTGCAAGGTTGTGCTGGAGCGGCACGTTAAGCTGACACCCGTGATTGACGGCATTGAAGGCGCTATCGCCAAAGTTGCTGGCATGGATAACGCGTCGGTCAAATTGCTCGGCAACGTTCCCGCTGATGGAAAAGCCGAGTCCGGCATTCTACGGCATCGCGGATGGAAGGTGGACAAGATCAACCTTCCCACGCTAAAGGCCGGCAAGTCCGCCACTATTGTTGCGCCTGCTGAAATCGAGATTGAGTAAATGTCCGCGCCTAGAAATTTTATCGGGATTGATCTCGGCACCACCAACTCGGCCCTTGCCTATGTTCGACACGAGGAAGGCGGCGAAGCATCGGAATTTCCGATGGTTCACGTTCTCGATGTTCCGCAACACGTTGCGGAAAATACACTTGAGCCTCGGCGCACGTTGCCAAGTTTTCTGTTCCTGAGCGAACCGCCTCAGTTCGGAATATTCGCGCGTGAGCAAGGTGCGCTGACTCCAACGAAATTGGTCCACTCGGCGAAGAGTTGGTTGTCGAACTCAGCGGTGGATCGCACGGCGAAGATACTGCCGTGGGATGGCGGAGAAGCGGGACGCGTGTTGAGTCCTGTGGAAGCATCGTCGCGCTATCTCGCCGCTATGCGTGATGCGTGGGACAAGGTCAACACCGTACCGTTTCGCGAGCATGAGATTGTGTTGACAGTGCCTGCATCGTTTGACGAAGAGGCTCGTGAACTTACCGTGATGGCTGCAAAGGAAGCGGGCATTGAGCATCTCACACTGCTGGAAGAACCTGCTGCGGCGTTCTATTCCTGGATCGCGAATCATCTTGCGAACTCGGGCAAGCTTCTCTACGACGGCATGTTGGTGCTGGTGTGCGACGTCGGCGGCGGCACCTCTGATTTCACGTTGATCAAAGTGTCGAAGCAAGACGAGAAGGTCAGCTTCACGCGCACCGCTGTCGGCAAGCACTTGCTTCTGGGTGGAGATAATCTCGATTTGACATTGGCGTGGCTTGCTGAATCGAAACTTGGCACACAGCTTTCGTTACGGCAACGTTCTGCGTTGCGACGTCAATGCTCCGCAGCCAAGGAGAAGATGCTGGCGGATGACACCGTAGCCAAGGTTCCCATCACGGTTTTGGGTGCGGGTCGATCCTTGATCGGCGGAACACTGCGCACCGAGATTACGCGGGAAGAAGCTTTGGAACTCGCCCTGGAAGGCTTTCTGCCTTTCTGCGAACTGACCGACAGGCCGTCTCGTGAAGAGATGAGCGCGTTCGGTGAAACTGGATTGCCTTATGAATCCGACGCCGCCGTTACCAAGCACTTGGCCGAATTCTTGGCCGGGGCAGGGAACGCAGCGCCCGATGCCATCTTGTTCAACGGCGGTTTTTTCATCCCGGATATTCTGCGGCACCGTGTTGCGGACGTCATGGAACGCTGGTTCGGAAAGAAACCATTGGTCCTGGAAAATCGGGATCTGGATTTGGCGGTTGCTGTAGGCGCTGCGTATTTCAACTACAGTCGTTCCACCGGCGCGGGACTGATGGTTCGCGGCGGATTGCCTCGCACTTATTACATTGCGCTCGAATCGGGCGACAGCGTGCGGGCCGTGACCATTGTGCCTCGCGGAGCCAATGAAGGTGATTCGCTCGACCTGGATATGGAAGGGCTGCAACTGGTCGCCAACAAACCGGTGAGCTTCCGACTCTACAGTTCTCTCACTCGTCAGGATGACGTATTCGGTAGCATCGTTGAATTTCCCAAAGCAGACATCACCGAAGGCCGGTTGCATCAGCACGCGCCGCTACACGCGGTGATTCGTTTTGGTAAACCTGGCGTCGAGCGTACTGTACCTGTGAAACTGGGCGCGCGGCTGACCGAGATTGGAACGCTGGAACTCTGGGCGGATTCCAAGATCAGTGAACATAGATGGCGCTTGCAGTTTGAATTGCGCAAGGCGCTGCAGGCATCACATGCGGCAAAGCCTGCCACGGTGATCAGTGAGGAAGCCCTCGCAGAGGCAGAAACACTGGTCCGGCAAACGTTCGGTGATTTCACTTTAGAACCGGAAGCCTTGCCGTCGAAACTGGAGCAGTTGTTCGCACTGGGGCGCAATAGCTGGCCGCTCACGGCGATTCGTAAACTCGCCGACGTGTTCCTGGAACTGGCGGAAGGCCGGAAACGTTCCGCCGCATTGGAAGCCCGCTGGCTCAATCTTTGCGGGCTGTGTCTTCGTCCCGGCTTTGGTTTTCCCGGTGATGACTATCGTACCGAACAGGCTCGCCGCATCTTCTCCGCAGGATTGGTTTTCTCTAACGCTGTACAGAACGAGAGTGAATGGTGGATCTTCTGGGGACGTGTTGCTGGTGGCTTGAATCGCAATCAGCAAGGTGATTTGTATCAGAGACTGTCGGCGAATCTGCTGCCGCGCAAGGGGCACAAGGTTCGGTTGAATTCCAGTCTGCTGCGAGAAATGTGGAGAGCGGCGGCCAGCCTGGAGTTGCTTCCCATGCAGGTGCGCACCGACCTCGGTGATGAACTGATCAGTCGTATCAGGAAGGGCGATTTCAAAGACAGCGAATTGTGGTGTGTAGCGCGGCTGGGCGCGCGGGATTTGTTCTACGGTCCGGCGAATCAGGTTCTGCCTCCTGCAACGGCGGCGCGTTGGGTCGACGGACTTGTGAAGATTCCCAAGGCCGCCGATGCCATCGCATCCATCGCAAGGCGAACAGGTGACGGAACACGTGACCTTCCGCCTGCTTCGTTGGAACTAGCTCGCCAGTTCCTCACGCGCCAGGAAGAGTCGGAGAAATTACTGGCGGTGTTAGAAGGCCGTGGAGCGAGAGACCGCGAAGCAATGAACCGCATGTTTGGCGAAGAGCTCCCAAGCGGGCTCGTGGTGGGCGAGTGAGCGAGATCTCGATTCTGGAATCACTCCGTGCCCGCCTAGGGCCGCGTGCGCTGATCGGTGACGATTGCGCGGTCCTCCCATGTGCGCCCGCTGGAAAAGAGTTGTTGGTTACGACAGATCTGATGGTGGAAGATGTCCACTTCAGAAGATCCACGCATAAACCCGCAGACGTCGGTCACAAGCTGCTGGCTCGTGGCTTAAGCGATATTGCGGCGATGGGAGGCGATCCGAAGTACTGCTTCGTTTCTCTCGCTCTACCCAAATGGGCTGGTGACGCTTGGATCGCGCGGTTCTACGATGGCTTTCTGGCGTTGGCGAATGCCGCGAAGGTGACATTAGCGGGTGGTGATCTTTCACACGCTGATAAATTCGCAGGCGACATCATCGTTCTTGGAGAGGCGCGTCGCGGTGAATCGTTGAAGCGTAGCGGTGCAAAACCGGGTCATGCAATTTACGTGTCGGGAACGTTGGGTGGGTCAGCGCTGGGACTTTCCACGCACCGAGGAAGGGCGTGGCAACGGCATCTGCGGCCTGAGCCGCGGCTGGCTGTTGGACGTTTTCTGCGAACCAAAGCGTCAGCGTGTATGGACCTCAGTGATGGCCTTTCCATTGACCTGCATCGCATGTGTGTCGAGTCCAAGGTGTCCGCCGTAATCGACCATCCGCTTCCTGCTTTCCCTGGTGTAACGCTGGAACACGTGCTGCATGGCGGTGAAGATTATGAATTGCTCTTCACTGCGAACGCGGCTACAAAAATTCCGGCGACATGGAAAGGCGTGCCATTGACGCGCATCGGCACTATCGTCAAAGGCGAACCAGGCGTTGTGACGTTCTTCGGCAATCCGCTTCCCGTGAAAGGATACGACCACTTCCGATGAAACCAAACCCCGCTCCGGTGCTGGATCTGATTGAAGCTTTCCGTCGTTCGAAGACGATGTTTGCTGCGTGCGATCTCGGTGTTTTTGATAAATTGGCGGATGGTCCACAAACGGCGGAGTCGCTGGGCGAAGGATGTAACGTCGATGCGATGTCGAGGCTTCTGGATGCATGTGTCGGGCTTGGCTTGTTGACGCGTGTGGGTCTTGAATATTCCAACACGCCTGTCGCTCAGACTTACCTAAGGCGTAAGAGTCCAGACACTCTCTATGGCTACATCGCGTTCTCGAACAATGTGCTTTATCCATTGTTTGAACACCTCGAAGATGCGGTGCGAGAGGGCACACATCGTTGGAAGCAAGCCTTCCATGCGGATGGCCCGATTTTCTCCAGCCTCTATCGCACACCCGAGGACCGAAAAGATTTTCTCCTTGGAATGCATGGAATGGGGATGTTGAGCAGTCCGCATGTAGTCGCAGCATTTGACCTGAGTGGATTTCGAAAGCTGGTGGATTTGGGTGGAGGGACCGGGCATCTTGCGATGGCAGCGGCAAAGCAGTTCCCCAATCTAAAGACCGCCGTCTTTGACTTGAAGGACGCATTGGAATCCACCAAGGAGTTCGTGGCAGGGACTGATGTCGAACTCATCGCAGGTGATTTTTTTGTCGATCCTCTTCCTCAAGCTGATCTTTACTCGCTCGGCAGAATTCTGCACGACTGGCAGGATGAGAAAGTGCGGCTGCTCCTGAAGCGAGTGTACGAGAGCCTCCCATCAGGCGGCGCGCTACTGATTGCAGAAAAGCTAATTAGCGAAGAGCGAGACGGTCCAGTGCGGGCGCAAATGCAGTCGTTGAGCATGCTTGTGATCACCGAGGGGCGTGAACGAACGTTGTGTGAGTACCAGTATTTGCTGGAAGAAGCTGGCTTCCGCGATGTGCAAGGTCAACCGACGGAATCTGTAGTCGATGCGATCTTTGCGCGCAAGCCCTAGGTAGTTTTCCTATTGACAAGGCATCGCAGATTAAGTAATTCTAATTGAGTAATGCCCATCCATTGTCCACGCTGCGGGTCTAAGCGGCTGCGACACCACAAGTCCCTGGACTGGCTGGAGAAGTTCAAATCTTTCTTGGGCTTAGGTGTGTTTGAATGCGGCGAATGCGGTGTCCAGATTTCCGAGGCGAAATTGTGGGTCCCTTCTGTTTATGCGCGTTGCCCCAAGTGTTTGCGGCAGGACTTGAGCGATTGGAAAGAGAAATATGCGTATCCGTCGCGGTGGGTTCGTTTGTTTTTGTATCTAGGTGCACGGCAGCAGCGCTGTGGTGCCTGCCGACACAACTTTGTCAGTTTCTTCCCTCGCAGGTACCAGTACAATCCTTCCTGGAGACAAGCCCAGGCGGAGCGGGAGAATCTGCGCGACACTGTTAAGAGTGAACTCCCCAGCACGCCGGAATAACATCGGCGGCGAACCTCAAAGCATTCTCATTCGCGCCACGAATTGGGTCGGCGACGCGGTGATGTCGCTGCCTGCGTTACGCGCGGTTCGCGTGCGATTTCCCGATGCGCATATTACATTATTGGCGCGGCCTTGGGTTGCCGAAGTCTACCACCGCGAGACCTTCGCGGATCGGGTCGAGTTGTACGATCCCGCTCGCGGCACCAAGAACTTGTTGGCGAGACTCGATCAGGCGAAGCGCATTGGGTGGGAACATTTTGATGCTGCTTTGTTGTTGCCGAATTCGTTTGAGTCGGCTGCGTTTGCTTGGTTTGCGGGGATTCCACGGCGGATCGGTTATGCGCGTGATGGCCGGGGCCTGCTCCTGACGGATCGGATTCCTGTGCCGGACCGTGCGTCGATTCCGCGCTTTGAAGCGTTCTACTATTTGGAACTGTTGCGCCGACTGGGCTGGATTGACTCGCTGCCCTCCGAGGTTACCATTCGCTTGGAACGTATGGCCGAGGCTGGTGCCGCTGGTCGAGACCGGTTTACTGCGCTTGGACTGCATGGCGAGATCGTCGGCGTAAGCCCCGGAGCTGCGTTTGGCGGGGCGAAGCGCTGGCTGCCGGAGCGCTTTGCCGAGGCGGCTGTGCGCATCGCGACAGGTCCCATCGCGTTGTTCGGCTCGGCTTCTGAGCGTGTACTGTGTGAGTCTGTTGCCGATCAGATTCGTGCGGCTGGCGTGCAGGTTCACAATTTCGCGGGCGAGACTACGCTGCGTGAGTTCATCGAATTCGCCGCAGCCTGCCGTGTGTTCCTGACCAATGATTCCGGGTCGATGCATGTGGCCTCGGCCGCTGGTGTGCCGACGGTTGCTGTGTTCGGAGCTACCGATCACATCGCAACCGGACCCACCGGTGACAGGGCGCGCGTGGTACGTGAGCCCGTTGATTGCAGCCCTTGTCTGAAGCGTGAGTGTCCCATTGATCACCGTTGCATGACTCGCGTGACGGCAGATCAAGTGGCGGAAGCCGCGCTAATCCTGCTCAAATAGATAACTTGGATACTCGCGAAAAGATAATCGATTGGCCAAGGGCCGTGGTGTTGGATGACGTGGTGTTCGTAGTCGGGCACTTTGATCCGCTCGTGGCGGCGCAAGCTGCCAGGGTTGCCGCGGTTCGGGGAACCGTAGTTGCTGTAGTGACGGATCCTCCTAATCCCATACTGCCATTAGAGGCCCGCGTGGTGCTGGCCGCTGGTTTGTCGTCTGTGAAGTATGCGGTGGCGGCGGATGTGGATCAGGTGTCACAGATTCCCGTTGACCGCCTTGTTGATGAACGTGCTGCGCACTTAACCGAGCGGGAAGCACTTGGCAAACATGTGCGTCGACGTCATTCGGAGACCGCGTGATTCTGGCCATTCGCCTGGGGGCGATGGGCGATGTGATTCATGCACTGCCCGCAGTCCGGGCATTACGAAAGCTGGATGACGTGTTGTGGCTTGTGGAGCCGCGCTGGGCTCCTTTGCTAGCGGGGCAGCCGTTTTTGGCGTTCGACCGTTCATGGGCGTCACTGAAGCAGTTGAGGTCACACACGTTCGAGATGGCCGTCGATTTTCAAGGCCTGTTCAAGTCGGCGATTCCAGCGTGGCTTTCAAACTCGGCGAGCATTTACGGGTTCGACAAGGTACGCGAGCCGTTTGCCGCTGTTTTTTACGGACACCGCGTACCCTCAACATCGGCACACGTCGTCGAGCAATATATGGACCTCGCTATAGCCGCTGGTGCGCGTGATCGCGAGTTTGTTTTTGATCTGCCCACCGGAGAACCGGAAGGCACTTTGCCGGATGGCCCTTATGTGTTGGCGAGTCCGTTGGCTGGTTGGCCTTCAAAGCAGTGGCCGTTAGATCGATACGCGGCGCTGGCGAAGTTGATTCAGTCTCGCCTGGGATGTTCACTCGTTATGACTGGATCTCCTAAAGATGCGGCACTGCTTGGGGCCGACGTTCATCTGTGCGGACTCCCAGGCCTGATTCACGCGACTCGCGGCGCGGCTGCTGTCGTTGGCCTTGACAGCGGTCCGATGCATCTTGCGGCTGCGTTGGGGAAACCAGGTGTGGCGTTGTTTGGCCCTACCGACCCGGCTCGCAACGGTCCCTACGGCGGCACGTTCACCGTGCTCCGCAGTCCCCGTGCAGTGACCAGTTACAGTCATCGCGCCGGAACCGATGATAGTCTGAACGACATTACTCCAGAACAAATTGTAGAAGCCCTTGCGGCTAGAATGAAGAGCTGATGCGACGATACTGGTTTCCCAAGCACTATGCGGATGAAGTGCAGCGACTGCGCGTTGCGTGCGGGTTTGTCCTGGTGGCGGCGTTCGCGTTTTTCAGTGCGCCGACTGTGCCCTCCATTGTTGTGGGCCTGCCGATTGCTTTCCTCGGAATTCTCTTGCGAGCCTGGGCTGCAGGACATCTAGCCAAGAATGAGTCGCTCGCAACAAGTGGTCCGTATGCGTGGATTCGAAATCCGCTGTATCTTGGAACACTGACTGCCGCGTTCGGACTCGTCGTCGCCGCTCGGCAATTCTGGCTTGGAGTTCTATTCGGACTCGTGTTCCTTCTCGTCTACTTACCCGCCATCGAGCTTGAGGAACAGCATCTGCGAAAGCTCTTCCCGGAATACGAAGCCTATGCGCAACGTGTTCCGTTGCTGGTGCCATTGCGCACGCCCTTGGCTTCGCCGGGGAAGTTTCGATTCTCGCTGTACGTGCGCAACCAGGAGTATCAGGCTCTCGCCGGAATCCTCCTGGGTTGCCTGTTGCTCATCTGGAAAGCCGTTCCGCTTTTTTGAAATCCTTGTAGTAGGCCTTGCCCTTACGGAAGACTTTGTTTAAGAGCGACAGTGCACGGGTCACTTCAGCCTCACTGATGATGTAAGGCGGGAGGAAGCGCAGCACCGTGTCGTGTGTGCAGTTGATGAGCAGGCCTGCCTCCATAGCGTCGGTCACGAGTTGTTTGCCCGGCATCTTCAATTCGACCCCAATCATGAGTCCGTGGACGCGCACTTCTTTGATGAAGTCGTATTTTGCGGCCAAGTCTGCCAATCCGGCGCGGAACTGATCGCCTCTTGCCAGGATCTGTGGCAATAGGTCGTCCAGCATGTCGAAGAACTCTGCCGCCATTCGGCAGACGAGTGGTCCTCCACCGAACGTGGTTCCGTGCATTCCGGCACCAATCGTCGCCGCGGCCTTTTCGTTGCAAGCGACGAATGCCAGTGGCAGTCCCACTGCGAGTGGCTTTGCGACCACCAGGACATCGGGAAGAATCGACGGCTGAAAGCGCTGATACGCGAAGTGCGTGCCGACGCGTCCGACGCCGCACTGGATTTCATCGAAGATCAACAGCGCGTTGTGCTTGTCGCACAGTTCACGTGCTTTACGCGCCATGGCCTCGGTCGCCGGGTATACGCCGCCTTCACCTTGGATGGTCTCCATAATGATCGCAGCGGTATTGTCGCTCACCACGGCTTCCAAGGAAGCAAGGTCGTTCAATTTTGCGAACTTCACCCCTGTAAGAAGCGGCTCAAACGGAGCGCGATACTTCGGCTGGCCGGTGACGGACAAGGCTCCGAATGTCCGGCCGTGAAAAGAATTTTCCAGGGCCACGAGTTCAAATTTAGAATCACTGATTGCATGACCGTGCGAACGCGCCATCTTTAGCGCACCTTCCACGGACTCGGTTCCAGAGTTACAGAAGAACGCTCGCGATAGTCCGCTGGTTTTTACGATCTTCTCAGCGAGCAAACCCTGATACTCGTGATAGTAAAGATTCGACGTGTGAATCATCAATGACGCCTGCTCGCGCAAAATTTTAATCATCCGGGGATGAGCATGGCCGAGTGAATTCACGCCGATGCCGGAAAGCAGGTCGAGGTAGCGCTTGCCATCAAAATCGAAAACATAGGAGCCTTTGCCTTTGGCCAGCGCTAGCGGATAGCGACCATAGTTCTGGAGTAGATACTGCTTCTCCCGCTCAATGATCGTCTGTTGTTTAGATTGCTCGGTCATCATACTATGATAGCGATCACCCTTGGTACGTGCTGCGTCGCAGGCCTGCTGTTACGGGAGCTTCGTAACCAATCAAACAGAATTGATCTAACGCGAAAAGCACGATGGATTCGACGGATTGGCTTCTGGCGATGTCGACTTCTTTCGGCCAAACCCACGATGAGTCCATGATACCGACGAGAAAGCTGCGTCGATCGGCGGGAAATCCCAGAACCTTGCCGTATTCGATGGAGTAGCGCGCCAGATTGAGATTGCGTTCGAAGCTGAACGTGAAGCTTTCGGTTTTTAGACAGTCTAGCGTGGCAGGCGTCCAGTGCGCGAGCGGGTAGTTGCAGACACGTGTGAAGTTGAAGTTATTAGTGTCCGGCGGATAGAGCACTTCAAACCGGCACGTTGGATACGTGGTGCGAACAAAGCCCATGATGGCAGTTGTGAAGGTTCCGATTAACTCGGCCAGGAACACGGCCTCTTCAGGATGGAGTGCGGGATCGACGTCGTTGGAAGTGATCACCGCCATGGGACGCCCATAGGTTGCCTGGAAGGTTGATGTTGTGTAGTCGTCGTAGAAAGTCATTCCAGATGCCGACGGAAAGTACCACCACTGCACTTCGCCGAATTGCAGATATGGTTGCACGCCGGCTTCGTCCATGATGATTGCCATGTCGAGGTGGACCTGTTGCCAATAAGCCAGACTCGTCGGCGAGAAGTTCGTTTGAAGGGCGGGTGTGTTGAGCCAGACGCCTTGCCCGTTCGGATAACGTTGTGCGATTCCAGCGGCAACCGAATCGTCGCCGTGTTGCAATTCCGTGCTGAATGCGGCGGCGACGTCGATGCCGTAGCCGTTGAGCGCAACGTAAAGACTGCGCGACCAGTCGCGTGCGGCACGATTGATGCGCGGCGTGGCGGTGAGGTCGGTATGCCAGGTTCCGTTTTCACCGCTCGCAAGCTGAAAGCTGCTCACGGTTGCGGTGAAGGCACCGGCCGTAGGCGATGCGGTGACGGTTACGTTTTCGCCTTCATCGCCCATTGCTCTGGCGTAGACGGTGAGTTGTCCGCCGCTGGCGACTGCTCTTACTGCGGTGTAGCCGCGATTGAGTTCAAGCTCGAAGGCTTTCGCGATTGTGGCTGCGGTGTCTCCGATGCGATTGAGGTGATTCAATGTCAGGTCCGCAAGCGGTTCGCCATAGCGGCCTATGGTGATGGATGTCGTAGAGCCGAAGTTCGGTGTGCCTGTGAAATCGACGGTCGCGGATGCATAGACATGTCCGGTACGAACCATCTCGTAGAACCACAGCGCACCGACGTAGTTATTGGCGCGCCCATGAAATCCGAGCTTGTGCATGAGCCATGCTGTGCGTTCCGGTGCGATGGCGATGGAGTGGTCGGTGTCCCAGTCGGTTGCCAGTGTGACGCGGTTGTCGATAGGCAGGTCCGGCAATGTGGTTACGGGTAGTGCGATCTCCAGGAAATCGAAGTAGAGATATTCGCCGCTGCCGCCGACGTGGGTGACGGTGATTGTGTGCGGACCCGCTGCTAGTGTCCCGAGTGAAATTCGGCAAAGCACATCTTCACCCGGAATGGTGAGGTTGAAGGGGAGCGGCGCGAGCCCGTCAATGACTACCTCTATTTGCGCGCCGTTGGCGGCGTAGCGTGAACCAAGATAGAGTTCGTGCGCGAACGGACATTCATAAGGAACGGTGAGGGACTCGCCGGTTGTGAATGTACTGGTGATGGTTCCGCCAGAGAAGTTGCCGCGTCCCGGTGTCCAGCCGCTTGAATATTGCACGATTTTGTCATCGTCTTCGATACGCCTTGTTCCCGGGCCGGCCACGCGATATTGCCGGTTACTTCCTGTGACGCTCCAATTGGAAACGACTACTTCGAATTCACTGCGCTGGTATGCAGTGTCTTGCAGTTCGGCGGCATAGGTCCAACGCATTTTTCGGATACGGTCGCCCGGAACCGCGCGAGAATCGATTGCGGTTAGGTTGCCGAAGTCGAGGTCTATCCGCCATTGTGTTGGCGACTGGCCGGCGGAGAATCGTGCGGACGCGGGTGACCACACTTCTGTGTTTGCGCCGGAGACGAATCCGTAGATGCCAAGTCGATTGCCGTTTGCTCCGAGCTCCGGCTCGGTCAGTGTGAAGGTGATGGAGGCGCCGGAGCGTGTTGCTGAGAGTCGTGTGGAAAACGTATTCACGTCGTCCACAATCTGCTGCGCGATGGAATTGAGCGTGTCGGTGCCGTAGCAGAGGATGGTGTGGTGTTCGTCGAGAAACGAGACACCGACATAGTCGAGTCCTGTGATGGTGCCGGTAAGCTCCAGTGTTGCCGTGGCTCCCACGTAGCTACCTGCGATGGCCGTCTTGTGATCGGCCAGGCTGACTTTGTAGGGTTGCTCGACGCCGACCTCGTCTGTCCAGATGCGCAGGTACGGCCAATCCACCGTGTGAAAAAGATTGGAGTCGATCGGGATACAGTTCTCGCGTGTCTCTTCATAGCTGAGCACGAGGCCACTCAGATCGCCGTCTGGCAGGTTGCGCAGCCACGGGTGTTCGAATACGTTGTCGCGATTCCATTCGATGACGGCCCAATCGAACTGTTGACGCCATGTTCCGCTGACGCGAAAACCCGTAGCGCTGGCCTGACTGATAGCGGCGATGGCGGACGGGCGCTCAAAGTAACATTGCAGGTCGCGGTCTGGCGTGAGTTTGTAGAGTGTTTCCGGCATTACATCCTCACCGCTACGGTCAAGTTGCGACCGGAAGTTGTTGTGAGCGTGTTGCCTGCCTGCGTGATATCCAGTGTGAGGCGCGACATTGCTGTGAGTGGAGGCAGACCGAACCCGGGTATTGGGTCGGAGTAGGTTCGCGTTACTGGAATTACCAGAGACGCATAGATGTTGCCGTCCAGCCGGAGATCCATCTCGATGTCTGCGCCGTTGGGTGCTTCGTCCACAATGGCGAAGATGTCGCGAACGGCGTGTGTGTTCTCGATGACAAGCGGCGGCGCGGCACCGGACTGAATCGCGAGATAACCTTCGATTTGCATGGTGAGCTGCCCTCCGGAGAGCGTTCTGATGCCCGCGTCGGTATTTTGTGTGAAGTGTACTTTTGTTGTTTCACTGTTGCCGCGCGCGTTGGTGACCCATAGGTCGGCGGCTGCGATGCGCACGTCGGGCAGGAAGATCGGATGACTGAAGCTGCCGCTGGCGGGGCTGCCGAAGAAATCTTTCGGGAAGGGAATGATGAAGACCCTTCGCGTGAGATGGTACACGAGGTCAACCGTCGTGATATGTGCTACTGCTGCGCTTCCGTAGGCTCCGCGCAGCACAGTGTAAGTGTCACCCGCAGTGTTGACGTCTTGCACCTCCATCACTTCGCTGCCAATCTGAATCACGTCGCCCTGCAGTGCGCTGCCAGGTGCGGTGAGTGTGATGGTTGTCGTTGCGGAGTCAATATCAGCACTGAGTGTTGCCGACGTTGGACTCGCCAGCTCATTCCAGTAATGCAGTGTCAGCGTCCCGGACGTTACGGTGCGTGTGTTGGTGAAGTCTGTGAAACCGACGCTGGTGAGATCGACGTTGCCTTGTCCTCGTGCTGCGAAGCCGAAGATCGGCGCGGCTGGAACGTCGTTGTCGGATAGCGAACCAGTACCGCCGACGATGTACCAGCGCGTTAGTGGCGATAGCTCGCGCGCGGAGCTGAGCCCCTGTGCGTTTAGTGCAACGCCCGAAACGTGAATCGTCGCGCCTTCGCGATTTGGAATTTCGAATTGAACCGGGCTTGTACTGCCGCTTGCTCCGTTTCTCCAACTGGATTCGGCGATGACGAATTTGCTGGTTGCATCGGGCGTGACCATCCATGCCTGACGAGTGGTCAGCGTGGTGGCGGTGTTACTTTGGACGGTGCGCTCCTGGCCTGCGCCAAGCCCGGCGGTGATTCGTACTGACATTCCCGCGTAGGCGTCTACGGTCCAGTTCAGGCCTGTTTTGCCTATCGTGGTTGTGGTGAAGATGTCGGCTTGCAGTTCGGGATGAAGTTCCAAGCGCCAATCAAAACGAGCGTGATCGAAGTTCGGATCAGGTGGACCTTGTAGCTGCGCGGTTGCGCCCGAGTCCGTGAATGTTGTTGCTATTGTCTGGCCTGCTGCGATTCGCAGCAACTGTTGCGGGCTGGCTCCGCGGTAGATGTTGAACGATGCCGTGCCCGGTGAGAAGCGGAGCGAATTGAGTGTCACGCGATTCGTATTGGAACCTGATGGCACCACTGCTCTCACGACGAAGGAGAGGTCGCTCTCGGCGCCGTTCGCGTCGATACCACTCACTGCGTAGTAGTAGGTCTTGCCGCCCGTGAGTGTGCCACCAGAATTGTTGATGGATGCGCTGAGGGAAAGATACGGGATACCGAGCGAAGTCAATTCCGGCTGAGCGGGCGGCGTGAACTGGACCGCGATAGTAGCTGCGACGCTGCCATCGGTTCCATTCGTGTACGACTCGGTGATGGTGTACTCTTGCTCCTGATTCGCGTTGAACTGCATGCCGACGAGCGGACGCGGCACTCCGGTTTCGCCTCCCGGCTGTCGTCGCGAAGAGCCTCCGCCATTGGCGGAATCGGTGTACCAGGCGTCGTCGTGGATCTGTGCTTCGATGATTGCCTCGCCGTGATTCAGTGATGGCGAGATGCGCGTAACGCGGAACGGCGTGCGGTCAAAACCTTCTTTCAGGTACGTGATCGCAATGAGAACCCCAGGTCTGAGGCCGACGGCTTTGACGCTGGTTTCAAACTGAATAAATAGGTTTCCACGGATCGACATGTCCAGGAACCTTTTGAGAATGCGGGTTGCCTGGTGGAAATTTGGAAGGCCAAGTGCCGGAAGGGCACCACTGATTTCCTGTCCTGAATCCGCAGCGTCGTCCGTGTCGACGAGCGAGAGACTGTCTTGTTGGTATTCGTTGAATTCATCTTGAAACTCCATGCTGTATCGATTGACTGTGTTTGAGTTGGACCGCGACCAGAGCCGGACACTGGACTCGCCGTTTGCGCGGCGGAGAATGCCAGACGTGCCGTTGGTGCCATCTCCAAATTCGTAAGCGGGCCAGCCGCCGTTGAGCATCTGCGTTGCGTTGCTGTTTGGCGATGCTGTTGGATGTTGTGTTGCGAGGTCGCCTGCGACTTGTAGTTCGAGCAGTCCTGATGATCCGTAGTTCAAGTACAGACCAGCAGAGTTGCGAATGCCGCGGACGATTTCGGCGGCACTGCGGCGGCGGCGTATGGCGAGGTTGCATTGATAGCGCGGACGCAGTGCGGCGTTGCCGTAGAGGTCGGTTACTGGGATGAGTTGCTCGCAGTGCGCGGCGACAGCGGCGAAGCTGGTGAGGTCGAGTTCGGGTGGCGTCCAGCCGCTGCGTTGCAGCAGGTCGAGCAAGACCCAGGCCGGGTTGTTGCTGAACGATTCCCCTAACGATGTGCCTGCGGAATTGTACTGCGGTAGCTTCAGACCTTCCAGTAGGACATTCACTTTCGGCAGCGACTTTCCGTCGTTGACGCGATTGGGAACCACCACGGCGAGGTATGCCATGCTGCCGTATGGGTCGCCGAGCGGGCTGCCCTGTGCGTCGGTGAAGTTTAGATTGAACGCGCCGGCGGTGGTTCCGGGGGTAACCACGTTGTACCAACCGGTGGCGGTCATGTCTGTGCCGTTGACGCCTTCTGGAATTTCCACTCCGGCGACGACGACTTTGAGAACGTCGTTGATTTCACCGGCACCGAGCAACACTTCCATGCGCGTGAGATTGCCGTCGTTGCGTGAGAAGACGATGGGCGGCTGCGTCCAGACGGTTCCGTAGAGGAGCGGAACAAAGTCGTTGTAGCGCGCTTCGTTTTCTGTGAGTGCGGAGGCGTGCGCGGTTTTTTCGCCGTTGCCTCGGACGAGGATGCTGGCGGGAACGAACTCCACGCCTCCGAAGCGCCGCTCTGAAAACATGCCGCGCTGCTCGCAGGACGTGCGTGTGTAGTCGCAATCGGTGAAGGGCGTGGCACCGTTGTTTGTGCCGATGCCGCCGACGATGTCCGGTGAATAACCGCAGCGATGGAACGGTGAGTATTTCCCGCGAATGCCTCCGTTAACGGCTTCCACACGTTGTGCGTAGTTTGACGGAAAGCTCCACGGGCAACGGCGTTGG
>Ga0315912_10002076_pt1 | contig 22340 bp, 26 predicted proteins | sample VfabasoilMG_FD_204469 | JGI IMG/M metagenome (GOLD analysis project Ga0315912, IMG submission 204469) | Garden soil microbial communities collected in Santa Monica, California, United States - V. faba soil | ecosystem: Environmental > Terrestrial > Soil > Garden | place: USA: California...
AAATCACGCTATACGCTAAAGCCCCGATAATTCCAGCTATGATCGTACGGACTTCAAACCCTTCTAAAAAATAACCTACTCCCCAAAACAGGAATCCATTAATCACAAAGATAAATAAGCCAAGCGTTAATATCGTTACAGGTATTGTCAAGATTATCAAAATTGGCTTGATTAATATATTCACCAAGCCAATCACTACAGCTGCGATCAGTGCGACACCAAATCCGATAACATGGATATCTGGCAGGAAATAAGCCACAATCAGTAGCGCTAAAGCATTGAGTATCCAACCAGCTAATAATCTCATATCCGATTCCCTCTTGGTTTAAATATAGTTAATAACGATAGTGATCTGCTTTATATGGCCCATCTTGAGGCACGCCAATATATTCTGCTTGTTGCGAAGTCAAGCGCGTTAATTGTGCATTTAATTTTTTCAATTGCAATATCGCTACTTTTTCATCTAAGTGTTTCGGCAAAGTATATACGCCGATAGGATAATTTGCATTTTTAGTGAATAACTCAATCTGCGCAATGGTTTGATTTGCAAAAGATGAACTCATCACGTAACTTGGATGACCTGTACCGCAACCCAAGTTCACTAAACGACCTTTAGCCAGCAAAATTATTTTTTTGCCATTTGGGAAAATTACATGATCAACCTGTGGTTTAATTTCCTCCCATTTATATTTCTCCAGCGAAGCCACGTCAATCTCGTTATCAAAGTGGCCTATGTTACACACGATGGCTTGATCTTTCATTTTCGCCATATGGTCATGCGTAATCACGTGGTAGTTGCCTGTAGCCGTAACAAAAATATCAGCATGTTCACAAGCATAATCCATCGTCACCACACGATAACCTTCCATTGCCGCCTGCAGTGCACAAATTGGGTCAATCTCTGTCACCCAAACTTGAGCTGAAAGCGCACGTAAAGCTTGTGCAGAACCTTTACCTACATCCCCGTAACCGGCCACCACCGCCACTTTTCCTGCAATCATTACATCAGTTGCACGTTTAATTCCATCCACCAATGATTCTCGGCAGCCATATAAATTGTCAAATTTAGATTTAGTCACAGAATCATTCACGTTGATTGCCGGAAAAGCTAATTTGCCTTCTTTGTGCATTTGGTACAAACGGTGCACTCCAGTAGTAGTCTCTTCTGTTACCCCAATGATCTTGCTCAGCCGCACTGAGTACCAAGTAGGGTCTGTTTTAAGTTTTGCTTTTATGGAATTGAATAAGCAAATTTCTTCTTCGCTGGTGGGATTTGCGATAACGGATAAATCTTTTTCAGCACGCGTACCAAGATGAAGCAATAATGTCGCATCACCACCATCATCCAAGATCATATTACTATACCCACCATCCGCCCATTCAAAAATGCGATGGGTGTAATCCCAATAATCAACTAATGACTCACCCTTGACTGCAAAGACCGGTGTGCCACCAGCTGCAATTGCTGCTGCTGCGTGGTCTTGAGTAGAATAGATATTACAAGACGCCCAACGCACTTCAGCACCCAAATCTTTGAGTGTTTCAATTAGCACCGCGGTTTGAATGGTCATATGTAAAGACCCGGTAATACGCGCGCCTTTAAGTGATTTAGATTTTGCGTATTCTTCGCGAATCGCCATCAATCCTGGCATTTCGGTTTCGGCAATAGCAATTTCCTTGCGACCGAATGCTGCCAAATTGATGTCCGCTACAATGTAATCTTTGTTAGCCACAGTATTCATAAAAAAATCCTTGAAGTGTGCGACCAGAAAGGGAAATAGAAACAAAAGACTGACAATAACTAGTGGCTTTTATTCACCAAACCCCGTAGCTGGTACGGTTTAAATTAGGTGAACGCCGTTACAAGACTTTGAAGTAACTCTTGCAAACCGAGCCTAGGAGCTTTATAAGCTCTTGCAACGTTCCTCGGTAATTTGGTGCAATTATTAATTAAAACCGAGGGATTGTCAAAATTAAATTTAACAAGCCCATGATTTTAATTGTTTTTTTACAATCCAGCTGCAGCTTTTAATGCAGAAGCTTTATTAGTCGCTTCCCAAGTAAACTCGGGTTCATCGCGACCAAAATGACCATAGGCAGCAGTTTTTGTGTAAATAGGACGCAGCAGATCGAGCATTTTAACAATACCTTTCGGACGTAAATCAAAATGCTCATTCACTAGCACAGTCAATAATTCGTTGCTCACTTTGCCAGTGCCATAGGTTTCCACCATGACAGAAGTCGGTTTTGCTACTCCAATGGCATAGCTGATTTGCACCATACATCTATCGGCGAGGCCAGCCGCTACAATGTTTTTGGCGACATAACGCGCAGCATAAGCAGCACTACGGTCTACTTTGGAGGGATCTTTGCCAGAAAATGCACCGCCGCCATGTGGTGCTGCACCACCATATGTATCAACAATAATTTTACGACCAGTTAATCCGCAATCACCTTGTGGCCCACCGACTACAAAACGACCAGTCGGGTTGACTAAATACTTAATCTCGCCTTTGATGAGTTCTTTTGGTAACATCGGTTTGATGATTTCTTCAATCACCGCTTCGCGAATCGCTTGCAGCTCCATCTCAGGTGCGTGCTGAGTAGAAACCACCACGGTATCGATAGAGTCTGGCTTGCCGTCTACATATTTTACCGTCACTTGGCTTTTTGCATCTGGACGCAACCAGCTCAAACGGCCATCTTTGCGTAATTGCGCTTGACGCTCCATTAGGCGGTGGCTTAGCCAAATTGGCAATGGCATCAGTTGTGGCGTTTCGTTTACGGCATAGCCGAACATGAGGCCTTGGTCGCCCGCGCCTTGGTCTAACGGGTCATCATGCGCGCCATCTACGCCTTGCGCGATATCAGGTGATTGCTTGTCATAAGCTACTAATACAGCACAACCGCGATAATCAATGCCGTAATCGGTATTGTCGTAACCAATGCGCTTGATGGCTTCGCGTGCCACTTTAATATAATCAACATTGGCACTCGTAGTAATCTCTCCTGCCAACACCACTAATCCAGTGTTAGCGAGCGTTTCAGCAGCTACACGAGCAGTTGGATCTTGCGTTAAAATTGCGTCTAAAATACTATCGGAAACCTGATCTGCTAATTTATCAGGATGTCCTTCAGAAACGGATTCTGAAGTAAAAAGGTACTCATTCATTTTGCGCCTTGAAATTTATTAATTAAAAGTTTGAAATGACACACTTACTAAAGGCTAAAGCAAGTGCATCAGGACAACGAATTTGGTATTGTAGAGGATATTAAGTCCATCTCATAGAAAAATTAATTTTTCAACTAGTCTCTCTATCAACACATCAATGCAGTATTATCGGCAATATGAATCTTAACTTTACAAAAATGCAGGGCGCTGGTAACGATTTTGTAGTGATTGATGCCTATTCTTCACCAACTTTACTCACTGCAAGCCAAATCAAAAAAATCGCTAATCGTTACTTTGGTGTGGGGTGCGATCAACTCTTAATGGTAGAAAAACCGAGTAAGCCGAATGTAGATTTTCGCTATCGTATATTTAATGCGGATGGTGGAGAGGTAGAGCAATGCGGGAATGGTGCACGTTGTTTTGTGCGCTTTGTTGTAGATAAAGGCTTAACCAATAAACACACTATTGCTGTAGAGACAGCCAGTGGTATTATCTCGCTCAATTTAGAAGAAAATGGCCAAGTCACTGTAAACATGGGTGCGCCCCGGTTTAATCCTGCAGAGATTCCATTTTTAGCAGAATCTAAACAAAATCAATATCCGCTGAAATTGGTAAATCAGACCATTACTATCTCAGCACTTTCTATGGGTAACCCGCATGCGGTAACTTTAGTGGATAATATTGAAACTGCGAATGTAATCGAACTTGGCTCGCAGATTGAATCACATAGGGATTTCCCACAGCGCGTGAATGCTGGGTTCATGCAAGTGATTAATCCCCATGAAATTAATTTGCGTGTATACGAACGTGGAAGCGGTGAAACGTTAAGTTGCGGCACAGGCGCATGTGCAGCCGTAGTAAGTGGCATTCAGCTAGGCTTGTTGCAATCGCCCGTATTGGTAAACACACGTGGTGGGCAATTAAATATTGAATGGCATGGTGAGAATGAACCGGTAATGATGACAGGTCCTGCTGAATTTGTATTCGAAGGTCAAATTGAGATTTAACTTAAAAACTTGTAGGAATAAAAATGCATGAAGACGATGTAAAAGCTTATTTAAAAGATAACCCGCGTTTTTTCGAAGAAAATGCATCCTTGCTGGCTGATATTCACTTACCCAGCCCACATGGGGAAGGAACGATATCACTCGCAGAACGCCAACAATTGGCCCAACGCGATAAAATCAATGCATTAGAAGAGCGCTTTGCGGAATTGGTACTGAATGCGGAAGAAAATGACGCGATTGCCAATAAGATACATAGGTTTACAGTATTGCTACAGCAAGCCAAACATTTTGACGCGATTGAACAGCTAGTTAGCCATCATCTTCCGGAAGATTTTAATATTTCAGAAACTTGTCTACGCATTTGGGCCAGCCCACTTAATCCGACGAACGCTGAAAATCTCGTGTTTGGTGAGGTACCCGAACCCATTCAAAACTGGGTTAAAGATATACATAATGTCTATTGTGGAGTGACTCCCACAAGTATTGTGATTGATGATTGGTTTATCGAGCCAGCTGAGTCCATTGCTGTTTTGCCGCTCAGAGATGAAACTGTATATGGTTTCTTAGCGCTATCTAGCGAACAGCAAGACCGCTTTTATGTGGGTATGGGAACAGATTTTTTACAGAAACTGGGAGACCATATCAGCGCAGCATTGACACGTTATCTTGCAGCCAACTAAGAATAGTACCTATTGGATTACTTCAAAGCTTACCTCGATTATTTAAATTTTGAGCGCGGTTTAAGCCCACTCACTAGAGAAAATTACGCTCGCGATATTCGGCAACTCGTCAAATTAAGTGATGAAACCGCACTTAACAATTTACAAAATACACATATTCGCCGCTTTATTGCGAGTCTTCATAGCAAAGGACTAGGTGGTAAAAGCATTGCGCGCATGCTATCCAGCTGGCGTGGGTTTTTCGATTATCTAGTGCAACGTCATGGCTTTCAAACTAACCCTGTACTTGGTTTACGTGCGCCAAAATCTGCTAAAACACTACCGCAAGCACTTTCCATAGAACAAGCTGTAAAGCTTGTGGATATTAGCGATGATAATATTCTATGTATTCGTGACCATGCGATTCTGGAACTATTTTATTCATCTGGTTTACGTTTAAGTGAGCTAGTTAATTTGAACATTGATCAAATCGACTTTAGTGAAGGTACTGTGACTGTTACCGGCAAAGGTAACAAAACACGCATTGTGCCGCTGGGTAGCCACGCGATGGAAGCCATACAAAAATGGCTGAAAAACCGTGCAAACCTGTTAATTAATAACCCTGCTGAGAAGTCCGTATTTATTGGCTTACAGGGCAGACGTATTTCAGCAAGAAACATTCAATATCGCATGAAAGAATGGTCTATTAAACAAGGTATTAATTCTTCTGTGCACCCTCATATGTTACGCCATAGTTTTGCCACACATGTGCTGCAATCCAGCGGTGATTTACGCGCAGTGCAAGAAATGTTAGGTCATGCCAACATTAGTACCACGCAGGTCTATACCCATTTGGATTATCAGCACCTCACAAAGGTATATGATCAAGCACATCCGAGAGCTAAAAAAAAATAGCTTAAATTCACAATTTTTCTGCTAATATCAACCGCATGTTGCAGCGTTTTCTGGTTCATTTTGGTTTGGTATTGCTGTTTGCGTTTACGCAAATTGGCATTTCTACACATGAAATCAGTCACTTCTCTGACGTCAAAACCCAAAGCCAGCAAGACAAAAACACCCACGATAGTCAATGCGAAAAATGTATTGGCTACGCCAATGCCGCCGCCAGTGGTTTAGCTTATGCGTTTCTTTTTGATGCTGCACATACTGAAAGTTCTTTTGAGACTAGCTATCAAGCTAGCTTTCAATCTACTCCACACCTAGCCTACAGCGCACGCGCGCCGCCTTACTCCATCCAAGCTTAAATTTTATCTTTCCAATCTAGTTTTCTAGATTGGTTTTATTGTTTGCTTTGTGTGGAGGGTCATCATGACTCAATCTAATTTCGTGTTCGCACGTAAGAAATTATGCTTATCCGTAGCATTTGTTTTTACTAATGTCGCTATTTTTAGCCAAGCCAGCTTTGCTGAAGAAACAAATATCGACCTAGCGCCTTTAGCGGTAACAGGTAATCCGCTTGGAGTAGGTTCGGATGAGCTTGTCGTGCCGGTTTCTGTGTTAAATGGTCGAGAGCTCAGTCTGCACCGTGAAAGCACTTTGGGTGAAACGCTTAATGGTATCCCAGGTGTTAGTTCTACCGGCTTTGGTCCCAATGTCGGACGTCCTATCATTCGCGGTTTAGATGCTGATCGTGTGCGCATCATGCAAAATGGTATTGGCGTTCTAGATGCATCTTCTTTAAGTTTTGATCATGCCGTTCCACTCGATCCCTTAGTGATTGAACAAATCGACGTAGTACGTGGGCCAGCAGCCTTGCTTTATGGCGGCAACGCAGTGGGTGGCGTAGTCAATGCCATTGATCACCGCATTCCGCAGGAGCCATTGGACGGCATTACCGGCCGTGCCGAAACTCGCTTTGGTGGTGCTGACAGCACACGAAACGCCGCTGCAGTGGTGGATGCAGGTAATGGGCGTTTTGCGATTCACGGTGACATCTACAAGCGTAAAAGTGACGACTTAGACATTCCAGGTTTTGCAGTTTCACGCCGCAAAAATGAGGCAGATGGAACGCCGCGCGAAAATCGCGGCAAGTTAGTAAATAGCAGTGCTGATGCTGATGGCGGTGCAATCGGTGCATCGCTTACATTTGATAATGGCTATGCCGGGCTTTCATACTCAGGTTTCGATAGTAACTATGGCACAGTGGCTGAAGAGGCTGTGCGCATAGATATGAAAAGTCATCGCTGGGATTTGGCCAGCGAGTTTAAAGACTTAGGCAACATTATTAATCGCATTAAATTTCGCTTGACGGATACTGATTACGAACATGTAGAACTTGAAGATGGCGAAGTGGGCACCACGTTTAAAAACAAGGGCGTTGAAGGCTCGTTTGAAGCTGGACATGGAAAAATTGGTAATCTGGACGGTGTGCTAGGCTTTCAATTTGGCAATACCAACTTTGAAGCTTTGGGTGAAGAAGCATTTGTACCCAGCGTAAACACACAAACTAAAGCGCTTTACCTATATGAAGAACTTCCTATCGATAAGCACAAAATCACTTTTGGCGGGCGTTTAGGTCATACTTCGGTTGATTCCAAAGATAGCCCCTCTTTTGGCGCAGGTCAAAACAACAGCTTCAACCCTAATAGCTATGCGCTTGGTGGCTTATACGCTCTTAGCCAGAACTGGTCTCTCACCAGTAATTTATCACATAATGAACGGGCTCCTAGCTATTTCGAGCTCTATGCAAATGGCGCGCACATCGCTACAGGGCAGTTTGAAGTAGGTGATAATGATTTTGATAAAGAGCGCTCTAACGGTATCGATGCACAATTGCGCTGGAAAGATAGCAAAAATTCGTTAAGCATAGGTGCTTATTACACGCGTTTTAGCAACTTTATCGGCCTGTTTGAAACTGGTGATATCGAGCCTGTTTCAGGATTGCCAGAAGCCATATTTAGGGCTGTTCCCGCCGTATTCAAAGGGATAGAAGCCGAAAGCAAACTGAATGTAGCGGATAACGTGGATTTATTGCTACGCGGCGATTATGTTAGCGCTAAAGAAAGACGGACTGGCGATTATTTACCCCGCATCTCACCGCTACGTCTAGGAGCCGGCTTGCAATATCAGCTCGGAAGTTTCAGTGCAAGACTGGATGTATTACACGCTTTTAAACAAGACAGGACAGCAGATAATGAGCTGGATACCGATGATTACACTAATATGACTGCATTAGTAACATATAAATTACCTACGAAGCTTAATGTGGAGTTATTTGCTAAAGCCAGCAACCTGCTCAATGAAGACATTCGTGAACATACTTCGATTTTAAAAGATATATCGCCTGCGGGTGAAAGATCGTTGTTAATTGGTTTGCGCGGAGACTTCTAGATTAGAAGAAAATAACCAGACTCCACACCACAAAGAACAGCAGTATGGCCATAAACACCGCCGCGCTACCGATATCTTTGGAGCGTTTGGCGAGCGCATGATGCTCTATGGAGGTGTGGTCTACCGCAGCCTCAATCGATGAATTAAGTAACTCTACAATCAATACTAGAAAAATGACGCCTACTAATAATACTTTCTCCAACTTGTCTTGGCCTAAATAAAGCCCTAACGGAATCAACACCACCGCTAACAACAATTCTTGGCGAATCGCTGCCTCAAACTCATAGGCCGCCTTAAAGCCTGCCATTGAATAACCAAAGGCCGCGGCAATACGCTGCAAACCGTTTTTACTTTTGTATGGGCTTTCCATCACGTACCTTCTTAATTGAAACAAAGCACAATATTAACATGGCGCTCGCACGGCATATAGTGATGCGCTATCATAGCGTTTTGATTCCTTAGCGAGATTTAAAATGGCACGCACAGTAAATTGCATCAAATTAGGTAAAGAAGCCGAAGGCATGGATTTCCCACCTTATCCGGGCGAGCTTGGCAAAAAAATCTACCTGAATGTCAGCAAAGAAGCATGGGCAGCATGGCTCAAACAACAAACCATGCTGGTAAACGAAAATCGCTTAAGCTTGGCCGACCCCGCCGCACGTAAATATTTGAGTGAGCAAACCGAGAAATACTTTTTTGGAGATGGTGCAGATACCGCGAGTGGGTATGTGCCTCCGAAAGAGTAGTTGTTTTGAAACTAAAAAACTTACATCTTTTAATTGGCCTGACTGGAGTTGTTGCCTTTGTTTTGTCTGGCCAGTATATGCAATGGTTGCATAACAGCTTGCAATCTATGTCAGATGGCCCCAGGCTGTTTTTTCGCTCGACTCACATTTACTTGATGTGGTCGTCCTTACTCAACGTGTTACTGGGTTGTTATTTCACAAAAATTGATTCTAAATGGCTTGGAAAAGCACAAATTTTGGCTTCTATTGCATTGCTGCTAGGCCCAATTTTTCTGGCAATTTCATTTATTTATGAGCAGCACAACCCAGAATTAACGCGCCCAATAGCACACTCAGCTATTTTTCTAAGTTTTGGGGCAGTGTTATTGCAATTGCTGATTATTTTTATAGACAAAAAAAGAGCCGGTCATTGATAAACAATCGGCTCTCTTAATGCAATTCGGTTATTTCTTAATCGTCTTCACGCCATCCGCCGTCGCCAACAACAGAATATTCGCAGGCCTTGCCGCAAATAAACCATTCGTCACCACGCCGACGATCTGGTTGATTTTCGCTTCCATCGCTACCGGGTCATCAATTTTCAAGTTCCACACATCTAAAATCACGTTGCCGTTATCGGTTGTAAAATCACGCAACTTGGGTTGTCCACCAAGTTTTACCAGCTCCCGCGCTACGTAGCTACGTGCCATCGGTAACACTTCTACCGGCAAGGGGAACTTGCCCAATACGGGTACATATTTGCTCTCATCGCAGATACAAATGAATGTTTTAGCCACCGCAGCCACGATTTTCTCACGTGTGAGTGCGCCACCGCCGCCCTTGAGCATGTGCATATGCTCGGTAATCTCATCGGCGCCATCTACATAAATATCCATGCTATCGATCGTATTTAAATCAAATACTTGAATGCCGCGGTCGCGTAGACGTTGCGCTGTGCCTTCGCTACTGGCGACTGCGCCTTCGATTTTACCTTTTACTTTGGCAAGTTCTTCGATGAAGTAATTTGCAGTTGAGCCGGTACCAACGCCAATAATGCCGCTTTTTACATATTCCACCGCTGCTTTTGCCACTTGTTGCTTTAATTCGTCTTGAGTTAATGCCATGATTGAGTAAATTCCTAACAATTTCTTTATAATGTTGCCAAACCATAACTATACACCGCCAAAGGCGATTTAAAAATCTAGCATGTCAGTCAATTACCTAGAAAAAATAGAAAACTCGCACGTTTATGACGTAGCAAAGAACACACCGTTAGAGTTCCAGCCTAACTTATCAACACGTTTAAATAACAGGGTGTTTTTAAAACGCGAGGATATGCAGCCTGTGTTTTCTTTCAAGCTGCGTGGCGCTTACAACAAAATGGCGAATCTACCAGTCGATTCACTAAAACGTGGGGTGATCGCCGCCAGTGCCGGTAACCACGCGCAAGGCGTAGCGCTTGCCGCGCAAAAACTGGGTTGCCGTGCGGTAATTGTCATGCCCACCACCACACCGCTCATTAAAATCGATGCTGTAAAAAGCCGAGGCGCCGAGGTTGTTTTATATGGCGATAGTTATTCTGATGCCTATGTACATGCACTTGAACTGGAAAAGTCTGAAAATCTCACGTTTGTGCATCCGTACGATGACCCTGATGTGATTGCCGGGCAAGGGACAATTGCCATGGAAATTTTAAAGGCACATCCTGAACCGATAGAAGCGATTTTTTGCTGTGTAGGCGGTGGTGGTCTGCTGGCGGGTATCGCAGCTTATGTTAAAGCCAAGCGTCCGGAAATCAAGGTTATTGGCGTTGAGGCTAAAGATGCCGAGGCAATGACTGAATCGATTAAACAAGGTAAGCGCGTGATGTTAGAGCAAGTGGGCTTATTTGCCGATGGTGCAGCGGTGAAGCAAGTGGGCGAGCATACATTTAAGCTCTGCCAGCAATTTGTAGATGAAATGATTGTGGTCGATAACGATGCCATTTGCGCGGCTATTAAAGATGTTTTCGAAGACACACGCAGCATTCTAGAGCCTGCTGGCGCGCTGGCAGCGGCTGGAATAAAAGAATATGTGCAACGCAACAATATCACAGGTAAAACGCTGATAGGTATCGCCTCGGGTGCCAATATGAATTTTGACCGCCTGCGCTTTGTGGCCGAGCGCGCCGAAATCGGTGAGAAACGTGAAGCAGTCTTAGCTGTAACGATCCCAGAAAAGCCCGGAGCATTTAAGGCTTTTTGCCGCTTACTGGGCAATCGCAATATTACGGAGTTTAATTACCGCTATTCCGATCCGAAAGAAGCGCATATCTTTGCGGGTGTAGCTGTGCATGACCCGGCAGAATCAACCAAGCTAGTCGCAGACTTGCAAGCGGAGGGTTTACCTGCACTGGATTTAACGGATAATGAGGTAGCCAAGTTACATTTGCGCCATTTGGTGGGCGGACATGCACCACAAGCTGAACATGAGGTGGTTTTTAGGTTCGAATTTCCAGAAAAGCCGGGTGCTTTGATGAAATTTTTAGATACCATGGGACATAATTGGAACATTAGCTTGTTCCATTATCGCAACCACGGAGCAGACTTCGGTCGAGTACTCGTAGGTATGCAAGTGCCGCCAAGTGAACAAAAAGAGTTTTTAACGTTCTTACAAAACTTGGGTTATCAATATTGGGATGAAACTGATAATCCTGCATATCGGCTTTTTTTAGGTTAGGTGGCTGTTTATAACCACTATTAGCTATTTGCAGCCAATTAAAAACTTTTTTATTCCTAACTAATTGTTTTTATTAATCTAAATCCTGTATACAATTGAGTATAATTTTTGCTTACATATTAATGTCTGTTAAAAATAGACAGAAAACATTTTGGAGATTTGAATGAGATTTACATCTGTATTGAATAAAGGTCGCATCAGTCTAATTTTGCTAGCTTTAATCGCTGGTATGGTTGGCTGTAGTAAAGAACAAACAGAAGAGGTAGCGAAGGAAGCAGTACCAAATGAAACTAAAGCTCCCGAATCGACAATTACCTTAGCCCCTACTAATAATGACTCTGGGCTCGCTTATGTAACCAGCCAAGATGCAGGCGTAAGCGTCATAGACCTTGCTACTATGCAAGTGACTAAGCAAATTGACACAAAAGCAGTAGCGCCACGTGGTTTAGGTGTAACAGATGATGGTAAAAAACTCATTGTTGCTACACGAGAAAATGAAAGCGTTTCAGTTTTGGATACTGCTACAGGTGAAGTACTGCAACAAATTCATGTTGGTAAAAACCCTGAATTTGTGCGTGTAAGCGGCAATTATGCGTACATTTCTTCTGAGCCTAGTGCGAAAGCTGGTCCACCACCAAAACCAGGAACAAAGCCAGAAGAAGAGGATGACGACGACGATGACGCGATTCCAGCCAAAATCGCCGTAGTAGATTTAACCAAGGGCGAAAAAATCCGTGAAATCACCGGTGGCCCGGAAACAGAAGGCATCGAGTTTTCAGCCGATGGCAAGCAACTTGTGATTACCAATGAGGCCGACAACACTGTTACCGTACACGATATTACAAGTGGCGAGCTCGTAAAGACCATCAAAACACATGAATACGGCGATCGCCCACGCGGTATTAAGGTTTCTCCAGATGGCAACACCTATGTAGTTACATTAGAATATGGCAACAAATTTATGGTGCTGGATAAAGCTTACAACTTATTACGTACTGTTCCCACGGGCGACACACCTTATGGTATTGCATTTGACAGTAAGGGCGAACGTATCTTTGTAGCAGCCAACAAAGCTAAATTATTAGAAGTATTTGACGCAAAAACATATAAGAAAATTAAAGATATTCCGACTGCAAACCGATGCTGGCACTTTAGTTTTACGCCAGATGATAAGCAAATCATGCTCGCTTGCGGTAAATCAGACGCCGTGTTGGTAATCGACGCAGATAAACTGGAAGTCACAAAACAAATCGAAGTAAAAGGTATGCCTTGGGGTTTGGTGACTTATCCGAAATCAATGGGTAGTTTAGATAAAAAATAAAATAGGTTTATGAATTCTAAAGCCCCTGCTTTCGGGGCTTTTTTATTTTTCAACTGTTGTATTAAATAGTCCGGTCGGGCTACCATCGATACTAAATTGATTTTTATCTTGCCAGTATTCTTCAATCCCGGCTTTGCCTTTGTCTTTCGCCCACTCAACAAGCTGATCACGTTGATTTTGATAATCATACAAGGGAACAGCCATTCCACAAGAAGTCTGAGCAGAATCAATATCCATCACAAAGATTTGTCTTGTACCAGGCAAAATCTCAAAATGTTGGGCAAATGTTTGCCACTCTACGTCACGCGGATAATAGGCTTTTGCCTCGCCATATAACCGTAATATTACAGGCTTGCCTTCAAACGCACAGAACATAATAGTCATACGTGGATTCTCAAGCACATGCGCTGCCGTTTCATTCCCGCTTCCGGTCACACTTAGCCAAGCAACTTTGGATTGACTGATGACACGAAAAGAATCCAACCCTTTTGGCGAGAGATTCACTCGTCCTTGGCTTGCGGCTGTCGCCACAAAGAACATTTTCTGCTGTTTAATAAAATTAATGTGCAGCTGGTTTAATTGATTAAAGTGTTGGCCCATTTTATTTTAATAACCCCAAAATAAATTCCCAATCTTTTGGGTCAACAGGTGTAATTGATAAACGATTACCGCGCTGTAATATTCGCATATTTGCCAATTGTGGCGTTTCGCGCATCTCTTTCAAACCAAGCAAACGGGTTTTACGCACAAATTTAACATCCACATTTAACCAACGAGGATTTTCGGGTGTAGATTTAGGATCAAAGTATTTATGACCTTTGACAAACTGAAAACGATCTGGATACGCCAAGGCACTCACTTCTGCAATACCCGCTATGCCCGGCTCTTCACAATTGGAGTGATAAAACAGCACACCATCGCCTATTTTCATTTGATCGCGCATAAAATTACGCGCTTGGTAATTACGCACACCGTACCAATCTATTGTTTGATTTGGCATAGCTGCGAGATCGTCGATCGAGACATCTCCTGGCTCAGATTTCATTAGCCAATAACGCATTAATTTCTTTCTTGTTTGTTCTCTCTGGTGTTACCTGAGCCGTTAATCCTGAACCAAAACAGTTCAGGTGGTAACAGCCTAAAGCGCTTTAGGTACACTCGCCAAGGGCACCTTAAAAGGCCACCCAATTTAGAGCGCGCACACCGCGACTTGATGAGCCGAAACCTATAACAAAGACTAGTTCAAGGAATTTAGACTCAGGCAACACCACAGAAAACAGATTGAAAATTACAAAAGGTGGCAACTCAGAAATGACGACTAAACTGCAGCAGATTAGTTTTGCGCAGCAATTGCCTCATCAATTTGATTCTGCATGGCATTAATCCTACGCTTATAATCGCCTATGTCAATATCGCCTGTTTTGGTATTAAGTACTTCATGAGAAAGATTGAGTGCGGCCATAATCGCAATGCGTTCTATACCAACAACCTTTCCTGAATCCCGAATCTCACGCATTTTTTTGTCGAGATAATTCACCGCATCCAGCAAGCCTTGACGCTCCTCATCGGTGCAGGACACAGTAAATTCACGCCCCATAATTAATACATCAATCGGTTTAGCGCTCATGCAGCCTCTACATTTTGTGGTATTGACTCTAATAACAGCTCGAGCTTGTCGCTTGCTTGCTGCATGTTGACTTTCAAGGCATCTGTATTTTGTTGTGCTTGACTTAAATCACCAAGTAATTGCGCATTTTCTTCACGCAAGCTTTTACACAAACTAATTAACTTGGTAATTTTAGCTTCTAAACTTTTTATATCGGCTTCCATACGACCACTATAATTTAAAAAATTCATATTAGTCAATAGCTAACATGAACTATTCAAAGTAATTTAACACAATTGGTCATGCTTGTTGTATAAAAAATTGATTGTTTTTTTGCATTTTTTGCTTATAATCGACCGCAGTTGTCAGGTGCCTTAAGTTAAATTTCTAATAACTAAGGTGAAACTGGGAAATAGGTGCGTTTAGCTATTAACTAATCCTATGCTGCCCCCGCAACGGTAAGTGAGTGTAGTTTTGCAATCAGCCACTGGGTCATAAATAAGACTTGGGAAGGCGCAATTCATTCATCACAAGCCCGGAGACCGGCCTCACAACGAAAGCCTTATGTTAAGGCGCGCTAGGAAATACCGCGGGGTGACGGTGTCAAAAGCTGCGGTTTATCTATCATCTTAAAACGCAATTTTGTCAGGTTTGCTCTGTTTTAATTCCCTAGTTTTTTATTGACTTGCATGCGGGGACGCGTGTAATTAAGGGAAAAATATGTCTAAGAAAATCGTCGCAAGCCTTTGTATGCTTGCATTTGTAACCTCCAGTTATTCAGCAGAAAATACCGAATTAAATGATGTTGTCGTAACCGCTACACGTACACCACAACCTAGGGAAAGTGTCATCGCAGATGTCACCGTGATTGAGGCTGAAGAAATCAAGCGTGCTGGACAATCCACATTGGTTGAGGTATTACAGCAACAACCTGGTATTGAAATCACTAACACTGGTGGTGCAGGGAAGGCTTCGGGTATTTTTATGCGCGGAACCAATACCAGCCATGTGGTTGTCCTGATTGACGGCGTGCGTGTGCAATCGGCAACGCTTGGCACCACAACTTTTGAAAACCTACCGCTAGCACAAATCGATAGAATCGAGATTTTGCGCGGACCGGCGAGTAGCCTTTATGGGCAAGATGCGATTGGCGGTGTAATTCAAATTTTTACTAAAAAAGGTGAAGGTACCCCTAAGTTTTATGCCAATCTTGGATACGGTACTTATGACACAACCCTTGCCGAAGCTGGCGTACGTGGCAAGCATAACGATACTAGCTTTGCACTTAATGTTTCAGCCAATACGACCGATGGCTTTTCTTCTCTAGATACTAGCAATCCCAATTTGAATGATGATGATGGTTATCGCAATTTATCGGTAACCGGTAGCTTTTTACACCAAATCTTAGAAGGACATGAAGTCGGGCTAAATCTACTACATAGTAAGGGTAAAGCACGTTTTGATAATCGCTTTAATATCGATGCGGTATTTCCCGCATTTAATCCTGGTTTTTCCGACAATGCCGATTTAGAACAGCATAGTTATTCATTATTTACTAAGAACCAGATTTTGGATGACTGGAAATCGACTTTGCGCGTTGGTCAAGGTTTTGACGAAGTGGTAAATTTTGCTGCCCTAGGACCATTTGTGACCGAAAGCAAAAGTATGTTCAGAACCAAGCAAAACCAGATTAATTGGCAGAATGATATTACCTTGCCAGTAGGTACGCTCACTCTAATGTACGATAAATTAGAAGAAAAAGTCAACTCGACCGTGGATTTTAAAAGCAAGAAACGTACAAACGAAGGTTTTGTGATCGGCTATTTGGCTAACGTTGGCGCGCATAGCTTACATGCCACAGCGCGTGAAGACCACAATTCTAGCTTTGGTAATAATTTTACAGGTGGCTTGGGCTATGGGTTTAGTTTTAACGACAATTGGCGCGCCACAGCCAGTTATGGTAGTGCATTCAAGGCGCCTACTTTCAACGATTTATATTATCCTGACTTTTTTGGCTTGCCCAGCAGCAATCCTGATCTGGAACCAGAAAAATCGGATAACGTGGAAGCGAGTTTGCGTTATCAAGATGGTGATTCGAGCGCCTCGGTAACAGCTTACCAAAACAACATCAGAAACCTGATTGCGCTGGATGCAATCACTTTTGTGCCGTTTAATGTCAATAAAGCCGAAATTCAAGGTGTGACGATCGAGGGCAGTCAACGCTGGAACAATTGGGAGATAAACGCTAGTGCAGATATTCAATCACCGCGTGATGATGAAACCGATAATCTTTTAGTGCGCCGCGCTAACCGTCACGGCAAACTTAATTTAGCCTACACCTGGCAGGACTGGCGCTTCGGAGCAGAAGCAATCACCTCATCTGCCCGTTATAACGATAGCGCTAATGAGTTTCGCATGGGAGGTTATACTATTTATAACTTGACTGGCCAATATAAAATCAATGCAGATTGGACAGTACAAGCCCGCGCCAATAACGTGTTTGATAAAAATTACAGGTTAGCGTTGGATGGCAACCCAGATACAACAGGCTTTGCCTACAATACCCCTAGCGCAAATTTATTTGTAAATGTGCGTTACGAACCGCAATAATGCTATGATTATGTCATCAAATAGGAGAAAGCCATGAATAAATCAGCCCTCACCAAACCTATATTAATTGCCGTCGCTATCGCTTTTTTTATGTTGCTCACACGTGGCAGCCATATGCTTACCAACGTTGCGCTACCTGATGCGAGTTTAGTGCTATTTCTATTAGGCGGTTTATATTTGCGTCATATTGCTTGGTTTATTGCATTTTTTATATTAGCGACGGTAATTGATTTTGGCGCAGCGGCTATTGATCCTGCACAAGGCTTTTGTCTCACAAATGGCTATTGGGGCTTGATTCCGAGTTATGGAGCTATGTGGCTAGGTGGTATGTGGTTAGGCAAACAGCATGATGCTTTTAATGCAGTGCCTTACACACTAGTAAGCTTAGCAACTGCATTTATTGCTTTTGTTATTTCCACACAAACCTACTATTTATTCTCTGGTCGCTTTCCTGCGGAAGGCTTGTTTGAATCTATGAAGCATGGGTGGGAATATCTACCGGGATGGATGGGCTTTGCGGCGATGTATTTCGCTATTGTCTGGTTGAGCGCCGCTTTGCTACGCAGCGTTAAACCAACGCAAGCATTTAAAATATAATATTCCGATACTCAAAAGCCGCTTAATAATTAAGCGGCTTTTTTCTTCACGCATTCATGCAAAACTCTCACGAATACATTGAATCGGAAAAAGCGGCAATCTATCAAAACATGCCGAACGACATAATATACTTCGGGAAAAACACATGAGAAAAGGACCGCAACGTATTGTATGTTTAACTCCGGAGACAGTTGAAGTACTCTACTTACTCGGCGAGCAAGCACGTATCGTCGGCATCTCCGGCTATACGACGCGCCCTGCCATCGCTCGTCAGGAAAAACCCAAAGTCGCTGCGTTTACCACCGCTAAAATCGATCGGATTTTGGCTTTACAACCAGATCTCGTACTGGGTTTTTCTAACTTGCAAGCCGATATTGCCGCGACATTGATTCAAGCAGGTATCGAAGTCCATGTATTTAACCAGCGTTCGGTGGATGAGATTTTGCACATGATACTCACCGTAGGACATTTGGTTGAAGCTCAAGAAAAGGCAGAACAGCTCATCGCAAGCTACCATGAACAAATAAAAATATCGCTGAAAGCTTCGTCTTTATTAGCCCGTAAGCCCATTGTCTATTTTGAAGAATGGGACGACCCTATGATTTGCAGCATTCGTTGGGTGGCGGACTTAATAGAGATTGCAGGCGGCAGAGATTGTTTTCCCGAGCTGACAGTGTTCCAAAATGCAGGCGAGCGTAGAATCACAGCAGAACAGGTATTAGCACGTAAACCGGATATTATTATCGGCTCGTGGTGTGGAAAAAATTTCAACCAGAAGTGGTGAAAGCGCGCCTCGGTTGGAATGAAATTCCTGCTATAAAGCATGGGTTTTTATATGAAATAAAATCTGCGGATATTTTACAACCCGGACCATCAGTTTTTACCCACGGCCTAAAGCAAATTCAGAAAATTATTGCGGAATGGCGACAGAAAATGGAGCAATCATGACAATACATTTGATTTTAGGTGGAGCACGTTCAGGCAAAAGTGCATTTGCAGAAAAACTTGCCACCGAATCTACATTGCCCGTCACTTATATCGCCACCGCACAGGTATATGATGACGAATTTAAAGCACGCATTGCGCACCACAAAGCGCGCCGTCCTGCTCATTGGCAAGTAATAGAAACACCGTTTAATCTGGCTGACACTCTTATAGAATATGCCTTGCATGGCAGATGTTTAATTGTGGATTGTTTAACACTTTGGTTGGCACAATCCATTTGCCCCGAGTGTGCTCCGCCTAAAGAACTTAATGAAAAAGACGTGGATTGGGCATATGAAAAAAACACTTTTCTAGCCGCCCTACCTAAGTTACCGGGCACAATTTTATTAGTAAGCAACGAGGTAGGCATGGGCATTGTACCGCTGGGTGCGATTAATAGACAATTTCAAGATGAACAAGGCCGCTTGAATCAAACTGTAGCAAAATTGGCCGACGAAGTATTTTTTATTGCTGCAGGCTTACCAATTAAACTTAAAGGTCAAAATGGAATTTGAATTAAAAGGCGAATTTATTGAGTTATGTAATTTATTAAAACTCACTGGTATCGCACAGAGTGGTGGTCAAGGCAAAGCGATAGTAGCTGAGGGCTTAGTGAAAGTGGACGGCGCAATTGAACTACGCAAAACCGCCAAAATTCGCAAAGGTCAATTAGTTGAATGTTTTGATAAAAAAATAAGCGTCAGTTAATGGGTTGTGTGATGGTTCACGTAATGAATTTTTGGCACACCCGCACCTAACTCAAGCTGTGTGATGCTTCCATGATCAATCGTTAATCTAAACAAGCCTTTAAGAGGCATATTCAGCACATGCGCAATTAGCGCACGAATCATGCCGCCATGAGTTACCGCAGCAATGTTACCATCGGGATATCTGCTCAAAATATCCTCTAAAAAACTTAACCCACGCTGCTGAAGCTGGCTAAAGGTTTCGCCATTAGGGGGTGAAATGTTCGCATAATCATTTGCCCAACTATCAAAGATTTCACGGGGAATATCATCCCATGATTGCATTTCCCAGTCACCAAATTGCAGCTCTAGTAGCCGATTATCCGTAACCAATTCACTCACATGCTGTAGCGCCTCAGCAAGTTTGCTACAGCGCTGTAAGGGGCTAGTATAGATAGCGTCAAATTGAGTATTGCTGAGTTTCATTTTAATTAAAGCTAGCTCTTGCTCAAAACTTGCCGCCACATCAATATCAGTTTGTCCGTAGCAGATTCCTGATGCTATTTGTAACGAAGTGTGACGAATTAAATAGAGCTTCAAATTCTAATACTCCAAGCTAGCACGCCTACATAAAACACCAGCTCGGTAATTTGTTGTGTTGCGCCCAAGCTATCGCCTGTGTATCCGCCGAGATTCTTAAGGAGTTTGGCTCGCCACCAAAACCAGCTTGCAAGCACTGGCAAAAATGTCATTAACCCAAAATTGAAGATAACCAATAATTCATGATGGTTATAAGCTAACAAACCAATAATCGTCAAATATGGCAACAACCCGAATAAGTTAGCTAATATCAAGTAACTGATGCTAATTTGCGTTGCAAGTGGCTTTGCTTTACCAGTGTGCTTTACATAACTTGCAGTCGCCATCATCCAAACAGCGCACAAACGACTTAACGCGTGTGCAGCCACTAATATGAGCGGAATAAACGTTGGATGCAATAAGTTAAGTGTTTGAAACTTTGCAAATAGCATTAAAAATAAAGCGATTGCCCCATAAGTGCCAAGCCGAGAATCTTGCATGATAGTAAGTATTTGCTCGCGTCCATTCCCTCCTCCTATCCCATCAGCACTGTCTGCCAAGCCATCTTCATGAAAAGCCCCCGTTAGATAAATGGTTGTAGCCATACTAATGAGCACAGCAATCGCTTGAGGGAATACGAGACTTGCAAGATAAAAACTAATCGCCCCTGCCAAGCCTACAATGATGCCAATTAACGGAAAATACTTGGCTGATTGATTGAGTTCAACTTGTTGAAAGTCAGCAAAATCCGGCACAGGAATTCTAGTAAAGAAACCAATAGCCAATAAAAAATATCGCCACTCCCTCTGGATATATTTCAACATTATTTACTCATAACTTTTCTGAAACTCCAGCACTCTCAAAACTTGCCATCTCATTTAAAAAATTAACTGCCGCCTGAACCAATGGGTAAGCAAGGGCGGCGCCAGTACCTTCACCCAAACGCAAGTTCAAATGAAGTAATGGCTTCACCTGTAAATGTTCCAACATTGATTTATGCCCTGATTCATCTGAACAATGCGAAAAAATACAATATTGCAAAATATTCGGCTGCATCTTAGCGGCCACCAATAATGCCGAAGTCGCAATGAAACCATCTATCAACAATACTGCTTGTTTTTGCGCCGCACCTAGCATGGCACCAACCATCATGGCAGTTTCAAAACCACCAAAAGTCATCAGTGTTTTCATTGGGTCATCAGTATTTGAACGATTGTGTGCGATCGCCTGACGCAAGATATCAATTTTCTTTGTAAGCCCATTATCATTCAAACCAGTGCCTCGACCCACGCATTCTTCGATAGGCAAGTTACATAAAACACTCATTAAGCAACTCGCAGATGAAGTATTGCCGATACCCATCTCGCCAAAGCCAAACACATTACTACCTGTGCTAATTGAATGTGCTGCAAGCTCGACACCACGTTTAATCGCCTGCTCACATTGATGTAAAGTCATGGCAGGCTCATGTAAAAAATTGCGTGTGCCAAAACCGATTTTAGCGTCTATTAAATTAGCATGCGGATCAAATGTATGATTCACCCCGCTATCTACAACCAGCAAACCAAAACCATTTTGCCGAGCAAACACATTGATCGCAGCACCGCCCGTTAGAAAATTCATAACCATCTGTGCGGTAACTGCTTGTGGAAACGAGCTTACGCCCTCCTCTACAATGCCATGATCACCAGCAAATACGAGCATCATAGGCTTATTAAGCTGCGGCTTAAGCGTGTTTTGAATAAGGCCTATTTGTAATGCGACTGCCTCTAAAGCGCCCAGCGCGCCCAGCGGTTTAGTTTTGCTGTCGATAGCAAGTTGTAATGCGGATTTTAATTGGGAATTAACGGAGTTGATTTGAAGCATGAGCAGCAACTATAAATTATAAAAATTGGGACAGAAAAAGCTGCCAAACAAACGCACTGTAGCAGACTACCCCGCTAATAGTAGTGCAGTTTGCTTACTTTTACCACTTTATAAAGATTAAATAGTATTCGCTATGCTGAGCTGAGCAAACTTTGCTATAATGCGCGACTTGCAAATAGTTAGCGAAGTTTGCATGCTGCTTCAATTGGTATCTGGCCGGGTAGCTCAGTCGGTAGAGCAGCGGATTGAAAATCCGCGTGTCGGCAGTTCGATTCTGCCCCCGGCCACCAGTATTTAGAAAGCTCACAGAGATGTGGGCTTTTTTAATTTCTTAAATATGATCCCAAATCATCCCTAACACACGACACTCATAACCTGTTGGTCTATGCCTGACTCACAGAGGGGCCACCATTTAAAGACGACTTAGGGAGAAATCTCTAGGTCGTTTTTTTACAATTA
>Ga0315912_10002077_pt1 | contig 22294 bp, 18 predicted proteins | sample VfabasoilMG_FD_204469 | JGI IMG/M metagenome (GOLD analysis project Ga0315912, IMG submission 204469) | Garden soil microbial communities collected in Santa Monica, California, United States - V. faba soil | ecosystem: Environmental > Terrestrial > Soil > Garden | place: USA: California...
TGAAGAACCAATGGGCGTGGACGGGATTCACGACGCACGATTTGCAGAGAAGCCAGTTGATGGCGAGGATTGTCGCGCTGGTGTTTAACTGGTGGAGTTTGTGGGTGAGGTTGGCGGTACCGGGTCGTCATACGGAAGCGGTGACAAGCCGGCCAGCGCTGGTTTATGGAGTTGCCAAACGGACCACGCACGGAAACCAGTCGAAAGTGACGATCACGAGTTGCCATGGCAAGGCGGAAGTGATCGCGAACTTACTGGATAACGTCAACCGGTTCCTTCTTCGGTTTGCCGCCGCTGCGGAGCAGTTGAATCGGAAGCAACGCTGGGCCAGACTGATTCGCATTATTCTGCGGGAGTTCTTCCCCCAGAAGCCTCAGGTACAGGCGCCCAGGCTCTGTTGAACGTGTTCAACCGCCGGATTTAGGATCATAGGTAAGCAGTTCGTGGACCACGGTGTAGCTCCGATTCTTCCGCAAGATGCAGGAGTATTTGCACCAAGGCCATTCGGTGAGCGGTCATCTGACGCAAGGGGAGCGCGATTTCGCTAGTTCTGGAAAGAATTCTGGGCAGAATTTCTTCAGGAGTGAGGGGTTGCGGATTGTCGCCGGTCTCTAAATTCCCTGAATGCCCGACACGCTGCGGATAGGTGATCTCCTTCGTCAGCCCTGGACAGATCAACGCCTTCGCCCCGTCCGACACTTACATTGGCGACATGGACATCCGGCCGATCTCCCCGAACGGGCTGAGGAGCCCAACCTATGCTGTGGCGCACGTTGGCAGCGAGTTCATCGGCAAAGCCAACCTCATAGCAGGCCTCTTGACGCGTCCCGCAAAACCGGGCGAAACTCTCGCACTCTATGGCACTGGGTTTGGGCCGGCTGTTTCGCCCTGCGCTCCCGAAAACACGGTGACGGGCTACTCTGAGGTCGCGTCCCCAACCACCTTTGCGATAGGCGGCGAATTGGCGGATGTTCTCTTCGCCGGGCAGACCGGATCGGGCTTCTATCCGTTCAATCTAAAGAGCCAAACCGCTTCAACATCGCAGGCACCATTTCGTGTGGCAAATTCGCCGGCTGGCGCCCGCCCATCCACTCTCCATTGTCAGCGCGAAAACTCCGCCGCGGCCCAGTGAACAGGTCTTTTCTTCGGTCTACCATCGGGCATCCGTGTCGTTGCGGTATAGTGAAGCGGCAACCGTCCATGCCCCCGTTATTTTCCTCTTTACTTCGTTATTTAGCGGCTATTTTGTGCGTTGCCGCTGTCACCTTTGTCTGTTCGGAGGTCCTGGCCGCGAATGGAGCGACCGCGGGATTCTTCTACCTGGTGCTGATTCTGTTGATCGCATCCCTTTGGGGGTTTCGTGTATCGATCCTTGCCTCTGTCGTGGCGATGCTCTGCTACAACTACTTCTTCCTGCCGCCCGTGGGACAGTTCACGATTGCCGATCCGCAGAACTGGGTGGCGTTATTCGCTTTTCTGGCGGCGGCTCTGGTCGCCGGCCACCTATCCAATCGGGCCAAATCGCAAACCATGGAAGCGAGGCGCCGGCAGCAGGATACGGAGCAACTTTACGCGCTGAGCCGGGCCATCCTGTTAACGGACCTGGATCAGCCGATCGGAGCGCAAGCGGCGCAGCACATCGCCCAAATATTTGGCGCGAGCGCCGTCGTGCTGTTCGACGCCAAGAACGGACTGACATTCCTGGGCGGACCCGCTGAAATTCCCGGGATTGAGCCGACGCTGAAACAGGTCGTTCTACAAGGGGCCCCTCATCACGATACGGCGAACGGAGTGGATATCTGGCCGATTCTATTGGGAGGGCGTGCGATCGGAGCGCTGGCGGCGGCCGGGATTCGCCTGCCGGATAGCGTTGTGCAGGCCATGTTGAATATCGTCGCGATTGCGCTGGAAAGGGTGAGTACGGAGGAGGCGGCGAACAAAGCGGAGATCGCACGCCAGAATGAGGAGTTTAAGTCGATGTTGCTCGACGCGATCGCCCACGAGTTCAAGACTCCGCTGACTTCCATCAAAGCGGCGTCGACATGGCTGCTGGGGGAAGAGGACGCCTCGCGGGCGGCGCAGCGGGAGATGATTACGGTGATCGATGAGGAGACGGACCGGTTGAGCCTGCTGGTGACAGAGGCCGTGAAGATGTCGCAGATCGATGCCGGAAAACTGAAATTGGACCGTGTGGCGGTAGCGCCGGAGACGCTGCTGAAATCAGCGGTGGCTACTTTTATGGGCCGAGGCGACCACCGGATCGCCGGACTGGATGGATTGCGGGGGCTGCCGGAGGTCTATGTCGATCTGGAGTTGATTTCACTGGCGTTGCGGCAGATTATCGACAATGGCCTGAAATACTCGCCGCCGTCGGGGCAAATTTCGGTTAGCGCGGAACTGAGTCAGGACCGTGTATTAATTCGGATCAGCGATGAGGGTCCGGGAATTCCGGAGCGAGACCGGGAGAAGATATTCGACAAATATTTCCGGCGGGCGAACTCGCGCGACAAAGTACCTGGGAGCGGCCTGGGGCTGCATATCGCCCGAGAGATTGTTCGGGCGCATAGGGGGGATGTCTGGATGGAACCAGGGCCCAGCGGGGGCTCGCAGTTCTGTATCACGCTCCCGCAGCCGGATGAGACGAGACCATGAGCGGACGAATTCTGATTGTGGACGACGAACCGCAAATTCGCCGGGTGCTGCGGACATCGCTGACGGCACGCGAGTATGAAGTGTACGATGCCAAGACGGGCGAAGAAGCACTGGCCACGTTGCGGGAACAGCGATTCGACCTTGTGCTGCTGGATATGAATATGCCGGGATTGGGCGGATTGGAAACGTGCCGCGAAATCCGAAGGACGTCCGAAGCGGCAATCATCATGCTGACTGTTCGCAACACGGAGCAGGACAAGGTGGCTGCCTTGGATGCGGGCGCTGACGATTACATTACGAAACCCTTTGGAATGCCCGAGTTGCTGGCCCGTATTCGGGCGGCCTTGCGGCGGGTGCCGGTAACTCCGGGCAGCGAAGACCAGACGCTGCACCTGGAAGGGGTAGAGATCGACCTGAGCAAGCGCCTGGTGAGAACGCGGGGACGGGAGTTCCACCTTACACCGAAGGAATTCGATCTTCTCCACTACCTGATTTCCAACCCAAACGTGGCGATTCCGCATGTGAAGCTCCTGCAAGCGGTCTGGGGACCGGACTATGGCGACCAGGTGGAGTATTTGCGGGTGTTCATCAACCAGTTGCGGAAGAAAATCGAGCCGGATCCGTCGCGTCCGCGGCACCTGTTGACCGAGCCCTGGGTCGGTTACCGGCTGGTTCTGGACGGGCAAAAATAGAACCGGCGAATTCTTTGCCGCCTTAACGTAATCCTTAGCGTTCCCTTATGACTTCTTTATGGGTTGACCCATAAGCTGATCAATGGAAGGGAACTTATGGGCACGTTTTTAACGAGTCGACACCAGGCGGGCGCGGGTCAAAAGGCCCGGAAAATCGACCTGCTGGTCCTTTTCACGGATGTCTCCGGCACGTTGGAGGCCCTCCGGTCGGCAGCGAAGCTTGCTCGCGGTTTGAACGCGCGGATTCGCCTGTTGGCCCCTCAGGTCGTCCCTTATCCGCTCCCGCTGGAGCGGCCGCGGGTTCAGCCCGCTTTCCTGGAAAACCGGTACCGCACGATTGCCGAACGAGCCGAGATTGAGACGACGGTGGAACTGCGACTCTGCCGGGAATATTGGAAGGCGGTTAAGGATTCGCTGACTCCGTGTTCCACCGTGATCATTGGCAGGCATCGCGCCTGGTGGAACAGCCGATGGTGGTTGACTCGCGAGGATCGAATTGCCAATCGCCTGCGGGCGGAAGGTCACCAAGTCATTTTAGTCGATACGAAATGAGGTTCGAATGCTGGATGTAATGTATGTTTCTGTCGCGTTCCTATTCTTCCTTGGGTGTTGGTTTCTAACCAAGGCTTGCGAAAAATTGTAGGAAAAGAAAGCCAAAACAATGGACTACATGATTGCCGGACTGGCAGCGTTGCTGCTGTTTTTCTACTTGATATACGCGCTTCTGAAACCGGAGCGGTTCTGAGGTTCTTATGACTACCAACGGAGTGGTTCAAATCGCATTTTATTTCCTTGTGATCCTCGCCATCACTAAGCCAATGGGCCTATACATGGCGCGGGTGTTTTCCGGCGAGAGGACGATTCTTTACCCGGTCCTGCGGCCATTTGAAAGGCTATGTTACCGGCTGGCCGGCGTCCGTGAGGATGTCGAGCAGCGATGGACACAGTACGCAGGCAGCGTGCTTTCCCTGAGTCTTTTCAGTTTTGTTTTTGCCTACCTGCTGCAGCGGCTGCAAGGTATGTTGCCGATGAATCCAATGGGCTTCAGCACCGGCGGCGCACCGGCGAACGCAACGGCAATGACGCCGGACCTGGCGTTCAACACTGCGATCAGTTTCGTTACGAATACCAATTGGCAAAGCTACGTGGGTGAGACCACGATGAGTTACCTGGTCCAGATGTCGGCACTGACCGTGCAGAACTTTGTTTCGGCGGCGGCCGGCGTAGCGATCGCGATTGCGCTGATTCGCGGCCTGGCCAGACAGCAGGCCAATACAATCGGGAATTTTTGGGTGGACCTGACTCGCGCTGTTCTTTACGTTTTTCTGCCGTTGTCCCTGCTGGGCGCGCTGTTCCTCTGCTCGCAGGGTGTCATTCAAAACTTCGATTCCTATACAACCGCCACGACGCTGGAAGGCAAGACGCAGATCCTGGCGCAGGGCCCGGTGGCGTCGCAGGAGGCCATCAAAATGGTTGGCACCAACGGCGGCGGTTTCTTCAACGCCAACTCTTCGCATCCGTTCGAAAACCCGACTCCGCTCACGAATTTCGTGCAAATGTTCATGATCTTTGTAATCCCCGCCGGACTCACTTATACGCTCGGGCGAATGGTGGGCGATGTCCGGCAAGGGTGGGCGCTCTTCGCCGCGATGAGCATTATGTTCCTGGTTGGCGTGTTCGTCATCTATGGTTCCGAACAAGCCGGAAATCCGAACGTCGCCAAGCTGGGTATTGAGACCGTAGCTTCCGGGGGGCAACCGGGCGGAAACATGGAGGGCAAGGAGGTTCGCTTCGGAATCGCCGCCACTTCCCTTTTCGCCACAATCACGACCGCTGCCAGTTGCGGCGCCGTGAACGGGATGCACGACAGCTTTACACCATTGGGCGGGTTGATCCCGCTGTTCAACATGCAAGTGGGCGAAGTGATATTCGGCGGCACGGGCGCGGGCATCTACGGCATGTTGCTGTTCGCGATTCTGGCGGTTTTCATCGCCGGCCTGATGGTCGGGCGCACGCCGGAGTATCTGGGCAAGAAGATCGAGGGGAAGGAAGTGAAGATGGCGATGATCGCGCTGATCGCTACCTCGGCCGCGATTCTGCTATTTACCGGGGCAAGCTCGGTGATGCAGTTCGCCAAGGACGCCTACTGGAACGGCAGTTATGCGGCGACCACGGGCAATTTGAATAACGGCGGGCCACACGGGTTCGAGGAAATTCTATATGCATACACGAGCGGCGCGGCGAATAACGGCAGCGCATTCGCCGGGATCAGCGCGAATACGCCGTGGTACAACCTGACGATCGGGCTGGCGATGGCGATCGGCCGGTTCCTGATCATCATTCCGATGCTCGCGGTTGCCGGCAGTCTGGCCGCAAAGAAGCGCGTGCCCGTAACCAGCGGGACCTTCCCGACGCACGGCCCGCTATTTGTGGGACTGCTCGTAGGAACCGTGGTGATCGTCGGCGCGCTGACATTCTTCCCAGCGCTTTCCCTCAGCCCAATTGTCGAGCACTTTTTGATGCATCAAGGGAGGCTTTTCTAAAATGCCTATCTCAATGAAGGAACCCGATATGCCGACGTTAGATGTTCGTTCCAAAGGCGGCAGCGATTTGACCGAGATGCTGCCGAAGAAACTGGGGAAGGCCCGGCCGCTCTTTGATCCGGAGATACTCCACCGCGCTGTTTTGGCCTCTTTTGTCAAGCTGAATCCGGTCACGCTAATGAAGAACCCGGTGATGTTTGTGGTGGAGGCGGGCGCGCTGATTACGACGTTGCTTCTGTTCCGCGATTTGGCGTCGGGCGCCGGCGGAATCGGATTCACGCTGCAAATTTCGCTGTGGCTGTGGTTCACGGTCATTTTCGCGAATTTCGCCGAAGGGATGGCGGAAGCGCGCGGAAAAGCGCAGGCCGACGCTTTGCGTAAAACCAAGACCGATACCGTCGCCAAGCGGGTGACGGCGAGCGGCAAGGTGGAGAACGTGTCGGCGTCGCAGCTTCGTTCCGGCGACGTGGTTACCTGCGAGACCGGCGATACGATTCCCGGCGATGGAGATGTGATCGATGGAATTGCGACCGTGGATGAGTCCGTCATCACGGGCGAGAGCGCGCCGGTGATTCGTGAATCGGGCGGCGACCGCAGTGCGGTGACCGGCGGAACGAAGGTTTTGTCGGATCAGATCAAAATCAAGATCACATCGAATGCCGGGGAAACGTTCCTGGATCGCATGATCGCGCTGGTGGAAGGCGCGGAACGCCAGAAGACCCCGAACGAGATTGCCCTGAACATTCTGATTGCGGGATTGACGATTATCTTTCTGCTGGCGGTAGTCACGCTGCAGCCGTTCGCCCAATATGCGGTGACAGCGGCGGGTGCGGGCAGCGTGCCGACGGTTGCGGTGTTGGTCTCGCTGCTGGTCTGCCTGATTCCGACGACCATTGGCGGACTCCTCTCGGCAATTGGCATTGCGGGCATGGACCGCGTGATGCAACACAACGTCCTGGCGATGAGCGGCAAGGCCGTCGAAGCATCCGGTGACGTGAACACGCTGCTGCTTGACAAGACGGGGACGATCACGATCGGCAACCGGCAAGCGGTAGAGTTCATTCCCGTCAAGGGAGTGACGCCGAATGAATTGGCGGATGCGGCTCAGTTGTCGAGCCTCGCCGACGAAACGCCCGAGGGACGGTCTGTCGTTGTACTCGCCAAATCGGCTCACGGATTCCGGGGCCGTGAGGTCGCCAGCCACGAAGCGCACTTTATTCCCTTCTCGGCCTACACCCGCATGAGCGGAGTGGATATTGATGGCCGTCATTTACGAAAGGGCGCGACGGAGTCTATAGCGAATTTCGTCAAGGAGCAAGGCGGGGCGGTGCCGCCGGATTTGATCGAAGCGGCGGATCGTGTTTCGCGCCAGGGCGGTACGCCACTGGCGGTCGCCGACGGGCGGCGGGCGCTGGGCGTCATCGCGCTGAAGGACGTGGTGAAGGGCGGTATGAAGGAACGCCTGGGGCAACTGCGGACGATGGGCATCCGGACGGTGATGATCACCGGCGATAACCCGTTGACGGCGGCGGCGATTGCCGCGGAGGCGGGCGTTGACGACTTTCTGGCGCAGGCTTCGCCGGCGGACAAGTTGAACTACATCAAGAAAGAGCAGGCCGAAGGGCGGCTGGTGGCCATGACCGGAGACGGGACCAACGATGCCCCGGCGCTGGCGCAGGCCGATGTCGGGTTGGCGATGAACACCGGTACCATGGCGGCCAAAGAAGCCGGGAACATGGTGGATCTCGATTCGAATCCGACGAAGCTGATTGAGGTGGTGGCGATTGGTAAGCAGTTGCTGATCACGCGCGGCGCGCTAACGACGTTTTCGATCGCGAACGATATCGCCAAGTACTTCGCGATCATTCCGGCGATGTTCATGCTGAACTATCCCGCCCTGGAGCGCCTGAACATCATGGGCCTCCACAATAAGGAGAGCGCGGTGCTTTCGGCGGTGATCTTCAATGCGTTGATCATCATCGCTTTGGTGCCTCTGGCGCTACGCGGCGTGAAGTACCGGCCCGTATCGGCGGGCGCCCTTTTGCGCCGGAACCTGTTGATCTACGGTTTGGGCGGTGTGATAGTGCCGTTCCCTGGGATCTGGTTGATCGACCAGATTGTGCATGCTTTGGGTCTTGCCTGAGGAGAAATAAATGTGGAATCAATTGTTGCCGGGATTGCGGATGACGCTGTTGTTGACGGTGCTTACGGGACTGGTTTACCCGGGGGTTGTTACGGGACTTTGCCAGCTTCTGTTCCCGTCTCAGGCGAATGGGAGTCTCATCATCCGGAACGGAAAAGTGGTGGGCTCGGCCCTGATCGGGCAGAACTTTGCGAAGCCGGAGTATCTGCAACCGCGGCCGTCGGCGGCCGGATCGGACGGCTATGACTCGTCCGCCTCCAGCGGTTCGAATCTTGGACCCACCAGCCAAAAGTTGATGGACCGGGTTAAGGGAAGCGCGGAGAAGTTCCGGACGGACAACCCATCTTTCAAGGGCAATCTGCCGGCGGATATCGCGATGGCCAGTGGGAGCGGTCTGGATCCGCACGTCAGTCCGGCTTCGGCGGCGATACAAGTTGAGCGGGTGGCGGCGGCGCGGGGTGTTTCGCCGGATCAAGTGAAGCAGTTGGTCGAGCAGCATACGGAGGGCCGTGACCTCGGCTTCCTGGGTGAGCCGCGGGTGAACGTATTGGCCGTCAACCTGGCACTCGATGAGAAGTTCCCTGTTCGACGCTAGCCACTTTCCTTTCGGGTAGACCCAAGAAGTAGGCCCACCAAGGAGATAGGTAAAATACGATTAATGGCCGATACGGAACGACGCCGGCCCAGTCCGGAGCAGCTCCTAAGGCAAGTGGAAGCCGCGGAGCGCAAAGAGCAGCGCGGAAAGCTGAAGGTATTCCTTGGCTATGCCTCGGGCGTAGGCAAGTCGTTTCGGATGTTCGACGAGAACCGGCGGCGCAAAGCGCGTGGCCAGGACGTGGTGGTCGCAGCGGTTCAGCCGGAAGCTTCCGAGGAAGTTGAGGAGGTCCTCAAGAACTTCGAGATCATTCCGCCGCGGCTGGATCTAGGGAGTCCTTGCGTTGACGTGGATGCGGTACGGCGCCGGCGTCCGGCGGTTTGCCTGATTGACGGGTTGGCCTACAGCAATCCACCAGGCAGCAAAAACAGGGAGCGCTGGCAGGACGTCGAGGAGTTGCTCGACGCCGGCATTTCGGTTACTACGACCATCAACCTGCAGTACATCCAGGAAAAACAGGCGCAGGTGGAGGCGATCCGGGAGAAACGTGTTCTGGACTCGGTTCCGGAGCGCTTCATTCGCCAGGCCGATGAGATCGAAATTGTGGACGCGCCGGCCGAGTATTCCGTGACCGTAACGGAGGACGGAGAGCGGGTCCACAGCGAGGAGGCGGCACGGCTTCAACAGCAGTTGTCGGAGCTGCGCGAGATTGCGCTGGTGCTGGTGGCGGAGGTCGTCGATCACCAGTTGGAGAACTATCTCCGCCAACAGGGCATAGAGCAGAACTATGGCACGCACGAACGGATTCTGGTGTGTGTCACGCCGCGTTCCAATGCGTCGTTGATGATCTCCCGCGCGAAGCGCCAATCCGCGCGGTTCCACGGTGAGCTCTTCGTCGCCTACGTGGAACAGGACCGATTGACGCCGGAGGATCGGACCACTTTGGAAGGGAACCTGGAGGCGGCCCGGAAGGCGAACGCGCACGTCGAAATCCTGCACGGGGAAGATCCGGTGGCGGCCATCCTTCGATTCGCTGAGAAAGAAGGCATTACGCAAATCTTCGTGGGACACAGCCAACAAGGGGGATGGATTCGGAGCTGGCGCCCGAACCCTGTGGAACGCCTGATTCTGGAAGCCGAAGGAATCGACGTTCGCGTCTTTCCGAACAGCGGCGAAGCGGAGGGGTTGTAGGGGATGCCGGACGAGACACCCCGAAAAGGAGCGCTGAAGATCATTTTGGGCTACGCCGCCGGCGTCGGTAAGACCTACAAGATGCTGGAAGAGGGCCAGCGGCTGCTCGCCGAAGGCCGGGATGTCGCCATCGGGTACTTTGAACCGCATGGACGCAAAGATACGATTGCCAAGACGGAAGGCCTGGAGTTCATTCCCCGAAAAGTGGTGGCTTACCGGGAGCGGGAATTCGAAGAAATGGATACGGACGCGATCCTGGCCAGACACCCGGAAATCTGCCTGGTGGACGAATTTCCCCATACGAACGTGCCCGGTTCGGAAAGGGCCAAACGCTGGGAGGATGTGCTGGTGTTGTTGGATGCCGGCGTTGACGTGATCACCACGATGAACATTCAACATCTGGAGAGTCTGAACGACCAGATGCGCGAGATCACGGGCATCCAGGTGCGGGAGACGATTCCGGACTGGGTGGTGAATCGGGCGGAAGAAGTGGTGCTGGCGGATCTGACGCCCAGGGCTTTGTTGAACCGGTTGGACCGCGGCGTGGTTTACGCGCCGGAGAAAGCGCAGCGCGCCAAGGAGAATTTCTTCAAAGAGACGTCGCTTTCGGCATTGCGGGAAATGGCCCTGCGGCAGACGGCCCATGAGATTGATGTGCGGCAATCGGAAGACCCGCCGGTAAACGGCAACGCGGTCGTAACACGGACGGACGCCGCCGGTAACGACCTTCATGAGCGAATCCTGGTTCACATCACGGAGGCGCCAACGACAGCCGCCCTGATTCGCCGCGGCCGCCGCGTCGCCGACTATCTTAAGGCGGACTGTTTCGCAGTGTGTGTACTGCCGGAAGCGGGTAATGAATCATTGTCCGCCAAGAGCCGCGAGGCCATTGACCAGCACCTTGATTTTGCCCGCAAGCTACATATCGAGACGCGTCTGCTGGAAGGCGCGGACGAGGCGGAGGCTCTGGTTCATTTCGCGCATACGAACTCCGTAACACAGATATTCCTTGCCAAACCACCGCGATCGTGGATTCCCTTTTTTCTGCAGAAGCGTATGGTGATGAAGGTGATTCGGCTGGCCAAGGACATTCAGGTGACGGTCGTGGCGGACCGGCGAAAACGGATGGGATAAGCGTCGCGGCGAGGCCAATTACTCAGTCCGCTGCGCGACGCACTTCACATGCCATCGGCTTTCTGCCATCGCCGCGTCGCAGGAGAAAGTAGCGCTATGAGGAAGCCGCCCTTCGGGAAAGCGTTGCGTTGCCGTGACCGTTGCTTGCCTGTCACTTTGAAAGGCGACCTTGTCGACGGAGAAATCGGCGGGGCGTGCATTCTGGGTCTGGGCCAGTTCCGCGATCACTGCCGCACCTACGATATCGGCCTCTCTAGTCGGCCGGCAGGCGGCGAGCAGCAAGGTAAGCGAGACGGCGGATAACAGCCTTAGGTGACACATAGGATAAGTCCTTCTGTCTTGAGCATAAGCCGCCCTTTCCTCGGCGCTTCAACGTCCAGTTCGCACTTCAGGCGGCGCCGGGAATGCAGGTGTTGATCCCGGCTGGGAAGCGGAAAGCCCGCTGACTATCGAGAAGAACAGATATAAACCGATGGCGAGAGCTACGCTGCGGGAGGCTCGGGACGCATCCGGGAATTTCAGCCGCAATCCAAGCCCCGTAGCGAAGAGTATCACCAGCAGCAGGGCTAACCAGGGGTCGTTTGTTGAACTCATACACCCTCATAGTGCCGCAGAAGAGCTTAAGAAGTCCTAAAGCACGTATAAGGAGTTTATAAAGTTCGCGCCTGTGAACTGAACGGTATCCTGCCGCTGATTCTTTGGCGCTTGTGCTGGTCGCATTGATTAATTCATTGGCAAACCTCAGTGGCTTCGCCGGACCTATGCCATCGGTCTCATGAATGATACCAGCGGCAATTTTCGAAGTGGATTTCTGCTGTTGGCGTTCGCACCACTTGCCGGCATTGATCTTGTGTTACGGCTCCGACGCGCGGACGCCATAAAGGTTCTGCAATGAGCGAGCCGTTGGTCGTGTCAATGCGGCCGCTCACGCCGCGCAGGCGATCGAGGCTGTGTTCATCACGTCACGCTATCCGCAGGCTCACAGAGCCCCCGTTCATTTCGGCGATCCCGGGGGGATCGGTATTTCAGATCTGACATTCCCTGATTTTGTCGATCCGGTCACTATACGCGCAGGAGAGATCCCGGTCTCTTGGGCATGCGGGGTGACGCCGCAGACGGTCTTGATGATGGCAGCGCGTCCCGAGTTTGCGATCACGCGCAGCCCCGGCTGTATGTTTGTCACGAACCTGCTGGTTGAGGACAGCGCGACTGAGCGTCCCACGCCTTGATTTAGCCGGGTTGCTCCTGGGCTTCGCGGGCATCATTGAAAACCTCTTCCCGAATGATTCGATCGGTGGCGGCGGCGAGATACTCGTCGAGGGCGTCGCGCAACTGACAGTACTCCGGCCAAAGGATGTTCTCAATATACCCGCGGCGGCCGCGCACCATCAGGGTGGTCATACGCTGGCGGCGATAGCGGAACGGCACGAGGCCGTGACGCCGGCATAATGCCGACATCAGCCGTCGCTGCCAGCGGTCGGGCAGGGAGAACTGCATCTCGATGATGGGCTCAAACCGGTAGAACGATCCGCGGGTCTGGTCCGGCGGGAGGTCGTTCAAGGACTGTTTGACACGATTCATCGCCGCGGCCGCGGCTTCGCGCTCCCCTTCGGTTTTCGCCCCTTCGAACAGCGCGGCTATTTTTCGCAGGCGCTCGCGCAGTTGTTCCTCTGTCATTCCCATTCGAAGTGTCCGTTACCAGCCCGTCGCCTTTCCCTTGTTCTGTTCGTCGAGCCACTTCTGCAGCGGCGCGAAGTAGTCCTTGATCGCCGTCGCGTCCATCTCCGGCTTGCCGGTGATGGCGTTCAAAGCGACCGGCCAAGGCTGGCTGAGGCCCATGCTCAACATTTCGTTGAGTTTTTTGCCAGCTTCCTTGGAGTTGTAAATCGAGCAGCGGTGCAGCGGCGTTTTGCAGCCCGCTGCCTGGCTGAGCGCGCGGTGGAACTGGAACTGCAGAATGTGCGCGAGGAAGTAGCGTGTGTAGGGGACGTTGGCGGCTACGTGATACTTGGCGGCGGGGTCAAAATCGGTCTCGGTACGGCCGGGCTGATCCACGCCCTGATACTTGCGGCGCAGTTCCCACCAGGCCTTGTTGTAGTTGCCGGGCGTGACCTCGCCCGAATAGACTTTCCAGCGCCACTGGTCGATCATCAGGCCGAACGGCAGGAACGCGACCTTGGCCAGCGCCTGTTTCAGCAGCAGACCGATATCGCCGCTGGGATCGGTGGCTTTATCGAGCAGCCCGACTTCCACCAGGTATTCGGGAGTGATGGACAACGCGATTGTGTCGCCGACCGCTTCATGGAAGCCATCATTGGCCGAATCGCGGAACAGGTACGGCTGGGAACGGTAGGCGCGCTGGTAGATGTTGTGCCCCAGTTCGTGATGAATCACGCTGAACTCCTCGCCCGTAATCTGGATGCACATCTTGATGCGCAGGTCCTCTTCGTTGTCGACGTCCCAGGCCGAGGCGTGGCAAACGACTTCGCGGTCCTGCGGTTTTACGAAGAGGGATCGTTCATAGAAGGTTTTCGGCAGCGGCGCGAAGCCGAGCGACTGGAAGAAGCGCTCGCCGTAGCGCACCATCTCCAGCTCGTCGATCTTCTTCTGTTTCAAGATGGCGGTCAGGTCGTAGTTCTTCGCGCCGCCGGCGGGCTCTAAAACGTCGTAGATGTTGTCCCAGCTCTGCGCCCACATGTTGCCAAGCAAATGCGCGGGAATCGGACCTTTTTCGGGCACGACGGATGCGCCGTACTTCTCGCGGAGTTTTGTTCGCACATAGGCGTGCAGGCTGACATATAGCGGCCTCACCTGCTCCCAGAGCCGGTCGAGCTCTTTGGCAAAGGCGTCGGGCGGCATGTCGTACTTCGACCGCCACATGGCGCCCATGTCGGTGAACCCCAGCTCCCTGGCGCCTTTGTTTCCTAGCTGGACGAACCGCTGGTAATCGGGCTTTAACGGCTTCGCCACTTTGTGCCAACCCTGCCAGACGTCGAGGAGTTCCTTCGGGTCCCGGCTATTGGCCATGATGAGCGTGATGTCCTGCAGATCGAGGCACCGGCCCTTATCCTTCGGCGCATCCCGGCAGTACTTGCCCGAACCATAGGCGGACTCCATGCGGGCGGTCAATTGGGTGAGCTCGGATGCTTCGGTCTTGTTGGACGGCGTGACGAGGGTGAGCCCAATTTTCAGCAGTTTCATCTTGCGGGCCATATCGGGGGGCAAGTTTACCTTGTCGAAGCGGGTGGCGCCGCGGGCGTACTCTTTCATTACCTCGATGTAGCGCTCGTTGGCTAGCGCGGCCTGCATCTCGCTATCCGGGTTGATGTAGGTAGATTGCAGCCACTGGGCGCGGTTGAGATAGTTCGACTGCTTCAGCAACGCCGCTTCGGCCTCGTCGAGAAACGCTTTTGCTTCGGCCGCGGTTTGTGCGTGCAGTCCGATTGCCGCAGCCAGCAGGAGAAATAGGGTCCTCATAATCCTATTGTTGCGCGTCCGTTAAGCGGGATTGACTGCGTCCCGGAACCGGGGTAAATGTTAGACTCTACTACACGTACCCATGTCGAAAGAGGTCACCCGATTACTGATTGAATGGCGCGAAGGCAGCCGTGCCGCCCTGGATGCATTGTTGCCGGTTGTGTACGAAGAATTGCGGCGATTGGCCGAAAGTTACATTTCGCGGGAACGCTCCGGCCACACTTTGCAGCCGACGGCGCTGGTACATGAAGCCTATGTGCGCCTGATCGGGCAGGACATCCCGGACTTCCAGAACCGCGCGCATTTCTTCGGCGTAGCGGCGCATCTGATGCGGCAAGTTCTGGTGGATTCCGCGCGCAAATTCCGGGCCGGAAAGCGCGGCGGCGGGAATAAGGTGTCGTTGGACGGTATGGGCATCGACATCGGCGATCCTTCCGTGAACTCTCCTTTCCTGGCGCTGGAAGAGGCGTTACAGAACCTGGAAAAGCTGGACGCGCGGAAGGGAAAAATACTCGAGATGAAATACTTTGGCGGCCTGACGCTCGATGAGATCGTCGAAGCGACCGGTGTCTCCAAAGCTACGGTAAGCCGGGACTTGCGCTCGGCGGAGGCTTGGATCCGGGTGCAGCTCGCCCCAGGTGAAAAATGACGCCGGAGCGTTTTGCTCGCGTAGACGAGCTCTTTAACGCTGCCCTCGATCTTTCCGCGCCGGACCGGCTTCCCTTTCTTGAAAAAGAGTGCGCCGGCGACCCTGAACTCCTGGCGGAGGTTCGGGCCATGGTGGACGCCGATAGCGACCCCGGCGCGACGATCGACCGGGCGATGGTATCCGGAGCCGAGGCATGGGCGCAGGCGACCGAAGAACAGGCGATCGGCAGCCGAATGGGTCCTTATCTCATCACCGGGTTCCTGGGCCGCGGCGGAATGGGCGCGGTTTACAGGGCGGTCCGCGATGACTCCACGTTTGAGAAAGAAGTAGCCATCAAACTGTTGCGGGAAGGAATGGACTCGCGATCCGTTCTGCGCCGATTCGAGCAGGAGCGGCAGATTCTGGCGCGCCTGGAGCATCCACACATCGCCCGGTTGCTCGACGGGGGCACCGGCGCGAAGGGGATGCCCTTTCTGGTGATGGAGTTTATCGAGGGCGGTATTCCGGTGACGCATCACTGCCGGGATGCCGGGCTGGGCCTGGAACAACGGCTGCTCCTCTTTCTCGATATCTGCTCGGCGGTGGGTTATGCGCACCAGAACCTGATCGTCCATCGGGATTTGAAGCCGGGAAATATTCTTGTGGACAAGTCGGGCTCGGTGAAGTTGCTGGATTTCGGTATCGCCCGTGTGCTCTCCGAAACGGCGGACCAGACGGTGACGGTGGCGGGGGCGCAGATGCTGACGCCGGAGTATGCCAGCCCGGAACAGGTGCGGGGAGAACCCGTTACCACGGCGACCGACGTGTATTCGTTGGGGATCATCCTCTATGAGTTGCTGACCGGACAGAAGGCGCAGGCGGTCACCGAGACATCGCTGGCTGGTATTGCGAAAGCGGTCTGCGAGACGGCGCCGGCGCGGCCAAGCCAGGCCGCGCAAAGCGACGCACCGGTCCGAAGCCGCGAATTGCGCGGCGATTTGGACAACATCATCATGAAGGCGCTCCACAAGGACCGCGAGCGCCGTTATCAAAGCGTGGAGCAGTTTGCCGAGGATCTGCGCGCGTACCTGCAGGGGCTGCCGGTTAAGGCGCGCCCGGATTCGTTCCGTTATCGATCGGCGAAATTCCTCAAGCGGAACCGCGTGGCGGTGGCTCTGGGAACGGCCGCGGTGCTATTGCTGACCGCCAGTACATTCCTGCTGTGGCGCCAGGCACAAGCGACGCAGCGGCGATTCGAACAGGTACGGCTGCTCTCCAACTCGTTTCTCTTTGAATTTCACGATGCGATCGAGGTACTTCCTGGCAGCACCAAGGCCCGCCAGCTCGTAGTGCAGAAGGGACTTCAATATCTGGAGGTACTGGCTCAGGACGCCGGCAACGACCCCCAACTGACCCGGGAGATCGGCCTCGGCTACGGCCGTGTGGGGGATGTGCAAGGCGACCCCTTGAAGAGCAACGTCGGCGATACGAAAGGGGCGTTGGAGAGCTACCGAAAGAGTGTCCAGTTGTTGGACCGGGCCTGGCGCGCCGAGGGGCAACCGGCGGCGGGCCAGCGGGATTTGCAACAGGCGCTTTATAAGCTGGGGTCGCTGCAGCGGTACGCGAACGACACGAAGGGGTCGTTGGAGTCCTTCCAGCGGTCAATCCTCCATGGGGAGGAGTTCCTGAAGGCTTCGCCGGGTAATGTCGAAGGCATGCGGCAGCTTGCCCGCGCGCACGACCAGTTGGGGCGGATGGTGGCTGTCGTGGGTGTTGATGAAGCATTCCGAAGCGCCGAGCGAGCCGTTCAGATTCGCGAAGAGCTCAGCTTTATGGGCGTCGCCGATCGCTCCGCGCTTTCCGAGTTGGGATCCAGCTACGCGACGCTGGGCCTGGTGCTGGCGCGAGCCGGCAAGACCAACGAGGCTCTGGATGCCTATAAGAAAAGCCTGGGCATGCAGGAGCGCATCGCTTCGTTTAAGAAAGACGACGTCAGCGCCCAGCGGACGGTCATGATTGCCATGAGCCATGTGGGAGACACGCTTGGCAACTCCAACATGATCAATCTCGGGCGCTTTACGGAGGCGGCGGCGACCTACAGCAAGGTGGTCGAGAAGGCGCGCTGGCTGGTGTCTGTGGATCCGGGCGATAAGAAAGCTCAGCTCGACCTGTCCTTTGCACTTCTGCGGCACAGCAATACGCTGCGGGCGGCGGGGGATCTGCCCGCGAGCCTTCGCGCGATGAACGAGGCGCGCGGCCTGTTCGAGCAGCTTCGGAAAGAAGACCCGGGTAATACGCGGCTGGAGCAGAACTTGAGCGCTCTCTACCATCAGTACGCTGAACTTTATGCCGAGCAGAAGCAGTGGGAACAGGCGATTAAAAATAGTGACGCGGCCCTGGAGATATCGGAACGGCTGCTGAAGGCAGATCCGCGGGATGCCGCTTCCGCACGGCAGATTCTGGAGAATTTTCTGATGCGCCCACGGCTGTTCGATGGCGCCGGGAAGAAGGACGAGGCGGCGGCCGCGGCGGCACGACTGGAGAGTCACGCGCAGTCGGGACTGTTTACGAAGTCCAAAGAACCGCGATTGCGAGCGATCGTTGCGCGGGCGTTTGAGATTGCGGCCCACTATATTCCCGCCCGTTCCAAAGAGCTGCTCGGACGCTCCGATGCCGAGTGGGCCGGGATGGAGAAGGAAGGGCTGCTGATTCCGGCGATGGCCGCCGAGCGGGATTCGTTCCGGAAGCGCCTGGCGTCGGCGAAGCATTAACCGAACGGCGAGCCGGTCTGTTTGCCGGGCGGGCGTGGCAGCTTCTTCATCGCTCGTATCCCCCATGCGGCGAAGGCCGCGCAGAAGATCGCAAACACGATCATGAAGTAGACCACATAGCGCCCGGGGATGCGGCGTGGTTCCTTGTACATGGGATCTCTAGTGGCGGAAGTGACGGACGCCGGTGAGCACCATGGCTACACCCAGGCGGTTTGCGGCGGCGATGACTTCGGCATCCTTTACCGACCCGCCCGGCTGAATCGCCGCAGTGACCCCATGGGCCGCGGCCGCTTCCAAGCCGTCCGGGAACGGGAAGAAGGCATCAGAAGCCAGCACGCAGCCGGCCAGAGGCAGCACGCTCTTCTTCGCGCCGATTTCGACCGAAAAGACGCGGCTCATCTGGCCGGCGCCCGCTGAGAGCAATTGGCCCTCCCGGGCATATACGATGGCGTTCGATTTCACGTGCTTCACCACTTTCCAACTGAAGGCGAGGCCGCGCCATTCGTCCTCCGTCGGCTGGCGATCGGTTACCACTTTCGCTGTGGAGCGGTCGAGCCTGGCATAATCCGGCGTCTGGACCAGGAAGCCGCCGCTGATTCCCTTCACCACGAAGGCGTCTTCGACTGCCTTTACTTTTACTAGCCGGAGGTTTTTCTTTGTGCCGAGGATTTCGAGAGCGGCGGAGTCGAAATCGGGAGCCGCGATCGCTTCGATGAACGTCTTGACGATTTCGGCGGCCGAGTCGCCGTCCACGGTTCGATTGAAGGCAAGAACGCCGCCAAAGGCCGAAACGGGATCCGCTTCGAACGCTTTGCGGTAGCTCTCCGCCAGCGTCGCCTGTTCGGCGCAGCCGCAGGGATTGGTGTGTTTGATGATTACGCTGGCGGGCTGCTCAAACTCGCAGACCAGTTGCCATGCTGCGTCGAGGTCCACCAGGTTGTTGTAGCTGAGTTCCTTGCCCTGGAGTTGTTCTCCACCGGCCACTCCGCTGCCAGCGGAGGCGTAGAGCGCGGCCTTCTGGTGCGGGTTCTCGCCGTAGCGCATGTCGAGCACGCGGGGCACGCGGAGATCGAGCGTGCGGGGAAGGTCGAGTTGGGTGTCCTGGAAGCCGTCTCCGTCGGCGGTGATATCGGCGAGACGGTTGGAAATGGCGCGGTCGTATGCGGCGGTCGTGTGGAAGGCCTTGACCGCGAGATCCCAGTGGGTTTTGCGGGAAAGGGCGCCGTCGTTCGATTTCAGTTCGGCGAGCAAGGCGGGGTAGTCGGCAGGATTCGTGACGACGGCAACGTCCTGCCAGTTCTTGGCGGCGGCGCGGATCATGGTGGGCCCGCCGATGTCAATGTTCTCGATAAGTTCGGGAACGGTGGCTTCCTTGTTGGCGGCCACTTTTTCGAAGGCGTAGAGGTTCACTACGACAAGATCGATGGTCGGAATCGCGTGTTGTTCGAGCGCCTCCATGTGCTCCGGCTTGGAGCGCATGGCGAGAATGCCGCCGGCGATATTGGGATGAATCGTTTTCACCCGGCCATCGAGCATCTCGGGAAAGTGGGTGACTTCGCTGACGTCGAAGACCGGAATGCCGGCCTCTTTCAAAAGTTTGGCGGTGCCGCCGGTGGAGATGAGATCCACATCGAGTTCACGCAGGCCGCGAGCGAATTCTACTGCGCCGGACTTGTCGGTGAGGCTCAAAAGAGCCCGTTCAATCTTTGCCATGTCGAACTACCAGGATAACGGGTTCGACGTGTGCGCTGCCTTTTACGGCTCCTTCACCAGTTCGCGGAAGCGCCGCATGACCTTAGCGACGTATTGACGTGTCTCTTTGAACGGGGGGATGCCGCCGAATCGATCGACGGCGCCCGGTCCGGCATTATAAGCGGCCAAGGCGAGGGCCAGGCCGTTACGGCGGGATTCGTAGCGTTTGACCAGGGTGTCGAGAAGACGAGCGCCGCCATCGACGTTCTGCTCCGGATCGTGCGCGTTCACCTTCAGGTACTTCGCGGTTTGCGGCATCAACTGCATTAAGCCAATAGCGCCCACCCGGCTGCGGGCATTGATTTTGTAGGCGGATTCGACTTCCATCACCGCCTGGATCAGTTCCGGGCGCAGATTATGTTTCCCGGCATAGGGACCGATCAGGCGGGCTGCGGGGCCGGGCACGTTCATCGCCGGTGAGCTGTTCGAGAGGGGTTCCGGGGGTGGCGGGGCGGGCGTCGGGGCCACATCGGCTGAGTCGATCATGATCATCTGGCCGCCGGAACGGACGAATAGCGTAGTGCCGTCGCGGCTGATGTCGTCATAGGCCATCTTTTGACCGCTTTTCAGCACGAGGAACTTCGGCACTAACGGTTCCTCGGCGGCAAGGCATACGCCCAGCGCCAGGAGAAAGAGGGCCGTCTTCCGCATGTACCTATCATCGAAGGGTTTAGCGCAAAGGTACATTGGGCAAAAACCTTATTAGCGTTCGCGATATATTACCCGCATGCGTAAGTGGATCTTCATTGGGATGCCGCTATTGGCGGCGACCGCGGTCATAACCGTTCCCATTCGTTCGCGGGTGGAACTGTTCCGCGGCTCGGGGGAGTGGCGGGACGTCACGGTTCCGGAATCGATCGATCCGGCCACTACCGCGATCATTTTGTGCGATTTGTGGGACAAACATTGGTGCCGGGGGGCAACGGCGAGAGTGGGCGTCTTGACGGAAAAGGTCAACCCCGTGTTGAAGGCGGCCCGGCGGAAGGGCGTGTTAATTATTCACGCGCCGTCGGACACGATGGGGTTCTACAAAGACGCGCCCCAGCGGCTGGCGATGCTGGCTATTCCGTCGGCGCCGGTCCCGGTGTCCAAAGACATTCCTACGCCGAAACTCCCGATTGACGACTCCGATGGCGGCTGCGATACCGAGGGCGATAAGTTCTATAAGGCGTGGAGCCGGCAGCATCCCGCGATTGACATTGGGCCGAATGACCTGATCTCCGACAAAGGGGAGGAGGTCTACAGCGCGCTGCGGCTGCGAGGGATCAAACACTTGCTGGTGGCCGGGGTGCATACGAACATGTGCATTTTGAATCGTTCGTTTGCAATTCGGCAGATGACGAAGTGGGGCGTGCGGTGTATTCTGCTTCGTGATTTAACGGACGCGATGTACGATCCGAAGGATGCGCCGCATGTCGCGCACGACGAAGGGACGAATCTGGTGATTCGGCATATTGAAGAACATTGGGCGCCGACTATGTTGTCGGCGGATTTGCTGGCGCGGTTGCGGTAGGCGGGTCTATTGGCGTTCCCAGGTTTCGAAAGCAAGAACCAAAACGGTTAAACGGCTCTGCGCGGTCGCTCTTATCGATGGTGTTCTTCCCGGTCCAAGTACTTGACGTGCGGAATGCCCTACATGCCTGCGATCTGCATTTGATGCAAGAGTTCGGCATAAGATCCTGGCTATTTCGCGCTATGTTCGATTGGACCAAGAACTAATAGTCCCGGACCGATAACTACGATCTGCGGAGGGTACTTATATTCCTTGCTCCATTCAGCCATAGAACGAAATGGAGCCGAGTAGGCGAACTTCACCGAAATTTTTCGAACCTCGTCAGGTTCCAATTCGGGTACGAGGAACTGAATATAATTCCCGCCGCCCTCGCCTGGTCGCGGACCTCCGATGATTTTCACTCGCTCACTATCGTCCACATCTACGTGACTTATGATCGGAAAACTGAGAGTTGCGGATGTGCCTTTTTGAACTTCGCCCGTCAAATTCTGAACTGTGATCGCCGCACCAGTAGCACTCTTAAAGTCGGGTGATCCAGTATCGCGGCAGCACGGTAGCAATTGAACAGCTATGCGGACATCCGTACTCGTCGTTTTCATTGCCCACCGCAACTGCTTCGGCATTTGAGACCAGCCACTCTTGCGTGCAGAATACGCCGCAGGTATGCTGAAGCCAACTCCGCTGCTAACAATAGTAACTACAATCAGGATCTTGAAAAGAATCACCGATTTCGTCGACCATGCGCTGTCGACTGTCCACAGAACGGTCTTAGCAATTAGAATCAAAGCGGAGGATACAATAGCGATAATAGCGAGTAGATACTCTTCTAGCCGCATAAAACCCCACGCTCCGGCCGATATCAGAACGGAGATAACGGCTGAGAATCTAACCTGCGCAAGCTGCCGCTTTATCTGGGCCATTCTCCCTGCGCCCTGGGGAGTATTCGAAACCGCCGATTCAACGGTTGGATTTTCAACCCCAGGCTCTAATTGCTTAGGGGGCGAAGAAGTTGATTGAAGGGGTTGTCTGTGCGCGACACCTTTGGGCTTACCGCGATTTCTACCCATTGCAGAAGTCTAACCAAAAAGATTTGAAATTTTGAACCCATCGGTCGTCTGTCGGATGATCTTGTTGTCAATACGAGAACAGGAGACGACGACCGATGGAAACGTTCACAAAGCTGTTTGGCAGCCTGCTTGTATT
>Ga0315912_10002078_pt1 | contig 22285 bp, 23 predicted proteins | sample VfabasoilMG_FD_204469 | JGI IMG/M metagenome (GOLD analysis project Ga0315912, IMG submission 204469) | Garden soil microbial communities collected in Santa Monica, California, United States - V. faba soil | ecosystem: Environmental > Terrestrial > Soil > Garden | place: USA: California...
TATCTGACTATTTTTTGCTATCCATCTTGGCTTTTAGCAGTGCGCCAAGGTTGGTAGTGCCGGCAGAGGCAGCTGCATCTTCCGCAGTGATTGGCTCAGCCTTGGTTTTTGCAGGTTTTGCTTTTGGTTTAGCCGCTTTTTCTTCTGTGTTAGCAGGAGTAGCGCCTGAAGGATCTTCAGTCAGTTGTTTAACTCCTAAAGAAATACGCTCTTTTTCCACATCAATAGCTAGGATAGTAGCTTGTAACTCATCACCTTTCTTGAAGTTGCGGATTGCTTCTTCACCAGTCTGTGTCCATGACAGATCAGACAAGTGGACTAAACCGTCAATGCCGCCCGGCAAGCCGATGAACACGCCAAAGTCGGTAATAGATTTGATTTGACCGGAAACTTTATCGCCTTTAGCATGTGTTGCTGCAAAGTCATCCCATGGGTTTGGTTTGCATTGTTTCATGCCGAGCGACAAACGACGGCGCTCTTCATCAATCTCAAGAATCATCACTTCAACTTCGTCGCCCAATTGTGCGATTTTGCCAGGGTGAATATTCTTGTTAGTCCAGTCCATTTCAGAAACGTGTACTAAGCCTTCAATACCTGGCTCTACTTCAACGAATGCGCCGTAATCAGTGAGGTTTGAAACTTTGCCGAATAAGCGTGTGCCTACTGGATAACGGCGACCTAATGAAACCCATGGGTCGTCGCCTAATTGCTTGATACCGAGTGAAACACGATTTTTTTCTTGGTCGAATTTCAGAATCTTCGCTTCAACTTCTTCACCCACTGTTAGTACTTCAGATGGGTGTTTAACGCGGCGCCATGCCAAGTCGGTAATATGCAACAAGCCATCAATGCCGCCTAAATCAACGAATGCACCGTAATCAGTGATGTTTTTAACAATACCTTTTACTACTGCGCCTTCAGCAAGTGTGCCCATCAATGCTTCGCGGTCTGCGCCTGCAGAAACTTCCATCACAGCACGACGTGAAACAACTATGTTATTGCGTTTGCGGTCTAGTTTAATTACTTTGAAATCCCATTCTTTGTTTTCGAATGGTGTTGTGTCTTTAACTGGGCGTACATCAACCAATGAACCAGGTAAGAATGCCATTATGCCATTCACAGAAACGCGCAGACCGCCTTTAACACGACTGCTTACAAAGCCTTTAACCACGCGGCCTTCGTTCATTGCATCTTCCAAATCGAGCCAAGCTTCCATTTTCTTCGCTTTTTCGCGAGAGAGTTGGGTAGAGCCAAAGCCGTCCTCGAGTTTTTCAATCGCTACTTTTACGAAGTCGCCGACGGCCACTTCAAGCTCACCTTGAGCATTTTTGAATTCTGCAGCGTCAATTACGCTTTCAGATTTGAGGCCTGCGTTAACGATCACATGATCGCTATCAATTGATATAACCTCGGCGGTGATTACCTCACCAGAACGCATTTCTTGGCGCGCTAAGCTTTCTTCAAATAGCGCTGCGAATGATTCCGTCGAAGACGGGGTTGATTTAGAAGTAGAAGCCATTAAAAAAGTGTATCCAGATAATCCCACCTAGCAGTGGGCAAGTTAAATAAACGTTGAGTTGTTATTGAAACTCAACACGAACCGCACATATTACACAAAAAATAGCTTATGTTCAATGACTTATAAAGAATATTATTGAATTTTCTTATACGCAGAAAGAATAAACCGTGAAGCATCATCAATTGTGCGATTAGTAGTATCTAACAAAAGTGCGTCAGGAGTTTGCACCAGCGGGGATGCGCTACGTTCGCTATCTCGCAAGTCGCGGGCACGTAAATCTTCTAGAATTTGCGCGTAATCCGCTTTTACACCCTTGAATAGCAGCTGATTGTAGCGGCGTCTGGCGCGCACTTCTACGCTAGCCGTTAAAAATACTTTCAATTTTGCGTCAGTAAAAACCACACTTGCCATGTCGCGGCCATCGGCCACCAGGCCTGGCGCCTGACGAAAGCCATGCTGCAAATAGAGCAGTGCGCTACGTACTTGCGGGTGAACGGCCACTTCTGAGGCACCACGACTCATTTCTTCACTGCGTACGGTTTCTGTAATGGTCTCGGTTCCCATAAAAATTTCACCACGATTAAATTCGATATCGAGCCCTCTGGTCAATTCTCCCAAGGCTTCTGCATCACTTAAAGCGACATTATTTTTTTTTGCCGCAAGCGCCACAATGCGATACAACGCGCCGGAATCCAGATAGTGAAAACCTAGAGCTTTTGCAACACGCTGCGCAACAGTACCTTTGCCGCTGGCAGAAGGGCCATCAATGGCAATGACTGGAATAGAATCAGTTGACAATTTTTGCAAATTCCTCAAAATAACCGGGAAAAGTTTTGGCGACGCAGCCGGGGTCGTTTATCGTAACCGGCACGCCTTTTTCGCCCAAGCACACAAGCGAGAAGCACATCGCCATGCGGTGATCGTCATATGTGTCAATCACCGCATTCGGGGTAAGTTTTTCAGGCGGTGAGATTTTGATGTAGTCAGTACCTTCTTCAACTGTAGCGCCGACCTTACGCAATTCGGCTGCCATAGCTGCGATGCGGTCTGTTTCTTTCACGCGCCAACTGGCAATATTGAGTAAAGTGGTTGTGCCTTCGGCAAAAAGCGCAACGATAGCCAGTGTCATCGCGGCATCGGGGATATGGTTGCAATCGTATTTTATGGCTTTCAGCTTGCCATCAATTGGCGCCCTAGACTCTATCCAGTTATCGCCCCAACTTATGATCGCGTCCATGTAGGTTAAGTGTTTAGAATCGACCATACTTTGATTAGGATTTAGTCCTAAAGGGCTAGTGAAGTTTACATCGCCTTGGATGCTGTCTCTGTTTATGCCGAAGACGCGCACCGGGCCGCCAGCAATCGCGCCAGCGGCCAGAAAATAAGAGGCTGATGAGGCGTCGCCCTCAACGTAATATCTGCCGGGGGTTTTGTACTTGCTTGCGGCAGAAATCTTGAAGCGCTGCCAGCCTTCACGCTGTACTTTAACACCAAACTTTGCCATCAAATTCAGAGTGATCTCAATATAAGGTTTAGAGATCAACTCGCCCACAACTTCGATTTCGGCTGATTGCTCAGTCATGGGTAACGCCATCAATAGCGCAGTCAGGAACTGGCTGGAAACATCGCCGCGAATTTTAATCGGCTTGCTTACATCAATATTGGCTGGCGCAATTTTGAGTGGCGGAAAACCTTCGTTTTCCAAATATTCAATATTGGCGGCAATTTGACGCAAGGCATCGACTAAATCTTTAATAGGCCTTTCATGCATGCGCGGCACACCGTGCAGATAATAATGTCCGCCGGATAATGCGAGCGCGGCAGTGAGCGGGCGGAAAGCTGTGCCTGCGTTGCCTAGAAACAAATCTACGGGTTTTTCGGCGCTGCCTTTATTGGGGAAATTTCCATTACATCCTTGCACACGCCAGTCGGTTTCAGTTAGTTTTTCTAGTTTAATTCCCAGTGCCTGTAGGGCTTCCAGCATCCGCTGCGTGTCATCAGACACGAGCAGGTCGCGAATTTCGGTTACGCCGCTACTTAGTGCTGCCAACAGCAGGGTGCGATTGGATATGCTCTTGGAACCAGGGAGTTTGATGATGCCAGATGCTTTTGTGGCTGCGGGTAAATGTAGTTGTTCCATGTGTAATTCTTAGTTTACTTCTTAGATTCTGCCCAGTTGTTACGGGCGACACTGGCACGTTCAAACAGAGCTTGCAAACCCGCAGAGTCTTCGTTTTTAACAAGTTGTTTTAAATGAGTTAGTTCACTTTCAAAGGCGTTTATCTCGCTTAATAGCGCGGTTTTGTTAGCAAGGCTGATGTCTCGCCACATTTCGGGGTGACTGCCTGCAATGCGCGTAAAGTCGCGAAAGCCGCTTGCGGCAAAGCTAAAGAGCTGTGCGGCATTAGGACGCGAGGCGATGTCGTCCACCAGCGCAAATGCAAGCAAATGTGGCAAATGGCTCACAGCGGCAAAAATACCATCATGGTTTTCAGCGCTCATTTCACTTACTTTTGCACCGCACATTTCCCATAATTCAGATGCTCTGCGAACCGCACTGGTGTTGGTTCCTGGCGTAGGTGTTAAAACAACGTTTTTGCCAACAAATAAATCGTTTTTTGCTGCGCTCACGCCACTTTTTTCTGCGCCTGCAATCGGGTGACCACCGATAAATTGGCTGAATTGCTCTCCCAAAATAGATTGTGCGGCTGCTAATACATCACTCTTGGTACTGCCTGCATCGGTAATCACGGTATCTTTATTCAGGTGCGGTTTAATACTTTGCAATATCGCACCGGTTTGCGCCACAGGCGCTGCAATCAAGATTAAATCTGCATCGCTGCAAGCCGCTTGGATATTGGTTTCCAGAGCATCAATTACGCCGAGTTTTAATGCGTTATTCAGGCTTTCGGCACTGCGACCGACGCCCACAATGTGTGCTGCACTGCCTGCTTTTTTCAAAGCCAACGCAACCGAGCCACCAATCAAGCCCACACCAAATATGACGATTTTGTTCAAGGAGTTTGTAATTTCACAAAAGCGTGAATTGTAACATTGTTGAATTTATCAGATTGAAACTAAACGCTGGAATTCTAAAAGAAATGTGGTTTATTGCCTTGTTAAGGCAGCCATTCTCCATTAACCAGTTTTTCTTGCGATTGAAAATTTTGTTTATACGCCATTTTTTGGCTATCTTTAATCCAATAGCCCAGATATAAATAGGGCAGACCAAGTTTTTTTGTCCATTCGATGAGCCACATTATTGAGTATGTGCCATAGCTTGCTGACCTCCCATTTCCGCCGGGAATAACTCTGGTATCATTTGCATCGTAAAATGTATAAACCGCAGAGATACCGTCTTTCACGATATCCACCACGCTAACGATTTTGACTTGATGATGAACATCGCGAAACTCCACCATTACGCTTTCCACATTGCTTTGGCATAAAAACTGGCGATATTGTTCGACATTGTCCAATCCATAGTTTTGGCTGAAGTTTCCTTCTTCCGAGTGGCGCAAACTCTGATAGTCAGTATAAAGCTCAAAATGGCTCTGGTGATAACCCAGCGGCAAAATGCGCACGTTTAAATCGGCATGTTTTTTGTAGGCGCGGATTTGGCTACGCCTGGGGATGAATTTGTCCAGTACCACACGCACGGGTACGCACTCGTTGCACTGCTCACAATGTGGGCGGTAGGCAAATTTCCCGCTACGTCGAAAACCTTGATTGATAAGGTTGTTGTAAGCTTCGGCATCAATTAAATTATGTGGCGCGGCAATGAGACTTTGCGCGAGTTTGTTTGGCAAATAACCGCATTTATACGGCGTGGTGACGTAAAATTGTAGCTTGTGTAAATGCTGTTCGCTTGGCAAAGTCATGGCTATAAGTTTACCAATTTTGTGAGCTTTTGACTAAACTCTTCGCGTGGAATTTCGTGCCCACCAAAACTTGCCAGAAGCGGCGTTTTCATTTGACAATCAATCATGCCAACACCTTGATTTTTTAGGTATTCAACCAAATGCACAAAAGCTACTTTCGAGGCATCTGTTTGTGTGTGAAACATGCTTTCTCCATAAAACATATTGCCGATAATCACGCCATAACAACCACCTACTAATTTGTTGTCTAGCCAGCATTCGCTGCAAACAGCGTGATTAAGCGTGTGCAACTTGCAATATGCATCAATCAGTTCTGTTGTAATCCAGGTACCGTTTTGATGTGGGCGCTCTGCTAAGCTACATGCAGTCATTACTTCACGAAATGCAGTGTTAAAGCGTATTTCAAATGGCTGTTTTTTGAGTGTTTTCTTGAGCGATGCAGATATTTTTAATTCATCGGGGAATAGCACCATTCTTGGGTTCGGGCTCCACCACATGATAGGTTCGCCTTCGCTGAACCATGGAAAAATACCGTGTTTATAGGCATCCAGCAATCGCGCCGTTGAGAGATCTCCACCAATTGCAATGAGGCCATTTGGTTCGGTTAACGCGTTTTCGAGTGTCGGAAAAGGGCAATCACCTTCAATTGCCGCTACGCGGCCCGTGGAAAGCTGATAATACGCCATGCTCAACTAAATAAGGGCTCGCTTAGATTAACATCCAGGCAGCCATTGCTGCCATCAATAAATCTTCGATGATGGTGACGGTGCTCATGGGTAAATTAAAACCTGTGCCCAAACATGCACAGCGAATTTTTTGCTTGTTAGTCACTGCCAAAATCACGCCGATACTTGAGAACGTCATGACAGCCAATGTGATAGCGCTTGTGAGAATAGGCTGAAAATCCAATAAATATGCGGTTCCCAAGGCCAGTTCTATGAATGGGTAGATGAAACCGTAGCTCGGTACTTTTTTTGCGAGCAGGTCATACATTGAGTAACTGCTGGCAAAGCCCGTTAAGTCGAGCATCTTAAAAAACGAGAACACCAAGAAAAAGCCCGCCATAAAATTAGGCATCCAGCGATGCAAAACAAATTCGCCGTTAACTATCTCTACCGCTAAAGTCACTAACAAAATGTACGCAAATACCAGCAATAGTGGCTTGTAGGTAGCAAACCAGCTCTGCTGCTCAGGCGTATGGTCAGAAGCCTTATGAAGAGGGGACTCCGGAGCAGTATCAATATGGGTTAGTTTGTAGTTTCCAACTTGGCTTAATGCAGCGTTTAACTCACCTAAGTCTGCTTGCAGGTTTGTTAGCGTAGCTTGCGGCGGCTCCAGTGTTACTTCAACTGATTCTGCAAAGTCGGCGAGTGTACTTTTCACGCGGTTGACACAGCCGCCACATGTCATACCGGAAACCTGATAAATTATTTTGCTCATAGCATAAATCATATTACTTGTTGCGTGTTTACACAATGTTGCAAAAAATAGCTTTTTAATCAATTCATTAGCGCGTAAAATGCGCAGTCTTTCAATCTGCGTAAAAAACCAGTGGAAATTTACACCGACATGTTGGCCAAGCCGATTCACAGCTATCGTCCTTATTGGGCGAAGCGGTTCGGTGTCGCGCCTATTCTTCCCGCCACGCGTGCCGAGATGGAGGCATTAGGCTGGGATAGCTGCGATATTATCTTGGTGACGGGTGATGCATATATTGACCATCCTAGCTTCGGCATGGCACTGGTAGGGCGCTTGTTAGAGGCACAAGGTTTCCGCGTCGGAATTATCGCGCAGCCGGATTGGCAAGATACAAAAGCGTTCAAAGTGCTTGGCAAACCTAATCTTTATTTTGGTATTACTGCGGGCAATATGGACAGCATGGTGAATCGCTATACTGCTGACCGCAAAATCCGTTCAGATGACGCTTATACGCCCGATGCTGCCGCCAATAAACGGCCTGATCGTGCCGTGCTGGTGTATTCGCAACGCTGTCGTGAGGCCTATTCTGGTGTGCCTTTGGTGATTGGTAGTATCGAAGCCAGCTTGCGCCGGATTGCACACTATGACTACTGGTCAGACAAAGTGCGCCGCTCCATTTTGCTCGATTCTAAAGCCGATATTTTAATTTACGGTAACGCCGAGCGTGCGCTGGTAGAACTTAGCCACCGTATTGCAAAAGGTGAAAAGGCAAGCGAGATACAAGATATTCGTGGCACCGCATTTTTGCGCAAAGCAATTCCGGAAGGCTGGAGCGAGGTGGAAAGCACCAAGCTGGATCGTCCGGGCACTATTGATAAACATATAGACCCATACGAAATGAAGATGGGTAAGGCAGATGCCAGCTGTGCAACGGAAGAGAGCGGTGCGAAGTCTGCATTGCCACAAGGCACAAACCCAATTCAAATTATTCGTAAAATCAAAGCAGACAGAAGCAAACAAGTGGTACGTTTGCCTGCTTACGAAGAAGTTGCCAGTGACCCGATTTTGTATGCACACGCTTCACGCGTGCTGCACTTGGAGGCCAATCCGGGTAACGCCCGTGCACTGGTGCAAAAACATGGCGACCGCGAAGTATGGCTTAATCCGCCGCCGATTCCACTCACTACCAAAGAGATGGATTACGTTTACGACTTGCCCTATGCACGCAAACCGCACCCTATCTACAAAAATGCCAAAATCCCTGCGTGGGAGATGATACGCTTTAGCGTGAACATTATGCGTGGCTGCTTTGGCGGCTGTACTTTCTGCAGCATTACCGAACATGAAGGCCGCATTATTCAAAGCCGTAGCGAAGAATCAATCTTGAAAGAAATCGAAGAAATTCGCGATAAGGTAGATGGTTTTACCGGTGTGATTTCAGACCTCGGCGGGCCAACGGCAAATATGTATCGCATTGCATGCAAATCCGAGACCATCGAAAAGGCCTGCCGCAAGCTTTCATGCGTATATCCGGGCATTTGTGAAAACCTGAACACCGATCATAGTGCGCTGATTCAACTTTACCGCAAAGCCCGCAACATTAAGGGCGTGAAGAAGATTTTAATCGGTTCGGGTTTGCGTTACGATCTTGCGGTGAAGTCACCGGAATATGTGAAAGAATTAGTACAACATCATGTTGGTGGATATCTTAAAATTGCGCCGGAACACTCTGAAGATAACGTGCTCAGCAAGATGATGAAACCAGGCATGGGTGCTTATGATGAATTTAAAGCCATGTTTGAGAAGTTCAGCGCCGAAGCTGGCAAGAAGCAGTATCTGATTCCTTACTTTATCGCTGCTCATCCGGGCACTACGGATGAAGACATGCTGAATTTAGCTTTATGGCTTAAAAAATATGATTTCAGACTGGATCAAGTACAAAACTTTACGCCAACGCCTATGGCGATGGCGACTGCGATGTATCACAGCGGGAAAAATCCTCTACGCAAAGTCACGGCTGATTCTGAAGACGTGCCGGTCGCCAAAGCGGGTAGTGTGCGCAGGCTGCACAAAGCGTTTATCCGTTACCACGACCCTGCCAATTGGCCGATGCTGCGCGAGGCGCTGAAACGAATGGGCCGTGCCGATTTAATAGGTAACAGCAAAAAACACCTTGTACCGGCTTATCAGCCAGTGGTCTCCGCAGTGATTAAGCAGTCGGATGGTAGCGCATTCAAACCAAAAAGACCTTTACCCAAGGCATTTAACAATTTTAAGAATGCCGCGCGACCAAACCGTGGCCGTTAGGTAGTATCGAACGGATACGTGTAAGATTAGTCACTTAAACACCCACAGTAAGTGAGACTATCATGCGCACCAAATTCATCGTAAGTTTTATTTTCTTCCTTGCTTTTGTCAGCTTCACGAGCTTAACACAGGCCACTGAAAAGGGTTTGTTCTGGAAGCTGGAGTCTCCAACCGGTAAAACCAGCTATTTGTTTGGCACTATGCACACCGACGATAACCGCGTGACCGCTTTTGCACCTAGCGTGAAAGATGCGCTAAAAAGTGTGGATGTTTTTATGATGGAAAACGCACCCGGCGGCAACCCCAACTTAATGATGATGGACAAAGATTTAAGCGGCTTTTTAACCGAAGCGGAATTTGACCAAGTGCGTGAATTGGCTGAATTCCACGTGATGCACATAAGTGCTGCCATGCGTATGAAACCTTGGCTGCTGGCGGTGATATTTGATTTGCCCAAGCCGCAAACGCCATTTGCACAAGATAATTTGCTTATGACAGCTTCGGAAGATCTATCGAAAGAGATTAAAGGCATTGAAACCGCACGCGAACATTTTGGCGTGATGGATAATTTTAGTATCGACGAGCAGCTGGTGATGTTGCGCGCGGTGCTGAAGCGCACGCAAGAAGAAAAAGAACGCGATTTCGAGCGCTTAATGGCTGTTTATCTGGATGGCGATTCAGACAAGATTTCTGCTTTGGATGAACAAATCACCGGCGGCATGCTGCCTAAAGAACTTTGGGCGAAAATGCGTAGTAAATTGCTCACTGAGCGCAACGAAACAATGGCAGAAAGAATTGCTCTGGAAGCCAATAACAAAGCGGTATTTGCGGCAATCGGCGCATCGCATTTAAGTGGCGCAGATGGTGTGGTGGAAAGGCTGCGTGCCAAAGGCTTTAAGCTTAGCGTGATGTCGGAAAGATTTAACCAAGAGGTTAGATAATAACGGTCTGTCTTTTATTTTTATTGACCGAAAAGTTATACATAGGCTAGGAACTGGCGATAAGATGCGTGCAGTCCCCACGCGAACAGACCATAAGAACCAAAGCCAAGCAAAATGCAGAGAATATTGAAGCCAAATCCTACCTTACGAGCGCATGCGTGTGGGCTAGCGAATAGCCACTGAGAAAGATATGTGAAACCTGAAGTGATGGCGATTACCAAAACACCCAGCGAAAATGGAATTAGGCAGGAAGCGAATGTGGCTACTTTAGCAGGGTTGAATTGGGCCAAGTGACCGATGAACGCGAGAAGAGCAATTGAGGCGGCGCCGTTGAGCAAAAAGGATGATTTGATTGCACCTTGGCCTGAAGTGATAACAGAACGAAACATTTCCAACTGCTGATCATGTTGATGTCTGTTCGTTTCAACCCGGTTTTGTAGGTCAGCCTTAAACCTCTCAATCTCAACCGGCGATGGCTCTGACTCGGGTGAATTTTGAACTTCGTTTAAATAGGCAATGAGATTATCGCAGTAAATTGCGGCCGTGCCCTTTGACTTTATGTCTTCTATTAATGCTTTAAATTGGGCTGCAAACTGCTTAACGCTCATGTGGGTATCTCTTAAAATGTATAACGTAAAGTAGACACCAAATAAAAACCTAAATTTTCATTGGGTCGGTTGATAAGTAATTTTAGCCATAATACCTCATAAAATCAGTCACTAAGTAATTTTTGTGGTGTTTCTAAGTAAATCGTTACTGCTATGCGCTTGCCTAATTAGAGGATATAGAAGCGATGTAGTTATCCGGCCTCAAGAGTACGCTAAACGGTTTATTTGTTCCGAAAATTCTTTGTATTTCAGTCGTTAAATAGATGCTCTGTGAATCAATATCCATGCGGGTTACAGGCTTATCGTTTTTATCTGTGAATACCAGCAAGTGATAGCCTGGCTCGCGAAGCTTGTCGTAAATACTCGCACCATCCAGCAAAAAATAAGGCATGCGGTCGCCGGCTTTGATAGAAAACTCATTGTCACCATCGTGCTTGCTCAAAGGAGAAGTGCGATAAGTGATGCCGATTTGCGATATGAGCGGAAAGAATCTGCTTTTAAATACATCTAAAGCCACGATGTATTTTGCTAGCGGCGGGATGACGGTAGTGCGCATAAACTTCAAAAACCAGCCTTGTCCGGCAACCAGATTAAACATACGGTCAGTGGTTTCTACCAGATGTTTGGCATTTTCCAGACGTTCTTGATTGTAAGATTCCAGAACTTTTATATCAGCTTTGCCTTGCAGCACAAACGCTAGCTTCCATGCCAGATTGTAGACATCCTGAATACCGGTATTCATACCCTGGCCGCCTGCGGGAGTGTGTACATGCGCAGAATCGCCCGCTAGAAAACATCTGCCCGAGGAAAACTTTTCGACATGGCGCGTATGGACTTTGTAAGTGGAAAACCAGTTGACGTGTGAAATTTCCAAATCAATGTCAGATTGTTCTTTGATGTATTGCTCAATCTCTTCGTAAGGTGCTTCCCCTTCGTCTTTAGCAAAGCCCTCGGGAAAGGCGCCGACGATGCGATAACGGTTATCGCCGGGCATAGGGAAGAAAGCCATGCCGGAATCGCCCGCTAGGCAGACATGCAATGCATCGTGGCTGAATTTCCAATCAATCTGCACATCGGCCACATAGAACAATCGCTCGAATGTGCTGCCCTCAAAGCTCAGTCCAAGCCCATGTCTGACAACGCTCTTGGGGCCATCGCAGCCAACCATATATTTGGCTTCAATTGCGGTTGATTCACCGTTCGCGGTTTTAACTTGTGCGCTTACTTTTGCATCGCTTTGCGAAAAGTTTTCTAGCTTGGTTTGCCACAAAACGTCTTTTCCATGTGTTTGCATGTAGTCATATAGCAGACGTTCGTTTTTGCTTTGCTCAAGTACCAGCATATAGGGGTATGCGCTCAAGCCTTTGCCAATGTTAGATAAATCAACTTCACCGCGCACTTTAGCACCGGCCAGCATGCGCACTTTGCCTGCAACTGTGCCTTGCGCGAGAGCTTTTTCGACTATGCCTAATTGTTCGTAGATTTCCAGTGTGCGGGCATGCACGCCGAGCGCTTTGGAGTAGTTGGTGACACCTTCGTTTTTGTCGAGAATGATAAAGTCAATGCCGTAACGGATAAGCTGGCAGGCTAGCATAAGGCCGGTCGGCCCTGCACCGATGATGAGAACTTCTGTTTGTTTTATCGAGGCAGTCAATTTATCGACTGAGGTGCAAGCTACCGCAGTACAGGTTTGCCGGAAATTACCTGAACACGATCGCCTTGACGTAAAGTAGGTTGCGTTTCCTGATCGAAGACAGCATAGGAACCATCGTCGTAACGAACCGTAGTCTGCCAAACCCCTTTAGGCCATTCTTCCCATGTGTTGATGCGAACACCGGATGTATCAACATCACCTTTCGGCTCTCGGGTAGCCTCACCGAAAGTGATTAGGTAGGGCGAATCCGGTGCTGAAGGGACATCTTCAGTCTCTGGTGCCAGCTGCCGAATATTGGTAACGACTCCGCAACCTTTACATGGGGTATTGTCGCTTTGGGTGTTTTCTGCCGGATCGGGGATGGTCAAGTCAAGTTCTCCGGCGTAAAGCATGGGAGCTAGAGCAAGGCTAAGTAACAATACTAACAATCGTTTCATTCAAAAATCTCCTTGAGTAAATTTATAACACAAACCTTACGCTAACTCAAAGGCCGTTATCAACGGAATCCGAAGGCGGAGCAGTCAGATTTTGCAGGTCGGTTTCAGCCAGCCAGCGCCACTGACCAACAGCCAAGTCTTCAGGCAATTTCAATCTGCCAATCTGTATGCGTTTCAAGCCCTCAACACGGTTGCTAATGGCAGCAACCATGCGCTTCACCTGATGGTATTTGCCTTCTGCAAGTGTCATGTGAATGACGCGCTCAGAGATTTGTTTGACATCCAAGGCGGCGATTGTTTCTGTTTCATCCACCAATTTAACCCCGCTGAGAAGCGCATGGATATTGGCTTCTGAGACAGGATGTTTGCAAGTAACTTCGTAAATCTTGGGTACTTTGTGTTTGGGCGAACTCATTTTGTGAATAAACTGCCCGTCGTCGGAAATTAATATCAAACCGGTCGTATCTTCATCCAGTCTGCCAATACACTGTACACCACGTTCAACTAAAGGATGCGGTAGCAGACTGTAAATCGTCGGGTGATGCTGTGTTTTGTGCGAGCATTCGTAATTGCTCGGCTTGTGCATCATCAGGTAGGATTTTTCTTTGTATTCCCAAGCTTCACCTTTGACAGTGTAGCTTAAATTTTCAAGTTCAAACTCGGCATCAGGGTCATCGCACAGCTCACCATTTACGGTGATTTCCTCATTCAAAATCATGATGCGACAAAGCTTGCGCGAGCCAAAACCCTGCTTGTGTAGAACTCTTTCCAAATCGAGCGTTTTAGTCATGCCGCATTATAAAGTACAAATATTCATTGCTACATCAGTTAAAATGCAAGCGGCTCATTCAAGATTAATTCAGATGTCTTTTAAACATATTATTTCGCGCGATAACGCAATTTTCAAGCAGCTAAAAAAGCTGGCCGAGAACTCGCGCGAGCGAAGCCGTGAAGGCAAGACCTTGCTGGATGGCGTGCATTTGATTGAAGCTTACATACAGGCGTTTGGCGAGCCCGAGTTAGTGATTATTCCGGAAGGAAAAAGCTCACTCGAGGCAACTAATTTGATGCAGCGTTTGGCAGATGTGAATACGGTGATGTTTCCCACTTTAATGTTTGCCGAATTAACACCTGTGACAAGCAGTACCGGTATTTTGGCTTTGGTAAAAATACCGCAAATTGCGCTGTCGGAAACAATCAGTTTTGCCTTGATGTTGGAAGATATTCAAGACCCGGGTAATTTGGGAAGCATGCTACGAACCGCTCTGGGAGCCGGTGTGCAGGCAGTCTACTTATCTAAAAATTGCACGGATGCGTGGTCGCCAAAATGTCTGCGAGGTGGGCAGGGCGCGCAGTTTCAGCTGCCGATTATCGAGAGTGTAGAAATTGTAGAAATATTGCGAAATTTTGCCGGCAATACTTACGCGACGACATTAAACGGTGAATCGCTTTATGCGCAGGATTTAACGAAACCAACTGCTTTTGTGATTGGCAATGAGGGCGCCGGTTTGAGTAAGACGACGATTCAAGCGGCTTCGCACAAAATCAGTATTCCGATGAATTCACAGCTAGAGTCTCTCAATGCGGCAGCAGCAGCAGCGATTTGTTTGTTTGAACGCACGCGGCAAACTAGTGTCGGATAGTTTTGAAAGGAGCGACATGAGAACAATCAAGACTATAAAAATTCATAATACCAAAGGATTCAGTGTAGTAGAGATGATGGTGGTGGTTGCGATTATTGCTATTTTGGCGATGATTGCGATTCCATCGAGCTTGGACCGTATCATTAAAGAGCAAATCACTGCTGCAGTACCATTATCGGATATAGCAAAAGAGCCTATTGCCGCAGCTTGGAAGGAAAGCAAAACCTTGGCGCCGGGCAATACGGAAATTGGGCTGCCGGTACCCGAGAAAGTGGTGAGTAATTTTGTAAGCTCAATGGAAGTGCAAAACGGTGCTATTCACATGACATTTGGTAACAAGGCACATCCGCAAATCAAGGGTAAAGTACTTTCGATACGCCCTGCGGTAATCGAAGAGTCGCAAGTTGTGCCAATTGCATGGGTGTGCGGCAATGCGGTAGCGCCTGCACAAATGGTGGTAAAAGGCGAAAACAGGACGAATGTTGCTAAAAATTTCTTGCCGCGTATGTGCAGTGGCTAATGCGTTGACGTGCTCGACGAAACTAATGTTTCTTTGACAAACAGCGCGGCTGCATCTATCGCGTCAAATTGGTAATGTTTGTTACAAAACTCGCAATTCACCTCGATTTCATCACGTTCTGCAAGGATGCTTTCAATCTCAGCTTTACCCAGCATGTGTAGCATATTGGCTACTTTTGTGCGGTTACAGCCACAATAAAATTGTGTGGGCTTGGCTGTAAACAAGCGTACGGTTTCTTCACCAAACAGCCTGGTGAGCAGCAGTTCCGGTGCCACCGTCCGTAATTCCTCGATGGTCACTGTGTCGGCAAGTATATTGATACGATTCCAAATGTCGGCATCGTATTCCGGGCCTTCTTCGTGTTGCTCAGGCAGTTTTTGCAACAGCATGCCGGCTGCACTTTTGTTATCGCAGGTTAGCCAAAGCTTGGTGTCGATTTGTTGTGAACGCAGCATATAATTTTCTAATATCTCTGCAATAGTCTCACCCTCGATAGGCACAATACCTTGATAGGGCTCGCCGTTTTTTTGATCGAGCGTGATGGCACACTGCCCATTACGAATCATCGATATAAAATCGTCGGCCAAATCGCCATCCCATTTTGCCGTTGCGCGCATATCAAAACTCGAACTGCATTCCACTACCAGTAATTTAAGCGCACCTTTGGTTTGAATCTGTATGATGAGCGCGCCATCCATTTTAAGGGTAGAAGACAAAAGCGCACTCGCGGCCATAAGCTCTCCCAACGCATTTCTAATGACCATGGGTAAGTCCTGATGCTGTAAAACATCCAGAAATGTTCTATTCAAATGAACAAGATTGCCACGTATGGGCGTGTTTTCAAATAGAAAGTGGTGAAGTGAATCGTTAAAAATTGTCATCGGCTAATTTTAGCATCGCCAGTAAATTAGGGGTAAGCAATAAATTCTTGCGGTGTTTCTTAGATTTTAGCCAACAGAGATTTGCCGTATTTTAGGTACTTGCGACAATTGCCAATGTTCGAATGCCCAGCGCCATATCTCAGCTAGCGTGGCGTTTTGCGCCGCCGCTGGTGGATTTTGACCTAAAAAGTGTAGCACACTGAATAATTGATGCTCTGCAGGGCGCATGGATATTGGTTCTGCGAGGGTCTGTTTGCTGAGTTTCTCACCTTTTACATTTGTCGCAACGGGTGTATGGGCATAGTGCGGTGTGTGGAAACCTAATAATGTTTGCAAATAAATTTGTCGTGGTGTGGAATCGAGCAAATCCGCACCGCGTACTACATGTGTCACATTCTGTTCCGCATCGTCTACAACAACAGCAAGTTGATATGCAAACAATCCGTCTGCCCGTTTTAATACAAAATCACCGATTTCAGTTGCTAAATTTTGACTGATTTTGCCTTGAATTTCGTCTGAGAATTGAATCAATCCGTCATTTGTAATGGCTCTGTAAGCCGCTCTGGTGTTGGGTTTAGGGGAATTCTTTAAACAGGTTTTCGGATAAATCATGCCTTCCGAACCTATTTGCAGTGCGGAATCTGCAATTTCTTTGCGACTGCAAGTGCAGGCATACACCAAGTTTTGGGCTTGTAAGCTTGCGAATGCTTCTGCATAAGCTACGCTGCGCAGACTTTGATACATGACACCATTCCATTCAAAGCCAAAGCTTTCTAAGGTGCGCAAAATATCATCCGCTGCACCTGCCATTTCGCGAGGCTTGTCGAGATCTTCCATTCGCAGTAGCCATTTGCCACCATGAATTTTCGCTTCACAATAACTCGCAACCGCGGCAACGAGTGAACCAAAGTGTAATGGGCCGGTGGGGGAAGGCGCGAATCGCCCGATATAATTAGAAGTCAGCAAAGCGTCCAACGTATACCATGGCCTAGTGTAAAGGCTGCAAGTAAGGAGGAATATGCCAGCTTTGCAATTGCCTGCCAAGTAACTGCAGGTTGCATTCCAAGCGACTAATGCCATCCGCACTTACTTCAAATTCATACAGCCGCGCTAATTGGGCATGGCCACGACTATCGCGCCCCAACCAGATTTTATTACAAGCTACGGTCTCATCCAGCAATTGCAAATTGCAGCGCTGTGCAAGCTCACGACCAAAATTAACGGCTATTTCTCGCTTGGCGATGGAATCCTGCCAAAACCATGCGATTAACAACAAAACGACAAGTAAGAGTAGTTCGAACATATTTTTTGATTGATTTACTTTTTTATTTTAGCTGAAGACAATATAATAAATTGAGCGAATAATGATTGTTTTCAATAGATTATGCGGTAGAATTTAAAATATAGTTTAAGTTTACATTTTATGACAATTCAAGAACGCGAACAGCAAGCACTAGAAGTCTATATCAAACTGCTAAAAAGCAAAGGGTTTGGTCCGGAAACTTTTGTGCCGCGCATCAATTTTTTAAACAAACTGATGCCTCTTCTTTCCGATAAGATATCTGGCGGCGGTGAATACCGTACGGCGCTGGAAAATATCATGGATACTGTCGCTGAGGTCGATTGGCCGGAAAGTCTGGTGATTGCGCGTGAATATTATCCGTTTTGGATGAATGATCTGAAAGCAGTTTCTAACTTAAGTAAAAGTGTTACAAAAGATACCTTGCCAATTGAGTGGAAGCCAACTGAAGTGGCGCTGGTTACCTTGTGGCATGCTGCGGATCTGGAGAAATTTGGCACGACAGACAGCTGGGCGTTAAAAGCGTACAGTAAAGCTTTGCGCAATGAAAATGCCGATCAAACCCTGATTGATACGCGCATGAAACTTGCCAAAATCTTACTGATGCGTCTAAAGGATGCACCGGATAGAGATAATAAGGCGTATCGTACCGTGGTTGATGCCACGCTCCCTTTGTTTGAAATCAAAAAGAACCGTCGCTTATTTTTAGTGGTAGTACGTGAGTTTTTTCATTTTTGGGCTGGTAACCCGGAAGCCGAGAAATTTATTCTCAACAATAATACAGTCAGCCTGCTATAGTCCTTTAGCGACAACAACGCTTTGTTTTGGTGCAGCGCACTGCATGTAGCGCTAAATAAGTGCGTTTTCAGTAAATCAATTTTCCTATATACTCAAATAACCAACTGGTTATTATTTGGCGTAGGTTTTGCTATAAATTCCCATAAAATTCAGTTAGATGTATTTCTAATTTATAAATATAAAATAGATTTCAAGGGGGAGTAAATGGAACAATTAGTAGCAGCAAGTGACGTGTTATTTGTTTTGTTAGGCGCCATTATGGTGCTTGCCATGCACGCAGGCTTTGCATTTTTAGAACTAGGAACAGTCCGTAATAAAAACCAGGTCAATGCTTTAGTAAAAATTATCGTTGATTTTTCAGTTTCTACTCTCGCCTATTTTTTTATAGGCTACAGTATTGCTTACGGCGTGAGTTTTTTTAGTGGCGCTGAGGCGTTATCTGCTAAAAATGGCTATGACTTGGTTAAGTTTTTCTTTTTGCTTACCTTTGCTGCAGCAATCCCGGCGATTGTTTCCGGCGGCATTGCGGAGCGTGCAAAATTTAATACGCAACTAGCAGCCACTTTCTTGCTGGTTGGTTTTATTTACCCGTTTTTTGAAGGTATTGCATGGAATAAGCATTACGGGATTCAGGATATGCTTGTTTCTCAATTTGGATTTGCTTTTCATGATTTTGCGGGTTCGGTTGTTGTGCATGCAGTAGGAGGATGGGTGGGGCTGGTCGCAGTGATTTTGTTAGGAGCCCGTACAGGTCGCTACGGCAAGGACGGTCGTTTGCATGCTTACCCACCTTCAAATATCCCATTCTTGGCACTAGGCGCATGGATACTTACGGTAGGCTGGTTTGGCTTTAATGTAATGTCCGCACAAGCAATTCAAGGCATTTCGGGTTTGGTTGCGGTGAACTCGCTTATGGCATTAGCAGGAGGTACTTTAGCAGCTTTAGTATTGGGTAAAAATGACCCCGGTTTTGTACATAACGGGCCACTGGCAGGTTTGGTAGCGGTGTGTGCGGGTTCTGATGTAATGCATCCGCTTGGTGCGTTGACCACTGGTGTGGTTGCCGGTGCAATATTTGTTTGGGCCTTTACGGTTACGCAAAATCGCTTAAAAATAGATGATGTATTAGGTGTGTGGCCGCTACATGGTTTGTGCGGAGCTTGGGGTGGCCTAGCAGCAGGTATTTTTGGCGCAAAGGCCCTTGGTGGTATGGGCGGTGTAAGTTTTGTGTCGCAACTTATAGGCACGACATTAGGCGTATTAATTGCACTAGCGGGTAGTTTTGCCGTGTATGGCTTGCTCAAAAAATTCACTGGTATTCGCTTGGGTGCTGAAGAAGAATTCAACGGTGCCGATTTAAGCATACATAAAATCAGCTCGACACCAGGCGGAGATGCATAACATAGCTGGAAAAAAAAAGAGACGCGAATAGCGTCTCATTTTATGATTAGCATCAGTGTGATTTAGAACAGTTCTATTTCTCCGGTATTGTCACTAAGTTCTAGAATACCGGAAGCGATTAGTTGCTCGTGCTGACATACTTGGTTTCTACCGTTAGTTTTGGCGTGATAAAGTGATTTATCTGCTCGGTCAATGATGATGGAAGAAAGGTCAAAAGCTTCAATTTTAGTAAATCCGCAACTCACGGTAACTTGCCCTACTTGCGGGAAACTATGACTCTCGATGTTTTTTCTGAACCTATTTAACGTTGCAGCCATCACTTCATCGGAAGGGCATTGGAATACGCCTACAAACTCTTCGCCACCAAACCTGAAAAGCAAGTCTTTATCTCTAAAGGTTTTTCCCATGATGCGAGAGAATAATAACAGCACCTCGTCACCCATTAGATGTCCATAGGTGTCATTGACGCGCTTAAAGTGATCGATATCAAAAATGGCGAGATAGCAGGGGTCGTTACTGTCACTGCTGCGCCTGTTATGTTGGTTCTGCAGGCTTGAAATAATGCTGTTGATTTTTAGATCAAAAGTTTTCCGATTAAGCAGGCCGGTCAGTGTGTCACGCTCGTTCTCGTTCATTAACGCGACAAAGTTATGATAGATTTTCAGAACCATGATCGTGAGCTCATGAGCGTGCGAGCCTTGTGCTTCTTCAATCATGATCACTGCAATTGGTTCATTTTTAGAGCTCAGCAGGGGGAATAAGGTCAGTTCTTTTTCTTCTTGTTTCGTGCTGGTAGTTTTGCCGCTTTCCAGACATTTTTTTAATGCATCTAAAACCTCAGTTGGAATTTCTTCGCTTTGCCTGTTCTTTCCAATGAGCGTACTAACGTATTTAATGCCCTCAATGCTGTTGGCACGATACATTGTCATGCTTTCAGGAGCGGCTAGTTTAAAAAGAGTTTGTGCAAGAGCCAATTCCAGGGCGTTAGAATCTCTCTCACTGGTAAGCGAGATAATGTTTTCCAACACGTTCTTAATATTGTTTTTTATCATCTTTTTCTAATTTTTCTGTATGGGTTTATTAAGATTGCACGCTGTATTATCCAAATTTTAGCGAAATGTAAATTGATAATAAGCACTACTAAATTTGCCTAGATTGGCAGTTTGCCGGTTTATGCCTTTGGCGCACCATGCTAGAATTCATTCATGCAAAAATTTCATGTACTCATTCCCGCGGCGGGTACCGGTAATCGCATGGCGAATGTGCTACCCAAGCAATATTTACCAATTGCAGGCAAGCCGATGGTGTCACATGTTATTCAGATTTTTTTTAACAATCCGCGCATTGCCAGCATTCATTTGGCTCTGAGCCAAGATGATGAATTTTGGCGCACCTTAACATTGAACCCGGAAAGTCGTTTGCACTTGCATTACACAGGCGGTGCTAGCCGTGCAGAGACTGTATTAAATACATTGCAGGCGATTGATGTAGATGATGAAGACTGGATTCTGGTACATGACGCAGCGCGGCCAGGGTTGAGTGCAGCGCTGTTGGATAGCCTGCTCGATACGCTTGAAATGGATGAAGTAGGTGGTTTGTTAGCCATGCCGGTGGCGGATACGCTCAAGCAATCGCAGTTGGAAAATAGAGTCGAGAAAACTGTTTCTCGACAAAATTTATGGCAAGCGCAAACGCCGCAAATGTTCCGTTATGCACTACTAAAGAAAGCTTTGAGTAGCTATGACGGTACGCCGACTGATGAAGCCGAAGCAGTTGAAGCGCTTGGGCTGCAGCCAAAACTGGTACAGGGAGAATTAAGTAACCTGAAAATCACTTATCCGCAAGACTTGGCTATGTTAGAAGTCTTACTTGAGAAACTAAAGGACAAAACTTGATGCGAATTGGGCATGGGTTTGATGTGCATCGACTGGTTGCAGGCCGTAAGTGCATTATCGGTGGCGTAGATATTCCGCATGATAAAGGCTTGGAAGGTCATTCGGATGCTGATGTGTTATTGCATGCAATTTGCGATGCTTTGCTAGGCGCGGCTGCGTTGGGTGATATCGGGCAGCATTTCCCGCCGAGTGATAACCGCTACAAGGGGATTGATTCGCGCGAGTTGTTGCGCCACGTTGTGAAGCTGCTTAAAAGCAAAAATTACGAGGTGAGTAATATTGATGCAACGGTGATTTGCGAAGCGCCAAAACTATCGCCATACATTCAAGCAATGTGCGCCAACATTGCTGCGGATTGTGGCATTGCAGTGGGTCAAATCAATGTTAAAGCCACTACGACAGAAAAACTCGGTTTTACGGGTCGTGGTGAAGGCATTGCCGCCGAAGCCGTCTGTGTCATTAAAGCAATTTAGGCTTTATGTTTCATTGGTTCGAAAATCTAGTTAATCCTTTTCCAAGCCATCAGGTCACAGCGCCACCTAAAAAGTTTTGGGCGTTTGCATGGCGTTGCACAGAAGGCATGCGAGCCTACATTATGGGCATGACGCTAGTCACCGCACTAATAGGGGTGTTCGAGGCTATGCTGTTTGCCATGATGGGCAAGGTGGTGGATTGGTTAGCCAAAATTCCACCGGACCAATTGTGGGCGCAGGAGAAATATCATTTAGTGATTTTGGCGATTATTTTACTGGTAAGCACGGTTTTTATCGCACTACAAACCATGCTAAAACATCAGTCGCTGGCAGGTAATTTCCCCATGCGTATGCGCTGGAATTTCCATCGGCTGATGCTTAACCAAAGCATGAGTTTTTATCAAGACGAATTTGCCGGTCGTGTCGCCGCTAAAGTGATGCAAACCGCATTGGCAGTGCGTGACATGTGGTTTGTGCTGGCAGATATACTTGTGTTTGTGGTTATTTACTTTGCCACTATGGTTGCTGTAGTTGGAAACTTTAACCCATTGATTATTTGGCCTTTTATGGGGTGGCTTGCTTTATATGCTGGCGCACTCCTGTATTTT